>Ga0209360_1000158_pt1 | contig 60769 bp, 64 predicted proteins | sample SaaInlV_130m_DNA_3_FD_184651 | JGI IMG/M metagenome (GOLD analysis project Ga0209360, IMG submission 184651) | Marine microbial communities from expanding oxygen minimum zones in the Saanich Inlet - SI037_S3LV_130m_DNA (SPAdes) (version 2) | ecosystem: Environmental > Aquatic > Marine >... | reverse complement strand
GACGGGATAAATAATTTAAAAAATAGTGACCATGGTCACTATTTGGCGTTGTGGTCGCCTGGTCGGTCGGTAAAGTGACGCCACAGCAGAGTAGCCATGAGGGCACTTTCGTCGATCAGGTCTGGTGTCGGCGGTAACTTCACCAGGAGGAGATTTAGGTGGCGAAGAATCGGGTTGAACGAGATGAAGAAGACCTTGTACGGCTGTACCTCACCGATATTGGTCAATACCCGCTGTTGACCAAAGAGGGTGAAGTGCGTTTGGCCCAGCAGATAGAAAAAGGCGTTGAGGCCCGCACCGAACTTGATGAGGCAACCGGCGTCACTCCCGCTCGCCGCCGTGAGCTGCGGCGCAACTTGCAGCGAGGCGAAAAAGCAGAGCGCACGTTTACCCAATCCAACTTGCGGCTGGTGGTTTCTATCGCCAAAAAATATCAGGCTTCCGGTTTGCCTTTATTGGACCTCATCCAAGAAGGCAACTTAGGACTCATGCACGCCGTAGAAAAGTTTGATTGGCGAAAAGGTTTTAAGTTCTCTACTTACGCCACGTGGTGGATTCGCCAAGCCATCACCCGTGGTATCGCCAACACCGGACGCACTATTCGGCTCCCGGTGCATGCTGGCGACACGCTGGCTCGTCTTCAAAAAGCCCGTTCGCGCCTAGAAATCAAGTTTGGTCGTACTGCTACCTTGTCTGAGTTGGCGGCAGAGGTTGAGATGCCCGAAGACAAGGTCACCGAAGCTTTGCGCTTTGCTGCCGAACCGTTGTCTTTGAGCGAACCATTGCGCGAAGACGGTGACGCTGAGTTAGGTGATGTAGTTGAAGATCGAGCGGCCGAGTCTCCTTTTGAATCGGCGGCCACCTCGTTGTTGCCCGAAGAGATCAGCCGCTTGTTGGCTCCTCTTGATGAACGAGAGCGGGAGATCTTAAAACTCCGTTTTGGTTTAGATCGAGGGGAACCCCGCACCCTCGAAGAAGTGGGCGACTATTTTGAACTGACGCGAGAACGCATTCGCCAAATTGAAGCTCGGGCCATGTCAAAGTTACGCCACCCTTCAAGTGACACCGGGGCCCGCGACCTGTTGGCCATTTAGCCAAACAAAGTAAAAATTGTTTGGCGGAGGTGGACGGGAATCGAACCCGCCGGACGGGGGTCGCCCGTCCCGCCCGCTTTGAAGACGGGGGAGCCCACCAGGTACTCAGACACCTCCACGCAGAACGTTACGGCCTAAAAACAGGAAAGGCCATCTTGAAGGAGCGGCCGTGGCATGCCCGGTCTATATTGATCGTATGAAAAAGTTTGCCATGCTGGCTGCATTAGCCGTACTGATATCGGTAGCAGTAAAAAAGGTGCGGTCTATTTAGTCGCACCGGTGAAGATGGTCACCGCTTTTGGCGGCGGGTCATCTTACGGATGAATAATCCGATACCGAAGAGACAACCGACGGTACCGACGACGGCCAGCAATTTGCTGCGTTCAATGGGTATGCGTTGCCCGAGGGCTACCGGGCGAGCAAATTCCTGTATTTCCCATTGGCGTTGGGTGGCTTCTTTGCGGAGTGCCCGGTCGGGGTTAACCGCCACGGGGTTACCCACGGTTTCCAGCAACGGCAGGTCGGTAACCGAGTCGGAGTAGGCCCACGAGTTGGTGAGGTCAATGTTTTTTTCGAGGGCCAGTTTTTCGATGGCTTCTGCTTTACCGGGTCCTTGAGCGTAGAACTCCACTTCTCCGGTGTAACGCCCGTTGGCGTCAATGGTGGCGGTGGTGGCAATAAATTCGTCGACGCCTAAGTGGGTGGCGAGGGGTTGCACGATTTCTGCTGGTGAGGCGGAAACTAAAACCAGAAGCCTTCCTTGTTCACGATGATGGTTGAGGAGGTCTAATGCTTCGTCGTAGACGATGGGTTCAATAACGTAGGTGAGGTGTTCGTTTACCAAACGGCGCAGGCCTTCTTGTTCCCACCCGGCGGCCAGTTTGAGGGCGGTACGGCGGGCCCGTTCCATTGAGTTTTCGTCGGCGCCAAAGAAGCGAAAAAGCAACTGCCCCCAGGCGGCGCGTAAAGCCATAGGAGCGCTCAGGTAGCCGGCTTTGTGGAGGGCCGGTCCGTAGGCGGCTAGTGAAGCACGGGCGATCACTGTTTTGTCGAGATCAAAAAAAGCCGCTTCCATAGTAAAATCTTACGCCGTGGCGCTTCTTTTTACCGGTTGGTCTAAGCGGGTCTTTGCGGTAGTGTGCCCACACCGGTTGAGGGTGACCTTGTTCGGTTCTCGGTTTTGAGCCCTTTTGCTTTCCCCCTTTTTGTCAACTTCCCTTTGATAATTCTTTTTGGAAGGCTTGATGATGTTGATGGTGTGCTGGTCGCTTAAAGGCGGCATGGGAACAACGGTGGTAGCGGCGGGCTTAGCTTTGTCGGCTGCCCGTGCGGGGAAACGCCCGTGGTTAATAGATCTTGATGGGGACCTCCCGTCGGTATTGGGCGTTGATGGGGCAGGTCCGGGTATGACCGATTGGTGTTCGGCCCTTGATGGTCCGGAATGCGAAGCGATTGAGCAGTTAGCGACTGAGGTCTCAGAGATGCGTCTGGTAGGTCGAGGGATGTCTTCGTGGGATGATGCAATTTCTGAGCGGATGAAAGAGATGGCCGAATATTTGGTTGGTCTTGATCAAACGGTGGTGGTGGATGCAGGCAATCTGTTTCGTTCGGGCCCACCGCAGTTGCTTATCGATCCTTTGTTGGCGGTAGCAGACCGCTCAATTCTGGTTACCCGAGCGTGTTATTTAGCGTTGCGGAGGGTCCCGATACAAACGCACCGTCCGACGGAGGTGGCGCTCACCGTAGAGCCGGGCCGAGCCTTGGGGCGGGCCGATGTTGAACAGGTGGTGGGTGCTCCGGTCACCATGCGGGTGCTGACAGATCCGGCTATTGCCCGCGCGGTGGATTCTGGTTTGATGGCTCGCCGAACACCCCGAGTGTTGTTGCGTGGGGTGGGGGCGGCATCGTGAATTCTTTGATCGCCATCGTGCATGCTGAGGTTTTAGATCAACTAACTGGCGAGACAGGCCCGGAGGCCGAGGCGTTGGTAGAGGCGCTTCTGCTGCGCCATAACCCTTTGTTGGGTCATGAGGCTCGGCAAAAAGTGGTGGATGCCGTGTTGGCTCGCATCACGGGGTTGGGGGCTTTGGAACCGTTGTTTGTGGATCCGCTGGTTTCGGAGGTCATGGTCAATGGCCCGGGCCAGGTTTTTGTCGAAAGAGAAGGCCAGTTAGAACGCACCGAAGTGCGTCTTGATGAAGCGGAGTTGGCTCGGTTAGTGGAGCGGGTGGTAGCGCCCACGGGCCGGCGGGTGGACCGAGCAAGCCCCTGGGTTGATGGCCGGTTGTTAGATGGTTCTCGTATCAACGTGGTGGTACCGCCGATTGCTGTTGACGGGGCTTGTGTAACCATTCGCCGTTTTGGAAATCGCCGGTTTTCTTTGGCTGAACTTGCTTCGCCTGAGGTGGCTTCGTTGCTGCAGTCCATGGTGGAACAACGGGTCAACATTGTGGTGAGTGGCGCCACGGGGTCGGGAAAAACGACTTTGTTGGGAGCGTTAGCGGGGGTTATAGATAAGAGCGAACGGTTGGTGACCATTGAGGATGCGGCAGAGCTTTCGTTGGATGCCCCGCATGTGGTGCGTCTCGAGGCTCGCCCCCCCAATTGTGAGGGGGTCGGCGAGGTCACGATCCGTGATTTGGTCAGGAACTCGTTGCGTATGCGCCCAGATCGCATTGTGGTGGGTGAGGTGCGCGGCCCGGAGGCTTTCGACATGTTGCAGGCCTTAAATACGGGCCACGATGGTTCGTTGTCTACTTGCCATGCCAACAGCGCCGCCGATGCCCTGCGCCGGTTGTCGACCATGGTGTTGCTGGCCGCTCCGGGGTTGTCGCCCATGGTGGCCGATGCTTTGGTGGCGGGCAGCGTAGATGTCATTGTGCAAATGGGTCGTCAGGGGGCACGCCGTTTGGTGACCGATGTTTTAGAGGTCCGGCCTCCGGGTGAAGTTGAGGCAACAAAAATGGTGGTGACCGGCGGGGTAGTGGCTGTTGGGGTTGAGCAATCGGGTCACCGGTGGGGCCGATGACTGCGGGGTTTCTGGCCGCGATAACGGTGGTGGCTTTTGCGGGGGCAAAGTTGCCGAGGATGGGGCGCCGGCGTTTACCTGGTCAAAGCAACCCGATGAGCCGGGTGGCGGCGGAGCGGGAAAATATTTTATTGGGGGGATGGTTGGTTCAACGTTTTCGTTTGTCGCCCCGAAGGTTCAATATGGCGTTACCGGGGGTGCTCGATGAGATTGTGCGTTCGTTGTCTTCGGGGGCTACTTTGCCCGATGCGTTGAACGAGGCACAAACTACTGGGGGGCCGGTGGCTGAAGATTTAGCGTTGGTGGCGGCGGATACTAATGCGGGTGCTCCTTTGGGTGAGGCGTTGGAACGGTGGAGTGTTCGACGCCCTGAAACTCATGTTGATTTGGTGGTGGCGGCGGTTGATTTGGCTTTGGTTTCGGGCGGTGAACCTGCTGATTTATTGGCTGGGGTAGCGGAGGCTTTGCGTGACGAAGAAGCGGTTGCCGCCGAGGCTCGGGCGTTGGCTACTCAGGCTCGGGCTTCGGCTGGGGTGGTGGCGTTAGCTCCGCTGGCTTTTGCGGTGTTGACGGCTCCGTTTCGGTCGGGTGGTCTTGTTGGGGGCGGAACAGCGGGGTGGATTCTTTTAATAGGGCTGGCCTTAGATGGGCTGGGTTTGTGGTGGATGTGGCGCATTACGTCTTTTTCTGGGGTGGTTCGGTGAGCCTGGTATTTATTTTTTGGGTGTGTGGGGTACTGATTTTGTGCGGTCGGTTTTTTCGGCCAGCGCCGCTTCTCAAAAAGAAGGGAAGCGATAAACCTTTGCGGACTAACCGGTTGGCACTATTGGGTGGTTGGTTGCGAAAAAAGGCGCAGCGGCCAGCTTCGGTCCAAGCCGATTTGCGGTTAGGTCGAGCGGTGGCGGCGGGTGGGTTTTTGTTGCTGGTGCACATGGTGGCCGCTTTAGCGGTCGGGGGGTTGGTGTGGTTGGCTCCACTTTGGGTGAAGCGTCGGGCTCGCCGCCAGCGGGAAGCTGCTGTAGCCGCTGATCTGCCTTGGTTGGCGGGTTTGATTCGTTTAGGGGTGGGGGCAGGTTTGCCGATTGGTCAGGCGTTGACCGAGGCTGCGCAGCGGGGCAAAGGCCCGGCTTTTCAAGCGGCGTCGGAGGCCATGGATCGCACGGCCCGTGGGGAGCCTTTGGCTTTGGCTTTAGAAGGTCTGCGGAGTTCACTGGGTGAGCCGGGCCGCCCCTTGGTGGCGGCCTTGGTGGCGGCGGTTCGTTTGGGGGCTCCGGTGGGCCCGGCGTTGGATGCGGCGGCGGTGAATTTACGGGCCCGGTCTCGGCGCCAGGCAGAGGTGCGAGCGCGGAAGGTGCCGGTGCAAATGTTGTTCCCGTTGGCTCTTTGTATTTTGCCGGCTTTCGTGCTGCTGTCGGTGGTGCCTATGGTGCTCGACGCTTTGGGCAATCTGGAGGTTGGCCTGTGATTTTTCTTCCCCTTCTCAAAAATTCTCCTCATGGGGGCTCTAACCCCACATGACGAGGATGCAATTTTATGAAAGTAGGAAACACTATGCGTGCACGTATTGTTCGCTGGCATTCAACCCTTTACACCCTTGATGATCGGGGGCAAACAACCGCAGAGTATGTGCTGCTAATTTTAGGCGCAGCCACTATCGCTATTTTGGTTACCAGTTGGGCCACCGGTACCGGCAAGGTGACGCAACTTTTTGACAAGGTACTTAACTCGCTGATTCGTAAGGTGGCGTAGTTGTTTAACCACCGGCGTGTCGTAAAAAACGACAGCGGCCAAGCCACCGTGGAGTTGGTGTTAGTGCTCCCGGTGGTGGTGCTCTTGGCCTTGTCGTTAGTGCAAGTGGGTTTGGTGGTGCGCAGCGCCATTTTGGTAGAGCATGCGGCGCGGGAAGGAGCACGCGCCGCGGCAGTTGGCGATTCATCAAGAAAGATTGAAAATGCGGTGATCGGCTCCACGGGTTTTTCGCCTGCTGCGGTGCGGGTGCAACGAAATTTTCGTGGTGACCGGGTCACCGTGGAGGTGTTTTACACCGATCCCACGGATGTCCCGATGATCGGAAACTTGTTTCCCGACATTGTGGTGAGTGGCTCAGCCACCATGCGAAGAGAGACATGACCCCGGTCGGGGTCACGGGAGGTCTAGATTTGCGAGGTAAGACGAAGCGACAACCAAGGAGAGGGAAGTGCAGCAAATGGTCCGCTGGGTTTTCCTACGTAGCGGCGATGGCTTCTGACCAGCCCATTGGCGTCGTGGAGCTAAGAATCCCTGCCCAAGCGGAGTACCTGCAATTGGTGCGTTCGGTGGTGGGGGCGGCTGTGTCTTGCCAACCGAGCGTGCCTCCCGACCGGGTCACTGACCTTCGTTTGGCTGTTTCAGAGGCAGCGACTAATGCCATTGAGGCCCATGGTGAGGCGTTAGTAAATGACCGGGTGACCATGCGTTGTCAGCTCACCGAGAGTCAAATTATTTTAGAAATAACCGACCAAGGTGGGGGCTTTGACCCGCAGAGTGTGCCTAACCTCCCCGAGGTTGAGGACGTTAAACGGCTTCAACACGAGTCGGGCATGGGCCTCTCGCTCATGCGTCATTTAACTGATGAAACAACGGTCCAAGTGGGGGAATCCGGCACGGTTATTCGATTGAAAATTAACTTTGAGTGACTTAACAATGAGCGCTTAATTGGATTAAAAGGTGGGACTGGGCTCGATGACCACTACGGTCTCCTGCGCTCTCCACTCTACGAAAAAGACAAAATGGCTGGAAAAACTACACCTTCATCCCTGACCTGGTTAGGGAGCGATAATCGGCTGGCTCGAAGAGTGGGCCGTCCTATGCAGCGGTTCTTAGGCATTGAGGCCGCTGGTGGCGTGCTGCTTATTGTGGCCACCGTGATAGCCATGGTGTGGGCTAATTCTCCTTGGTCGAGTAGTTACACGGATTTGTGGAACACCGAGATCCATTTGGCTTTGGGTGATCTTTTAACCTTGGAGCATCTGGGGCATCCACTAACTCTCGGCCAGTTTGTAAACGATGTCTTGATGGTGATTTTTTTCTTTGTGGTGGGTTTGGAAATTAAACGCGAGTTGGTGATGGGAGAACTCAGAGAGTTCCGTGCCGCCTTGTTACCTGCCGCCGCTGCTTTGGGCGGGATGGTGGTACCGGCGCTTATTTACTTTGCTTTGAACAGTTCTGGTGATGCTTCGGCTGGGTGGGGTATTCCGATGGCTACTGATATTGCTTTCGCCGTGGGGGTGCTCTCCTTATTGGGTCCGCGTATCCCAACATCGTTAAAAATCTTTTTGTTGACGCTGGCCATTGTTGATGACATTGGGGCCATTTTGGTCATTGCTATCTTTTATACCGAAGAGTTGGCCGCCGATTGGCTATTGCTCGCTTTTGCGGTGGTGGTGGTGGTGCGTTTGTTAACCAAGGCCCGGGTTTGGTACACCCCCATTTATGCCGTGTTGGGCACGGTGATGTGGTACGCCGTTTTTGAATCCGGTGTTCATGCCACCATTGCTGGGGTGGTTATGGGGCTTTTGGCTCCTGCTAAACCGTTAATTAAAGAAGATCAACAATCGGAAACTTTTCAACTCTCAGAAGTAGCCGATGTGGATGCCCAATCGTTGCGCCGCATGGCTTTTGAAATAAGCGAAACGGTGCCAGTCACCGAACGTTTAGAAAATTTGCTGCACCCGTTAACGGGGTTCGTTATTTTGCCGCTTTTTGCTTTAGCTAATGCGGGCATTGTTTTGAGCGTGGACTCCATTACGACTGCCGCATCGTCAGGAATAACTTTGGGTGTTTCGTTGGGTTTGGTGGCCGGAAAAATTATTGGCGTGTCGGTGTTTACCTTGTTGGCCGTTCGCTTTGGTTTATGCAGTCTTCCTAGCGGGGCTTCTTCTCGCCACGTGGTGGGGGTAGCGGCCATGGCGGGGATTGGTTTCACGGTGTCGTTGTTTATTACTGGGCTGGCTTTTTCTGACCCGGTATTGCAAGACGAGGCGAAGATCGGCATTTTGGTGGCTTCGTTGTTGGCGGCTTTGGTGGGAGCATTTATTTTGCGTGGCGCTAAACCAATAAGTGAGCATGTGTCAGTATCAGAAAATGCAGGTATTTAAATGTCTTACGCTCTCGTAATTGTTGAGTCCCCGGCTAAGGCAAAAACTATTGCCGGGTATTTAGGTAAAGGCTTCCAGGTGGAGTCTTCGATTGGCCATGTGCGTGATCTCCCTATGCGGGCGGCCGATGTGCCGGAATCACATAAACATTTTAAGTGGGCCAAACTCGGCATTGATGTTGAAAACGATTTTGAGCCTTTGTATGTGGTGAGCCCCGACAAGAAGCAACAGATCGCCAAGTTGCGCAAGTTGTTGAAAGGCGCTGATCAACTCTTTCTGGCTACTGATGAGGATCGCGAGGGAGAAGCTATCGCTTGGCATTTGTTGAGTTTGTTGAAACCCAAGGTGCCGGTGCATCGCATGGTTTTTCATGAAATTACTAAAAAGGCCATCACTGAAGCGTTAGATAATACGCGTGAAATCGACCAGGGTCTGGTTGATGCGCAGGAGACCCGTCGCTTGTTGGATCGTCTCTACGGTTTTGAATTGTCGCCGGTGCTGTGGCGTAAGATTGCTCCGCGTTTGTCGGCGGGTCGGGTACAAAGCGTGGCTACGCGCATTGTGGTGGAGCGTGAACGGGAACGTATGGCGTTTTCGTCGGCCGGGTATTGGAGTTTGAATGCCGAGTTGACGACCCCAACACCAGAAACTTTTTCGGCCGCTTTGCTTGAGGTCAAGGGCCGCCGGGTGGCCGGTAGCCAACATTTTGATGACACTGGTGCGGTTACTTCGCCGGAGGTAATGGTGCTTGATGAAGCGGCGGCGGTGGCCTTGTCGAGCGCTTTGGCCAATGAGTCGCTCACCGTGGAGTCGGTCAAGCCAAAGCCTTATAGTCGCCGACCGGCTGCCCCTTTTATTACTTCGACGTTTCAGCAGGCTGCTGGCGGACGACTCAAAATGTCGTCGGGCCGGGCCATGCGGGCGGCTCAGAATCTTTATCAAAATGGTTACGTCACTTATATGCGTACCGATTCGACCACTTTGTCGGATACGGCTTTGCGGGCTGCTCGGGCGGTGATTGCTGATCAGTTTGGTAGCGACTATTTGCCGCCGGCGCCTCGGACTTATAAAAATAAGGTGCGTAATGCTCAAGAGGCGCATGAGGCTATTCGCCCGGCCGGGGATCAGTTTCGAGATCCTCAAGAGGTGGCCGCTGAGGTAAGCCGTGATGAAGCCATGATTTACGAAATGATTTGGCAGCGGACGGTGGCTTCGCAGATGACCGATGTTGTTGGTGAGACGGTGCAGATTCGCCTTACCGGTCAAGCCGGTGAAGCTCCTCTTGAAATGGTGAGCAAAGCGCCGGTTTTGTTTGCAACCAGCGGCACCATTATCAGCCATCTTGGTTTTCGCAAGGTTTATGCCGGCAGCAGCGACGAGAATGAGCAAGCAGTTTTGCCGCAGGTCAGCGAAGGGGATCGCGTGCAGATTGCTGAACTTGCTCCAGAGGGTCACACCACGCAGCCACCTTCACGATTTACTGAAGCGTCTTTGATCAAAAAGTTAGAAGAACTCGGGGTGGGCCGTCCTTCTACTTATGCCTCCATCATGGAGACCATTCAAAATAAGGATTATGTGTGGAAGAAGGGCTCGGCTTTGGTGCCAACTTTTAGCGCTTTTGCGGTGACTACTTTGTTGGAGACGCATTTTCCGAAGTTGGTTGATTACAACTTCACGGCGCTTATGGAAGATGACCTTGATGAAATTTCTCGAGGTGAGGCGCAACGGGTGCCTTGGTTGCGTGATTTTTATTTCGGCACGGGTGGTGAAGAAGGGCTACACGACAAGGTCACCCATCGTTTGGGCGATATTGATGCCAAGGGGGTGTCCACGGTTGTTTTGGGTGCCCACGGCGGCCAAGAAGTAGTGGCTTGTTTTGGCCGGTTTGGCACTTATGTGCAAAGAGGCGAGGAAAGTCGCTCGATCCCTGATGACGTTCCACCTGATGAACTCACGGTGGCGGCGGCTATGGAGTTTTTGGATGCCCCCACCGAACAGCATTTGGGTGATGACCCGGTGTCTGGTTTGCCGGTTATTGCTAAGTCGGGCAAGTTTGGTCCTTACGTGTCCTTGGGGCGCTTGCCGGCCCCCATTAAGCGTTCACCTGAGTTGATTGCTTTAACGGGGGTGGGCTTACGAAGCAAAGAGGTAAAGGTGGCGTTGTCTTACCTGCGGTTGGCCGTTGACCCGGTAGATGAAAAAGTGGTGCGCCATATTGCCAATATTCCTAAGCGAGGTATCGGCAAAGGGACACTGGATAAAATTTCTGATTTCGCAGTCGGGCATGACGTAGATTTTTTAACCGCTATGGGAAAAGCCGAAAAAGCTGGGGTTACTGGAGCAGGGCTAAAGGGCGCCAACTCCTTTTTGCGACTACGTAAAAAGTTGATGGGTATGGTCGAACAAGGCCCCGGAGCGGTGGTTTCTGAAGCGGTGGGCGGCTACCGGCGTGAGTTGGGGGCCAAAGAGTTAGATCGTCAAGAAAACTTGGATGGCCTGGTTGAAGCATTGGGGGCGTTCACTGGGGTGGGCGATGTGCTTGAACAACTAGATAGTTTGGCCACCGTTGAGGAGGGCCCTAAACCCAAGATGGCTTCGTTGTTTTCGACTATGTCGTTGGAACGAATAACTCTTGAGGATGCTTTGGAGTTGTTGAGTTTGCCTCGCACGGTGGGGTTGGACCCTGCTGATCAGGTGCCCATTACGCTGCAGAACGGTCCGTTTGGCCCGTATCTCAAAAAAGAGCATGCGGAGAAAAGTAACGAAACCCGAAATATTGATAGTGAGGAACGACTGTTAACTATCACCCTTGAGGAGTGTTTGGTTTTGTTGGCTCAACCCAAGGCTTTTGGCCGTCGGGCGGCGAAGCCGCCGTTGCGTGAGTTGGGTAAGGACCCAGAGAGCGGAAACATTATTACTTTGAAAGATGGAAACTACGGTCCGTACGTATCAGACGGGGAGTACAACGCTTCGTTGGGCCGTGGTGATTCGGTCGAGTCTTTAACCGATGAACGGGCCACCGAGTTGTTGGCAGAACGGCGGGCTAAGGGCCCAGCGAAAAAAAATAAACCACGACGAAAAAGGAAGTAATCGCTGGTTGAACCAGCGGGCTGACCAGAGTCTTCTAAGATTAACGTGATGTCTGATTCTCCCGGCGGGGATAAACCGCCTGAACTACGTGATGAGTTTGTACTCGGTGACGAACCGAGTTTGCTTATCCCTGAGGGGGGCGACCGCCCAGGCCTTCATGTGCGCATGTTTTCCACCCCGGAGTTTTTTCGCTTGTGGCTGGCGCAGGTGGTGTCGGCTACTGGCGACTGGTTGGGCCTGTTGGCTATCAGTTTGTTGGCTATACGGATTGGTGCCGGTTCTGAGGGGGCGGCTCTTTCGCTGGTTTTAGCAGCCCGCATTGCTCCCGGGTTTTTCTTTGGGCCTATTGCTGGGGTGCTGGTTGACCGGTGGGATCGCAAACGGGTGATGATCGTGTCCGATGTGGGTCGGGCTTTGGTGATGCTTTCGTTGCCATTTGTGGACACCATTTGGGGCTTGGTAATTGCTTCGCTTATTTTGGAAGCTTTCACCATGTTGTGGTCGCCGGCTAAGGAAGCCTCGGTGCCCAATTTGGTTCCCGAGGAGTATTTAACTACCGCGAATTCTCTTTCTATTTTGGCGGCTTACGGAACCTTCCCGGTGGGGGCCGGTTTGATGGTGTTGTTTGGCCGATTGTCGACCGCTTTGTTTAGTTCGTCGTGGGCTGACAATCTGCAATTACATGAAGAGGGCTTGGCTTTTTATGCCAATGCGTTAACGTTTTTGGTGGCGGCGGGGTTGATTTTTACTTTGCATTTGCCGCACCGGACTAAACGTAAATCGCTGGCCGGGGAGCCTCTGCGGGCCCGGTTGGCTGACCCTATTGCTGATTTGCGTGAGGGTTGGACGTTTGCTTTTGCCAACCCGGTGGCTCGTACGGTGAACATGGGTTTAGCGACGGGTTTGGTTGGTGGCGGCATGTTGGTGCCGTTGGGGGCGGTGTACGCCACCGAAGTTTTGGGGGCTGGGGAGTCGGGTTACGGGTTTTTGATTACTGCTTTGGGGTTGGGGGTAGCGGCCGGGGTGGCTTTGGTTTCTTGGGCGCAACGGCACTTACATAAAACCCGCATGTTTACTTGGTCGCTGGTTATGGCCGGTATTTTTTTGTTGGCGTCGTCGTCTATTAGTCAGATCCATTTGTCGGCGACCATGACCTTTGGTATTGGTATTTGTGCGGGGTCGGTGTATGTGTTGGGCTTTACCTTGCTGCACGAAAACGTCACCGACGAGTTGCGGGGACGTATTTTCTCGACGCTGTATTTGTTGGTGCGCATGTGCGTGTTGATTGCTTTGGTGGTTGGTCCGTTACTGGAGGAGTTGTTGGATCGCTTGTCAAAACATTTTTGGGAGCGCCATATTAATCTTTTTGGTTGGGAAGTTTTTGTCCCTGGGGTGCGCCTTACCCTTTGGTTGGCTGCCTTGATTATGTTGGGGTCGGGGTTGATAGCCATTGTGTCGCTACGAGCCGGGACTGAAGGAGAAAAAACATGACCGGTCGTTTGGTGGCTTTTGAAGGTGGTGAAGGTTCTGGAAAGAGCACGCAGGCTCAACGGTTGGCTGATTATTTGGGGGCGTTGTTGACTCGTGAACCGGGCGGCACTTTGTTGGGTGAACAATTGCGTGCATTGGTTTTAGACCCTGAGCGGGAGGCCCCGTCAGATCGTGCGGAGGCGCTTATTATTGCTGCGGCTCGAGCACAACATGTTGCGGAAGTGGTGGGCCCGGCGTTGGCCGCTGGCACTGACGTAGTAACCGATCGGTTTATTGGTTCTTCGCTGGCGTATCAGGGGATTGGCCGGGACCTTGGGGTGGCTGAGGTAGCGGCGGTGTCGGCTTTTGCCACTAACGGCCTAGAAGCAGACTTGACACTGTTTATTGAAGTAGATGAAGCCACGGCGGCGGAGCGCATGAACCGCTCGTTGGACCGGATTGAACAGGCGGGTGAGGGTTTTCATCGGCGGGTTGCTGAGGCTTATCAGACGTTGGCTGCTGCCGATCCTGACCGTTGGGTGGTTATTGATGGGGTGGGAACCGTTGATGAGGTGACGGCTCGGGTTATGGCCGCAGTGGCTGACCGGTTGTCATGAAGGCTGAGGAATTGTGGGCCACGGTGGTGGGCCAAGCCGAGGCGGTACGGGTGTTACAGGCGGCGGCCCAAGCCCCGGTGCATGCGTATTTGTTGGTGGGCCCAGAAGGTGCGGGGCGGTTAGCGGCGGCTCGGGCTTTTGCGGGCAGTTTGTTGGCGGGCCAAGATGAAGGCCCGGAGGGTTTGCGGCATCGTCGTTTAGCGGCGGCTGGTAAGCACGCCGATTTGGTAGAGATTTCTCCGCAGGGCCGGGCCTTGTTGGTCGCTGAAGCAGAGAGCATCATCGTGGAGGGTTCGCGTTCGCCGGTTGAGGCTCAGCGCAAGATCGTGATGGTGGATCGTTTTCATACTGCGGAGCCTGAAGCGGCAGCCAGTTTGTTGAAGACCATTGAAGAGCCGCCGCCTACCGTGGTTTTTGTTTTGTTGGCTGATGAGGTTCCTGATCATCAGATAACTATTTCTTCTCGTTGTGTGCGGGTTGATTTGCCGGCACTTGATGCGGAGGTTATTGCTGAAACACTGGTGGCTGAGGGGGTAGATGGGGAGCGCGCTCTTTTGGTGGGGGAGGCCTCGGCGGGCAGTTTGACTCGGGCTCGGATGCTGGTTGCTGACCCGGCTATTAGTAATCGTCAGGAGGCTTGGCGCTCGGTGCCGCGTCGTTTGGATGGTACCGGAGCGGCGGTAGCGGTGTTGGTGGCGGAGGTCCGTGATTTGATTAGCGATGCCGAAGGGCCGTTGGCGGTTCAGCACAAACAAGAGTTAGATGATTTGGTGGAGCGAGAAGAGTCATTGGGTTTGCGGGGTGCGGGGCGACGAGATTTGGTGGGTCGTCAAAAGCGTGAGCTTCGGCGTTTGCGTGACGATGAGTTGCGTTTTGGTTTAGCGACTTTGGCTCGTGGTTATTTGGCCCACGCCCAAGAGGATGATGCGCTGGCTGAGGGAGCGTTGGCGGCTACTGCGCTCATTACTGAGGCCACTGGCGAGTTGGTGCGTAACCCCAATGAGGCGTTGATGTTGCAGGCGCTGTTTTTGGATCTTCCTTCGTTGCCCTAGTAGTTGGGGCTGCCGGTATTAGTGGTCGTGGAGGACGAAGCGTACCCGTTTGAACCCTTTGCCTTTTGATTCGGTTTTGGTGATTTCTATGCGGCCTACTTGGCCGGTTGATGACACATGGGTGCCGCCGTCGGCTTGCCGGTCTAAACCCACGATGTCTACGACCCGTATTTCGGTGATTGATTCGGGGACCAAACTGACTTTGGTTCTGATGAGGTCTCGGTCGAGCACGGCGTTGTCGCGTGAAAGAAATGAAACTTCGATGGGCCGGTCAGCGGCGATTTCTTGGTTACAGAGGGTTTCGATGTGTTGAGCGAAACCTTCGGGGAGTTGGTCAACTTCGAAGTCCATGCGTCCGGAGAGGGCGTCCATGTTTCCACCGGTTACTACTCGTTTTTCGTCGCGCCACATGATGCCGCACAAAATGTGCATGGCGGTGTGGGTGCGCATCATGTGGCGGCGGCGTTGGTCGTCGACTTCTCCGGTCACCGTGCTGCCAATTTCTGGGAGGGGGCCTGCCAGTTTGTGGAGCACGCGTCCTTCTACGGTACGTACGTCAAGTACGGCGGCTGCTCCTTGGTTCCAGGTGAGGTGGCCGGTGTCGTGGGGTTGTCCGCCGCTGGTGGCGTAGAAGGCGGTGCGGTCAAGTTCGATGCGGTCGCCGTCGTGACTAACTACTGCCGCGGTGAAGTTTCGTAGGTCTGCGTCACGAAGGTAGAGGCGTTCGGTCATGTCATTCTTCGTTTCCGCTGAGGTCGTTTATTTCTATGCGTAACTCGTTGCCTAAAACACGCCAGGTGAGTTGTTCAAGGCCAGCGCCTTGTGAGCCGAACCGGTTGCTGTTGTCACAGGAGTCCACAAATTCTTGGCTACTGGTTTCCCACTGGGCGAGGCAGTCGATGCTTTTTCCTGGTATTCGAGCAAAGAATGGGGCCCATCCGGTGGCGGGGTCGTCGCCGAGGTGGGTGATCCAGATTGGTCGGCCGCCTTTCACAAGGTCGGGGAAAGCCACCGGTCCGTTGTCGTTGATTTCTGTGGCGAGGTCTAAGGCATCGATGCCGCGGAAGTCATCGTCGCCGAGTCGTACGTCAAGTTCGGTGGTGGTACCGGCGAGGCGCAGCATCAGGATCATTAATCCGAGGGTGATGGCCAGACCGAAGAGGCCGATAATTACGGCTCGGCGAGCTTGGGGGCTGGCTTTTCGGGCGACCGGCATATTGTTTTGTCCTTTAGTTGTGTCCCTCTAAGGAGGAACCGGCGTTACTTTGTGTCTAGTATCGCTGAGGCTCGTCTCGAGCCCTACATTTACTTTAGAGGAGACCTCCGGTGGATCTTTTTGAATATCAAGGAAAGCAATTTTTTGCTGAGTACGGCTTGCCTATTTCACCTGGTGAGATTGCTTTCACCGTTGATCAAGCAGTAGCGGCTGCAGAGGCCTTGGGTACACCGGTCATGGTTAAGGCTCAGGTGCATACCGGCGGCCGCGGAAAAGCGGGGGGCGTCAAGTTTGCGGCCACCGTTGAAGAGGTGCGTGAACACGCCACTAACATTTTGGGTTTGGACATCAAGGGCCATGTTGTTGGCCGAGTGTGGATTGAAAAAGCATCCGATATTGCTGAGGAGTATTACGCCAGCTTTACTTTGGATCGTTCAGCCAAAAAACATTTGGGAATGCTTTCTGCCGAAGGTGGTGTAGAGATTGAAACGGTGGCTGAAGAAAACCCGGAAGCTATTGCCAAGATTTGGGTTGATCCGGTAGATGGTCTTGATGAAGAGACAACTCGGGCATGGGTGGCGGCGGCCAACCTTCCTGAAGCAGCGGTGGAGGGGACGGTAGAAATTTTGCTGGGCCTTTACCGAGCCTATGTAGAGGGTGACGCCGATTTGGTTGAGATTAACCCGCTTATCTTGACTCCCGAAGGCAAGGTGCATGTGTTGGATGCCAAAGTCACTTTGGATGGCAACTCGGTGTTTCGCCACCCGGAGTACGCCGCCTTTGAAGAAACACAAACCCGTGACGAACGCGAAACTGCGGCCCATGAAAAAGGCTTGCAGTACGTGGGCTTAGATGGCTCGGTAGGCGTTATTGCTAACGGTGCTGGCTTGGCTATGTCTACGGTAGATGTGGTGAACCAAGTGGGGGGCGGGGCGGCCAACTTTTTAGATATCGGTGGGGGTGCCAATGCCGAGGTTATGGCCGGAGCATTAGAGGTCATCAACAATGACCCGTCGGTGGAATCAATTTTCATCAACATTTTTGGTGGCATCACTCGAGGCGAAGAGGTAGCCAACGGCATCATCGGTGCTTTAGAAAGGGTCGACATTGAGGCCCCCATTGTTATCCGCCTTGACGGAACCAATGCCGATGAGGGGCGCGCCATTTTGGCCCCTCATTTGTCGGAGTCGCTGCAGATGGCTGCGACCATGTTAGAAGCAGCCCGTAAAGCAGTGGCTTTAGCCGGAAAGGAAGCCTAGTCATGAGTATTTTTGTTGACGAAAACACCAAAGTTATTTATCAGGGGTTAACCGGCAGTCAGGGCCGTTATTACGGTTTGTTGAACCGGGAGTACGGCACCCAAGTGGTGGCGGGTACTAATCCTCGCAAAGCGGGTGAAGAGGTAGAGGGCATTCCTATTTACGCCAATGTGGCCGAAGCAGTAGCTGCCACGGGTGCTACCGCTTCTTGTATTTTTATTCCGGCCGCCGGGGTACGTAGTGCGGTGCTTGAAGCAGCTGAAGGTGGGGTGGAGTTCATTGTGGCTATCACCGAAGGGGTGCCTGCCCACGATGAGGCGGAGTTCTATAACCGTTTGCGTCGAGACTTCCCTCAGGTGCAATTGTTGGGCCCGAACTGTCCGGGCATTATCTCCCCAGGAAAGTGCAACATCGGTATCACCGCCGGACATATTGCTGAGCCGGGCGGCCCGGTGGGCATTGTTAGTCGTTCTGGAACGTTGACTTATCAAGCGTTGTACGAGTTGAAAGAAAAAGGCATTGGTTGCACCACTTGTGTGGGTATTGGTGGCGACCCGGTGCCTGGTACGTCTTTCATTGACTGTTTAGAGGCTTTCGAAAATGATCCAGAAACCAAAGCGGTCATGATGATTGGTGAAATTGGTGGTTCGGCTGAAGAAGAAGCAGCCGAGTACATCGCGAATCACATGTCTAAACCGGTGTCGGCTTATGTGGCTGGGGTGACTGCCCCTCCGGGTAAGAAAATGGGTCACGCTGGGGCCATTGTGTCGGGCGGTAAAGGTACGGCGCAAGCCAAGATGGATGCTTTGCGGGCTGCTGGGGTGCGCATTGGCTTGAACCCCACCGAAGCGGGCGAACATATGGCTGACATTGTGGCCGACTTGGGTGCGAACTAAACAAAAGCGCTGGGGTGCTTCTGCTACCGTCGCAGACATGAAACTTGCCGTACTGGTTTCGGGAACCGGAACTATTTTAGATGCCATGGTGGCTGCTGGTTTGCCGGTGGCTTTGGTGGTTGCTGATCGCCCTTGTTTGGCTATTGATCGAGCATTGGGTCATGGCATTGTTGCTGAGGTGGTAGAGCGTTCAACCTTTGGGGCGGATTTTGACCGGGAGGGTTACGCCCAGCAAATCACTGAGTTTCTTCAAAGCCATCAGGTGGAGTTAATTGCTATGGCGGGGTTCGGTACTATTTTGGCTGCGCCTATTTATGAGCGTTTTGCTGGCCGTATTTTGAACACGCATCCTTCGTTGTTGCCGGCTTTTCCGGGGTGGCATGCGGTGGAGGCCGCTTTGGCTCATGGGGTTAAGGTTTCTGGTTGCACCGTGCATGTGGCTACGTTGGCGGTAGATTCTGGCCCAATTTTGGCGCAAGAAACGGTGCCGGTGGAGGTCGATGACACCGCGGACACTTTGCATGAACGAATTAAAGATGTAGAGCGTCGCTTGTACCCGGCCACTATTGCTCGGGTACTTAACCAGGGAGTTTGTGTGTGACCACTCATCGAGCGTTGCTTTCGGTGTATGACAAAGCGGGCATTGTTGAGTTCGCCAAAGGCTTGGTGGCTTTGGGTTGGGAGGTGGTGTCTAGCGGGGGCACGGCGCAATCTTTGGCCCAAGCGGGGGTCGCGGTAATTGAGGTAGCGGAAATCACTGGGGCTCCAGAGATGCTCGGGGGGCGGGTTAAAACTTTGCACCCGGTTATCCATGGCGGCATTTTGGCCGACCGGTCTAAACCAGAGCACCTTGCTGATTTAGAAAAACGTGGGATTGCCCCTATTGATTTAGTGGTGGGTAACTTGTACCCGTTTTCTTCGGATCCCAGTATTGAGTTGATTGATATTGGTGGACCCACCATGGTGCGGGCGGCCGCTAAAAATCATGCCCATGTGGGCATTGTGGTTAATCCGGAGGAATATCCGGTGGTGCTTAACGAGTTGCAAGCGGAGGGCGAGTTGTCGGCTGCTACCCGCCGTCGGTTAGCGCGGGATGCTTTTGCCCATACGGCGGCTTACGACGCCGCCATCGTGGGTTGGTTTGATGAAGACGCTGACCCTTTGCCGCCCTCGTTGCATTTGGCTTTAGACCGAGTTCAAGACTTGCGGTACGGTGAGAACCCGCATCAGGTGGGTGCTCGCTATCGGTTGGCCGGTCAGTCGGGTTGGTGGGATGAAGCAATTACTCACGGCGGTAAGGCCATGTCGTATTTAAACCTTTTCGATACCGAGGCGGCTTGGCGGTTGGTGCATTGCTTGGGTGATGGCCCAGCGGCGGTGATTATCAAACATGCCAATCCGTGCGGGGCGGCGGTAGCAGACGACATCACGGCGGCTTACTTGGCGGCCCATGCGGGTGACCCAGTGTCGGCTTTTGGGGGCATCGTGGCCGCGAATCGCCCGGTGACGTTGGCGATGGCTCAAGCGGTTAGCGAAGTATTTACTGAGGTAGTGGTGGCGCCAGGCTTTGAACCAGAGGCCTTGTTGTTGCTGAAAGAAAAAAAGAATCTCCGCATATTAGAAGCACCGGCTCCGCAGTGGCCTGACCTTGAGGTGCGTAATATTGATGGGGGTTTGTTGGTGCAAACTGCCGACGCCGTGACCGTGGATCGAGACGGCTGGTCGGTGGCTACCGAGCGGGAACCCACGGCAGCAGAGTGGGAAGATTTGGTTTTTGCATGGCGAGTGGCGGCCCGGGTGTCCTCGAACACCATTGTGTTGGTCAAAGATGGTCAAGCGGTGGGTATTGGGGCGGGTCAACAAAACCGGCGAGATGCGGGCCGGATCGCTACCGATAAAGCGGCCGGCCGTGCGGTGGGCGGGGCGTGTGCCAGCGATGCTTTTTTCCCTTTTCGTGATGGCTTGGATGCAGCAATTGAGGCGGGAGCAACGGCGGTTATTCAACCTGGTGGTTCCGTGCGAGATGATGAGGTTATTGCGGCTGCTAATGAAGCCGGTATGGCCATGGTGTTTACCGGTCAGCGGCATTTCCGTCATTAGGGAAGTGCCCCCGCGGCGAAACATTTAGCACTAGAGTTCCGCCTTATGACTGCACAACTTTTAGCAGGCGGCCCTGTTGCGGAGGCTGTCCTCGATGATGTCCGGATTCGGGTACAAGCGTTGCAAGCCAAAGGGGTTACGCCGGGCTTAGGCACCATTTTGGTGGGTGACGATGGAGCCAGCGCGGGGTATGTGCGTAAGAAGCATGAAACGTGTGAAGCGGTGGGTATTGCCTCGCATCATTTGCAGGTAAACGCTGGTGACCCTCCAGAGGCTCTGCTGGAGGCGGTAGAGAGTTTTAACGCCAACCCTGAGGTGCATGGTTACATCATTCAGCACCCGGTGGCTGATGGTTTTGATTTCAACGCTGCTTTGTCGGCAATGGACCCCGGCAAGGATGCTGATGGTTTGCATCCCACAAATTTGGGCAAGTTGGTTTTGCAAGAAGAAGGCCCGGTGCCTTGCACTCCGGCGGGCATTGTGGCCATGTTTGTGCATTACGAAATTGAGGTCTCGGGTCGCCATGTGGTGGTTATTGGACGGGGCCCCACACTGGGTCGCCCGTTGTCGTTGTTGTTGACCACTAAAGCTCCGGGAGCTAATGCGGCGGTCACCGTGGTGCATTCGGCGGTACCAAACTTGGCCGACCTAACCCGAGAGGCCGACATTGTGGTGGCTGCGGTGGGTATTCCGAATTTTGTTACTCCCGACATGGTGCGCCCTGGTGCGGTGGTGGTGAGCGGGGGTATTTCTTGGGAGGGTAAAAAGTTGTTGGCCGACGTTGATGAATCGGTCGAAGAGGTCGCTTCGTGGATAACCCCTCGTTTGGGTGGGGTGGGGCCTACCACGGTGGCCATGTTGTTGCGTAACACGGTGGAGGCCGCCGAGCGCTCTGCGCCCTAGTTTGGTGGGGCTTCTTTTTAGCCCGCTCTGCTTTAATTTGGGTAAAACAACTACAGGAGGCCTCTCCGCGGTGCTGGCTGGTGCCGATAGAGTCAAGGTATGGCTGAAAAAATTTCTATGAGCGCCGATGGCGTATTAAATGTTCCTACCGAACCCATTATTCCGTTTATCGAAGGCGACGGCACTGGGGTAGATATTTGGCCAGCGGCCCGCTTGGTGCTTGATGCGGCGGCGGCTAAACACGGCCGCAAGGTGGAGTGGAAAGAAGTACTGGCTGGCGAAAAAGCTTTTAACGAAACCGGCGACTGGCTTCCTCAAGAAACTATTGAAACTTTTGAAAGCCACCTGATTGGCATTAAGGGCCCGTTGACTACCCCCATTGGTGGCGGGTTCCGTAGCTTAAATGTGGCTATTCGCCAAATTTTGGATCTTTATGTGTGCTTGCGTCCGGTGCGTTATTTCAAGGGCGTGCCTTCCCCGGTGAAGCACCCCGAGTTGGTGGACATGGTGATCTTTCGCGAGAACACTGAAGATATTTATGCCGGCCTTGAGGTTGAGGCCATGACCCCCGATGCTTTGAAACTGCGGGAACTTCTGGAAGATGCTTTTGGCTGGAAGATTCGTGAAGATGCCGGTATCGGCATTAAGCCAATTTCTAAAACGGGTTCGCAACGGTTGCAACGGGCCGCTTTGCAATACGCCGTTGACCGTGGGTTGCCGCGTGTGCATTGGGTACACAAGGGCAACATTATGAAATACACCGAAGGAGCGTTTCAACGCTGGGGTTACGAGTTGGTGAGGGAAGAGTTTTCTGACGTGGCCGTGGCTTGGGAAGACTGTGGTGGCGATCCGGGGGACAAAATCTTGGTGCAAGACACCATTGCCGACATTGCTTTGCAGCAGGTGTTGACTCGCCCGGCTGAGTTTGACGTGATTGGCACCATGAACCTTAATGGGGATTATTTATCGGATGCTTTGGCGGCACAAGTAGGCGGCATCGGTATTGCTCCGGGCGGTAACGCTAACTACGTCACCGGTCACGGTATTTTTGAAGCGACCCACGGGACGGCCCCGAAGTACGCCGGCCAAGACAAGGTCAATCCGTCTTCGGTTTTACTATCCGGGGTTTTGATGTTTGAACACATCGGTTGGAAAGATGCCGCCGATGACATCGTGGCTGCAATGGAGGCCGCTATTGCCGACAAAGTGGTGACCTACGATTTTGCTCGTTTGATGGAGGGTGCCACCGAGGTGAAGTGTTCGGAGTTTGCTTCGGCCATTGTTGATCGTCTCTGAATACCACCGAATCTCATGATGGGGTTTTCCGTCGAGCGGGGCGCCTAGTTGCTCTCTCGTTTCGTGCGCACCCGATGGCGCACATTTTGGCGGCTATGGGCGCCAACGTGTTTGCGGTGGCTGTGGTGGGATTCACCATTGTTATTGGTCGGGTAACCGATGAGGTGATTTTGCCTGGTCTTTCTGGGGAGGGTCCTGCGGTGTCGGGCCGGACGGTGCTTTCTGGTATGGCGGCTCTGGGAATAGTGGGGTTGGTGCGCGGTTTGTCCATCATGGTGCGGCGCTGGTTCAACATGATGGCGGTGGCGCGGACGCAACGAACGTGGCGACAGAGTTTGACTGACCGTTATTTGGATGCGCCGATGTCTTTTCATTGGGAGCGCCCAGCGGGCCAACTGTTAGCGCACGCTGATGCAGATGTTGAGGTGGCGACTTCTATGTTGATGCCGTTGGCTTTTTCGGTTTCGGTGGTGGCTTTGATTGTGGTGTCGTTGATCAGCCTGTTGGTGGTGCATCCGTTGTTTGCTTTGGTGGCGTTGGTTTTGTTTCCTACTTTGGCGGTGTTGAATCGGCGTTTTACGAAGTCCATTGAGGCTCCGGCGGCGCGGGCCCAAGCGGAGGTGGGGAGGGTGTCGTCTATCGCCCACGAAAGCCTTGATGGGGTGTTGGTGGTAAAAACGTTGGGTCGTCAAGATCAAGAGGTGGCAAGGTTTGCTGAGGCGGCGGCTGCTTTGCGTGAGGAACGTATTGCGGTGGGGCGTTTGCGGGCTAATTATTCTCCGGTTATTTATTCGTTGCCCAACTTGGGGATTTTGGCTTTGTTGTTGGTGGGTACTTGGTTGTTTAGTCAGGGGGCGGTGACTTTGGGTGAGATGGTGCGGGCTATGGCCTTGTTTTCTATTTTGTCGTTGCCTATGGAAATTTTGGGGTTTCTTTTTCAGATGATTCCGCAGTCGGTGGTGGCGCAGGATCGTATAAATAAGGTGTTGGCGGTAGACCCTGAGTCGACAGTTGTAGGGGGAGAGGTGGGGTCGGCCATCGTTGATTTTGTTGGCTTGTCGTTTGCCTACCCCACGGATGGTCCGCAGGCTCCTTTGGTGTTGGAGAACCTTTCGTTACATATTGATCCCGGAGAAACGGTGGCTTTGGTGGGTTCAACGGGGGCTGGCAAAAGTACTTTGGTAGCTTTGTTGGCGGCTTTGATGCCACCCACCGAGGGTCAGGTGTTGTTGGGTGGGGTAGATGTTCAAGATTTAGGTTCGGAGGGCACGGCGGCGGTGGTGGCGCCGGTGTTCCAGGAAACGTTTTTGTTTGCTGATTCGGTGCGACAAAACTTGACCTTGGGTCGTGATATTCCTGAGGGGGAGTTGCAGCGGGTGTTGGCTTTGGTGGAGGCGGAGCGTTTTGTGTCGGAGATGCCCCAAGGCATAGACACCGTGGTGGGCGAGCGGGGGGTGACCTTATCGGGGGGTCAGCGGCAGCGTTTGGCCATTGCCCGAGGGTTGTTGCGTCGCCCCAAAGTGTTGGTGCTTGATGATGCTACGTCGGCCGTGGACCCCACGATTGAGGCCGCTATTTTAGCCAACTTACGCGCTCATGGTGGCCGGACTTTATTGGTGGTGGCGCACCGTTTGGCCACCATTCGTTTGGCTGATCGGGTGCTGTTTTTGGAAGGCGGGCGCATAGCCGCCCAGGGCACGCACGAAGAGTTGTTGGCGGTCCCCGCTTACGCTGCTTTGGCGCAGGCTTACGAAAAGGCGGGGTCATGACGGCGCTGGATGGGCGCGATGTTGCGGGCCCCGAAGAAGAACCAGAGGCGCGTACTTTGGCCAGCATCGACGAGGTGGGTGCTTTGGCGGTGCTGCGGCGTGGGGTAGCCGCTTCGCCTGAGTTGCAAAAAGGGTTGTGGGGGACGGCCGTTATGGCGCTTGCTGTGGCGGGTTCAAAATTGTTGTTGCCGTTGAGTATTCAGTTGATTTTGGACCTTGGCTTAGGGCCAGATGGGGTGCGTTTTTCGTGGGTGCTGGTGGTGTCGTTGGTGTCGGCGGTTTTGGTGTTGGGCAGTGTGTTTTTGGGGCGGGCTACTTATTTTCGTTTGGTTTGTATGGCCGAGAATGTGTTGATGGGTTTGCGGGTTCGCACCTTCGCGCATTTGCATCGTTTGAGTCTGGCGGACCACACGGCGGCTCGTAAAGGGGTGTTGACGGCGCGGGTTACTAGCGATGTTGAAACGTTGACCAAATTTGCTCAGTGGGGGGCTATTGCTTGGATCATTAATTTGTTCCAAATCGCTGGCGTGTTGCTGGTTATGGCTTTTTATTCGTGGCAATTGACCTTGTTGACTGTGGCTGTGCATTTGCCGCTTATTCCGATGTTGCGGCGTATGCAGCGCAGCCAGTTGAAGGCTTATGATCGTTTGCGTACGCGGGTGTCGGACACTATGGGGGTTATTTCTGAAGCGGTTATGGGGATGACCACGGTGCGGGGTTATGGCTACCGTAAGGCCACCAAGGAAGCTATTCATGAAGCGGTTGATGAGCAGTATCAACAGCAGATGCGGGCTGCTCGTTATTTTTCGTTGGTTATGCCCACGACGGATATTTTTGGGGTGATGGCTATTGCTTCGGTGGTGGGAGCCGGTGTGTGGTGGGGTGGTTCGTGGGGGCTCTCTTCGGGCGAACTCATTGCTTTTATCTTTTTGGTGAACTTATTGTTGAACCCCATTACCGAGTTGGGCGAGGTGTTGGACCAGACGCAAACGGCTTTGGCGGGTTGGTGGAAGATTTTAGATGTGTTGGATACGCCGGTGGAGATTTCCGAGAATTTGACTGGGCCTGCTTTGCCGGTCGGGCCGTTGTCGGTAGAGGCCCGGGGGGTGGAGTTTGCTTACCGAGAGGGAGGCCGGGTTTTGCATGGCATTGATGTGGATTTGCCGGCTGGTACGTCGGTGGCTGTGGTGGGCGAAACCGGTTCGGGAAAAACTACTTTTGTGAAACTGATGGCTCGGTTGGCTGACCCCACGGCGGGTTGTTTGCTGGTGGGCGGGGTGGATTTGCGGCAGATGGCTACTGCGGATCGTCAATCTGCGGTGCGCATGGTGCCCCAGGATGGGTTTTTGTTTGATTCTTCAGTGGGGGAGAACATCCGTTTTGGCCGGCCGGAGGCTTCCCTCGATGAGGTGGAAGCAGCGATCGATGTGTTGGGTTTACGTCCTTGGGTCAATGGCTTGGTTGAGGGTTTGGCGACACCGGTGGGGGAACGGGGGGAGTCGTTGTCGGTAGGGGAACGCCAGTTGGTGGCTTTGGCTCGAGCCCAGTTGGCGAACCCTGGGCTGTTGATTTTAGATGAAGCTACGTCAGCGGTGGATCCGGAAACAGAAACCACGTTGGAGCGAGCGTTGGAGCGTTTGGCGGCGGGGCGCACCACCTTGAGTGTGGCGCATCGTTTGTCTACGGCGGAGCGAGCAGATTTGGTGCTGGTTTTTGATCGAGGCAATTTGGTGGAGCAAGGGCCTCACGAGGTGCTTAAAGATGCGGGCGGCATTTATCAGGGCTTGTATGCCTCGTGGCTCGGGAACACTCGTGAGGATGACTAGTGGACCCTATTGACCCGCTGGCTGGCCGTTTGGCGGCGCAGTGGGATGCCGTAGTAGATGGTTTGTCGGATTGCCCTATGCCTTGGCCTCCGCCCGGCCCATTGGTGGTGGTGTCGCCGCACCCCGATGATGAACTGTTGGCTTCGGGGGCCACTTTGGCTGCTGTTGATCCTGGGGTTCCGGTGACCGTGGTGGCGGTCACTGATGGGGAGTGGTCGCATCCGCATTTAGATGAGGAGGGTCGAGGGGCTTTGGCGCTGCGGCGCACGGCGGAGAGTGCGGAGGCTTACCGGGTGTTGGGGGTTGGGGCTAATCGGGTGCGTTTGTCGTTGCCTGATGGTTCGGTGGATGAGCATTTTGGGGCACTGTTAGATCAGTTGTCTCCGTTGTTGGTTGGGGCGGGGGCTTGTGTGGCTCCGTGGCCGGGTGATGGCCATCCTGATCATGAGGCTTGTGCTCGAGCGGCGTTGCAGGTTTGCGGGGCGTTGGGGGTGCCGTTGTTTGGGGTGCCGATTTGGTCATGGAATTGGGATGACCCGCAGCAGCCTGCTTTTGATTTTTCGCAGGCTTTTGCTTTTCGTTTTGGCGATGAGTTAAGGGAGCGCAAACAGGCGGCGTTGGCTTGTTACGTCAGTCAGGTCCAACCCGAAGACGGTCAACGCCCGGTTTTGCCGAAATCTTTTTTAGATCATTTTGCTCGATCGGCTGAAGTGTTCTTGCCGCTGAGTTGACCAACGACCGGGGTCTGACGGTACCCTCAAGAGATACCTGCCGGCTGGTGCTGGCCTTCAAAATCAGGAGCTTTTTGTGAGCAAGAACCCTATTCGTGTCGCTGTTACCGGAGCCGCTGGAAACATTGGCTACAACTTGATTTTTCGTATTGCCAGTGGGCAGCTTTTGGGTTCTGATCAACCGGTGATTTTGCAAATGTTAGAGATCCCGCCTGCCATGGGGGCCTTAGAGGGTGTGGCTATGGAGCTCGACGATTGTGCTTTCCCGTTGTTGGATTCCATGGTGCTTAGTGATGACCCCAACGTTGCTTTTGCGGGCGCTGGGGTGGCCATGTTGGTGGGTTCTCGTCCCCGGACGAAGGGCATGGAGCGCCAGGATTTGTTAGAAGCGAACGGTGCTATTTTCACCACACAGGGCAAGGCTTTGAACGACCATGCCGACGATGATTTGCGGGTGCTGGTGGTGGGTAACCCGGCGAACACCAACTGTTTGATCGCTATGAACAATGCGCCGGATGTTCCTGATGAGCGTTTTACGGCCATGATGCGTTTGGATCACAACCGGGCGTTGTCTCAAGCATCGGCCAAGTTGGGGGTGGCTTCCACTGAGGTAAATCGTATGACTATTTGGGGTAACCATTCTGCTACTCAGTATCCAGATTTGGTGCATGCTGAGGTAAACGGTGCTTCGGTGGCTGGCACCATTGATGATCAAGCGTGGTTGGAGAGTGAGTTCATCCCTACGGTGCAGCAACGGGGAGCGGCCATTATTGAAGCACGTGGGGCTTCGAGTGCCGCTTCGGCAGCTAACGCAGCAATTGACCACGTACATGATTGGGTGTTGGGTACGCCGGAAAACGATTGGGTTTCTATGGGTGTGCCGTCTGACGGCAGTTATGGCGTGCCGGAGGGTTTGATTGTGGGTTTCCCCACCACGTGTGCTGATGGCCAATGGTCCATTGTGCAGGGTTTAGAAATTGACGAGTTTTCTCAGGCCCGTATTGATGCTTCGGTGGGCGAGTTAGCTGAAGAGCGTGACATGGTGCGGGGCTTGGGCCTTATTTAAGGCAACAAGTTTTAGGGCTGTCTAGTCCTGGGGTACGGCGGCCAGCAGGCTGCTGAGTTGGTCGGCTACCGCTTGGTTTTCGGTGAGCCGTCGTGGGTCGCCACCTAGGGTCATGGTGCCGTCGATGATGGCGGTTAGGGGGTCGAGTGTTCCGGCGGCCATTTGGCTTGCCGTGTGGCGGTCGGTGATGAACCAAACGTCTTGGTCGGGGGTTGGGTCGGTGAGAACTTGTACCGCTCCGGGGGTAAAGGCGATGCACCAGTGGGGCCCGTCGGTGATGCGGTAGCCCACGGTGAGGGGCTTTTGGTGGGCGTCGAGGCCGGGGTGTTGGGCTGCTGCTTGGTTAAGGGCAGTAAGCCATTGGGGGCTAAGGAATTGGGGCATGACTTAAGCTTTGTTTTGGCGGCTGGCTAAGGCATCTACGCCGAGCACTACCATGAGCGCTCCTCCGGCCAGCAGGAGTGGCCACAGGGTGATGCCTTGGGTGGGCCACTGTAACCCGGTGCCGTCGAAGGTTTGGGCGCCGGTGGGGCTGGTGTAACCCACCCCGTGGGGCCAGGGCCAAAGCACGCGTAGCGAACCCACCATGAGGCCGAGTAGGACGGCCAACATGGGGTCGTGGTGGCGTTTTAAGAGGCGGCTGAGCAGGGTGGCGAAGGCGGCGAGGCCGAGGGCAGCTCCAAGGCCGAAGATGACCAGGTCGCCGATGAGGCGTTGGTCAACCATGGTTAGTACGGCTTCGTAGAGGCCGAACATGAGGAGTAAAAATGATCCGGAGAGGCCGGGCAGGATCATGGCGCAGATGGCGATGGCTCCGGCGGCGAAAAGCAGCAGGGGCGAGGGGTCGTTGAGTGGCCCGTTTTGCCACCCTAAACCGGCAAATACGCTGGTTCCGACGAGGGTTACTACGGCGAGTAGGCGAGGGTTCCAGGTGGGCATGAGCCGCCAAGAGATGATGAGTGAACCGATGACTAAGCCCAGAAAGAGGCCGGCCATGTTTTCGGGGTGGGTTTCGAGGCTTCTTTCGAGGGGCCCGGCTACTGCGATTACTACGGCACCGGCGCCGACGAGTAGGGGAAGGAGCAGGCTCCATTCCACGGCTTTGAGGCTAGCTAGGGCGCCTTTTAGGTCCCCTCGGAGCACCTGGGTGGCGGCGTGGGCTCCGTCGCGAAGGGCATTGATGAGTCGTTCGTAGAACCCGAACATTAGGGCCAGCGTGCCGCCGGAAACCCCGGGCACGGTGTTGGCGGCACCCATGAGCCCGCCTTGGGCTATTCGGGTGAGGAGGGTGTTGCGTTTGTTGCTCATTTGGGGTCGGCTAAGTAGGGGAGCAATGCGTTGGTGATGAAATCGGGGCAGCGTACGGGGCGGCCTTGGTCGTTGGTGACGGCGGCTAATACTTCTTGGGTGGCCAGCACGTCGTCGCCGCGCAGGATGCGTTGATGCCAACGAGATGACGCTCGTCGCATTTCGGCCAGGCTGGTTTCGATGATGAGTTCATCGCCGCCGACGCCGGGTGCTAAAAACTTTGTTTCTATTTTTGAGACCACAAATTGGTAGCCCTGGTCTTGCAAGGCGTGAAGCCCGAGGCCTATTTGGTCGAGGAGTTCAACCCGGCCGGTTTCGAAGAGTTGCACGTAGACCGAGTGGTTGAGGTGCCCGTAGGGGTCGAGTTCGTAGAAGCGGACTTTTATGGGGTGTTGGTGGTGCACGTCCATGACGCTAGCCGTTACCGGGTAACCTTCGGCGCCGTGAGCGATGACCTAAATATTGAACTGCATGTGGAGTCTTTTGGCCCGGTGGATGGCCAGTCGGTGCTGTTGTTGGCGGGGGCGGATTCTCCGTGTACCCGTTGGTCACCGGGTTTGATTGATCCTTTGGTGGCGGCTGGGTATCGGGTGGTGCGTTTTGATACGCGAGATAGTGGCTTGTCGACCAAGGTGCCGTCGTCGGTGGGTTACACCTTGGAAGATTTAGCGGCCGATGCGGTGGGGGTGCTCGATGGTGAGGGTTTAGTGTCCGCTCATGTGGTGGGTCGGTCTATGGGCGGCATGGTGGGCCAGGTTTTGGCGTTGGACTACCCGGAGCGGGTGCGGTCGTTGACGTTGGTGGGGTCGTCGCCGGGTTTGGGTGATGAGCGTTTGCCGCCGGCGGAGGATACTTTGGTGGATTGCATGGCGGAGCGGCTTTTTTCTCCGCCTCCGGTGAGCCATGTTGACAAGGTGTCTTGGGTGGTGGAGCTTGATCGTTTGTTGGCGGGTTCTCGTTATCCCTTTGAGGAGGAGGCTGCGGTGCTGCGCGCTGATGCCGAGGTGCGGAGTTGTTGGTACCCGGAGTCTGGTCATGGACCGGCGGTTAACTCGTCGCCTTCGCGTTTGGATCGTCTGGGTGAAATATCGGTACGTACTTTGGTGGTGCATGGCACGGCGGACCCGGTGTTTCCGGTGGGGCATGCCACTGCTTTTCTGGAAGGCATCCTAGGGGCTGAATTGTGGCTGGTCGAAGACCTCGGCCACGAACTGCCCGATGCCGCCTTGCCGGATTTACTCCCTCGTCTTCTGGCTCATTTTTCCTCCACCGATTAACTTGTGACTCGGTGTTCGACACCGAAGCACAATTAGTGAGACGCGAAACGACGCCTCACACGGTCCGGGTTCCCGAAGGCGGGCGACGGTGTGAAGCGCCGTTTCTGCGAGTTGTTGACTGGATCGTCTCTCGTCAGCGTTCTCCGTAACCCATGGTGGGGTTTGGTTTGCGAGAACGTGAGGGGACCGGTTCGGTCAAAACCCTACTCACCTGCTTGGTGGGGCACGACGTCGACGGCGGTTCTGGGTGGATTGCATATGCGCTCCTCCTATCGCTCGTCGCTACGGTCGTGTTGTTCACCACCCCACCTGACTGCAAGGTGATGCCATTACCTTCGCGCCACTTGAACGATCTGTCAAGGGGTCAAAGGTTTTTAAACACAAAAACCCTCCTCCGGGGGTATCGGGTTGCACCAGCACGGAGTGCCGCCCACCAGGAGCGATGTTGATGGTGTCAACAAAGTACGGCTGGTCGAGGGGGGGAACCGCTTAGCAATATCAACTGGGGAAACTTGTGTATGCCGTTACGGCAAGCACTAAAGCTAAAAAGACAGCAAAGGGGTTCGGGTTTGTTTACGCATAGTTCCTCCAAGGGTTTAGTTCTTGTAAGGCTGCGACGCACGGCGGGTTTCTGTTAGGGACAAACATCCCGATTTGCCTGCGGCTTTTGGCAAACTTCGCTGGGACGGCGTTTATTTTTGTCCGGTGAGCGCCCGGTTTTTTACCTTGGCTTTGAGGTAGTCACGGTTCATGAAAGCAATGAAGTCCAAGCTGATTTCTTTGGGGCAGGCTTCGGAGCATTCGCCGTGGTTGGTGCACGATCCGAAGAATTCTTCCATGGTTTCCACCATGGATTCGGTGCGCTTCCAGCGCTCGGCTTGGCCCTGAGGCAAGAGGTTCAGGTGGCCGATTTTGGCTGAGGTAAAGAGTTGGCCGGCTGAGTTGGGGCAGGCGGCGATGCATGCCCCGCAGCCGATGCAGGCGGCGGCATCGAAGGCTTGGTCGGAGGCTTCTTTGGGTACTGGGGTCAGGTTGGCGTCGGAAGCGGCGCCAGTGTTGACGGTGATGTAGCCGCCGGATTCAATAATGCGGTCCAGTGGTGAGCGGTCTACGGCGAGGTCGCGAATTATCGGAAAGCCAGCTGCTCGGAAGGGTTCGATTACAATTTCGTCGCCGTCGGCAAACTCTCGCATATGGAGTTGACAGGTGGCGGTGGCTTTTTGTGGTCCGTGGGCTCGCCCGTTGATCATGACGCCGCAGGTTCCGCAGATGCCTTCTCGGCAGTCGGATTCAAAAGCGATGGGTTCGTGGCCTTGGTCGTTGAGGTGTTCGTTGAGAAGGTCCAGCATTTCTAGGAATGAAGCATCGGTGGTGATGGCTTGTGGGTGGGTTTCGAAGCGGCCTTCGCTGTTGGGGCCGTCTTGGCGCCACACTTTGATGGTGACGTTGATGATTTCTCCGGTGGTTCCTGACATGTTGTTCTCCTCGCTTATTTGTATGAACGCTGCGAGAGCGCCACGTTGTCAAAGGTAAGTTCTTCTTGGTGCCGGGTGGGGTCGGTTCCTTCGCCGTTCCATTCCCAGGCTGCTACGTGAGCGAAGTTTTCGTCGTCGCGTTGTGCTTCGCCTTCTGCGGTTTGGTATTCGTCGCGGAAGTGTCCGCCGCAGGATTCTTCTCGTTGTAGGGCGTCTCGGGCCATAAGTTCAGCGAGTTCAAAGAAGTCTGCTACTCGCCCTGCTTTTTCAAGGGACTGGTTAAGGGTGTCGGCACTGCCGAGCACCCGCACGTTTTTATGGTATTCCTCTTTGAGGGCAGGGATGTCGGTGACCGCTTGTTGGAGGCCGGCTTTGTTGCGGGCCATGCCGATGTTATCCCAGACGATGCGGCCGAGTTCTCGGTGGTAGTGGTCAACCGATTTGGTGCCGTTGGTGGCTAGCCAGCGACGGTTGGTGTCGTTGATGCCGGCTACTGCTTGGGTGAATACGGGGTCGCTGGTGGGTACCGGGTCGTTGCCGAGTTGGCCAGCGAGGCCGTCGCCGATGGTGTAGGGCAGTACGAAGTAGCCGTCGGCCAGGCCTTGCATGAGGGCGCTGGCTCCGAGGCGGTTGGCTCCGTGGTCCGAGAAGTTGGCTTCGCCAATGGCGTAGAGGCCTTCGACGTTGGTCATCAAGTTGTAGTCCACCCAGAGGCCGCCCATGGTGTAGTGGGTGGCGGGGTAGATGCGCATGGGGGTTTGGTAGGGGTTTTCTCCGGTGATGCGTTGGTACATGTCGAAGAGGTTGCCGTATTTTTCTGAGATGGCGTCGAGGCCGTCGCGGGCGATGGCGGCGGAGAAATCAAGGTAGACGCCGTTGGCGAGGGGGCCTACGCCGTGGCCTTCGTCGACTACGGTTTTGGCGTTTCGGGAGGCGACGTCGCGGGGCACCAGGTTGCCGAAGGCCGGGTATTTGCGTTCTAGGTAATAGTCGCGTTCGGTTTCGGGAATGTCGGCGGCGCTTCGGCTGTCGGCTTTGCCGTTGGGTACCCAAATGCGTCCGTCGTTGCGGAGCGATTCTGACATGAGGGTCAGTTTGGATTGAAAGTCGTCGCTGGCTGGGATGCAGGTGGGGTGGATTTGGGTGTAGCAGGGGTTGGCGAAGAGGGCGCCTTTGCGGTGGGCTCGCCAGGCGGCGGTGACGTTGCACATCATGGCGTTGGTGGACAAAAAGTACACGTTGCCGTACCCGCCGGTGGCGAGGACTACGGCGTGGGCGGAGTGGGGGGTTACTTCGCCGCTGACCAGGTCACGGGTGACGATGCCGCAGGCTTGGCCGTCTTTGGTGACGACGTCGAGGAGTTCGGCGCGGCTGTGGAGTTCTACGGTGCCGGCGGCTACTTGGCGCATGAGGGCGGAGTAGGCGCCGATGAGTAGTTGTTGGCCGGTTTGTCCGCGGGCGTAAAAGGTTCGCGATACTTGGGCCCCGCCGAAGGAGCGGTTGTCTAAGAGGCCGCCGTAGTCGCGGGCAAAGGGTACGCCTTGGGCGGTGGCTTGGTCGATGATGTTGACTGATACTTCGGCCAGGCGATGCACGTTGGCTTCGCGTGATCGGTAGTCGCCGCCTTTGACGGTGTCGTAGAACAAGCGGTGCACGGAGTCGCCGTCGTTGGTGTAATTTTTGGCGGCGTTGATGCCTCCTTGGGCGGCGATGCTGTGGGCGCGGCGGGGGCTGTCGTGAAAGGTGAAGGCTTTGACGCGGTAGCCCAGTTCGCCGAGGGTGGCGGCGGCGGAGGCTCCGGCGAGGCCGGTACCGACCACGATGATTTCGAATTTGCGTTTGTTGCTGGGGTTAACCAGGTTCATGGAGAACTTGTGGTTTTCCCATTTTTCGGCGATGTCGCCGGCGGGGATTTTGGCGTTAATTAGGGGGTTCATGTCAGTGTCCTTCTGCTTGTTCGACTAAGCAGGCCAGGCCCGTGGTTTCGTTGATGGGGCATTCTCGGTTGTCTTCAGATATGAGGCCGGTTTGGGTGAGGAGAGGGAACGACAGGTTGCCGATCAAAATTAAGCCGGCCAGGGTGGCGGCCAGGCCGCGGCGGAGGTGGTTGTAGCGGGGGTTGTTGATGCCCAGGCTTTGAAACATGGACCATGCCCCGTGAAAGATGTGTAGGGCTAGGGCGATGTTGGCCACGATGTAAAGGATGGCTACGGGCAGGCTGGAGAGAGATTGGGTGACGTTGTGGTAGGGGTCGCCAGACACGAACTTGTCGCCTAGCCACCAACCCCAGGTCAGGTCGGCTAAATGGTAAAAAAGGTAAAGGGCGATGATGGGCCCGGTCCAGCGCATGGTGCGGCTGGCGTAGTTGGCGGCGAGGTGTTGGCGGCCTCCGGCGTATTTTTTGGCGCCGCCCATGAGGGTGGCTTCTTCGCTGGAGTTTCCGGACATGTTTTTGAGGGTGATGGCGGAGTGCAGGTGGAGGCCAAACATTGCCAGGAGTCCAAGACGCATGAGCCAAAGCACGAGGCCGCGGGGCATGAGGCCACCGCCAAGGGTGCGGAGCGTTTCGGCGTATTCGTGCATGCGGGCGGGGCCTTCGTAGACGTGAAGGTTGCCGATCATGTGGATGAGTACGAAGCCGATGAGGCCCATACCAGTTAGGGCCATTACCCATTTGCGGCCTACGGCGGTTTGGTAAATGTTTACGGGGAAGGGCCAGCTTTTTTTGCGGGGCCGGAGGGGGGCTACGCGGTAACGCTGGTTGGGGGTTTGCGCCATGGGTTTACCTTGGGTTGGGGTTGTGCAGTAGTTCGGCGCTTACGGTACCGGGCTTTGTCGCATGGTGGCCACCTCGGCGCTGGAGTTACGCGGCAATGTTGCTTTGGTAGTGGTTGGTGGTGGTTAGTTGTTCGGTGGTCAGTTGCAGTTTGAGTTCAATGGGTCCCGGGGGTCCGGTTAGTTTTTGGGCTATTTGGCCGATGTGTATGGCCTGGTCGGCGTCGATGTGCCCTTCCCAAACTGTGGTGTGGGTTTGTTGGTTATAGGTGAGGTGGGCGGTTATGCGGGCCAGGCCGAGGGGTTGGGGGCCGTCGTGAACTGCGGTGATGTTGGTGGCCAGTGTTTGGCCGCTGGCGTAGGTGGTTTGGAGTGGGTTGGCCATGATCAGGGTGGGTTGACAGGCGGCGGTTACGGCGAGGTAGGCCGGTTTGGGCTGGTTTTGGTGGTCGAGGATGCTGCTGTTGGTGGCGGGTTGGGTGGTGGTGAGTTGGTCAAGGGTGAATCCACCTACTGGCCGGTATTTTCTGCGGCGCAGTGTTTCTATTTGGGTTTTGAGTAGGTCGGCTTGGTGTTGTTGGGTGGCTGTTACCCAGGTGGCGGGGTCGGTGAAACTTTCGGGGGGGAATCGCCGGAGAAGTACGTCGAGTTGTTGGTCGTGGTCGGGGTTGAGTCGGGTGGGGTCAAGGGTGGGCCAGGTGTTTTTGTTGGGGGTGAGTTGGTCGGGAACGCTGTGACTACCAAAGGCGGAGACGAATCTTCCGGCGGCCGGGCGGTGGTCGAGGTAGTGGCCGAGGTCGGCGGCTTGGCCGTCGTGCCAGCCGAACCAAAGGTGGCTGTTGGCTTCTTGGTAGTTGGCCAGGTTGGGCAGCATCCCGGATTGTGAAAGGGCGGGTCGTGAGGGGTCTTTACGTTGTATTTCTCGGCGTATTGATCGGTCGAGGACGGCTCGTGACCAGGTGGGTTTTTGGTGGTCCAGTAGTCGGGGGGCGGCTTTTGTGGGGTCGGGTGCGTCGGGGGTGTCGTGGGCGCACCATACGATTATGGAGGGGTGGTGGCCGAGCAGGTTGACCATTTCTCGGGCTTGGTGGGTGGCTTGGCTGCGTATTGATCGATGGTATTCGCCGTGTAGCGGCATGTCTTGCCAGAGGAGTAGCCCGGCTTGGTCGCAGGCGGTGTAGAGGGCGGGGTGGGCGATGTGTCCGGCGAGGCGAAGCAGGTTGAGGTTGGCTTCGAGGGCTTGGGTTACTACTTGTTGGGCTTGTTTTTCGGTTATTGCGGTGAGGTCGTCGTTGAGCGGCCCGAGGTTGGCGCCCCGCAAGAAGAGGGTTTGGTTGTTGATGCGCCATTGGTGGTGGTGCATGTGTATGGAGCGGAACCCAATGTGGCGGGTGGTTTGGTCGTTGGGGGTTCCGTGTTGGTCGGTGACGGCGAGGGTTATTTGGTGGAGGGGTTGGTCGCCGAGTTCGTGGGGCCACCAGAGTGGTGGGTGGGGTATGCGTATGGACCATTCGACGGTGTTTTGGCCGGCGGCGAGGGGTTGTTGGTGGCGGTGGTCTATGCCGAGGATGGTGGTGTGAAATACCGCTAGTTGGGGTTGGTCGGCGTCGACGATGACGCGGATGGCCAGGGTGGCCACAGTGGGGTTGGCGTCGGTGCAGATGATGCGTTGTTGAAGCAGGGAGATGGGGCCGGTTTGGCGAATGCTTATGGGTTGCCAGATGCCGCCGGGGTTGCCGTTTTGTTGGGTGGTTCCGGTGAGGGTGCGTTGTTGGCCGGTGGGGGCTTGGGGTGGTGAGGTGACTTCTATGGCCAGGAGGTGTTCGTTTTGGGTTTTTAGGGCGTCGGTTATTTCGATGTTGTGGCTAAAAAAGTAGCCTTCGGTGGCTTGGAGGTAGGAGCCGTCGAGCCAGATGTCGCCTTGGGAGAAGATGCCGCCTATTTCTAGCCAGCTGCGTTGTTGGCTGGTGGGGGCGGGGGCGTTGAAATGGGTGCGGTAGAGTAGCGGCCCGTTTTGGTCAGCGAATTCTTTGGTGAAGCGCCATTGCCCGGGTACGGGGAGTTCGGTCCAGTCGCTTTCGTCGAGGTCGTTAAGGGGAAAACTTCGTCGGCGGGCGTCGCTGGCGGTTTGGGCGAGCCAGGGGCCGGTGAGTTCCATGGGTTTACGCTAGCCGGGTTACTTTTCGTTGTGGGGGCTTGGTGCGGCTGTTATCTCGGTCGTTTGTGTGGTTGTGGGGGCTGATTAGTCGGTTTATTGAGTGTTTTGGCTAAAAATCCTTGGTTTTCTCGGATTTTCCCTTGTAATTGGTTAATAACAATGGTGTAATTACGTTACTGGCATCCAATGAGGGGTGTCTACAAGATACGTGGGTTGGCGGATGCCTACGGGGGAGATCACACATCATGGGTATTTTTGCAAAACCTGACTTGGATACTTCATGGCAGGGTTCTTCGAACTGTCTTGGGGTTGATCCTGATCTTTTCTTTCCGGAGCGTGGGGCCAGTACTCGTGAGGCGAAGGCGGTTTGTAAGAGTTGTATGGTGCGCCCTGACTGTTTGGAGTTCGCTCTGCAAAATGGTGAAAAGTTCGGTATTTGGGGTGGAATGAGCGAACGCGAACGTCGCCGTATCCGTCGTCAACGGGCTTTAGAGCGTGCTGCGGCTGCGGCTGCGGCTGAGCAAGCGGAATCTGCTTAAGATTTTACTTAGAGGTTCTGCCGGGGCGGTACCGGTTGGGCGGCGCATCCCGCTAGTCTGACGGTATGGACATCATCGCATTTCTTTCCAGCAACGAATTAATTATTGTCGCTATTTTGGCTGTAGTGCTTTTTGGCGGGAGTCAACTTCCGAAGTTGGCCCGCAACTTGGGTCGAGCGCAGAAGGAACTTCAAAAGGGGCTCGCTGAGGGTGCCGCTGAAACTGCTGATGATTCAACAAAGACTGATTGACCGCATTTAGCGCTCTTGGTTTTCTAAGAGTGTTGTTTTTAGGAGCGTTTGTATGACTGATATTTCTGAAAATCTTGAACCACAGCCCCCGGCGGGCGATGTGCGTATTGTTTATCTTGGGCCGATTGCTCCTCATTGGGAGGTGCAATCTACTTTTGGTGATCGAGCACTCATCGAGACGTTTCGTGACCGTATTGGCGCTCGCTTGATGTTGCTTCCGCCTCACGATCCGCAGTTTCGTCGTAACCGTGAGCGCATTAACCGTGATGGCGAGCGTGAAAACGTGTTGGTCACGTGGGACTTGGGCTACGAAGAAGAAGAAGAGACTGCTTAGTTCTTTTTGTTTATAAAATCATCAATGGCCCTGGTGTAATAACCAGGGCCATTGTGGTTTTCGGCCCAGAGTTGGAGGGGGTAGCTCTGGGCGGAGATTGTTAAGCAGCGGTGGCCGAAAGTGGCTGCTTTGCTTGACGGCGTTCTTTTAATATCCTGCGTCGTTGTCGTTCTGAGCAGCCTCCCCAGACTCCGTGTTCGACTCGGTTGCGGAGGGCGTATTCCAGGCAAGGTTCGGTGACTGGGCAGTTGGCACAAATGGCTTTGGCCACAATGACCCCCATGCCGTCGGTGGGGAAAAAGACGTCTGCTGGGGAGTTTGCGCAGGTACTTTGTTTCATCCAAGTGGTGTTCATGTTGTTGCCGCCGTTCATTTTTAGGGGTTGGGTTACTTTTTCTGCCTTATTTGTACAGAACGGCATATAAAGCCACGGTAAAGAAACGGTTAAAACATGAGAAGTAGCTATTTTTTCTTCACCTTTTGCTGTGTCGTAGACAGGTTGGTTCGGTTGGTCGGTAGATTGCTTTTTAATGGCGAATGACACAGCGTTGGACGGTTCAAAATCTCGCACCATCCCGACTTCGGTTCGTGGTCTGCTGGTTTTGGCGCTGCTTTACCTATTTTTGACCGGGGTCAACTTGTTGGGCGGCGGGTTTAAGAGCCTGGGCAGTGATCTCGTAGATGGTCTTTTCCAGGGGGTGTCGAACCCGTTGGCTGGTTTGTTTGTGGGTTTGTTGGCCACAGTGTTGGTGCAGTCTTCGTCGGTATCGACGTCGGTGATTGTGGGTTTGGTGGCTTCTGGCGTGGTCAGCACAAGTGATGCGGTTCCTATGATTATGGGCGCCAATTTGGGTACCACGGTGACCAATACGTTGGCTTCGCTGGGCCATGTGCGTCGAGACGCTGAGTTTCGCCGGGCTTTTGCGGCGGCCACTGTGCACGACTTTTTCAATATTTTGGCGGTGGCGGTTTTTTTACCGCTGGAATTAGCTACCGGTTTTCTTTCTTCTTCTTCGCTTTGGATTACCGAGCGGGTAGTGGGCTCTGGGGGTAGCGATTTTAAGAGTCCTTTGAAGGCGGCGGTGAAGTTGCCGGCCAATTTGGTGAAGGACTTGTTGGCCAGTTTGGGGGCTCACGGGGACCTCAAAGGCGGGTTGATGATTGCTGTGGGTTTGGCGTTTATTTTTGTGGCGCTGACCTTTATTACAAAAAACATGCGATTGCTGGTGGCTGACCGGGTTGAGGCGGCCATTAATAAAGCGTTGGGTGCTGGTTCGGGTTTTGTGGCGATGGCCTTGGGGGTGGTTATTACGGTGGCGGTGCAATCTTCGTCTATCACCACTTCGGTGTTGGTGCCGTTGGCGGCTTCCGGGGTTTTGACGTTAGAAAACATTTATCCGGTGACTTTGGGCGCCAATGTGGGTACTACGGTGACGGCGCTTTTGGCGGCGTTGGCTACCGGTAGCCCGGCGGCGGTCAGCGTGGCCATTGTGCACACGTTGTTTAATATCAGTGGTATTGCCGTGTTTTATCCTTGGCGAGTGTTGCGGCGTATTCCGCTTGATTTGTCGGAGCGTCTGGCTGAGGTGGCGACAGAGCGGCGGTCGGTGGCTGTGGCTTACACGGTGATCATGTTTGTTGTGGTCCCGTTGGCGGGAGTAATGATTTTGCGATGAGATTCCCTGATGAGGTATTTCAGTTTTTTTCCGTCAAAATAACAAGTAACCAACTATTGGAGTTGATGACATGGTGATGAGTTTTTTTCGACGTCCTGATGAGGGCGGGCTTGAGCAGATAGATGCGCAGGTTCAGCGCATGGTTAATGATGCCCGCCATACTTTTGATTTGGCTATGAGCGCCGTTACTGGTGGTGCGGTAAAAACGGTGGCTGAGGAGGTGCGGCGCACTGATCGGCAGATCAACTTGACAGAAATGGAGATTCGCCGAGCTTTGTTGGTGCATGCTTCGGTGCATGGCGCCACGGATACTCCGGAGGTGCTGGTTTTTATGAACATGGTTAAAGACCTGGAGCGCATCGGGGATTACAACAAAAACATTTTTGATTTAGCGGAGGAAGGAGTGTCGCTTGCTGACTCTCCTGATTTGGAGGAGATTTTGGCCCTGCGTGATGAGGTTTCGTCTCGTATCGCTTTGATGGGCGAAATTTTGGCTACGCGTGACGAAGAGCGGGCTCGGGATTACATAAGTCGAGGTGATGAACTGCGTCGGGGTTTTGATGAGAAGGTTAAGGCGCTTATTCATTCCACCGAGCCGGGGGTTTTGGCGGTGCCGCGGGCATTGTTGTTTCGGTTTTTGAAGCGGATTTCGGCCCATTCGTTGAATGTGGTTTCGGCGGTGGTTATGCCAGTTGATCAACTGGACTATTTTGATGAGTCAGAGGACACACGACTTTAAAAGGATTCCTGGTGGATAGCCCGAAACGAGTACTGGTCACCAATGATGATGGGATTGATTCCCCGGGGGTGGCGGCTTTAGCGGCCATGGTGGCGGAGGCTGGTTTTGTGCCGGTGGTGGCGGCGCCGGCTATTAATTGGAGCGGGGCGGCTGCTGCTTTGGGGCCTTTGGATGATCCTTCGCGGGTGGCGGTGCGTCGGGTTGAGTTGCCGGGTTTAGAAGATTGGGAAGTTTCCGCGGTGGAGGCGCCTCCGGCGTTGATTGTCATGTTGGCCATGTTGGGTGGTTTTGGCGATCTGCCTGATTTGGTGGTGTCGGGGGTTAATCAGGGTCCTAATACGGGTCGATCTACTTTGCATTCGGCAACGGTGGCGGCGGCTTTGGTGGCGGCGAAGTTCGAGCGCTCAGCGTTGGCGGTGAGTTTGGGCGATGGCGCTGATGATCATCATGGTTTGTGGCGGTGGGAAACGGCGACCCAAATGGCTGCTCCGTTGTTGCAGTGGCTGCCCGAAGCTCCGGCGAAAACGGTGTTGAATCTTAATGTTCCTAATATTGAGCATCACCAGGTTTTGGGGTTGCATCATTGCGATTTGGCTCCGGTGGGCGGAGTGCATACCAGTATTGTGGGTAGGGACGAGCATGGTATAGATATTGATCTTTTGCCGACTAGTGGTGAGATTCCTCACGGTACGGATTCTGCGTGGCTGCGTAAGGGCTATGCCACGGTTACTGCGTTGGCTCCTCCTTCGGCGCAGGTAACGGATTTGCCGGTGGAGGGTTGGCATGGGCTGGCGGGGGTTTAGCGCAGGTGTTGGTGGCGGTAATTTTGTGCGTTGATGGTGAGCGTTTTGTGGCCACCCCGTAGCCTGTTGCTGTGACCAATCTTTCTGTTGCTGCGGTTAATCCGAAGCCGTGGTTAACGCCGTTTACTCGGATGGCGCGGGCTCACGCCGTGGCGGCTATGGCCGATGCCATGATTGCCGTGGCTTTAGCTGGGTCGGTTTTTTTCTCAATTGACCCGAGTGCGGCGCGTTGGCGGGTGGCTTTGTATTTGGTGTTGACTATTGCCCCGTTTGCGGTGGTGACGCCGTTTATTGGCCCTTTGATTGATCGGGCTCGTGGCGGCCGTAGGGCCATGATTCTTTTTACTGTGGTGGGTCGTGCGGTATTGGCGTGGCTGATGACTCGGCATTTGACGGGGTTGTTGTTGTTTCCTGAGGCTTTTGGTTTTCTTATTTTGCAGAAGACTTATTCGGTGGCCAAAAGTGCTTTGGTGCCGAATTTGGTTCGGTCCGAGGTTGCTTTGGTGCATGCCAATGCCAAGATGAGTTTGGCGAGTGCGTTGAGTTCGATGGTGGGGGCGGGCATTGGGGGTTTGGCTTTGTTGGGGGGAGCGAACTGGCCGGCTTGGGCGGCGGTGGGGGGTTTTGCTTTGGCGGCGCTTTATTTCTTGCAGGTTCCTAAGGTGGCGCCAGAAGGCAGGCCGACGAAGGAGCGCCTTGAGTTAACGGCCAGAAGCATTGTGTTGACGGCGCGTTCTATGACTTTTTTGCGGGCTGCGGTGGGTTTTGTTACTTTTTTGTTGGCTTTTGCTTTGCGGGGCGGTGAGGAGGGTTTGCCGTTGGAGGGGTTGGGTCGTGCGGCGGGTGCGGCGACCGGTTTTGTGCGGGGTCAAAATGTTTTTGGTACGCCTGGGGCGCCGCCGTGGCATTTTGGTTTGGTCATGTTGGCGGCTGGGTTGGGGGTGTTGTTGGGGGCAAAGACGGTGCCGTTGTTGCGGAGGCGAGTGGTGGAGGAGCACATTATTTTGCGTTTCTTGCTGCTCACTTTTTTAGGGTTGTTGGGTGCCTCATTTTTGCGCAATGTGTGGGGTGCGGTGTTGGCGTCGGGGGTGACTGCGGTTTCGGCGAGCAGTGCGAAGTTGGCTTTTGATTCGTTGGTGCAGCGTGATGCTCCCGATGCAAACTATGGGCGATTTTTTGCCCGTTACGAGGCTCGTTTTCAAATGAGTTGGGCGGTGGGGGCTTTGTTGGCGACGGTGTTGCCGTTCCCGGTTTATGTGGGTTTTGGCGGGGTGGCTTCGTTGGCTGCGGTGTCGTTGTTGTGGTATTTACTTTCTCTTCGCGGGGTGCGGGTACGGCCTACTCCGGTGACGTCGGATCGTGCTGATGGGCAGTTGCCGTTGTGGGATCGCCAAGAGGATGCTCCGAAAAACTAGTTAGTTTTTTGTGGGGTCTTCGGGTAGCGAGATGCGAGCTAGCCAGAGGCGTGGGTTGTCTATTTCGTTTGGGGTGGGTAAAAAGCGGGCTTCTTCCCATAAACGGTTGAGCTCGTTGTGGCTTCCCCATTGGATGATCCCTTCGACAAAGGAGGCGCCGCGGTCTACTTGGTCTTGGGTCAGGTTGAGGCCTAATATTTTTTCGACAAATCGATCGGCTTCGTGGGTTTCTACTCGGCGTCGTCGTAAGGCTTCGGTGATCATGGGGTAGTTGGCGATGAGCCCGGTGCCTATTTCGTCCATGAGGTGGTCGACGTAACCGATGATGGCCGCTACTTGTGCTTCGAGGTAGGGCAGGAGGGCTTTTTGGTCGGGGGATTGGGCGGCTCCCAAAATGGTTTCGGGGTCGAGCATTTGTGAAAAGTCGGGGGGGTTTTCGGGGTCGCCTTGGAGGTCGATGCCGCTTTCTTCGAGGGTGCGTTGCAGGGTGTCGGGGTCGTTTTGAAAACCGGCGGCGTGGCGGCTGAGGAGGTCGCTGATGGCTTTGCGTACGTGGGGGATGCCGAATAATGCGTGGTGCAGGGTTTCGTGGAGGCATACCCAGAGGCGGAGGTCTTCGCTGCGCAGGCTCCAGTCGTTGCCGAATTCTTCAATATTTGGGGCAACGAGCAGTAGGTGGTCGTCGGCTCGGGGGATGGGTAGGTCGTAGCTGCCTAGGCTGCGTTGGGCGAGGCGACCCACCATGGTGCCGGTAGTGATGCTGGTCATCATGGGGGCAAAGGTGGAGAACATTTTGCCGAGTGATTGGCGGAGTTCGGGGGGGAGTTGGGCGGCGATTTCTTCGGGGAGGTCCAGGGTGAAATTTTCGGGGAGGTCTTGGTTGAGGGCGCTGGTCATTTTGGTGAGCAGTGGTTCGAGGGCGGTGATGCTGCGTTCGGCCCAGGCGCCTCGGGTGAGGGGTTCGATGACTAAGGGTTGTCCGCGGTTGATGAGTAGGCCGGTGTGGTTTTCTACTTGGAGTTGAGCGACTCGAGCGAGTTGTTCGTATTCCATGCGCATTACGGGGTCTACGTTGGCTTCGGGTTGCCCTTCGGCGGCTATGGAGCGAGCTATTTCGCGGGCTTGGGCGGTGGGGTCAAGGTTGGAGAGTTGGTCAAAGCCGCCTGTTCCTTGCTGGTCGAGGGTTTCGAAAAGGTGGTTGAGTTGGGCGAACGGGTCTTTTGATTCATCATCAAATGGGTCTTCGGGTAGTTGATTGCTGTTCACAAGGGCATCGTAGGGTGGTGAACAGTCAGAAGCCTCGCGTGGTGGTCACCGGTTCTACTGGTGCGGTGGGTCGTCAGGTCTGTACGCGTCTGGCTGATGAGGGTTTTTCTGTGGTGGGTTTGGATCGTCGTTCGGGGATTTCGGCTCATGCTGAGGTGTCGTTGTTGACCGTGGATTTGGCGGTGGCTGATTTGCGGTTGTTGTTAAAGGGGGCTGATGTGGTGGTGCATTTGGCTTCGGGGGTGCGGGCTCAAGATGTGCATGGCGACCCGGGTCACGACATGTTGACGGTGGCGGAGCGTTTGTTGGCGGCGGCGGCTGATACTGGGGTGGCTCATGTGGTGGTGCGTTCGTCGGCCATGGTTTATGGGGCTTGGGCTGATAACCCGGTGCCGTTGACCGAGGAGGCGGAGGTGCAGCCTTGTCGGGGGTTCCGTTTTGCTGAGCATCGAGCGTCTTTGGAGGGTTTGGCGACGGCTTGGGCCGGTAAGGCGGCGGGGCGTTCGGCGAGTTTGTTGCGTCCTGCGGTGACGGTGGCTGAGGAACGCCCGGGGGGTTTGGCGCGTATTTTGGCTTCGGCGGCGGCTATTCGTGCGCAAGAGGGCGACCCGTTGGGTCAGTTTGTGCATGCCGATGATTTGGCTGAGGCGGTGGTGTGTGTGGTGGCGGAGCGTTTTGATGGCCCGGTTAATGTGGCGCCCGATGGTTGGATTTCTGCGCCGATGATGGCGGAGTTGGGGGGCCCGGCGCCGCGGTTGCGTTTGCCGGCGCCGGTGGCTTCGTGGGTGGCGGAGGTGCGGTGGCAGTTGGGTTTTACCGATGCGCCGCCTTCTGTGGTGCCGTACACGGTGTTTCCGTGGGTGGTGGCTAATGATCGTTTGCGAGCGTTGGGGTGGGTGCCTTCGCATAGTAACGAGGAGGCGTATGTGGTGGGTTATGAGCCGCGGGCCACGGATCGTCTGGATGCGAAGCGTCGTCAGCAGTTGTCTTTGGCGGTGGCCGGGGGTGCGGTGTTGTTGGGGTTGGTGATTTTGGGTCGTTTGGTGGGGCGTTGGCGAAAAAGTTGAGCGTTGCTGCTGGCCGGGTCGTACGATGTTCGTTATGTCTGACATTGCACCGGGCTTGGCCCTGTTGACTCCTCCGGTGGGGGATACTTGGTGTGGTTTGTCGGCTGCGGATTTGCCGGTGGTTGAGGTGTTGGCGTGGGCTAATAAGCCGGATTGTGGGGCGGTGGTCTTGTTTAGCGGTAATGCCCGTGATCATGCTCCGGGTCGTGATGCGGTGACTGCTTTGGAATACGAGGCTTATGAGGAGCAAGCGGTTCCTCGTTTGTTGCAGGTGGCTGAGGATGCTCGTTTGCGTTGGCCTGCGGTGCGCCAGGTGGCTTTGTTGCATCGGGTGGGTCCGTTGGCTATTGGTGAGGCGGCGGTGTTGGTGGTGGTTTCTTCGCCTCATCGTCCGGAAGCTTTTGATGCGGGTCGTTTTTGTATTGATGCGTTAAAGGCTTCGGTGCCTATTTGGAAGCAAGAAACGTGGGCCGGTGGCCAGCATTGGGGTACCGATGCGCAGCACGTGGTTGAGTCGAGTCGGGCATGAATTCGTCGGTAATGTTTTTGGCGGGTGCGGGGGGTTTGGCGGTGACTGGGTCGTTGTTGTTGTGGTTGTTTAGCCGTCCTCGCAAGGTGTTGCATGATCCAAACGAGTTTCGCAATACGTTGCGTGGTTTACATAAGCCGGGGGTGGGGACGAGTCGGTCGGGTCCGGCTACGCAACCTAATCGGGTGGTGTCAGATAAAAATGTTGATCCGGAGCGACGGTTCTAATGGCTCGGGATTTAGCGATTGATTTAGGTACGGCCAACACGTTGGTTTATGCCCGGGGAGAGGGCCTGGTTTTTGCGGAGCCTTCGGTTATTGCTTTGAATAAGCGTTCGGGTGAAGTGTTGGCTATGGGTAATGAGGCGTGGCGGATGATTGGTCGTACGCCGGCGCATGTGGTGGCGGAGCGCCCGTTGCGTAAGGGGGCGATTAAAGATTTTGATATTACTCAGCGCATGGTGCGGGTGTTGTTTGAGCGGGTGGGGGTGAGCCGGTTTAATCGCCCCAAGGTGCTTATTTGTGTGCCGTCGGCGATTACTGCGGTGGAGCGTCGGGCGGTTACTGAGGCGGCGCGTCGGGCGGGGGCTACCGATGCGCAGTTGATTGAGCAACCGTTGGCGGCGGCTATTGGTGCCAACTTGCCGATTAGTGAGGCTATGGGGAACATGGTGGTTGATGTGGGAGGTGGCACTTCGGAGTCGGCCATGTTGTCTTTGGGTGGGGTGGTGGCTTTAGAGGCGGTGCGGATTGGTTCGTTTGATATTGATGCGGCGATTATGGAGTATGTAAAAAACGAACACGGTATGGCTATTGGGGAGCACACGGCGGAGGAAATCAAGATCCAAATTGGGTCGGCGGCTCCGGTGGCTGAGGAGTTGCGGGCCGAGGTGGCTGGTCAAGAGATGATGACGGGGTTACCCAAGAAAGTTATTTTGACGGCCACGGAGATTCGTCGGGCGATTAAAGAACCGGTGGCGGCCATGATTGAGTCGGCGGTGACGTGTTTAACGCAGGCTCCGCCGGAGTTGGGCCAGGATTTGATGAATGAGGGTATTCATTTGGTGGGTGGCGGAGGGTTGTTGCGGGGTTTTGATGTGCGCTTGGCGGAAGAAACAGGGGTGCCGGTAAATATTGTTGGCGAACCGTTGGAGTGTGTGGTGATGGGTGCGGGTAAGTGCATTGAGGATTTCACTGCGATGCGGGTCATGTTTATGGAGTCTCGTCCTCGTCAGGTGGGTCGCTAAGCGGCGAGCTGGTGAGGTCTTCGGCGGCTTGTCGGGTTTGTGGGTCACGGTCGGTGAGCATGCGTTTTAGGGCGGCGTCTACTTGGGGCCCTTGGTAGGGGGCTAAGGCCAGGGTGGCGCGGCGTCGTATGGGGGGTTTGTCGTCCAGGGCGGCCAAGATGGCTTGGAGGCTGTTGGGGTGGCCGAGGGCGCCGAGGGCGGCGATGGCTGCTTCTCGACAGAGGGGGTCGTCGTGGTTTTGTCCAAGGTCGGCGAGTCGGGTGGCGTGTTGTTCGCTGAGTTCTGGTTGGTTGAGTTCGGGAAGGATTTCTCCTAGGGCCCAGCAGGTGGTTTCTATTACGTCGGGGTCGTGGTGGTCGAGGAGTTGGGCGACTTCTTGGGCGAGTTCTTTGGTGGGGGGTTGTTGGGTGGCCACGTTGAGGGCTTGTTGTTGTACGGCTGCTGCGGGGTCGTTGAGGCCGGTGGTGAGTTGGGGTCCGGTGAGTTGGTTGAGTCGGTGGAGGGCGTTGAGGGCGGCGGCTCGTACCGGGGCTTGGGGGTCGGCCAGGAGGGTGCGGGCGGTGTCGGCGCTGGTGTTTGGGGCTTGGTGTCCGGCCAGGATGGCTTGACGTCGCCGTTGGGCGGTGGCTGGGTCGGGGGGTTCGGTGGGGTGTTCGTAGCGTCCGACCATGGGTTAGCCGATGGCTTGTTCAAGTAGGAAGGTGCCGGCAAAAAAGAGTGCCCCGAAGGCGGTGGCGATGAATGCTCCGCCGACTGCGATGAGTACCACGAGGCCGGCGAGGGAGCGTAGGCGGTGCCACCAGCGGATGCGGGCTCGGCGGCCGGTGAGTACTTTTCGTGGGGGCTGAAACCAGATTCCGCCGAGGGCGGCCAGGTTCCATTTGCGGTCGATGGCTCGTTCGGTGTCGCCGCTGGGGGGTAGCCAGGTGCGGCGTATGGCGTGGTCGGTTTTCCAAAGGTTTTGTGCGAGTTTTTGCGGGGTGCATGCCGTATTGTTGGTCAGCGTGGCAGGCTGGGGGGGTCCCGGTGTGATGCGGGCGGAGAACAGCAGCAGCGCGCCAGCCAAGAGGGCCGCGGAGGGCATGAACGTGGTGAGGGAAGAGGAAAGTATTAGTGAAGTGGTCACGGCACCTGAGATGCTAGTTGGCGATGAGCCTGCCCCGGTCGCAGGGGGGTCAATGAGTTTGCGTCGTTTGTCTGGTGAGCGGCGTTGGCTGGCGGTTTTGTTTTTGCTGGGTGTTGTTTTGGTGTTGGTTATGACCTTTGTGCGGTTGCCTTATTATGTGTTTTCTCCTGGTTCGGTGAACCCGTTGGCGGAGCGCATTGTGGTTACTGGGGTGGATACTTTTGATCCGGTGGGCGAGGTTTTGTTTACTACGGTGAGTCAAGATTCTTCGGTGAATGGGTGGGAGTATTTGTGGGCTAAGTGGGATGATTCGGTGTTGTTGCTGGATGAAGATTTGGTGATGGGGGATCGTGATCGTGGCGAGGTGCGGGCTTTTAATTTGGCTTTGATGAGGGTTTCGAAGTCCACTGCGGTGGCGGTGGCTTTGCTGCATTTGGGTTTTGAACCGTTTGTGGCGACTGGGGTGGGTATGGCTTCGGTGGAGGGTCCGGCGGAGGGTTTGTTGACTACTGATGATGTGATTCGGTCTATTAATGGGGTGGTGGTGGATACCACTGAAGAATTGGTGGTGGAGATTCGTCGTTATGCGCCTGGTGAGACGTTGGTTTTTGCGGTGGAGGCGGTGGATGGCTCGTTTCCTCGGGAGGTTTCGGTGGTGATGGGGGCTCGAGAGGATGACCCGTCGGTGGCGTTTTTGGGTATTCAGCCGCAGACTCGTACGGAGGATGCTCCGGGTATGCCGTTTAATGCGCATGTTGATACGGGTTCTGTGGGGGGTAATTCGGCGGGTTTGGCGTTGACGCTGTCGGTTCTGGATTTAGTAACGCCGGGGGAATTGACTGGTGGTTTTCAGGTGGCTACTACGGGCACTATTTCGTTGTCGGGGGCGGTGGGCCCTATTGGGGGTATTGAGCAAAAGACGGTGGCTGCTCGTAAGGCGGGGGTGGATTTGTTTTTGGTTCCGATGAGCGAGTTGGCGGCGGCGCAGCGTCAGGCGGGCGATTTGAATGTGGTGGGGGTGGCGACGTTGGATGAGGCGTTGGTTGCTTTGGCTGCGTTGGGTGGTAATGCTTTGGAATTGTCGCTGCCTTAGTTTGCTTGTTTTGTCTTTAAGGGCGGGCTTGTGGGGGGCAGCGGTAGGCTCGCTTTATGCGCCCTGAAAGTAGCCCTCGTCCGCAATCTTCTGGTTCTTCGTCGGGGGGTGTTCCGCCTCGGGGTCCGCGTCCGGTTCCGGGCCGTGGTGGCGGGTCGCCGCGCCGTTTTCGTACCGTTATGGCCGTGGTGTCGGTAGTCGGTATTTTTGGTTTGATGGCCTTGCGGGGGATCGCCGGTTTTTACACGGACTTCTTGTGGTTTGACCAGTTGGGTCACGACGATGTGTTTACGTCGGTGTTGGGTGCTCAAGTGGTGTTGGTGGTGTTGTTTACGGCACTATTTTTTGTGTTGGTGTACGGCAACTTGACGGTGGCGGAGCGGATGGCTCCGGCGGTGCGTCCGCCTGGACCTGAGGAAGATTTAGTAAGCCAGTGGCATTTGTTGATTGGTTCTCGAGCCGGAAAGTTGCGGTTGGTGGCTTCGTTTGTGTTGGCGTTGATGGCTGGTGCGGGGGTTGGTAACCGTTGGCAAGAGTGGTTGTTGTTTACTAATGGCGGCGATTTTGGTTTGGTTGATGCTCAGTTTGGTCGAGATATTGGGTTCTTTATTTTCCAGTTGCCGTTTTTGAGTTTTGTGGTTGGTTGGTTGTTTTCTAGTTTGTTTGTGATTTTGTTGGTTGTTTCGGTGGCCCACTATCTCAATGGGGGTATTCGTTTTCAGACTTTTGGCGAACGGGTGCAGCCCAAGGTGAAGATGCATTTGTCGGCTTTGTTGGCTCTTTTGGCGTTGGTGAAGGCGGCGGGTTACTGGTTGGCTCGTTTTGAGTTGACGACTTCTACCCGGGGTGCGGTTGATGGGGCCAGCTACACCGATGTCAAGGCGCAGTTGCCGGCCATGAATTTGTTGATTCTGATTTCGTTGTTTGCCGTGTTGTTGTTGGCGGTTAATGTGCGGCGCCGGGGCTGGGTGTTGCCTACTTTGGCGGTGGGTTTGTGGGCTTTGGTGGCTTTGGTGATGGGCAGTATTTATCCGGCGGTTATCCAGAATTTGAGGGTGGAGCCTGCGGAGTCAGAGAAGGAGTCGGTTTATATTGCCCGCAATATTGCGGCGACCCGGACGGCTTTTGGTTTGGATGGCTTGGTGGAATTGCAGATTGAGGATTTCGATAATGAGATCACCGCGGTGGATTTGTTGCAGAACCCGACCACGGTGCGCAATATTCGGGTGATGGACCCGGTGGTGGTGCAGGGTACGTTTGACCGGTTGCAGGGTGAGCGTGAGTTTTATCGTTTTGCTGACGTTTTGGATACCGATCGTTATCTCATTGATGGCGAGATGACCCAGGTGTTGTTGGGTGCTCGTGAGTTGGATCTAAATGAGACGCGTTCGTGGGAGAGCCAGCATGTGGCTTTTACGCATGGCTACGGGGTGGCGATGGCGCCGGTGAGTCGGGTGCGGGGTTCTGGTGACCCGGATTTTGTGATTGGTGATTTGCCGGTTTCTATTGATGAGTCAATGGAGGTCACGTTGGATCGTCCGCAGATTTATATCGGCGAGGGTTTGGGTGGTTATGCCGTGGTGGGGGCCAGCCGTGACGAGGTGGATTTCACTGATGAGAATCAAGAAACCCAGTCGGTGCGTTACGCCGATATCGGTGGTCAAGCTGGGGTGCCGATGGGGTCGCTGTTGCGTAAGGCGGCTTTTGCTTTGCGGTTTACTGAGTTGGAGCCGTTGATTTCTAACTTTGTTACTGATGATTCTCGGATTATTTATGTTCGTGATGTGCAGGACCGGGTCAAGAAGTTGGCTCCGTTTTTGGAATTTGATGCGGACCCTTATCCGGTGATGATTGATGGCCGTTTGGTGTACGTGGTCGATGGTTATACGACGACGAATCGTTACCCGTATTCGCAGCGTGCGCCGGTGTCTGATTTGAGTTCTGAGAGTGGTTTGCGCAGCGATTTCAATTATGTGCGTAATTCGGTGCGTGCCGTGGTGGATGCTTTTGATGGCACGGTGACTTTTTACGTAGTTGATGATGAGGACCCGATTATTGCTGCTTACCAGTCGGCGTTTAGTAATTTGTTTACGCCGGTTTCGGAGATGCCTGAAGAGTTGGTGGCGCACATGCGTTATGCCGAGGATTTGTTTCGGGTGCAGTCGGAGTTGTGGGGTTCGTATCACGTGGATGACACGGAGAACTTTTATCAGCGGGCTTCTGAGTGGGCGGTGTCGCAGGACCCAGGCCGCAGTGGTGAGGGTGCCGGAGATTTAGTGTTGGTTGATGCGCAGGGGACTCGGGTGGGGACGCGTGATGTGCGTATGGCTCCTTACCGGACCATGGTGAATTTGCCGGATGCTGAGGAAGCGGAGTTTGTAATTTTGCGGGCTTATGTGCCGCTTGATGATGAGGATGCGCGTAAGGAGCTGGCCGCTTACGTGGTGGGGCGTAGCGATGGAGAGCATGCGGGTGAGTTGGTGGTTTATCGTCCGCCTACTTCGAACTTTGATGGCCCGGCTTTGGCTGAGGAACGTATTCGTAATGATGAAGCGGTGGCCAGTTTGCAGACGTTGTTGAGCCAGCGGGGCTCGGATGTGTTGTTTGGCGAGTTGTTGTTGGTGCCTATTGAGAATTCGATTTTGTATGTGCGCCCGTTGTATGTGCAAGCTGATGGGGATTCCACGGTTCCGGAGTTGGAGCGGGTCATTGTGGTGGCTGGCGAGCGGGTGGTTATGGCCGACAGTCTTCAGGAGGCTTTGGAGGAGTTGACGGGCCATAGTTTGGCGGCGTTGTTCCCTGATGGCATTGTTGCTGGTGGGCCGACGGTTGAAGAGCCAGTTGATCCAGATGAGCCGGTTGAGCCGGTTGATCCGGATGAGCCGGCGGCTCCGGTTGAAGGTATTCCTGAGGATGTGGTGACGCTGGTGGCGGAGATCGAGCAGTTGCAGCGTGAGTCTGCTGCGGCTTTGGCGCAGGATCCTGCGGATTGGTTGGAGTTTGGCCGTTTGCAGGACCGTATTCAGTCGCTGGTGGCGGCGTTGGCGGCGTCTGCTGGCTAGTCGGCGGGTTGCCAGCCGCTGAGCCGTCGGCCGGTGGGTGAGGGTTCGTCGGCGCGTACTGGTGAGTCGGCGGTGAGGTCGGCGAAGCTTTCGTCGTTTTCGAGTTGCGGTGTGGGTGGGGTGATGGGTTCGAATTGGTGAGCGAGTTCGGCGATTTGTCCGCGGAGTTCTACGGTGACTCGGGTGAGTTCGGCGGAGAGTCGTGCGCCTTGGAGGCGGAGGTCCATGAGGGTTTCTTCGTCGTTTTCGCCGGCTTCGGTGCCTAGGGCGTTGAATTTGTGTTCGAGGTCGCTGAGGCGTTCGTCGAGGTTGCGGAGCCCGTTGGCGAGGTCGAGCAGTATTTGGTCGGCGATGGGGGCGCTGTCGGTGGGTTGCACGGTGGAGGGTGCGGTGGTTTTTTTGCGTTTGTTGCGCCTTGAAATTTTGGCCATGGCTTGATGGTAGTCCTCGTTTGGTGTTGTGTTGGGTTGCCGCGCTTTGTGGGGTGCTCTTGGTAGGTACGCTGGCCGGGTGAAGGTCTTATTTTTTCCGAGGGTTCGGTCGTTTGGTGTGGCTTTGCTGGCCTTGTCGGTTGTTTCGTCTTGTGCGGGTTATGACGGGAGAGTTTTGCAGGGGGGTGTTCCGTCGGACACGTTGGATGTTTTGGTGGTTGATCAGGGAGGGGCGGGGGTGCAGGCTGGGGCGGCTGGTGTTGTTCCGGCGAGTACGAAGCCGAATGTTCCGGAGGTCACTATTGAGGAGGGTCTGAAGGGGGAGATGGATTGGTCGGTGGGGGTGGGGGGCTCTACCAAGGTTGAGGTGGGTGTTTTGTCTGGTGAGGTGGCGGCGGCGGGTTCTTATGAGTTGTCGTATCCGCAGGTGACAGAAACGGCCGCTGATTTTGCCATTAATGGGGCCTTGCAGGCGGTGGCTGACCGGGTGTATTTGGGTTTTGCTGGGGAGTTGGCGGAGTTGATGGGTGGTGAGGATGCGTTGAGTGAGCCGAGCCGGTTGTTGGGTGATGGTGAGGTGGTGTTTGATAACGATTTTTTGTTGAGTGTGTTGTTTAAGGGAACGATTTCTTGGGGTGGGGCGGCGAGCCAGCAGGCGTGGGCGGAGTCGGTGATGGTTGATTTGTCTGATGGCCGGGTGCTACCGGTTGTGGAGTTGTTTACCGGGGGCCCGGCGGACAATTGGTTAGAGGTGGTGGCGGAGCGTTCGCACGAGTTGTTGGTGGAGGATCTCGGGGCGGAGATGGTGTGGGATGAGGGTTTGATGCCGGTGGCGGAGAATTTCGCTAATTTGTTGGTGACTCGCCCGGGGCTTTTAGTAATTTTTGATCAGTATCAGGTGGCGGCTGGCGTGGCGGGTACTCCTGCAGTGGTTGTTCCTTGGATCGATCTCGTCACGGTTATCAACCCACAAAGCAGCATCGGCCGCCTCGTAGTAGCCGGCTAACCCCAATTATCCCAAAAAGTCCGTTACATGGGGACAGTCCCCACAGGTCTAGGTTCTAGAGGCCGAGGCGGGCGAGTTGTTCGGCGGGGGCTTCTACTTCGGTGAGGGCGTGGCGGAGGAGTTCTTGGTAGTGGTCGGCTCGGGGGGTATCGATGAGGTTTTCGGTTTCTTGTTCGTCCTGGGTGTCGTAGAGCTCCGAGGTGGTGCCGGCGCCGCGCCCGGAGAGCAGTATGGCTCCGCCGGCTATTTCGGCTCCGGTGAGGGGTTGGCGTATTACGGGGATGTCGCTGCCCGGCATTTTGTCGAGCCAGGCTCGATCGTCAGGCCGGGGGAGGCCGGCGTTGGGCAGGATGGCTATCGGCATGGTGGACCACCGGTTGGACCAAATGCTGATGTCGCCGGTGTCGCCTTCGGCGCCCCGTAGGTATTTGCCGTGGTGGTCAATGAGGTTGACTTCGAGGCCGAAATATCCTTGGAGCATCCAGTCGCGGGCTTGGTTTTGGGTTCCTTCGATTACTTGGCGTAGTGAGACGCCGTGGGTGCGGTGCTCAATGTTGAGGTTGAACATTTCCGCAAGGGTGGCGTGTATGTCGACGCTGGTGGTGAGGGCGGTGCGGTGGCCGGGTTCGACTCCGGGCCAGTGGATGAGCATGGGGATGTGCCCCAGCAGGTTGTAGATGGGTGACAGGGGTTTGCCAAAGGTTTCGTCGCGTTCGCCGAGGTAGTGGCCGTGGTCGGTGACCAGGAAGATGGCGGTGTCTTCCCAAAGGTTGTTGCGGTCCATGGCGTCGAGGATTTTGCCGAACCAGTGGTCGATCATGGAGAGTTTGGCCCCGTAGTTGGCGCGTAGTTGGGCAGCTTGTTTTTCGGTGAGGATTCCTTTTTTGATGGCGTCTTTCATGTAGGGCGGCCATATGAGGAGGTCTTCGTCGCGTTGGTCGTGGTAGCGGTAGGCCCAGGGTTCGGGGGTGTCGAAGGGTTCGTGGGGGTCGAATTCGTCGACGAAGAGGAAGAATCGGTCGTGGTGTCCGGCGTTGCGGTCGAGCCAGTCGGCGGTGGCGGACATGGTGCGGGGTCCGGGGTAGTCGGTTTCGTCGCGGAACCAGGTGCGGCTGGTGTCGTAGGCGTGGCGGAACCATCCTTCGGCGGCGGGCAGGGCGGGGGTGCCGGCCCAACTGGGGTCGTCGCGTAGTCGCCAGGGGTCGCCTTCGTGGCCGCGTACGTAGTCCCACATGCCGAAGTCGGTGTGGTAGTTCTCGCCACCGGTTTCAAAGAGATGAGGGTGGTCGGAGATAATCCCGGTGGCGATGCCTTTCATTTTCATGGCGTGGGCGATGTTGGATTCCCAGAGCTCGATGGAGCCCCAGGGTTTCCAGAGGAAGTCCCAGGCGCCGCAGAGTATGTCGTGGCGGGCGGGCATGCAGGGCAGTGAGGCGGAGTGGTGCTGGTCGAAGCGCAGGGAGCGGGCGGCCAGTCGGTCAAGGTTGGGGGTGTCGAATTCGTTACCGCCGTAGCAGCCCAGCATGCGCCGGTTGAGGCTGTCGAGCAAGATGACGATGGCGTTGCGGGGTCCGCTGCCGTCTTGGTAGGGCTCTGCTTTTGGCCGAGCCATAGGGTCAATGGTCATGCCCCATACTGCCACGTCACGTTCCTCCGGGCCTTGTTCGCTACTAAAACCAACCCAAAACCTAGACACGTGGGGTCTGTCCCCACGTGTCTAGGTTTTGGTGTGGCGGGCGTTATCGTTTGGCCGATGAATGATGAAACGAAGGCTTTGCGGGCGTCTACTTTGGCTGAGACGGGTATGGATGGCGTAGGCCCGGTTCGGGTGGTTTTGCGGGGGTTGTTTGTGGCTTGTGCAGCGTGTGGCGGCCGGGGTTTGTTTCATCATTGGTGGAAGATGCGTGAGGCGTGCCCTACTTGTGGCTTGGTTTTTACTCGTTCGCAGGGTTATTGGATGGGTGCGGTGGGCGTGAATTCCATGATGAGTGGGTTCGTGTTGCTGGTGACCATTGTGGTTTCGTTTTTGTTGGCCATGCCGGATCCCTCATGGCAACCCATTTTGATTCCGTCGGTGATTGTTGGTTTTGGAGCGCCGCTTTTTCTTGACCCGATGACTCGTACGTTTTGGACGTCCATGGTGGCCTTGGGTCGTCCGCCTGGTGTTGAAGGCCATCAAAGTCCGTGATCTAGGGCCTGTCCCCCGGTCATGGGCTTTGGGGGTTAAGGGCTTCTTGGGGGAGGCGGATGTCGAAGCGGGCGCGTACGGCGGCGTCTACTTGGGGGTTGATGTGGTTGGGGTAGTGGCTGCTGAGTATTTCGGCCACTTTTTCTCTGGCTGTTTCGTCGACGGATTTTGAGCCGGCGTCGTTCCAGTCGTTGGAGCTCGCCCGGTCGCCCACTTCGGGGTAAACGTATTCGCTTTGCATCATGGACAGGGTTTGGTCTTGGCCTAAGAAGTGTGAAGGCCCGTGTACGACGTTGGCGATGACCTCGGCCGAGAGTGTCTCGGGGGTTATTTCGATGCCGCGCAGGGTGCGGTTTATGGCCCCGAGCATGTCGTTGTCTATGACGATTGCTTCGTAGGAGCAAGCCAGCAGGCTGGCCAGCATGCCGGCGGATTCGTAGACCAGGTTGGCGCCGGCGTGACCGGCCAGGGCGACGGTGAGGCCTTTTTCGTGGCCGGCTTGGTTGTCGGGCATTTTGGAGTCGCTCATGCCGGCTGCTGTTCCTGAGGGAAGGCCTAACCAGTTGGCTACTTGGGCGGCTGCTGCGCTGAGTACGGCTTCTTCGCCGGAGCCGCCGGTCATGGCGCCGGTGCGTAGGTCGGAGACGAAGGGCCAGAGCCCCATGACGCAGGGGTGGCCGGGTTTGAGCAGGTTGACGCAGGTCAGGGCGGCGAGGCATTCGGCGAGGGCTTGGGCGAGTGATCCGGCGAGGGCGGCTGGTGAGGTGGCTCCGGCTTGGCCGGCGGAGAGCAGGTTGATGGGTACGCCGGCGCGTACTTGGGCCACCATGGAGTGGGCGGCGTCTTCGGCGTAGCGCAGGGGTGGCACCACGAAGGTGTTGTTGGCTACACAGAAGGGTCGTTCGGCAAAGGAGCCGGGTTTGCCGCCGAGCATTTCGTCCCACATGTCTACGGCTTCGTAAACGTGTTCTGGTTGAAAGAATGAGGTGCCGATGGGTTTGGTGGTGCCCATGGCGAGGGCGTAGGCGGTGTTGAGGTCGAGTTCGGGGGCTTCGATCATGTCGCGTGCTACTACGGTGCGTACGTGGAAGTGGATGTGTTCGCAGGTGTCGACGAGGCGGGCGATGTCGTAAATGTCTTGGAGCATGGAGTGCCGGTGGGTGCGGGTTTGGTGTTCGTAGATTGAGACGGCGGCTCCGGCGGTGCCGAAGTACACGGCGTCGCCGCCCACTTCGATGGATTTTTCGTCGTCGAGTCCGTGCCAGGTAAATTTTTTGGCGGCCGTGCTGATGGCGTGTTCGACTACAGCGCGGGGAAAGTGTAAACGTCCGTCGCTGTCTACGTGGCCGCCGGCGGCGGTTACTACGTCGATGAATTCTGGTACTGGGGTGCCCATGCCGAGGTCTTCGAGAAGGTTTAAGGCGGTTTCGTAGACTTGTTTGCATTCGTTGTCGGTGAGTGGTTTGTAAGCGCCGCCGCTGAAGCCGGGGCGTACGGCGCGCTCGTCTTCGGTGGGTCCGGCGGCTCGGGCGGCTACTCGGGCGGCTCGTCCTCCGGAGCGTCCGCTGCGTTGGGGTTGGGTTTCAGTCATGCGTCCTCCGCAAGGTGTTGGTTAGGTTCGAAGTCTTTGGTTGGTGGGGTCGTGGGCGGGTGCGTCGAGCACGGTGGCGGTGTGGCGTTGCCCGTAGAGGCTGATGGAGAATTGTTGGTCGGCGGTGGCGTAGGCGGGGGTTACGTAGGCGAAGCACAGGCTTTGGCCAACGTGGTGGCCGTAGTCGCCGCTGGTGGTGATGCCCATGGGCGGGTCATTGGGCTCGGCGTCGGGGGCGTAGCAGGGCTCGTTGCCGCGGCAGTCGTAGTCGGTGGTGTCGACGCTGGCGTAGACCAAAACCATGTCAAGGTCGGCGGGATTTTGTTGTTGACGGGCTTGTACGGCGTCTTTGCCGGTGAAGTCGCTGGTGTAGTCAACAAAGCGTTCAAGGCCGGCTTCGATGGGGGTGATTTCGGTGGTGAGTTCGCTGCCGAACCCTTTGTAGCCTTTTTCGAGCCGGAGGGCGTTCATAGCGTAGGAGCCAAAATGTACGAGGTCGTAGGGTTGGCCGGCGGCTACGAGGGCGGCGTATAACTGCGGCATTTGGTCGATGGGGTGGTGGAGTTCCCACCCGAGTTCGCCAACGTAAGACACGCGTAGGGCCAGGCAGTCGACGCCGGCTACGGTTATTTCTTGGCCAGTGAGCCAGCGGAAGTCCTCGGTGGCCAAGGAGCTTTCGGTGAGGGTGGCGAGTACGTCTCGGGCGTGGGGGCCGGTGATGGCCAGCAGCCCAAGGTTGCCGGTGACGTCAGTGACGGTGACGTTTTCGTCGGGGTGTATTTGGTTGCGGAGCAGGTCAAAGTCGCGGCCTTGGCTGGTGATGCCAGAGTTGAGGTAGAACCGGTCGTCGCTGAGGCGGGTGATGGTGACTTCGGCTTCGATGCCGCCGTCGGAAGTGAGTAGATGGCTGAGCCGTAGGCCGCCGGTAGCGGGCAGACGATTGGCGGTGATGCGGTCTAAGAGTTGGGCGGCATGGGGGCCGGTTACTTCGAATTTGGCGAAGGCGGTGAGGTCGGCCAGGCCAACGCGGTTGCGTACCCCGGCGCATTCGTGGGCTACGTGGTCGAAGGCGTTGGAGTGTTGCCAGGAGTGTTGTTCGGGTTCGCCGTAGTAGGCCACCCGTTCCCATCCGTAGACGTCTTGCCATTGGGCACCGAGGGCGTCAAGGTTTTCGTGGATAGGGGTTTGGCGCATGGGTCGCCCGGCGGGGCGGTGTTCGCCGGGTAGCCGCACTTGGTACATCTCGTGGTATTCATCGATGGATTTTTTAATGGTGTAGTCCTGGGTGGCCCAGGGCCCGAAGCGGCGGGGGTCCATTTCGGCGATGTTGATTTCGGTTTGGCCGTGGACCATCCATTGGGCCAGGTATTTGCCGGCGCCCGGGCCTTGGGTGATGCCGATGGAGGCGCCGACGCAGAGCCAATAGTTTTTGAGGTCGGGGGCGGGGCCCATGAGGTAGCCGCCGTCGGGGGTGTGGGTTATCGGCCCGCTGATGACTTGTTTTATGCCGGCGTTGGCGAAGGCGGGTATGCGTTGGGCGGTGTGTTCGAGCCAGGGCATGAGGGGTTCGAGGTTGGGTGGGGTGAGGTGAAAGTGGAGGTCCCAGTCGATGCCTTGGGTGCCGTAGGTTTCGGCGCCTGCTCGTTCGTAGGGCCCCACCAGCAGGCCGTCTATTTCGTAGCGGTAGTAGGCCGAGGAGCGTGGGTCGCGCACCACGGGCATTTCGGTGGTTTGGGCGGCTATTTCGGCGAGGGGTTCGGTGATGAGGTATTGGTGGATCATCGACACGATGGGTATGTCCAGCCCGGCCATGGCGCCCAGTTGGGGGCCGTAGTGGCCGGCGGCGTTGACGAGGTGTTCGGCCACTGTGGTGCCTTGTTCGCCGTTGCGTTCCCAGGTGATTTCCCAGCGCTGGTCGGGTAGTTGGCGGGTGCCGGTGACCAGGGTGTGGCGGGCGATGGTGGCGCCCAGTTGGCGGGCTCCGGTGGCCATGGCGTTGGTAGAGCCAGTGGGGTCGGCCCATCCGTCGTTGGGGGTCCAGAAGCCGAGTTTTATGTCGGAGACGTCATCAATGAGGGGTGCGTGTTCGGGTATTTCGTTGGGACCGATGAGGTGGGCTTCGACGTCGATGAGTTCGAGCATGTCTTTGACGCGGCGGTACCACTGGGCTTGTTCGTCGGTGACGGCGAGGCGTATCGCACCGCAGCCGTGCCAGCCGGGTGACATGCCGGTTTCGGCTTCTAGGTTGTTGTAGAGGTCAACTCCGTAGGCGTGCACTTTGGCCATGTTGAGGCTGCCGATGAAGTGGGGTACTAGCCCGGCGGCGTGCCAGGTTGAGCCGGAGGTGAGTTCGCCTTTTTCTATGAGCAGGGTGTCGGTCCAGCCTTGGTGGGCCAGGTGGTAGAGCAGGCCGACGCCCATGGCGCCGCCACCGATGATTACGCATTGTGCTTCGTCGCGCATGGCGAGCCTCTCAATTCTTGTTCCATTGAGTGGAACGTTCCGTTTCTTTCCTTTATACTACACGTATTCAAAGCATCGAGCGAACGTTCAGCGTGTTGAGGGCCGTGGCTAACGGGCCGGCGGCGGTTGGCGTCTCTGAGGTGTCTCGGGCCACCGGGTTGGCCAAGTCGACTTGTTCTCGCATTTTGGCCAGCTTGAGTGAGTTGGGCATAGTTGAGCGAGTTGATGAGGCGGGGCGTTTTGTGGTTGGTGAGGGGTTGCGTGCGCTGGCCGGGTCGGCGGTGTCGCCACGGTCGTTGCGTGAGGTGGCTCGCCCGCATTTAGTGGAGTTGGCGAACTTGTTGGGCGAGTGTGCGTCAATTGCGGTGCGGGACGGTCGTGATGGCTTGTATGTAGACCAGGTCACGGTGGAGAGCCCGGTGCAGGTAACTGATTGGACGGGTCAGCGTTTTCCGTTGCACACTATTGCTGCCGGGTTGGCGTTGATGGGTGCTTGGGGCCCGGCCGAGGTTGAGGCCTATGCCGCCAAGGGCCTAGAGGCTTTTACGGAACACACGGTGGCTTCAAAAACAATGCTTAAGCGCCGGGTGGCCGAGGTATCTGAGGAGGGGGTGGCGTGGACTATGGGTGAGTTTTCGTCGGAGATCAACGGGTTGGCGGCTCCGGTGATTGGACCCGATGGCCAGGTGGTTGCTTCGGTGGCGGTTTATGGCCCGGCCTTTCGTTTTCCGATCCAAGATGACCGATCCGCTATTGAACAGGCCGTCTGCCAAACCGCTTTGAGTATCAGTACCCAGTTGGTGGGCTAGCGGATTATTCTGGTTTTTGATGGTTTGTTTTCTGCTGTCTGACTATTTCGGTGGCTAGGTTTTTGTGCTTTACTACTTCTTGAGGCCTGTTTGTCTATTGAGGAGCACCTATGACTGAGTTTTCCACTACCCCATTGGCGAAGCAGTTCGTGGAAGTCGAGGGTAAGCAGATGGCTTATCACGAGACGGGGGTGGGCGATTCAGTTGTGTTTCTTCATGGGAACCCCACGTCGTCGTATTTGTGGAGGAACGTTATTCCGCATGTGGCAGGGCAGGCCCGCTGTATTGTTCCTGATTTGATTGGTATGGGCGATTCAGACAAGTTGGCGGCTAATGGCCCTGAGGCGTATCGGTTTGTTGAGCACCGCCGTTATCTCGATGGGTTGCTTGAGGCTTTGGCTTTGGGTGATCGGGTTACTTTGGTGGTGCACGACTGGGGGTCGGCGTTGGGGTTTGATTGGGCGAACCGGCACCGAGGTCGGGTAGCGGGCATTGTGTATATGGAGGCCATTGTGTGTCCGATGACTTGGGAGGAATGGCCCGATGCGGCCACTCCTATCTTTGAGGCCCTGCGGTCGGAGGCGGGGGAAGAA
>Ga0209360_1000150_pt1 | contig 63024 bp, 61 predicted proteins | sample SaaInlV_130m_DNA_3_FD_184651 | JGI IMG/M metagenome (GOLD analysis project Ga0209360, IMG submission 184651) | Marine microbial communities from expanding oxygen minimum zones in the Saanich Inlet - SI037_S3LV_130m_DNA (SPAdes) (version 2) | ecosystem: Environmental > Aquatic > Marine >... | reverse complement strand
TGGGCCCAATCGGCGGTAGCCCTGAATTCGGCATCGTGTTCTTCTATGACCCCGATGGAATTAAAGTTCAGTTGGCAGGGCCGCGGACCGAATAGGGACCGCGCAGCATCCTACGCTAACGAATCAACCGCTGCCGCTCGCGTCCAGCAAGTGGTGGCAGGAGCTTGATTCGCCTAGACCTGATGTCCCTGGTCCCGATCCCAGAAAAATCGTCAGTGTTACTCGAAAGTCGATGGCATCGGGATCGTCTCGGATGACCGCACTGGCAGCACAGTGAACTGGCAATAGACTCGGCTAGCGCTTTGTGGGACTAAAACCTTGAAACGTCAACGCCTATCGACAAGGCGATTTTAAAAACGAAGGCCTAATATTCACCACAATTAAATCAAAAACATATCGATGACGCTGCTGGCCACAACGCACTACTCTGCACAACGGTCGGGCCGCGCACTGACATAGCTGTGTCCCACAAAACATCCAGTCGAGTCCCATGAGTAGACAGCTATTGTAAACCGCTTTTGTCCAGGATTAGAAAAGTAGCCTCTTTGGTGATTTGATTAGAAAAAGTTAACGGACACGGTTTGTCGATATTGGATGGTCAATCTCAGCATGCGTACTGATCTGCTGGCCTACACTCAACCGAGTTGATCGCTGAGACGACTTCTGCCCGGCAGGGCGACTTCGCCCGTAATCGAAAGCTACCTTAAGGTTGACTGGCTGTCGCGAATCTACATGGAGGCGGCCGTGCATCGATATGATCAAGGATTTTCTGGATGACGTCTGGCTCAGTGATGTCGCGAAGACACGGATGGGGCCAGAGGAACTAAGCGGTCGTTTGCAAGCCACGGCCTTCATTGCCGCTCAAATGCAACAATCTCTAGGGCTAACTTCAAACCGCGGGGACAAGTCGTCAACCAGCGTCCGCTAAACCCGAACGACTATCGTTCCAGCGACAAGGTCATGTAAACAACGGCGACGCTTTCCGAAAATCAATGCCTGGTCGAGAACCGGCAGCAACGTAAGCGAAGGAACCAGCGCCAAAAAGAGCACCGGGAAAAATAGTGCCCGAACGCAAATCAGCTTCCACAAGGGCGCAGGAACATACGCGCTCTTGCTCTCATCGCCGCCGCACATAACCCCTTCCGGGACGCGGCTCGACGCCGGCACGATGGCAATGCCCATTACCCATTTGCCCAGCGTTTGCCCACGGCGCCACAGCGTATAGCCATTCAAGATGAGATACGCCACTACTGCCAACAAAAAAATCCACAAAATCATCAAATCCACGTTGGCGTAGTCTTCTGCATCTTCCATAACATCGGTGATCATCACCAGCACGAAGGACAGAGCAGGAACCAAAATCGCATCAACTAACGTTGCGACCAGCCGTCGAAAGCGACCAGCCAAAGGTAGCTTACTGTTCATCATCTACCTCCACCTGGAATACCAGAAACGCGTTGCCACCCCGCTGTTGACCCACATACCTGTAACCGGAAGTTACGAGTAGCAAATCGTCGGCAATCATCGCCCCATGGGCATCAAACGCGCCACCTGAAGTTGCCACGTTATTGACGGAGGGATAATCACGCCACGAATCATGGGACCACAGGAGTTTTCCAGACTCCGCAGCGAGAACCTCAAGAATGCCATCCATGTTGCCCGCCACAACGATATCGTTGCTGGCGATAATGGCCGCAGAGAATCCGAAGACGCAATCCAGGTCCGGACATCGAGAATCCCGAGAGTACTTCCAGCGACGTTCGCCAGTCTCAATATCCAGGGCATACAACCCTGGGGTGGGCTCACCGGGAGAGGGAAACCCCACAATTTTCTTATCGCTAATAGGCACATAAACCAGCCCAAGCGACTCGTTCGCTGCCATGCCCCAATGCACGCCACCAATGATACCGCCGCGCCCAAGCTTCTGTGTCCACACCACTTCTCCGGTCTCCGGATCCATGGCGTGCGCATCTGCCGACTTCTGACCGGCAATTACCAACTCGCGCCCGGATTTGCTACGCACAAACATCGTTGCCGCGCCAAAATCTACATCGAGGCCCGTGGGATCCGCACAATTGGGATGATTGAGCGCTTCTAGGTTGCACGCTGCGGTATAGGCGTCGTTGGCCGTGAACTGACGAACCCACCGCACCTCACCGGTTTTTGCGTCCACCGCGAAAATCGAATCGCTGGTATCAGTAGTCGGATGGGAATAGTTTTGCCCGGTACCAAAAAAAATCAATCCCCGCTTCGCGTCATAACTGGGGGCAGCCCACACCGGAGCACCGCTGGGCCCATACTCCTGAACGAAGAGCCAATGGCGCTCGGTCGGCTGGGCTACCGCTTCGATGGTCGGAATATACCAGAGCTTCGCCCCAGTGTTGATGTCAAAAGCCGCCATCCCGCCGCTAGTGGTGCAGCACCCGTAAAAGGGGTTCACTGCGTAACCTACTTCCTGGGAGGACACCGGCAGAATCACCGTATCACCAAGCAATAGCGGCGAACCCGAGTACCAGGGCGCGGGTTCATCTTCCACCGTCGCACGCCAAACGAACTCGCCGTCGTTAGCATCTATCGCGAACATCCCGTCGTTGCGATCATTGAAAATCAGAATGCGCCGCTCACCGATCCAGCCCTGGAGTATGGTGCTGCTAATTAGCCCCTCGTGTTTGTAAACCCAGCGCTCGCAGCCGGTTTCTCGTTCAAGTGCCACTAACCCGCGGCCACCATCTCCGACAAAGATGGTGTCTTCGGTCACCAACGGATATGAACGCGGGGTCGTGCTTGCTAATCCATAGGCCCATTTGAGGGAGAGCCTGGCGACGTTGCCCGAATCAATCGTTGATCGCGGCTGATAGCGCGTATTGCGCTGGTCGATTCCCCAACCTTCGGCATAGGACGACCCAAAACCCGGCAGCGGATCAACAATTCCACACTCAGCTACTGCCCCCCGCGCGGAAAAAGCAGCGCAAAAACCCACCGTCATCGCGATGATTCCGGCCTTACGTCGGCCACCAGCAGCAACCATGCTGCAGGTCATCCTAAGACGACTCATTCAATATCTCCTCAACTGTAATATGGCAAGAGCCCCATCGTATCATTAACCTTCTAAGCCCCGCGGCAAACGGGCCGGCTGAGTAATGGAGGCGGAGGAAAGTGCTGGAGTAAGACTTTTTACTCATCGATAAGCCTCGTGCCGCAATACCAATAAAGCGATAAGCAGGTGTAAATCTCGACATTTCCATTGCAAGCCATTCAAAAGATCTTATCTAACACAGAAATTCTGTGGCGCCTAACGATTCTCCAAGGTAGGCCAATCAGTCTGAAAATCCCCGTGTCGGTGCAGGTGGCCTGCCCGTTGATTCCACCTCTGGAAGTCAAGAAAATCGCGGCTTGTTGACCTGACTTCTTCAACCCTTTCCGGATTGTAACGATAGCCGTTGAATATGGGATTCTTTTCGGCAGCGTCACCCATGCTGGCATACCATGTTTCAAACATAATCAAACGGGCATTCCACGCAAATCCATTTTCAGCTTCAATTTCATTGATTAATCCGACCATAGTGATTCGATCATCCTAATCATCTGGATACAGGGAAGCTCCAGAGCCTAACCGTTCCGCGAGATCCAGCAACTCGAGCCATCGCACCCTGGGTACTTCATCATTGAACCATGAAAACAGGACGTTTCTGTGATCCGTCCACTAAACCAGTTCAGGATTATCCTGCTCGCCCCTTTGTCGAACCGGCAGGCAGGAAACTTTATGATGTCGAAACAACGCCCTGGCAGCTTCACTCCAGGGTCCGGGCGCACCGGAGGTGAGTACAAGTCGCAACCCGTCCCGCTCACGGGCCTGCTCGATAGTCAGGTAGTCCATTGTTACTCCATTCAGGAAGACGCTGCAGCTTTCTCGCGGCGAATGTTTAGTTGCTCGAGTATTTCTGCATGCCGTTGTTTCGTGAGTTTGTAATGGCTGTAACACCATACCGAAACCACCGCGAATGCCGCTACCACGGGTCCGTACAGCAAACCCAGGTTAACGAGCGTGTCAGGCGGGATATCTGCCGCTGTTTCGATGTCGGCCCCACGGGGCCAGGAGATAATGTCGAGACCGATACCACCGATGAAATTTCCGAACCCGGAAGTTGCCTTACTTGAGAAGGAAATAGCACCAAAGAAGATACCCTCCTGGCGATCACCAGTTTCATACTCATGCTCATCGGTAATGTCCGCCATCATGGAACCGAACGAGATAAATGCCTGTTGCAGGATCAGTCCCTGCACAAACTTCACACCGAGCAGGGTGTAAACGAGTCCACCGGTGCCGTTATCAGGGAACCAGTCCAACAGGCGGCACACTACCGGAATCACCTGGAAAACTGCCCAGGCACCTGTACCGAGTAACACGCCGAAGCGTTTGCTGGTGTAGTGGTGCAACGGCGCTGCAAAAAAGACACCCAGGAGCAGACCAATCACTGAGGCGATCTGCAGATAGAGCATTTGGAAGCCCGTGAGTTCCCAGAAATACTGCAGCATATACAGGTCCAGGGCACCGTTAACTCCAGCCATAATGAATACAATCAGAACGCCAAAAAACAGCCAGCGAAACGACGCGTTACCAAATGCCTCTCTTGCATCGAGCCTCGTCTGCCGTAGCGGATTCATCGGCGGCTTGTCAGGTGGCGTCGATAAATGCGGTATCTCTTTTTGTGTTCCCCAGGCGGACCACCAGATGGTAACGACCATCAGTACACCCAGGGTCATGGCATAGGGCGAATAATTTTCGACCGCAAGGCGACCACCGTTCGCATCGGAAAAGAAATAGCCCAGCCCGACAATGGAGGCCATCGCCCCCCCGGAGGTACCGAAAAACTGTCGGAAAGCAACAATTCGGGTGCGTTCCTGGTAATTTTCAGTCATCTCGGCACCCAGCGCGAGATGCGGGACGTGATACAGCGTCATGGCACCGCGAGTCACGATGGCAAACACCGTGAGCCATGCGAACAGGCCCCAGTCGCCAAGGCTGTCAGGTGGCGAGAACAGTCCATAGAATCCGAGCGCCAACGGTACTGCCGAGGCGTACATGAATGGATGTCGCCTGCCGAATTTCGATTTCCAGTTGTCGGAAAGAGAACCGGCCAGCGGATCAGTAACAGCATCAAAGATCAGTGCGATAAACAGCGCAAAACCGGCAAGGGTGCCGGACAATCCCAGCACCTGGTTGTAGTAGAAAAGAATGAAAAGGCCGAAGCCGGTATTCTTTAATCCCTCTGCAAACTGCCCGACACCGAAAGCAAGTTTGCTTGAAAAGGGAACGATGCGATCATTCGATGCGTTTGACAACAAAACCTCGGCTTGAGTGTGATGGATTCGGCCAGTTCATGGTCGGTTTTGTTCTTCGGCGACGATTTCCTGCATGCCGTCCCAGTTGTGCCACTGGTTGCACATGGCGTACTTGGATCTCTCCCAGGGATCATTGCCGTCTTCGTATTCCAGCCACTCTCCCATCTGACCCCTGTCCGGATGATCAGAGACACCATTGGCCAGCTTATCCGGCTGTTGTTTTTTGTTGCGGATCCTGAAGATGATGTTCTTTCGTGCCTCTGTCCCGTTTTGGTTGCGGGTGCCTGAATGTGGGATGTGGTAGGAGGCGATGCACACGTCACCTGGCTCCATCAGTATCTGAGTCGGCCGCGGCCACTTTTTACCATCGGGTGTGGCTTCAGAGGTGTCATTAATAAACTCTTGCCTGACCGCTTCCGGCAGATAATGAAGACCGCAGCGATTAGGCGCATCGTGATTCAGCCTGGGCCAGCCTTCGCCTTCGGGGCCGAGATGATTATTGGCATCCCGCTGAGTCCTCAGGAATCTTTCCGTAACGTGATGTCCGCCCTTCAGCAGGCAGGTCTGACCGCAACCTTCGGACGCCTGATCGTTCAGGCATGCAAACACAAACGCGGTAAAACTGCCCATACCCAGTGTCATTTGCGCATCTTCAAACATCGGCACCATGTTGTGACCCATGACATTGGCACTTCGGCCGAGATCACCCTTGGGTCCGCTGGCGAAATAGCGGTGATAAATTTCATCAGGATTCCCTTCCTGCACTTCCTGGGGTGCGGCGATGGTAATCAGTCCATCCATATGAACCTCGGCACCGTAGTAGGGCATATCCTTGTCTTTGTAACCAAGGTTGTTGTAATGATCGCCCGGTTCACGCCGCTTTAACACGCCAACCTGGCAGACAACGGGAGCATCGAAATCACCCATCATGTCATTCAGAACCGGTGTCACGTCCGATGCATTCACAAGGTCCAGCATCTCTTTCGTTGGGCCCAGGTTTTCACCTTTGTTTGCCGATTTGATTCTTGCCAGAGCGGCATCGACCAGTTCCTTTGAGATTGCCCCTTTCACGATGAAATATCCGTCGCGATAGAACTGTCGTTTCTCTTCGTTAGTTAGAATCCTCACCATATGTGCCCCCGTATTTACCTAAAACTGTATCGAGGAGTAAAGGGATTGGCAACCTGGATGCATATCAGTAAGATTTATGCTTCTGCCAACTTTCATTGAACCCCCGATATTGGCAAACTCTATCCCCCGACCTGTTAACCCAAGAATCCCTGGTATCGATACATTGACAATCTTGAAAAAACGCGGTTTATACTTCTTATACCCAAGATCACATAGCTATAATTAAATTTTTTTCGAAAAAAGCAGGATAATTCAAGTGAAACTTCTTAAAAAAATAATGGTAGCGGCAGGAATTGCTACTGCAGTATTCGCCTCTGGCGCTGCTCAGGCTGCCGCGGTAGACAATCCTACAGTTTCAATAACTGGTATACCTAACCTGGTAGCCAATAAATTTGTAGCAAATGAATCGGTGAAAACCGTACTCGACCTTGACACAATCACGTTAACTCTCGGCGCCGGTGAAGTCCTAAGCGTAAATGACTCAATAACGTATACACTAAGTAATGGAGTGTTCGGTTCAGCGGGTGTGCTTGCGGCCCTGCCCACCGGTGCAGCAGCGCTAGTTTCTGGTGGCGTAGGATCTGCAACCGCCATCTATCGCGTGACAACGGAGGTACCTGGTGCCGCCACCGTTACGTTGACTGGCGCAACGGTAACTGGAACGGCAATCGCGGATAACGCATCAGTCGTTACTCAAGTTGCCGTGAGCGGTTTTGTCGGCGGTGCGGCGGTTGCAATGTTTGGCTCGCCACTGAGCAACTTCGATATGAAGCTTGTTCCAGCAATGACAGCGACTGTTACCCCTTCGGCTGGCATATTTGATGTTGCGGCAAGATTTTTGGCGCTGACAACCGCCACAGGCGAGACCACGGCTGCGGGTGTTAGCACGACTACTGGAACAGCAGCAGTTACTACAACGGCTGGATTGGGTTCTACCATTGGCGCAAATACAGGATTCGGTGGAGCTACTCCTATCCCTGCTGCAGTTCCTGCTGCTGCAGCAACGCTGATTACGATTTCAGGTCCAATGACTGGCGTCTCGTCCATCGACGATGCGAATGTCAACGGCAGTTCTGCTGCGGGTGTTCTAACAGTCGGAGGCGGTGGTGGGTATACTATCGACACGGCAACTAACATGGCATGGGCAACTCAGGTAGTAACAGCTGGCGTTTCGTCAACTACGATCACATTTGCTGGCACAACTGCATATGACGCATCGGCTTATACAGCTGCGGTTTCTCGTCTGGCTGATGGAGTGAATTACGCTGCTAACGCAAGCATTGGGTCTGGAACGCTTTTTGCCTTCACACAAAATGGTTCGGCGTTCATCACTACCAGCTTCGGTTCTTTGAACAAGCTGACCGTGACTGATCGAAGTGGTGCGCTTGGTGGATCAGGTGCAGACGGTGCTATCGTGATTACTGCGTATGATGCAGCTGGTGCGGCGGTGACTTGTACAGGCCTGTCGATTGCGAGTTTGCCTAATAACGGTTCAACGACCATTCAGGGTGCTGACGTAATGGCAGCTTGTCCTGGTGCCAAGCGCATTGAAGGTAAGGTGAATTCCACAACCATCTATGTGTCTAACACCAAGATCACAAGTGATGGTGCTACATCGCAGGCTGGTGGTAACAACACTGCTGCGGTTAATATCTAATTTCGGCGGGGTGACGGTCGGCAAACGTTGACTAGAGCTGCCAACTTTCATTGAACCCCCGATATTGGCAAACTCTATCCCCCGACCTGTTAACCCAAGAATCCCTGGTATCGATACATTGACAATCTTGAAAAAACGCGGTTTATACTTCTTATACCTGTAATTCTAGTGGCGCCATAAAATGTACCAATATCATCATAACCCTGAATACGGCCTACTGAGCATTCGACACTTTGATGATTTCGTGGGTGCAGAAAGCACCACGGCTTGCATAACAATTACTAGACTTTTATCAGAAAACGATAGGCATTCACTCAAATATATAGCCATCGATTTTAGAAAGGTCCGATCAGCGAGCTTAATTAACACTGATCGTGCCCTGCATGGCATCTTGTACCAAAAAATATTAACGACTCATGCGGATTTAGCAATATATCGACTCTACGACCAAGAAAACCCTGTGACTCCGACGCTATTGGAAAGACTCGATCGAACCGAGGCCGTAACCCAGCAGACCATTCAAATGAGTAACAAATCGGGAAATTTCTTTAATGAACAAGAACTACTGATTCACCTCAATCTGCCTAAGCACATTAAGATATTTGATGACGCCTTCGATTGGCAAACTCCCGGTATCGATCAAGCTCTCCCTGTTGGCTTACAAAGAACAAAGAAACTCCGCTAGCGAATGACTAACAAAAAGAGCCGGGAAAAAACAGCCACTGATATCATCCTGACAGCGGTTAGTACGAATAACCACCCTTTTCCCACTTTAAGAAAAGTGTCCTGATTCCAGCAAGTTACCATCCGTCCCCTTGAGCTGATTTAAACGTGCGTTGATCGCCGAGAAATATGGCGATTCAGTCCAGGATGTGATGGCGATACCTTCTTCAGTTTAGCGATGTCATCCAATGAGTTGACCATCGTGCTGAGCAACCGTGGAAATTTCTGTTCAGTTGGCGGCGGATAAACATTGTCCAAGGGTTAGGCAAACATTGTCCGCCGAGGGTTCAGCTTGATGAAGTCGTAATCATATTTCCGATGTCGCTTAATTGTGTGGGCAGCCAGATCCTCAGCGGACCACTCTCGAAGGAAATCGTGACCCCAGGTGGCAACCGGTATGCGATCTGGTTACTAGCCGAACTTCCTCGAGGCTTATTATGCCCGCTATCAGTATCTCGACGCTGTGAAGACAAAGTCTCTCGGTACCGTCCTTGAGTGCTGCCTTATAGAGATCGTTGCTATTCGCTTCTCGGGCAACCGTAGCTACCAGAGATTTTGTTAGCGTGATTGTGTCCCGATCATGCTTCTCCCCTGATGCTCTGAATATGTTGGGCACTCAGCGAGCATAAAACAACCTATCAGCCGACGATGGGGTAACAACATAACAACATAACAACAAAGTAAACAACAGGAGAAAAAACTTTCCAACGATTGCGATTAAGGTGGACAACAGGTAATACCGGCTCGAACCGAACCTGTGTGGGGTCTAGCTCCCTCGAAGCTGTTACTCCGATAAGGTGGTCGAGCGCGGTTTCCATCATGGCTCCGAGAGGATCTGGAATCATCTCGATAAGAATCCGAATATACGACTGCAGATCTGTTCCTGATCAATCAAGCGGGTCCATATACGACCCCAATGTTTCAATATTGGCCAAAAGGGGGTCACTCACCGTCACAAATCAGGAAATTGACAACAGCGAGCCGAAAACCATGACTATAGCAACCGCCAGCAAAGCGGCAGAAACACCAGAAGAGACCGCCCTCGCCGACGAAAGAGGAGGTATTCCCTGGTCCTACTTGGGCTCGATACTCAATCGTGCGACTAACGCATTACTCAATGCAGGGCTTGATCCGGGTCAGCGCATCGCGGTTTTCGCGGAAAATTCCGCTGAGACGATGATGGGCCACCTCGCGGGCATACTCGCCGGAATCTCTACCGTACCGGTCAATTTTCATCTGACCGCCGCTGAACTCCAGTACATACTCGAAGACTCCGAAGCGGGCCTACTAATGGTTGGACCAGAGACTATAGAAGTAGGGCTCGAGGCAGCGCGGGCAGCCAACATACCCCTGGTGGAATGTTCTTCTGGCGTAGAGAACCTGGCGTAAAACCGGGGTTTATCCAGACGCTGTGAGCAGGCGGGTTTTGATGGCATTGAATTACATGGTGCTCATGGCTATATCCTTTGCCAGTTCTTCAGCGAAGAAACTAACCGTCGGGAGGACGAGTACGGCTGCTCATTGCAGAATCGATATCGAATTCTGGAAGAAATCATCGATGGCGTTCGTCACAACTGTCGCCAGGACTTTCAACTAGGTGTGCGGCTGTTCCCGAAAGGTGTGGTATCGAAACAAAGGAAACGCCAGAGATGGCTGAGCGCTACCTGAACGATGACCGCCTGGATTTTCTCGACATATCCTTGTGGGATGTATTCAAGGAGCCGGCAGATGAAGCATTTGCAGGCAGCTCTCTGCTGGTGGATCATGCCTGGTCGTGCAGCGATCCTGCAACATGACTTCCCCAACCGATATACCGCAGACGACAAGTTCACCCCCGGGCCATTCCCGTCACGAGGGGCTATCTTGAGGACGAAGGCTTGTCTGTGAAATTCATCGACTACATGGCGACCTGGCCCGGATTCGTAGAGGATTCGACAACGGATGCTGTTGGCTAATTTCCGGGTAGCAGGCGCTGCGGTTCAGCAAGAATGGGAGAAGAACAATGGCAACATTTTTAGCAAAGATTACAGTATTTGAAGGAAAGGAAGCAGCTTTCGAAGAAGTAGCTCGAAACATGTTTCGTGACACACATACGCATGAGCCCACCTGCAGGTGATATGAGTACTGGCGTGGCGCAGCACCGCGCACCTACTATTGTATGGAATCATTCGATGACTATCCCGGTTTTATGCAGCACCAGACCTCTGATCACCATGAAGCGCCGGACTTTGGTTCGCTGCTTGAGAATCTTGAACTCGAGTGGATCGATCCGATCCAGGGTGCCTGCGACCTGACAGAAACCAATCCTCAGGACCTGCCGGAAGATGCCGGTGAACTCATGCAGGAGTATGCAGAAAACATGCCTGTTGTATTGCAAGAGTGGTGGTTAAGATTGCGCAACAATTAGTCGCGAGCCGTAGGCTAGATGGCGCTCTCTCGTGCCTGAATCTCCATATCAGTTTCAATGCATGCGGTAGATTTTAGTAGCTGATGCTGATTGTCTTCAACCGGAGTCTGGTCTAGCGTTGGAAAGATAGACGTGATGGAGAAGTGGTATGGGTAGAGTTGATGAGAAAGTTTGCCTGGTAACCGGTGGTGGTTCAGGACTGGGGCGAGCCGATGCGATTGCACTGGCCGGTGAAGGCGCCAGGGTTGTAATAACAGATATCAGTAAGGAAAACGGCGAGGAAGCCGCGCATGCTGCTGGCAATGGTGCAATTTATCTTCCGCATGATGTCGCGGAGGATGATCAGTGGCAGCAGGTGGTCAAGCAGACGGTGGACCACTTTGGTGAGTTGAACGTGCTGGTCAACAATGCGGGCATGTTTATTCCTGGTTCTGTCGAGGATGTCACCTGGGATCAGTATCGACTCCACCAGCGTATTCATATGGATGGTACGTTCTTTGGGATCAAGTACGGCATTGAAACAATCAAACTAAATGGCAAGCCAGGTTCGATCATCAATATTGCATCAACTACGGCGCTGCTCGGGTACCACACCAGCTTCGCCTACGGTGCGTGCAAGGGAGCGATCCGGACCATGACCACACATGCTGCTGTGCATTGTCAGCAGAACCGATACAACATCAGGGCCAATTGCGTGTTTCCCAGTGTGATTCAAACGCCGTTGATCGAGAAGCTATATGCGGATGCTGCGGCTGCTGCAGAAGCAAAAGGTATTGAGCCACCTGCACCGATCCCACCGGAAGAACAGCTGCCAAGCCCAGGGCTCGGCGAGCCGATGGATGTAGGCTACGCGGTCCTGTTTCTGGCGTCAGATGAAGCTAAGTTCATTAATGGGGCAGAGCTTCGGGTTGATAATTGCAGTGTGGTTAATCCGGCGCCGTTGTAAATAGTGTAGCTCGACCCTACCATCCTGCAGGTAGTCACAAGTTTGCAGGTAGATCATGAACCACGATATCCAGAATCGCTACGGCGAGTCGATCACGCGAGAAGATGAAAGCCAAATTCTCGATACCATCAGCAAATGGTTAGACCGTGATGTCAGGGACAAGGTCCTCGATCTTGAACATGCAGATGAATACCCCGGTATGGGTTTACCTGGCTCAACCTATGCAAAATTTGAAGAATGCGAGACATTCTCGCACTCTGCCCTGCTGCAGCGTTCTGGACCCGTTACTCTGACCCTACAATTTCTTTTACTTTTGGCAGGTTCGCAACCCGTTCTTCAAACGTCAAACACCTAGGCAAGGGTGCGAGTTGTTCGGCGTACCAGAATGTTGCGGAGCTCCAGTCATCTTCTCGTTCGAAGAGATTCCGCTTGTAGTCATCCAGGGTCGGCGAGGATCCCTGGTGGCCAATCTGCTGCATCGTGACACGGATTTTTTCCTGCCAGAAAATCGGATCCTGCACATGCCAGCGATACATTGAGACCGGTCCGGATTCAGTCCCTTCTTCGTTGTCAACCCGATTGGCGCCGAGATACAGGAAAGGTGCTTGCTGAATACCCCATGATAATCCCACATAGTCTTCTGACCCGGTGCCAACGATGGTAGCGAACTCGCCATCGTCATCCATATAGAACTTTACTTCACCTTCACCCCACCAAGCGCTGCCCAATGGTTGGATTCCGATAACGGAGCCCAGGAACCTCCCGGTTCCCACGCGTTCGTGTAACAACACAAAATCTTGCCCAGCAACAGTTGGGTTTTGCCGGTTAAACCAGCCGTGCAGTTTCGGCAATATCGCGCCATGTTCGTCACCGATCGTGTAATCTACCTGGTAGAAAAGCGTCATCGGTCGCAGTGATTCATTAACGAGTTCAATGCGTGCCTGTCGCTGAAACGGCATTGGCACAAACGAATTCATTCCGTAGCGTGGACCAACAGCGTGTAGTGCCGACTGAAAACTTGGGGTTGATCCATGAGCAAATCCAAAGAAATCCCCCAGGGGTAACTCCACGGTTGGGAATGATTCTCCCTCCCAGTAAATGCGTATCAATGCGCCACGAAGAGTGACTGGCCGGGCGAGAGTCGTCATCCAGATATGCCGAATTGTCCCCGGTCCTGATATGTCCGCAAGCAATACGGTCTCTCCCGACTCAACCATGCGGGCGGGGTCACCTTTGCGGCCAATGCCGAGTGGGCTCTCCACTTTCCCCCCTGCCCCTGGAGCACCCGTCGGGTTCTCAAATGAGATGGAACGCGAAGCTAGTCCGGGGTTTGGTTGATACAATTTGTCTAGGTCGATCATGGTTCAGCCTTGGAAAAAGAGCGTGGATCTAGTCGTACCATCAGAAAGTATCACATGTGGTGCATGGGCAGGTCTGCACCGAAGGAGTTACCGGCACGCGCAGCCGTTAATCGACTGGGTTGGAAAATGTAATAGTCTTTGTATGTTTAGGACCAATATGGTGGATATCGGAAATCGCGGATGATTGTGATCGAACTGCTGGAAGCGATCTTGAAACTAGGCATGCCCGTATTTGCTACAAGCTGGTGGGTAATCCATCGCAGGTATAAAAGAGGTGACATTACGCGCGAGGCCGACCGCCGAACAGTGAAAACTGATCTAAAGGCCTATCGGAAGAAATGGCGCAGTGACGACAAAAGCAGTTACGGCCTGATGGAAAATAAGTGGATGCGTTTTGGCGGAGGGTTTTACGGTATCACCGCATTGACGACATTTCTTTTGATCGAAATCGGTGAGGTGTTCAGTTTTCAGGGACATCTTTCCGTCATTGGAGAATGGTTTGACAATGGTCTGATCGGCTTTGTTGTCGATATCTTCGTGAACCAACTGGAGAATTTTGTATCAGCGATCACCTGGTTTGCGTACTGGGCCGATGAGGATCGTGCTGTTTTTATCTGGGTTGGCATTCCTTATGCTGCATACCTGTTGGGTATTAGTCACGCATCTGGTCTCAACGTTGATGTTAGCGAGAACCTGGAAAGTGGCGAAGAACTGGAAACCAGGATTGAAGAAAAAGATGACCATGAGAAGGTTGACCCCAGCGATACGCATCCATGAATAGATGGGAATTGTTGGACACGGCTGATATTCCGCGCGACGGCGGCGAGCTGCGCCTGCTCAGGCGCGGAGATGAATTTTCTATCCGGCTTTCGGGGTCGCGGTGATCTGATGAACAGTCGGACTCACGGTTCGGAAGATGCTTTGGGTTCGCTCGCCTGCGCGCGTTGCTGCAGTTCAGATTCGGCGAAGGTGCTTGTCGGCGGTTTGGGGATGGGTTTCACGCTTGCTGCGGCTTTAGGTTCGTTGCGCGAGGCTGCAAGGGTAGTGGTCGCCGAACTTGTCCCGGGTGTTGAAAAATGGAATCGCGATGTTCTAGGTAGATGTTCTAGGTAGATGTTCTAGGTAGATGTTCTAGGTAGATGTTCTAGGTAGATGTTCTAGGTATGTGTGCCGGCAACCCTCTGTCTGATAGCCGGGTGGAGGTTACCATTTCAGATGTGGGTGAACTGATTAATCGTGCCGCTGATGAGTATGATGCAATCATCTTGGATGTCGACAATGGCCCAGAAGGATTAACTCATCCAGAAAACGATGACCTCTATTCTCTTGTCGGTCTGGAGGCTGCATACCATGCGTTACGCAAAACCGGTGTGCTCGCCGTTTGGTCCGCGACACCCGCGCCAAGATTTACCGCCCTGTTAAAAAGGGCCGGGTTTAAAGTAGAAGAGCATCGTGTTCGTGCACATCAGGGAAAAGGTTCGCGGCATGTGATTTGGGTAGCTTCACGAGACTAGTTGCTAGCCGATAACGATGTATGCCTTGCGAACAGTTTCGAGTACTTCGCCGATACCTTTCCAGCCTTTTGGGAACACCCAGCTGTCACCCGCGCGGATTTCAGTGATCTCACCCGATGCCGAGGTCAGTTTCCAGTGACCTTTTAGAAGGTGGCAGAACTCGGTGATATCCAGGTCAATCTCAAGGGTCCCAGGTTCACATTCCCAGGTACCTGCCGCCAGGTTACCCTCTTCAAAAAAACCACTGTCAGTTTGTTTTGGTAAAGGACCGACCGGTTTACCGAAAGAAGCAACATCGACGAGGTCGGTCAGTCCAGCGCATTGGTGTTGTACACTGATTTCAGGCATTTTTCCTCCAGAGAGTGCAATCGTAGATATATCTGAGATAAGTGTACGGCGTAGGTAAAGGGGATTCTTTTGTGCGGGTAGGAAGCGATACTGTGCCGTGCTAAACGGCCTATGCTGGTTAGACACTGTTGATTGTTATGAGATGAGCTATGAATTCGGATGATTGGGGCCTGGGGATGAATCAGTCGATTACCCGGCGTGATTTTCTGAATGGCGTTGGCATTGCCATCGGTACTTCACTGTTGCCTGGGGGTAATGTGAGTGGCGATCAGATCGCAGATGTGCAATCCACGTACTATCCTCCTGGCATGACTGGCATGCGCGGTTCTCACGCCGGATCCTTTGAAGTTGCCCACGCCGCCGTTCAGGGGAAGCGTTGGGAATCCAAAAAGATAGATGAACACTATGATCTTGTTGTGGTTGGCGCGGGTATTAGTGGTTTATCAACCGCGTATATCTATCAACGCGACATTGACCCTGATGCCCGAATACTAATCCTCGACAACCACGACGATTTTGGTGGGCATGCAAAAAGAAATGAGTTCACCGTCGATGGCCGGACTTTGCTCGGCTACGGTGGGACGATGACCATGGAGTCACCGAAAACCTACCCCAACCTTGTAAAAAAAGTCATTCAAGAACTTGGCATTGATGTTAGTCGACGCGGTGACTTTTATGACGAGAACTTATTCGAAACTCTTAAAGTCGGGAGCTGTACGTTCCTGGACAAGGAAACTTTTGGCGCAGATTATCTGGTGGTCGGAGGCTACGGATATAGTGAAGCCATCAAGGATTCGCCACTGTCTGGTGTGGCGAAGACTGAACTGGTGCGACTGTCCGCCGACGAAGAAGACTACCTCGCTGGCATGACACCGGCAGAACGACGCGCGATCATTGAGTCTCTTAGCTGGCGCGACTATCTCAAGAACTACGCCGGAATGAGTGAAGAGACACTGACATTTATCCAGAAGATGCCACATGGCGTATGGGCAATCGGCGCAGACGCGCTACCGGCATGGATGGCCTGGCTGGAAGACTACCCCGGCTTTGCAGGGATGGATCTTGGATATGATGATGAAGCCGACGACGAAGAGTACGGGGAAAATTTTCAGTTCCCGGATGGCAATGCGTCCGTCGCGCGACTCCTGGTTCGTAAGCTCATTCCAGGCATCGCTCCGGGATCTTCGATGGAAGACATCGTCAGTACGCATTTCGACTATTCCAGGCTTGATTTGCCAGGTAGCCACACGCGAATTCGCCTGAGCAGCACGGTAATTGAGTTAAAACATATAAATGGTGACCTAAAAGGCAACCTCGATATCACCTATGCCCGTGACAACGAGGTGCAAACGGTAACGGCAGGAAAAGCTGTCTGGGCCGGTTACCACGCTATGCTTCCTTATGTGTGCGATGAAGTGCCGGAGAGCCAGTCTGCTGCACTGGCAAGTTCCATACGAGCGCCACTTGTCTATACGAATGTTGCGATTCGAAACTGGCGGAGCCTGGTGAATCTCGGCATACGACGAGCCTATTGCCCCGGCAGTTTCTTTCACACTTTGTTGATGAGTTACCCGGTAAGCTTTGGCGACTACAAGTTTCCGAAGTCGCCGGATGAACCTGTCGTTCTCCATATGCAGCACATTCCGCTAGCGCCAGGCATGTCTGCTGCCGATCAGTTTCGTGACGGCAGACGCCAGCTTTTTGATACATCGTTCGAAACCTTTGAGCACAATGTGCGCGATCAACTCGGCCGTATGCTCGGACCGGGTGGTTTTGATCCAGCTCGAGATATTGCTGGCATCACGGTTAACCGTTGGCCGCATGGCTATGCGTATTCAATTGATCAGGCGTCGGGTGATGTAGCCTGGTGGCCTGAGATGTGGCGTCACGAGCGCAAGCCATGGATCGATGCCCGCCAGCGTATCGGCAATATCGCCATAGCCGGGACGGACGCAGCTTCAAACGCCATGACGGAATCTGCGATTGAAGAAGCACATCGTGCGGTTCACAGCTTTATTTCTTAGATCATTCATATTGTAAGGAGGAGACAGATGTCACAGGGAATTTGGAAGCACTTTGGGTTGGTGGGGATCTCATTCGCGTCAGGCATCGCTCTGACTTTGGTGGTGCAATTAGGTTTACTGCCTTCGGCATCAGCATTTGGGTCGGAGGTAGTAAAAATTTCGCCACCGGAAAGCTGGTCTATGGCCGGCCTGAACGCAATGGAACTTGAGCCACTTGGAAAAATCGACTGGATCACAGTTGAGCATGGGGGTCAGTCCAATAGCGAAAGCATCATCTTCGAGGGTGAGAATATTGTTTCCGTGTGGGATTCCAGCCCGGCGAGGCTCATGTTTGATCAACCGACTAGTTACGATGAATTTGTATTGGTTTTGAAGGGCGAGCTGATTCTGACGGACACTGTGGGAAATGCTGTCACTTATAAAGCGGGTGAAATGTTTATGCTTCAAAAAGGTTTTCTGGGGACCTGGGAAATGACAGAAGACTACCGCGAACTTATAGTTGTCGACACGGCAGCATACAATGGAGGTTAGCTTATGCGCTCTTTGAAAGAAGCGGCGCTATAGCTGAGTTGTTTGTGGCGAAGAGGCGCGAGAATCGGCATGTTTTTTACTGGATGTCAGCGTCATTGTTCCAAGACCAATAAGAAAAAGCGGTAGAAATGGCTCGAATGGCCAAAATGGCAGCCACAACACAAGATCTGCAGACCAGGTTGGTGTCGTAACAATTTCGGTCATCGTTTTTTGCCACAACAATCCGGTAGCGGAAGCTGTGATGCCGGTGGCGATGAGAGTAATCCCTAAGAATTTTAGGGGGAACTGTTTTTCGGTGCGTTCGCGCTTTTTCCCCCATGCAGTGATTCTGAGCGCTACTGCCAGAAATCCAGCCCAGTAATACACATAGTCTAATAGGGCAGGATTCTCGTAGTAGTTGAGATTCCACCAGTAGACACTGAAAGGATAGGCCCACAGAAAGTAAATGCCGAAAGTGTGGACAAGTTTCCATTGTACCTGGTTCATGTGTGCGCGAACCTGCCGGAACGATGTCACAACCATCGCTACCAGAAAGATATAGCCAACGCTTCCTTCAAGTTCGTCGCGTAGCAGATAGACATCCTGGTAATAATAGTCACGATAGACATTTGACATGATGAAGATGAAAGTAGCCTGCCACGCCATTGCTACTGCAAAGCAGAAACCGATATAGGGGCGATTGCGCAACCACCAACGGGAAAACAAACTCGGGAATAGTATGTGAACTGAAGAAGCAGCGACTACAAGATAAATAAAAGGCACGGCAATACGCACTGAGAACCCAATCATCTGAGACACGCCAGCACCGGTGCTTAAGTCTGCAGCGATTGATTCAGCAATAATGACCAGACACATGGGGCCAGCGATCAGCCCGAACAGCCCCCATCCGTTTACCGCTTTACTTTTCAAGATCAAATCCAGGTTCATGCTTTGAATGCTCAGCCGCCAGGCGTGACAACATGGGATATCTTCTCATTCAGGATTGCTGTGGAACACCCCTCCCGATAGGTCAAGAAAGAGGCGAGCTTCGATCCTACAGGCAAGGCCTAAACATCTGCCAGGATTGAGCTAATATATTGGCGTTTGGTGAGAGAATGCGGACATGCCCGAGATCCCTAAATCCAGAGCCCGTTTAACGGTCGATACCATCCTTGCGCTTCTGCCATGGCTTGTGTGCATGTATGTGCTTTATTGGTTTGAATACGCAGCCGTCTGGACGCCGGAAACCCCACATCGTGACAAGATTTCCCTGGCTATACTCATCCTCGGGATGGGTTCATCTTTTCTCGTCTATTCATACCTGGCCAGACGTGATCGAACCTGATCTGTTTGCAATGGTTGTATTTTACTGACGTATTTATTGGCGTAAAAAAGGAAACCCATGTCGAACGAAACAACAATAATAATCGGCGTTGCACTTTACATGGTGCTAATGATTGGCGTCGGCATTTATGCCTCGGGCAGAAATCATTCGGTTTCTGATTTTATGCTGGCGGGGCGCAGCATGCCCATTTGGCTTTGTTCCATGACGGTCATGGCAACCTGGTTTGGGGGTGCGATGATGCTTGGGGGCGCTGGGGCGGCCTATGACGATGGCATGATGGGCGTAATCGAAGACCCCTGGGGTGGTGCGCTCGCTTTACTGCTCATCGGCTTATTCTTTGCCCGCATGTTTCGCAGGTTGCGGATGACAACGGTTGTTGACTTCATGGAACAGCGGTTTGGTAAAACCGCATCGTACGGGATTGTCATTACAACGCTGTTTTCAAACACGGTATGGGTAGGTGCCATGTTGGTTGCGTTTGGTGTTGTCTTCGAATCACTCACTTCTATTCCTCTTGAGACAGGTATTATTGGAGGCGCCATCGTCATCTTTATCTATACCGCGGTTGGAGGTATGTGGGCGGTCGCGATGACGGATTTTGTCCAGATGCTGATTATCATGATTGGTTTGATAATATTACTGATCGTCGTTCTGGTAGATGTAGGCGGCTGGGATGCCATTTCACCGCAGCTTCCCGAACAGACTTTCCGCATGCTGCCTTTCCAGAATACAGGAGAGCAGTGGCTCAACTATCTGCGTGCATGGACGATCATCGGGGTTGTTGATATCTCGGCACAAACACTGTTTCAGCGGGTGTCGGCAGCCGAGGATGAACGCGTTGCGCAGAACTCGTTCTACATTGGTGGATTTGGTTATCTGATTTTCGGCATGATTCCTGTAATGCTCGGGATTATCGGCAGTGTCACCATGCCGGAACTGGCTGCTTCAGAGCAGATCATCCCTGCGATGGCCATTCAACACCTCCATCCCGCCGCTATTGCCATTTTCGTTGGCGCGATGTTGGCAGCGATTATGAGTTCAGCCGATAGCGCCCTGCTCGCGAACGCGAGTGTGCTGGCGAGGAACGTGCTACCGCTCGTCGTCCGTAACCCCTCGGATCGGCTAACGCTGATTGTTGCCAAGTGGGCCATTCCGGTAAGCGGCCTGGTTGCAATTGTAGTTGCAATGAAAATCCAGGTTGTCTTTGACCTGATGGTGAACGCCAATATCCTGGGTCTGGCAGCGATGATTGTGCCGTTCATACTGGGTGTCTGGTGGCGAAAGGCCAACCGAACCGGCGCATTGTCAGCGATGGCCGCAGGTATAATCGCCTGGTTAACTACGCTTTACCTGGCACCGGAACTACCTGCCGACTTTATCGGGCTGGGAGCCTGTCTTGTGACCATGTTAGTCGTCACACCGTTGACCCAGCGGTTTGATCCACCGCGTGAACTGCGTGATGGGGAGGGTAATTCCGTGGATTCGGGGAATAGGCTGGGGATACTGCCATTGTTTAAACGCGGGAGCTAAGTGATGAAAATTGAACGTGCCGGACTTGAACAAGTGAAGCAGGTGGCGCCATTATTTGATCGTTACCGTCAGTTTTACGAGCAACCAACGGATGAACCACGCTGCCGGGAGTATCTTGAGCAGCGATTGTCAAACGACGAATCGATAGTCTTCCTGGCTACTGAAGATACCGGTCAAGCTATCGGGTTCACGCAACTCTATGCAACTTTCTGTTCGGTTGATCTGATAAAGCGGTTGGTTCTCTACGACCTCTACGTGGAAGCGGACGCCAGACGGCGGGGAGTAGCCAAGGCGTTGATGGGCGAGGCGTTAAGATTTGCCAAAGAGAATGGCTATGAACGGCTGACCCTTGAAACCGCGGTTGACAATTTTCCGGGCCAGAAGCTCTACGAGAAAGAGGGGTGGAAGAAAGACAATGAATTTTATACGTATCACCTTTCTGTCACCTGACATCTGTTGATGAACCTGGATATGGCGATGGTTGGAGAGGATAGCCTTAAAACACTGTTAGCCAGGGTTGAGGCGTAGAAGCAGAACCCCGGATTCGCGATGGACCGGTACTTCTGCCGCTCAGCGGTCGCCTACAAGCGGGAACTGGATAGACTCCTGTTTCGAAGTTGGATCTACGCAGGCATGTCAGCCAGCTATTAAACCCAGGGGATTTGCTGCAGTTCAAACTCGGTGCCGATGCCATCATCGTCTGTCCATACCATGGCTGGGCCTACAAGCTTGATGGCGGCCTGCACGCCGTAAGGGAAATGGATGCGCTTGAAAGTTTTGATCCTGCGGATTACGGACCTAACCCACCTCAGTTGACCGTATTTCATGGGCTGATCTTTATTAACTGTGACGATGGAGCAGATTCATTCGAGCCGGAACTGACGATCGTTGAATCACCACTCGGTGCCTATGATCTGGCACCTGGCGTGGTTTTTCTGGCCCGCTCGATTACCGCCTGCCGGCCGACGAAGTCTGAGCCTTCAAGGTCGACCCGCCAACCAAGACCAGTATCAAATCGAGTGGCATAGGATCTCTTCTGTTCTCATGTGATGGGAAAGTCATTGAAGCATTCACCAGGCAAAGTTGATTCGATACACATCGGCACCCGGGAAGACATGAGCGAGCAGCTGGTTTCGACTATCACAGCGCAGCTCGATCGTTTTGCAGGAGACAATCACCAGGGTGTGTCTCGGGTTGCTTATGAACGTGACAGTGATCCTGCCGGGACCGTGAGGCGTAATGACAGGCAGTGGTCCGCGGTTTCAGTTGAAGAACTTGATGCGATGACAGCAGCGCTTGAACTACAGAAGCCGCTGACAGCGGAAGACCTGGGGGCTAACCTGTGCATCGCAGGCATTCCTGACTTTTCCAAGTTACCGAGAGGATCGCGTCTTAAGTTTGAGTCTGGTGCTATTCTAATGGTTGAATCTTACAATCCGCCCTATAGTGATATGGCAGAAAAGATTTCAAGTTTATATTCGACAACTAATGGATCAGCTGTGACGCCGAGGCAGTTCATCATTGCGTCAAAGAAGCAGCGCGGAGTGGTTGGTGTGGTCGATGTTGCTGGAGAAATCAGGCAGGGCGATAAGGTGGTCTTGGAATTTTATCTTCCGCCGAAACTATAGCGGTTACTGCTGTGCATTAATCACTGCACCCACCGGTACTGCGCCATTGGTCAGTTGTTTGGCTCTGCCGATCAGTCGAGTCTTGGATGGTTAGCCCTGAATGCGCCAGTACCCTCTAGCCAGTTTACTCAGGCCGTGTGATGGCGCGCATATCCGCATGTAAGATCGGATATTCTGTAATACACTGTAAGCCAGAATTTCAGTGCAAAGTGACGCGGATAACAGCATGCGGTTTTTTATTCTTTCATTCATCGGCGATGACCGTCCGGGGTTCGTTCATGAGATAACGGATGTCGTTAGCCGGTATGAAGGTAGCTGGCTGGAAAGCAGGATGATCAGGCTGGGAGGGAAGTTCGCGGGACTTGCGAGAGTCAGTGCAACGAACGAACAGGCCGCAATGCTCGAAGGTGCGCTGTCATCATTAGCCCAAGGGCGGTTCAGTCTGATCATAAAAGCGGCTGAGCCTCACGCCAGACTGGAATCTAAACAGTACACGCTCGATATTCTCGGTAACGATCGACCAGGTATCCTTAATGAAATTACCCGGGCTCTGGTTGAGCATGGCATCAACCTGACTGAGGTATCTTCAACCGTAGCGCCTGCAGCGATGAGTGGCGTGCCGATGTTTTCCTGCAACGCAAATATTGAGGTGGAGCCTTCGCTTTCGATGTCGGTCGTGGATGAACAACTGACTGAAATTGCTGATTCTCTGGCTATCGATATCCTGCTGGAAGAAACCCAGGCTGAACAGGTTTAGTGCTGAAATGTTCGCCTGATCTCCTGGTGAATCGAATCAAGATCAGGTGATAAATCATCGACACTGGCAATGGCTGCATCGCACATATCATCTGTTAGTGGTTCGCCCCGGGTAAGCTCAAACAGGTCTCGTGCGAAAGCAGGCGTGAATTCAGGGTGTGATTGTATTGTCCAGCAGGGGGCGGATTGATAACGCAGCGAAGCGATCGGGCAATCAGCGCTATTCATCAGCAGTGTTGTTGCTGGTGGGGCAATGACAACCTGATCTTCATGGTAGGCGATCGTGGTCAGTGGTTCGCTGCCATCCTCCCAGGCGTAACGAGTTGCGCCGACGACCCAGGTTCCATTTTCAACGGTGCCCCCCAATGCCCTGGCAATCGCCTGGTGACCAAAGCAGATGCCGACCAGAGGAACGGACCTGTGCATCACATCCTGGATAAACCGCATTAGAGATTCAATCCATGGGTTGTCGTCATTCACACTGAACTCAGAGCCCATGATCATGTAGCCATCGAACGCTTCAGGGTCAGGGAAAGAATCGCCGCTGACTGGACTTACGGTAGCTGTCTCAAAATGGTCAAGACATTGGCGCAAAAGGTCCTTACCCATGGATGGAAAAGTTCCATGTCGCGGCACAAGAGACTCGGGTACAAGCCCTGTTTCGATCAGGCAGTAGTGCCGCTTCACCACTTGTTCCTATCCTGAAGCATTTTTCGCGCGGCGTGGTGACCCGGTAGTCCGGTAACGCCGCCACCCGGATGTGCACCTGAACCACAAAGATAGAGGCTGTTAACCGGCATCTGATACCCCGCATAACCGGGGACAGGGCGCATAGAGTAGATTTGATCCAGATCCAGGGTACCGTGAAAAATGTCGCCGCCAACCATGCCCAGATCCCGTTCAATATCGAGAGGTGACTTAATCTGGCGACCCAGAACGGAACCTTTGAAATTGGGTGCATACTGATCGATAGTGTCAATAATCTGGTCTGCGACCTTGTCCCTCACGTCATCCCACGAACTGCCGTCAGGCAGGTGACGCTGGAAATGTTGGCAGAACAGGCTTGCCACATGGTTGCCTGGCGGGCACAGACTGTCATCCTGGGTTGAAGGTACCTGCATCGAAATCACGGGTTTTCTGGACCAGCCCATCGTTTTGGCATCTGAATAGGCCTCGGACAGATAGGAAAGTGACGGGCTTAACTCAATGGCCCCTTTAAAGTGAAAATCATCTTTGTCCGACATTGACGAGAATCTTGGCAACTCCGACAGCGCAACGTTCATCCTGAAAGTTGCGGAGTGACTGCGATGATTGCTGATGCGTCGATGCGTCGCCTCATCGAGCAGCCCTGGTTCGAGCAGATCCAGCAGTAACGTCTGCGGATGCACGTTGGCAGCGATAGCCCGCGCGCCGATTTCCCTGCCATCATCGGTGATAACGCCCACCGCACGTCCACCAGAGACAATGATTTCTTTCACGCCAACATCTGTTTCGATCTCGACGCCGCGCTCAATCGCTGATGCTTTCATGGCGCCGGTAATAGCACCCATGCCGCCCCGGGCGATACCCCAGGCGCCGGTGATGCCGTTAACTTCACCAAAGGTATGGTGCAGCAGGACGTAGGCGGTACCTGGCTGATAGGGGTCAGCGAAGTTACCGATAACACCTTCAAGGCCAAAAATACCTTTAAGCGCCTCGCCTTCGAACCATGAATCGAGATAGTCCCCGAGGGATTTGGTCATGAGTTCAATCAGGACACTTTGGTCGTCTGCACTGAGTTTTCTAAACGTATTCCCGGCAGCAGCCAGAGACAACAGGTCTCTCCATCCCCCGCCTATTTCAGGCGGTGATGCCATTGCAATTTCACGCATGGCCAGGGCGACACGCCCGATTTGTGCTTCGAATTCATCAATGACACTTGCATCACGTTTTGAGAATCGTGCGATCTCTCGACGTGCCTGTTCCTCGTCCCGACTAAGCAGCAAGTGATCATTTTCGAGTAGGCTCAATGTGCGAGCAGGGCGTTCGAAAATCGTCAGTCCATGTCGGGACAGATCGAGGTCACGGATAATCTTTGGGTTTAACAGGCTGACGGAATAGGCGTAAACCGAGTTTCTAAATCCCGGATGAAACTCTTCAGTTACCGCCGCGCCTCCTACGACCGATCGGCGCTCGAGCATTTTTACTTTTAGACCGGCAGCGGCGAGATACGCGGCGCAGGTCAAACCATTGTGGCCTGCACCAATCACAACTACATCGTATTTTCCTGTCTCTTTTGCCATTGTCTTTACACTTACGTAAATATATTTAGGGATGTCCAGGGCCCGCTTGTTAAACAGTAGTCAAATGTTCTGCCAATCAGCCTCCAAGCGTATAGGGATGGATGAATACTGTGGAGCAGGATATTCAACTTAGTCCCGATGGCAACTACTTCTTTCTACAGCAACTGGAACCTACACAAACTTCAGCAGGCCTTTAAGTGGGTGGTATACCTTCTGCTGTTCGTTAACTACTGTTTCTATATTGAAGAAGACTGGTCAGCGGCCACCTATACCCTTGGTGTGGATGCCGGGCTGACTTTGCTGAGGTAATGATCTGGCTGGTCATTATTGTTGCGATCGAAATCGTCGTAAGAATGCAGGATCGGGATGTAAGCCGTGGTTCTGTGATAACTATACTCACCCGGGTGAAGGTGTTGGGATATGTGCTGCTTCTTGGTCTGGGAGTTTACTGGGCATCGTTGGGGCATGTGCTTTATCTGTGGGACACAATATTGTGGGTAGGCGGGTTTGTAGCCATTGAAATGAACTTGAGTGAGTGGCGTGATGAACTCGATGACTCTGCCAACAGTACGAAGAAAGCAGCCCTTAACGTCCCAAGATCCAATGGCCTATAGTGGACTGAGATCGATGGCCCGAAAATACAGCATTCCTAATGCAACAATCTGATTGCCAAACCATTGGCTGCCAGGTATTCGCCAATGTTTGATCTTCTCGTAGGCATCCAGGACTTCGGTATTTCCTTCCATGGCATCGGCCATAATCTCAGCAGCGATATGCGTAGGCGCTATGCCGTGTCCAGAGTACCCCATAGAGTAGAAAACGTTATCGGAAACACGTCCCAGGAGCGGTACGCGCTTGATCACAATTCCAATATTGCCACCCCACTCGTAGTCAATTCGGGCGTCCGCAAGATCCGGGTAAACATCCAGCATGCGCGGGCGCATACTTTCCTTGATGCTCGAGGGTACCTTACCGGAATAATTACAGCGGCCTCCGTACAGCATACGATTGTCTGCAGATAACCGGTAATAATCCAACACGTTGCTGAGATCACAAACCGCCAGATCCTGTGGGTTGATCTTGTTTACAATCTCGTCTGAGAGCGGCTCGGTCGCGATGATGTAGCTGCCAGCGGGGAAGACCAGGCCAGAAAGTTTTCCAGGTTCGAGCCGGTGATAGGCATTGCCAGCGATAAGGACCTTATTCGCAACGATGTTGCCCGTCGTAGTCTGTATGCGCGCCTGTGTGCCGTGGGTAATTCCGGTGACTTCTGTTTGCTCAAAGATGGTTGCGCCAAGTTTGGCGGCCGCGGCGGCTTCGCCCGTACAAAGATTGAGTGGGTGCAGGTGACCGTTCAGATCGTTCATCAATCCTCCCATGTAGGCATCAGTGCCGAGTAACTCCCCAACTTCACCTTCATCTACCAGGCGAAGATGCTCTCCCAGCCCTTGTTCAACATGTTCGTCGTAGTCTTGCTTGATGCCTTCCATGTGGCTTTTCTTAAGCGCCACCTCGATATAGCCGGACTTCAGATCGCAATCGATGCCGTACTTTTCGACCCGGTCTTTAATAATTTCATTGCCGCGGTAATTCAGCTGCCGGATCTTATCCCAGCTCAAGTGTTTTGAAAGATGCTTGGTACCACTAAGACCGTGGATCAGTTGACCACCATTTCTACCTGATGCGCCCCAACTGATTCGGTTCTGTTCGACAATTGTCACGCTATGACCACGTTCAGCCAGAGTCAGTGCGCAGGCAACGCCGGTGAATCCACCGCCGATGATACAAATGTCGGTCTCATGTTCACCCTCAAGTTGAGGGTAAGTCGTCTGGTTGTTCCTTGTCGCCGCATAGTAGGAAGCTGTGTGTTCTTCACCGTTCATGTTTCATTCCTGCTCTCAATTTTTTGTCCAGCTCGCTCTGCTATACAAGAGTACACTGCCGGGCGGTTTCTGCACATTCCTGTCGTATAGGGGCGTGACCTATCCAATTTTGCTTTGCAGCTTTTCTAGTCCATGTTAGCTTGCACGTTATGTCGCGATCGATTGAGTTGTGCCTTTTTTTAGCGCTTGGTGTGTTTTTCCACATGGACAGTGCGTGCGCTGAAAAAAAGTCCGGCGGTTCTCTCAATGTCTACAATTGGGCGGATTTCATTGGTGAGACAACACTGAAGGACTTCGAGGAAGAGTTTGGTATCAAGGTCAATTACGATGTCTATGACAATAGTCAGATTGTCGATGTAAAACTGATGGCGGGCAAGTCAGGATATGATGTTGTCGTTCACGCGGCCTCAAACTCGGCGCAGCTGATTCCAATTGGTATCTACAAGGAACTCGATCGCGAAAAGTTGCCTAATTGGAAAAACCTTGATCCAGCACTGATGGAACGCGTCGCTGTATTTGATCCTGGCAACCGATACGGGTTCCCCTACATGTGGGGTACCACTGGGTTTTCCTATAACAAGGCGATGGTACTGGAGAGAATGGCTGATGCGCCGATCGACAGTGCAGATCTTATCTTCAACCCGGATGTCGTCTCGCGATTTGCCGATTGTGGTGTGACGTTGCTTGATTCGGCAAGCAGCGTGCTGGGTATGGCGATGGTTTACCTCGGCTACAATGCCAACTCAACCGTAGCTGTTGAGCTGAAGGCGGCTGAAAACCTTCTTCGCGCGATCAGGCCATATATCAAGTATTTTAGTTCCAGCAAAATGCTATTGGATCTTCCCGCCCAGGAAGTCTGCATTGCGCAAAGTTACTCTGGTGACTATTCGGTAGCAAACAGGCTGGCAGCAGACGAGGGCATCGACATTGAACTCAAGTTTAACATCCCAATCGAGGGCTCTTTGATTTGGTTCGATTTGATTTATATTCCGGCAGACGCGCCTAATCCCGATGCGGCCCATCTTTTTATCAACTACCTGATGAGGCCCGATGTTATTGCCGGGATATCTGACTACACCGGTTACGCCAATGCTAATTCAAAGGCGACCCCACTCGTTGACAAAAGCATGACTTCAGACGTTGCTGTTTACCCTGACCAAACGGTACTGGACAGGCTTAGTGTGACCAATATCCTCCCTCCGAAAATAGAACGCCGGCGATCCCGTTCCTGGACCCGAATTAAATCCGGACTTTGAAATGACCGAACAACCACCAACGACTGCGAAGGCAGACAGCATTCCATTTATACAGATCCAGGGCGTGACCAAACGGTTCGATGGCGCTCCTGTTGTTGATAATGTCAGCTTGAACATTCACAAAGGAGAGTTGTTCGCGATTTTAGGCGGTTCAGGCAGTGGCAAAACTACGCTGTTACGTATGATGGCGGGGTTTGAAACACCGAATACGGGTCGAATCATTATCGATAATTCCGATATGACAGACGTGCCGCCATACGAGCGCCCTGTCAATATGATGTTCCAGTCTTATGCAGTTTTCCCGCACATGACAGTGGAAAACAATGTGGCTTATGGTCTTAAAAAGGAAGGCCTGCCTAAAACCGAGGTCGCTGTGCGGGTTGATGAAATGCTTGCCCTGGTTCAGCTTACCGAATACAGGGCTCGTAAACCGCATCAGTTGTCAGGAGGGCAGCTGCAGCGTGTTGCCCTTGCTAGAGCGCTCATCAAGCGACCGAAGGTATTATTGCTGGATGAACCGCTGGCTGCACTGGACAAGAGACTACGGGAACACACACAGTTTGAGTTAATGGACATTCAGGAAGAACTGGGAGTCACCTTCGTTGTAGTCACCCACGATCAGGAGGAGGCGATGACCCTCGCCACGCGGATCGCTGTGATGCATGAGGGCAGATTTGTTCAAATCGGTACACCAACTGAGATCTACGAGTATCCATGCAACAAGTTTGTGGCAGAGTTCTTCGGCACAACTAATATGTTCAAGGGGGTTGTTCAGGAAATAAACGATTTAGACGTTCTAATCGACACAGAAGCCTGTGGGGTTATTCCATCGCTTGGAATCCCTGAATTGTCGGTGGGGGATGATATCTGGGTGGCCGTTCGACCAGAGAAGATCGCCATTAGTAAGACTTCACAGGACGGTCCGTACTGTATAAAGGGCGCCGTCTGGGATCTTGGCTACTATGGTAACCACTCTATTTACAGGGTGAAGACTTCGAACGAAACGATCATCCAGGTGAACGCGCAAAATCAGGCCCGGCTTTCCGAGCGCGCCGTTGATTGGGAAGACGAGGTTTATCTTTCCTGGGATCCGGCTAGCAGTATTATTCTTCGGTCATGAGTAACCCCGGAAGCAGGAACAGGAGCATGCATCGTTGAGCAGTGGGGATAAATTGTGGCGTAGTCTGGCGATAGGCATACCCTACGTTTGGTTGGCTGTGTTTTTCTGTGTGCCGTTTCTTATCGTTTTTAAAATCAGCTTTGCTGACCCGATCATTGCGCAACCACCATTTACAGCGCTAGTTGACTGGTCACAAAACGGGTTAAGCCAGATTCAGATTACTTTCGACAACTACCTGTTCCTCATTGAAGACAATCTCTATGTGATCAGTTATCTCAAATCTATCTGGATTGCTGGGGTCTCAACGTTCTGGTGTCTGATCATTGGTTATCCGATGGCTTATGCCATTGCACGGGCGGCGCCTAATCTGCGCACCATTTTACTATTGTTGGTGATCCTGCCGTTCTGGACTTCGTTTTTACTTCGAGTCTACGCCTGGATGGGTATGCTCTCGACACACGGGCTGGTCAACAATCTACTGCTTGCCATTGGCGTGATTGATGAACCGTTAAAGATTCTTTACACGGATACTGCCGTCTACCTTGGTATCGTCTATTCCTATCTGCCGTTCATGATTCTGCCACTTTATGCGAACCTGGAACGCCTGGACTATACCCTGGTTGAGGCGGCGTCTGATCTCGGTGCATCGTCTTATCGCGCGTTCATGGACATTACTATCCCGATGTCCTGGCCGGGCATCGTTGCGGGATGTCTGCTGGTTTTTATTCCGGCGATGGGAGAGTACGTGATTCCAGCGATGCTGGGCGGGCCAGATTCCCTTATGATCGGTCGACAGTTGTTCAATGAATTTTATGATAACCGGGACTGGCCGGTTGCTTCCGCGGTAGCGGCAATCCTTCTTGTCCTTCTTGTTGTGCCGATGATGTTGCTCAATCGTTACCAGTCAGCCGATCTGGAGCAAAAACAGTGAAGCGGCGGTCAACCTTTCTGATTGGCAGTCTGTTTTTTGGCTATGCCTTTCTATATCTCCCGATCGCATTGCTTGTTGTCTACTCATTTAATGACTCCAGAATTCCAACAGTATGGGGTGGCTTTTCATTTCGTTGGTATGCCGCACTATTTGACAATGAACAGGTGATTGATGCCGCGCTATTGAGCCTGCGCATTGCCTTCATCAGTGCAACCGTGGCGACTCTTTTTGGCACACTGGCTGGATTGGCGCTCATGGGAATGGGAAAATTTCGTGGTAGGTTGCTTTTTATGGGACTAATAGCGGCGCCGCTCGTCATGCCTGAAGTCATCACCGGTCTTTCTCTCTTGCTCTTGTTCATTACCAGTGAGCAGTTGGTCGGCTGGCCTGAAACGCGTGGTGCGATGACCATCACTATTGCCCATATCACTTTCTCGATGGCTTTTGTCGCCGTTATCGTGCAGTCGCGCCTTGCAACGCTCGATAGATCATTGATCGACGCAGCGATGGACCTCGGTGGACGACCTTTTCAGGTCACGCTTGATATTACATTGCCACTGATTGCACCAGCGATGTTGGCAGGTTGGTTGCTGGCGTTTACTCTCTCACTGGATGATCTTGTTATTTCGAGCTTTGTGTCCGGCCCTGGTGCCAGCACGCTGCCAATGGTTATTTTTTCCAAGGTCAAGCTGGGTGTTGCGCCGGATATTAATGCATTGGCAACCATCGTCATTACTATTGTCGGACTGGGAGTAGTCCTCGCCGGTGTCGTCCTTCATCGCCAGGAACAGCGCAGAATTCTTGAAGCTCAAATAAATAAAGCCTGATTCATGAGACCTCTTACAATGCCTTCACCTGAAGGGCAATAAAGTCATGCACAATGGTAGCGGCGGCGATGGCAGTGATCTCGGCATGGTCATAGGCCGGCGCAACTTCAACCAGGTCCATGCCGATAAAATTCAAACCACCCAGTTGCCGAATGATGGTCAGCGCCTGCATGCTGGTCAGGCCTCCAGCTACCGGCGTCCCGGTGCCGGGCGCAAAGGCGGGATCCAGACAATCGATATCAAAGGTCAGGTAGGTCGGTGAATCACCAATGACTTCTTTGATACGGGCGACGGTATTGTTTGTGCCATGTTCATGAACCCATGGGGAATCAAGTACGGTAAAGCCGTAGTCTTCATCACTGAGCGAACGGATACCAATCTGAACAGATTTTTCAGGCACGATAATGCCTTCTCTCAAGGCGCGTAAAAACATGGATCCGTGGTCCAGGCTTTTGCCATCATCTTCCCAGGTGTCAACATGGGCATCGAAGTGGAGTAAGGAAAGTGGGCCATATTTTTCAGCGTGTGCCTGGAGCAGGGGGTAGGTGACGAAGTGATCCCCTCCCAGGGAAACCATCATCACGTCGTGCAGTAATATCGATTGTGCGTGGTTGAAAATGCGTTCGACGACCTGGCCTGGATAACCGGAAGGCAGTTCGCAGTCGCCGTAGTCGGCAATGGCGAGGTCTGCGAACAGGTTAACTTTAGAAGGAAAGGCATGATCAGCCAGTTCAGCGAGCTGTACAGATGCCGCGCGGATGGCCTGTGGACCGAATCGCGCTCCTGGCCGGTTTGTTGTGGCGCTGTCAAACGGTATACCAGAGACAACAATATCGGCGTTAGAGATATCCCGTGTGACTTTGCGTCTCAGAAAACTGAGTTCTCCTGCAAAGGTCATAGAACTCTCGCGGTACCCCAGCAATTCATCTCGTGACGTCATATTTCTATGTTCCTGGCTGAAAGTGGTGTCTCTCTTACAGCACCTTTTCCGCTGTTAAATCAAGACAACGAGTCAGCAGTCCCACTAGGTCATCGATTTCACCTTCTGAAATACAAAGCGGCGGCGACATGATCATCGTGTCTTCGACCGCACGCATGACAAGCCCGTTTTCAATACAGATATCACGACAGATTGTGCCAACCTCCCCACGATCAGCAAAGAATTGACGGGTGTCTTTGTCCTTGACCAATTCTATCGCGCCGATCAGGCCGATAATTCTGGCCTCACCGACCAGCGGGTGTTCTGTCAGGGGCTGCCATTTTTCGGCAGTATAAGGGCCGATTACCTTGTCAACACGATCGACAATTCCTTCGTCCATAAGAATATTTAGATTCGCTATTGCCGCTGCAGCAGCCACAGGGTGACCTGAATAAGTGAAGCCATGATTGAACTCACCACCCTTCTCGATCAGGCCCGTCGCTACTCTGTCGCTAACAAGTACTCCACCTATAGGCAAGTATCCTGAAGAGAGCCCTTTGGCAATCGGCATCAGGTCAGCCTTGATGTCAAAATAGTCGCAGCCGAACCATTTACCGGTTCTGCCAAACCCACAAATCACTTCATCGGCGACGATGAGCACGTCATACCTGGCGCAAATTTCCTGGATGCGAGGCCAGTAGGTTGAAGGTGGGATGATGACACCACCGGCACCCTGGATCGGTTCGGCGATGAATGCCGCCACTTTATTCGCGCCCAGAGCGAGTATTTTTTCTTCGAGTTCATCGGCAATCTTTTCTCCAAAAGCCTCCGGGGTCAGATCGCCACCCTCCTGGTACCAGTAGGGTTGGCCGATATGCTCGATATCAGGAATGGGTAGGCCGCCCTGAGCATGCATGGGCTTCATGCCGCCCAGACTGGCTGCTGCGACAGTGCTGCCGTGATAGGCGTTTTCGCGAGAGATGATCACCTTCCGATCCGGTTGTCCCTCGGAAGCCCAGTAATGGCGTACCATACGAACCACAGTATCATTTGCTTCAGAACCAGAGCCGGTGAAAAACACATGGTTCATATGTGCTGGTGCCAGCGAGCAGACTAATCTTGAGAGCTCTACTGCTGGCGGGTTAGCTGTCTTGAAGAAGCTGTTGTAGAAGGGAAGTTCGCGGATTTGTTCACTGACCGCATCGGCAATTTCGGGTCTGCCGTAACCGACATTAACGCACCAGAGACCCGCCATCGCATCAAGGTATCTATTGCCATCACTGTCCCAAAGGTAGATGCCTTCTGCGCGAGTGATGATTCGGCTGCCCTCTTCAGCCAGCTTTTTATAATTTGTAAATGGGTGCAGGTAATGTTTTAGATCGAGTTCCTGGAGTTGGTCAGTGTTGTAGTTGTACACATCAACATCCTCTTGGCTTCAAAGCGTCAGATACAATAGCTAGATTATTAGTTCGGTTCAATAAAACAGCAACAAGTATTTGCAACCCACATGCGTTGCTGGCACAGTCGCGTTCAGGGATAACTAACTGGTTATTAACATGTCAGACACTACAGGATCGTTAGAAATAGGCGGTCACAAGTTTATCGAGTGCATAGTGCCTGATGTCAATGGTACGGCCAAAGGAAAAGCTGTTTCCAGTAAGGAATTCGACCAAAGTGAAATTCGGTTAGCAGAGGCGATTTTCGGCCAGGATCTCTTGGGTAATTGGTGCGACGACCATGATCTTGTGGATGTTGCCGATGTCGATATGGTCCTGGTGCCAGATATGACAACCCTGGTGACTCAACCATGGGCAGATGGCACTGCGCAATGTATCTGCGACTGCCAGTTGATAAATGGTGAAAATCTCGACCTGGCCCCCAGGTCAATCCTTAAACACATCATCGGCAAATTCGAGGATCTTGGACTGCGGCCTGTAGTCGCCCAGGAAGCTGAATTCTACCTGGTGCAAAACAACCCGGATCCTTTGTACCCGCTCCGGGCCGCGCCTGGTGTTTCCGGTCGAATACCTAACAGCCCCCGGTCTTTTCAGATAGAAGCGATGGCTGAGTATGCGCCGTTCATTGAAACCATGCATCAGTACGCTTCGGCGCAGGGAATTGAACTCACCGGTACCATCCAGGAGATGGGGGAAGGCCAGATTGAAGTCAATTTCATGCACGCCGATGCCCTGCGGAAGGCGGATGAGATGTTCTATTTCAAACGGCTGGCCCGACAGGCAGCCCAGGACAGTGGGTTTCATGCGACCTTCATGGCTAAACCCATGACCCATTCCCCCGGCAGTGCTATGCATCTTCATCAGAGCCTGGTTGATGCAGAGACGGGAACGAATGTTTTTGCGGATGCAGATGGTGAGTTTAGCGACCGCTTTGGTGCGTATCTTGGCGGGTTGCAAAAATACACTCCGCATATCATGGCGCTGCTTGCGCCGCATGTGAATTCTTATCGTCGATTCGAAAGCGCTGAATCCTGTCCCACTAACGTGGAGTGGGGTATCGACAATAGAACAACAGGTTTTAGAGTTCCCCGTAGCGATGCGCCAGCGACTCGAATTGAAAACAGAATTCCCGGATCAGACAACAATTCGTATCTGGCCATTGCTGCAAGCCTGGCCTGCGGATACCTTGGGCTGATGGAAAACCTGAAACCAGGTCAACCTATTAAAGAAAGCGCGTGGGATCTGGACTACACGATTCCTCGTACGCTCCGGGAGTCGCTTGAGATGCTGTCGTCCTGTGAGCCCCTGGTCGATCTCTTCGGAGAACGTTTTATCAAACTCTATCTCGATATCAAACGGCGTGAAATAGATGCCTTTTCAGAAGTTGTTACTGCCTGGGAAAGGGAACACCTTCTGCTGACCGTATAAGGACAGGCTGTGCCTTTTCTGATACCTTTTATGAAAGCTTTTATGATACCTTTTATGAAAATCAGAACGAATGGATATGCTGCATTTGTTCTGATGAGGATTGTTGCGTACAGTCGGAGAAGTCTCGTGTTGGTGGCCGCAATAGGCTTAGTTCAAATAATGTCCCAGCAGCTTTAACGTGGCTCACTACGATACGATTATCATTGGCGCTGGCCACAACAGCCTGGTCTGTGCGAATTACCTTGCATTGAAAAAGAAAAATGTCCTTGTCGTTGAGGCGGCAGAAGTTTGTGGAGGCCTGGGGGCCAGCCATGAATTTCACGATGGCTTTCACGCTTCCGTGGCACATCAGGCAAGCCATTTCCCGCAAAAAATTATTCGAGAACTCCGTTTGGCGGAGCATGGGTTGTCGCTATCCGGAAATCACCAGGCCTGTATCGGGCTCGATAGAGATGGCCATCACGTAATAGTGCAGGGTAACCAGGTTAGTGGTATCCCTGAAAATGAAGTGGATGCCTACAAGCGTTACCTCCATCTGATGCAACGCTACGCGGATATGCTGGCGCCATTCTGGCTCAGGGCCGTCCCGCCAATCGGTAACAATTCGCTACCTGAGACGATGGCTTTCGCGGAGCTCGGGCTGAAGATCAGGTTATTAGGCAAGGAGGACATGCGGGAATTCTTCAGGATGATTACGCTGCCTATGTATGACCTGATGGATGAATATTTCAGTCACCCTTTACTGAAGTCACTGTTGAGTTGGGATGCGCTCATAGGAACGAAACAGGCGCCGAGGTCACCGAACAATTCCGTATTGCAGCTGCTTTATCGGATGGCCGGCGACAGCCACATCACGCTCGATGTGCCGACATTGATAGATGCATTGCAGCGTGCTGCTGTTTCTCGTGGTGTCAATATCCGTACCAATTCCCGGGTTTGTGACATAGTGGTCGAGCAGAACAGTGAGATAGTCAAGGCCACTGGTGTCAGACTTGAAAGTGGCGAAGTAGTAACGGCGGAGCAGGTCGTGTCTTCAGCTGATCCGAAGACCACCTTCCTCAAGCTACTGGGTGCTGAACATCTCGAAATCGAATTCACCAACAGAATTGCCAGGATACGTGATGATGGTCTGGTGTCAAAACTGCACCTTGCGTTGAACAACCTGCCATCTTTTTCAGGCTTGTCATCTTCGGCGGGGCGGCTCTTTATTGCGCCCAATCTTGAAACGATTGAAATCGCTTTTGACCATGCGAAGTATGGTGAGAGCCCTGTTGATCCAGTGATGGAAATCACAATACCGACACTCGAAAATCCTGGGCTGGCGCCGGAAGGGCAGCACGTTTTGTCTGCCCATGTTATGTACACTCCCTTTAAGCACAAGTCGGAGTGGGACGAGTCGGCCCGCGCTGAACTGACTACAAAGATTATCGATGCGATCGAAGTCTATGCCCCGGGTATCCGTTCGTTGATTGTGGGGCAGGAGTTGCTGACGCCTGTCGATCTGGAATCAAGATTCAATACGTCAGGGGGCCATTGGCATCATGGCGATTTTGCCCTGGATCAACTGCTTATGATGCGTCCAACCCATGGTGCTGCCCAGTACAGCACGCCGGTATCCGGACTGTATCTTTGTGGCGCTGGTACTCATCCCGCTGGTGATATTACGGGGATGCCTGGTCACAATGCCGCGCGGGAGATATTGTCGTGAAGCGCTACGATGCGATCGTCATCGGTGCCGGTCACAACGGCCTGACTAACGCGGCTTACCTCGCCAAGGCTGGGCTCGATGTGCTGGTAGTTGAGAAGAATGATTACATTGGTGGTGCAGCGGTTTCCCGTGAATTGCATGAAGGGTGGGTGTACTCAAGCTGTTCCTATGTCTGCAGCATGATGCGACAGTCGCTGCATCGTGATCTTGATTTGAGCCGCCATGGCCTAATGTTGGTGCCTTACCTCGGAACGGTAAATTTCGACGACCATGGTAATACGCTGATGTCATATCACAGCGAAGCGGCTGCCTATAACGAACTCAAACGTCATTCGCGGCATGATGCAGATGCTATGTTCCGTCTTCAGGCGGATCTTGGCCGGTATGCCCAGGTCATTCGCAAAACCCTGTTGCGGACGCCGCCTGACCCGACCAGTTTTCGAATCCGCGACATCCAGGAGCTATTGTTCCTTGCTAAACAGTTTGGAGCGCTGGGCCAAAAGGAACTCTACGAGTACATCCGCTTCTTCACACTGAGTGCTGCGGATTTTCTGGATGATTACTTCGAGACTGATATTGTTAAGGCCTCAATGGCATCGGCCGGTATTATTGGTACCGCGCTCGGTGTTTACTCGCCTGGGTCATCTTACATACTCCTGCACCACGTAATGGGGGATGTTGATGGCAGTATTGGTGCCTGGGGGCTCGCGCGAGGCGGCATGGGTGCCATATCCAATGCACTTGCCTCTGCCTGCAAGTCCTTCGGTGGCGAGATCAGGATCAACGCCGGTGTCGATCAAATTATTGTGAAAGGTGGTCGAGCGGTTGGAGTTGCTCTGTCTTCAGGAGAAGAGATCAGGGCCAATATTGTGGTATCCAATCTCGATGCCCGGCGTACTTTTACGAAAATCATGGACAGGGATGACCTGCCACCAGGTATCTTTGAAAAAGCCGAGAACTTCAAGATTCGTGGTTCCTCAGGCAAGGTCAACATCGCACTCTCCGGGCTGCCGAAATTTAATAATGTGCCTGACAACCCTTACGTCAACCGAGGTGGTCAGGCGTTTACGGGCAGTATGGAAACCATGGAACGTGCTTACGATTGCTGGAAAAGGGGAACCTGGTCGGATGATCCATTTATTGAATCCGTCATACCTTCCGCATGGGACCCAACCGTCGCGCCGCCTGGGCAACACTGGATGTCTAATTTTATCCAGTATTGCCCCGCAGAGTTGGCAGACGGCCCATGGACACCCGAGAAGCGTGACCAGTTTGGACAGACAGTGGTTAACAAGCTTGAGCGATACAGTCCGGGCTTTAAGGATCTCATCGTCCACATGGAAGTTAGAACACCTTTTGAGATCGAACAGGAAGTAGGGCTCACCGAAGGAAATATTTTCCAGGGTGAACTTACGATTGATCAGTTGCTTTTCAACAGGCCGTTCCCTGGTTATGCCCAGTACCGAATGCCTGTAAAGAACATGTATATGTGCGGTTCTTCAACACACCCAGGTGGTGGGGTTTCGTCCGCATGTGGTGCTAATGCCGCAAGAGAGATACTGATGGACCTTCGCCGTCCCAACACTGTACCGGAAGATGATTGTTACGATGAGTAGCGCTGATTTCTCAACTGAAAAACCGCGACCCAGCCCCTTTCAGCCACGGCTGGATGAACGGAACATTCATGATGCCTGGTCATCCTGGAATGGATACAAGCTGGCAGAGTATTACTACGAAGCCGAGTATGAGTACTTCTGCATACGTAACACCTGCGGTACCTACGACATCTGTCCAATGCAGAAGTATTTTATTTCCGGACCGGATGCAGAAAAAATGCTCAATCGCATGGTCACTCGTGATGTGACGAAGATGCGTAACAATCGAGTCAGCTATGTATTGTGGTGCACCGATGAGGGTCGTTTGATTGATGACGGTACGATTTTCAGGCTCGCTGATGATTCGTTCATGTTGACCTGCGGCAGTCCTTCTACGGCCTGGCTGAAAAAAAGTACCCTGGGGTTCGCTAACGTAACGATCGATGATCGTAGTGATGAACTGGCGGCGCTTGCTCTCCAGGGACCGACCTCCTGCGCCGTGTTGAAGCGCATGGGGCTTAAAGGGATTGAGCAGGCGAAACCATTCACCATTCACCACTTTGATTTTCTGGGTGACTCACTTATGGTTTCCCGTACAGGGTTTACTGGAGACCTTGGTTATGAGTTGTGGATAAAAGCAGAGCTGGCGCTCGAACTGTGGGATGCGGTCTATGAAGCGGGTGCGGACTGCGGTATTCACCCGTTTGGTGAGCAGGCGACAAACATGGCTCGCCTCGAAGCAGGGTTTATCATGCCCGGGTATGAATTCAACGAAGCGCTCAAGACCGTCCATTTTGAACATGACCAGACGCCCTTTGAGCTGAATCTTGACTGGATGGTAGATTTCAAGAAACCGCATTTCAACGGCCGCGCAGCGTTACTGGAGGAGTCACGTCGGGGCCCACGATATACGCTGACGAGATTGGATATCGAAGGCAACAAACCGGCGGAAGGCTCTTTCATTTACGATAGTCGGGACTGCTCGCGTGATATTGGCTATGTGACTTCGGGCATGTGGTCTCCGGTGGTGAAAGCAAATATTGCGCTGGCCATGATTGAGACACCGCACCTCAATGGCGAGCTCTGGGCTGAGATCAACTATGAGAAAGAGTTGAGACACTACAGTAAAGTGGCCAGATGCAGCGTCAAGGATGAACCATTCTGGGCGCCGCAACACGCCAGGGAAACGCCTGCACGGGATTATTGAGTCTACGTGGCAGCAGTAATCAATCTGGGTTAGTATTTCGTCATGCACGAGCATGGGGAGACTGAATGCGAGCCAGTGATTTTGTAGCAAGCTACATAGAAGCGTGGAATCATCGTGATGCGCAAGGTATCGCAGACCATCTGACCAAGGATGGTATTTACTATGATGTACCTTCCGAACTGCATCATCCCAAACCTGAATTGATAAAGTACCTTGCTGATTTTTTCAGCCATAACCAGCATCACTATTCGCTGGCGGGTGAAGTGGTGAGTGGTGAAAATACAATTGCATTTCAATACAGGGTGGATGCTGAAGCTGATGAGTTGAGTGAGCCGCCCTCGTTCGGTGCAGAATTCGTGACACTTGAAGGTGAGCAGGCGGTTCAGATTGCGGATTATTACAAGAAGCCAGTTGAACTAAAGAACAGATCAGAGGCTGACAAATATGCAAAGTCAGGCCTGAATGAGGAGCTGCTTGAAAGCTATAAGGTGGAGCTGACAGGGTTGATGGAAAACGAACAAGCCTATCTGAATCCCAGCCTGACCCTGCCGAAATTATCATCGATGGTTAGGTGTCCAATCAACCATCTTTCACAGGTAATTAACGCCGGGTTCGGCATGAGCTTTTTTGACTATTTAAATAGTTATCGCATTGACGAAGCCAAGCGCTTGCTGACCGACAATACCGATCCACAACCGGCCATTCTAACGGTCGCTTTCGAGGTGGGATTTAACTCAAACTCCGCATTTTACTCAGCTTTCAAGCGATCCTGTGGACAGACGCCGGCGTATTTCAGGCAAGAAAACAAGAAGTTTTAATCGAACTCCCGCCACCTCGACCAATTTGGATCCAGAGGTGAATGGTTATTTTAAATAACTATCTACAACCACCAGTACACGCCCTTGCCATAGACTCAGCCGACATAGTGATTAGCTAAATGAATCGTTTTCCGGGCATTGATTAACACAACATAACAGGAATGCTCTGAAGAGGATCCAACATGACCAACGCAGCTGTAGTCAAAGACTTTACCAATCCGTTCGATGACTGGCGATCAATTGGTGTCGCTATATTTGTGGCGCTGGTTGGATATACCGTGATGGTTAGTGTGCCGGTACTTAGTACCGCGCTGGTGCAAAAAGTAGGATTCACCGAGGAGCAGGTCGGACGCATCTGGGGTGCTGATCTGGGTGGCTTGTCACTTGGCGCTATCATCACAGCAATGTTGGTTGCTCGAATGAATCGTCGATACCTGGTCTTTATTGGTGTGGGGTTGTCCCTGGTTGCCAACGCGTTGTGTCTGTTCTTTACCGATTATGATGTGGTGCTGGCTCTGCGTGTCCTGGCGGGAACAGGCAGTGGTATTTTCACTGCTGTTGCAGTGGTGACGTTGGGCGGCACCACAAACCCAACGACTGCATACAACCTGGAGCTTATAGGGTTCGCTTTCTCCACGGCGTTGGAGTTGAATTATTTGCCGCAGCTATCCATGAACGAGATTTACGTGTTTTTTATGGTATTAAGCGCTCTTTGTGCCGTCCTCGTTTTTTGGATTCCAGCAAGGCCGCTGAATAAGGAACAACTGGCTGAGCAGGCCAAACACCAGACAGTTCACGGGAACTGGAGAGTTCCGAAAGTTGTGCCTTTGCTTTGCCTGATCGCCGTCTGCTTTACCTATATCAATATCGGTGGGTATTTTACCTATATTGAACTGGCGGCCCTTGCAGATGGTGTGTCCCAGGAATGGTCGGGATCCGTTCTGACCTGGTCCTCGTTCCTGGGGATAGTCGGTTGTGTGATGGCTTACGTTTGTACACGCTTTGGGCTCTTCAAACCATTATTCTGGTCACTGATGACCATGGCAGTCATCGTTGCCATGCTTGCTCTGGGAATAAACGATATGAATCTTGCAGTGAGCCTGTTTGGATTTATGACGCTATGGACCTTTATAGATGTCTACCAATCAGCGATGGTTGCGCATATGGATCGAAGTGGATCGCTGGTTGCATTGCTGCCTAGCGTCCAGGGGTTCGGGCAGTTTGTTGGGCCCAATATCGCCGCATCGATTGTCGGCGCCGGGCTGGGTTATCCAATTATGTTCGTTATAAGCGGTAGTATGTCGCTCGTAGCACTGGCCATCTATTTCGGGGTATCGCTTTACATGAACCGGCGTGAGCCGGATATGGAACTGGCTGAGGCAAACCAGGAATAGGCCGATCAATCACCATCGTAGCCCTTGAATTTCCCCATCAGCGGTGCAACAGGCTGGCCGCCTTGACTGCCGGTGAGAAAACCATCGTACAACGCATATCGACTTGTCGTACAACCAGTTCCGAAAGCTTTTTCAGAGGTAAAGGCTTCGTACAGTTCAAACGAGATATCCTTGATACCTGTTTGCGCTTCAGACTTGTCCCACATGGCCTGGTTCACTTTACTGGCTTTCTCATCCAGCGCCTGCTAAGAATTGTCACTGACAAACCAGACTCCCCGCACCTGCTCGCTAACAAAATCAACGCAGAACTCTACCTTGGGTTTGCAGAGCACGATTCCTACGTTGAAGACTTCGTGATTCCCGACCTTACAGCGGCGCTGGATGCAAACAATGTAACCTATACTTTGGAAACTCATCCAGGCACGGAACACGGCTTTTGTTTTAAGCAGCGACCGTCCTATGACGAACCCGCAGCCAGCAGAGTCTGGGAAATTCTGTTTGATCTTTACAAACGGACACTGAACTAGCAGGTTATTTCTAGAGAATTTGCTGACTACAACGTGAGTACTCCCTTGGCAATGACATTACGCTGAATCTCGTTAGAACCGCCGTAAATTGTCGAAGCCCGTCCGAAGTTGTGATCGCTAACGGCAGTCACCGAATACTCGGGTCCGATGCAGGTATCATCGCTTTCGCCGCGAATCTGATAAACATCGAAAGGCATCGCGTAATATGCGACGGCTTTCACTCTAATCTCTTCTAGCATCTGCTGAAGCTCAGAGCCAAGAATTTTTAACGCCGACGCCTCGGCGCCGACAGTTTTACCACCGGACATTGCGCTTAATATCTTCGATTCGATGCCAGCGAGCGCCTCGAGTTTGATTTCAGCCTGGTTGATCTGGCGAATAAAATCATCATCTTGCGCCAATGTTTGGCCAGTACTATCAGGTTCCTGATGGGAGATTTCTCGCAGTGCTTCTATGGCTCTTCTCGAGCTGGAAACACCGGCGATGCCCGCGCGCTCGTGGCCTAATAGGAACTTGGCGTAAGTCCAGCCTTTGTTTTCCTCGCCGATGCGATTGCCGACAGGTACCTGAACATCGGTGAAGTACACCTCGTTTAAATGGTGCAATCCATCAATAGAAACAATGGGTTTGACTTCGATGCCGGGAGAATTCATATCGATTAGTAAAAACGAGATGCCTTGCTGCGGCTTGCATTCTTTATCCGTCCGAACCAACGCGAAAATCCAATCAGCCTTGTGGGCATTGGTGGTCCAGATTTTCTGGCCATTCACTACGTAGTTATCGCCATCTCGCACTGCGCTGGTTTTTAGTGACGCGAGATCGGAACCACTGCCAGGCTCGGAGTATCCCTGACACCACCATAAACTGCCGTCCATAATGGCTGGAAGGTGCTGTTTCTTTTGCTCATCCGTGCCAAAAGTATAAATAACCGGCCCCACCATACTGATACTAAAAGGCATGATCATTGGCGCGCCGGCCAGCGCATTCTCTTCATTAAATATATGTTGCTGCATCAAGCTCCAACCGGTGCCACCGTATTCTTTTGGCCAGCTTGGGGCAATCCAGTTCTGATCGAAAAGGGCTTTGTGCCACTCTTGCCCTATCGCTTTAGGTATTCCGAAGCCCAAAGCCGCCGCTTTACGCATTTCCGGGGTTAGATTGTTAGCGAGAAAATCACGAACTTCTGTTCGAAAAGAATTCAATTCAGTAGAGATCATGTTGCTATTCCTTAGTCGACCACTTATTTCACCGATTTTGAAAGAATAGCAATAAATAAAGTCATTAACGATCTAAGAGGAAATCAACACCGGTTGCATCTGGCCGGAGCCACCGGGTGGCTGGATCGCCACAAACTAGATTAGCCAGAGGATAGATTGAGCAACCGCGCTCTGGAGCGAAGTTGGGACCACTCAATTGTTCAGGTTTTGACGGATGCAGGTTGCGGGAAATCATTTTATATATAAAATGTAGAGTCCAGTCCTCACTGCAATCGCACTATGTGGAAGCCACACGAACGAATTAAATATACCGTGGTAGAAGACCAGTGGCCGACCGCTAAAGAGGTAGGGGCGAGCAGGTTATTCGGTCCCATTCAGATAGGCCCCATGAAACTTGGCTCGCGTACCTGGGTACCGGCGATGGTGCCGTGGAGGTCAAACGAGAATGGTGACGTCACAGAAGACGTACTGGCATGGTACGAACGCTTCGCCCGCGGGAAACCCGGTGTGATCGTTGTAGAAGCAACTGGCATCCGTGATATACCCAGTGGCCCTTTGTTGCGCATCAGCAGTGATAAATACCTGTCAGGGCTTACCAGACTGGTAGACACTATTAAAACGGCCAGCGATGGTGAAACTCGCGTTCTCATCCAGATTATCGACTTTCTTCAAATCCGTCGAAGACCGGATCCAACAAAGTATCTGAATCGACATCTGATACTTAGGCCTGAACATTACGTCGCCTTATCACTGCCTTTTGAAGCAGAAAACGAACCCGCAGTGCGTACTGCATTGCTATCGCTTTCGCCCGAGGACCTGGAATCTGTTCTTAACCAGAAAGAATGGGAAGATCTGCAATACGGTTATCGCGAGCGAATAACAGACACTCACCTGCCACATATCGCCCAACTACCGGAAATATTGCCACGGCTGTTTTGCGATGCGGCAATCAGAGCGCAAGCAGCAGGATTTGACGGTGTGGAGTTACATTATGCACACGCCTACACGATGGCTTCATTTCTCTCTGCAACCAATAACCGCACGGACGGATATGGCAACACCCTTGAAGGCCGATTGCGTTTGCCCCTTGAGGTTTATGGAGCCGTTCGTGAAGCGTGCTCAAAAGACTTTGTTGTCGGGTGCCGGATTTTGAGCGATGAAATTATTGACCAGGGTACACGCATTGAAGAGGCGTGCAGTATTGCCCGGGCGCTGGCAAATGCAGGAATGGATTTTCTTTCAGTTTCCAGAGGTGGCAAATTTGACGATGCTAAACAACCCAGAGTAGGGGGTGCCGTGTACCCATACACGGGACGTAGTGGTTACGAATGCATGCCTAGTTATATCTCGGATGCACAGGGCCCCTTCGGGCGAAATGTTGAACCTGTTTCCCTGATACGTGAATTTTTGCGCCAAAATGGGTTGAACACGCCGGTAGTTCTAGCGGGCGGGCAATACGGTTTCTACCAGGCTGAATCACTCCTAAAAGAGAACAAGGCAGACATAATAGGCTTCGCGCGCCAGGCGCTGGCGGATCCGGACTGGTTTTTAAAAGTAAAACTCGGCCTTGGCAATCAGGTGCGCTTGTGCAAATACACTAATTACTGTGAAGGTCTGGACCAGAAGCACAAGCAGGTTACCTGCGAACTGTGGGATCGGGAAAACCTGGACCAGCCTGGTATCAGTAAATCTCATGACGGAAAGCGTCGTTTGCTGGCGCCCGTGTGGTCCCCGCCGGTAATTGAACCCGTTACAAAATAACCGGCCCTAACTCTGGATAGCGAGAGCTTCCTCGAACGCTACGTTATCGTCACCGGCAAAGGCCGCGTCCCGCAACTGCGCAAGTTCCGTTGCAGACGGCAAACTCGTATTGGTTTTTGAATCTGCCAAGTTTTGGACGCGTTGAATGATTTTCAACATTTGTTGAGTGGTGCGATACCGGGTATCCCCATATCCTTTGATCAACCGGCCACAGTTTGCAAGTTCAACTGCAGCTTCCTGGTCGTGCGCAGCCAAAACATGGACTGCTTCCAGCCAAAGGGCTATGAGCGTATGTTCGTGTTGATAACCCAAACTGCCACGACGAAATCTGCGCATTTTGGCCAGTATAGTAAGCAGGGCAAAAATGCTCACAGTGTCGGTCCGCAGCTTGCGTCCACCCATAAAAAAATTGATAAGGCCAAGCATTATGCGGCTATTAGAAATAGCGGATGCTAAACCAACGGGTAACATCGCACATACTTCCTCAACACGCGGTCTGAAAAATTCCGCGACATACAAAATTTGTTGGTCCTCTGCTCGTACTTCCTTCCGAATGGAATCACCACGTGCCACGCGGGTTTTCAATTGCGCAACTCGAGGAATATCTTCGTAACACATCCAAAGTGCCAAATACCTCGCAACATGACGGCTGAGCAGAAAATCGGAATTTCCATTGTCCAGTCTGGCAATGCCCTCCAGGTGATCCAGGTATTGTCGGGCATAATCAATATCCTGATAGTCCACCAGTTTAGTAATGCCGTGATAGAGAATTTCGTGTAAACACGGCTCATACGCCCTGGCAAGCGTAAAGAGCGCTTTACCCTGGTCTGTTTTGGCATCCGGAAATACAAAATCTGCATCTGATTGTGCCGGATCAAAACTTTCAACTACTGAGGCCGGTTTACCAGCACGCTCGAAACTTGCATTAAAGGCAGACAGGTTACTCTCTACGGATTTTCCGCTTTCACGAATCGCCAGCTCGTAACTTGCCCTATCAAAGGGCAAGGTATCAGAGGCCGCCAGCGCTCCAAGCATGACGGAACTGATAACTGACTGATGCGCACTAGCCAGTTGCTCCATATCGTAGTGGATAAATTGCTTTGCGTACCGGTCCGCCAGACCAAGCAATGCAGTTGCATCAATTGATCCATCTCCCACATCGGATTTTTCACTAATGCCATACACCCGATGGCTGGAAGATATAAGGGTGGTTTTGTCTTTGCTGACAAAACCTCGTTCAATCATCCTCCCTGCTTCGGCAATTTCCGAAGTAATAGTGATATCTATGTCTCCCTGAGCAGGGAAAAGGGACAACACGGGCTGTTGGTTTCCGGCTACTGCACGCGGGTACAATTCCAAATAGTAAATTGTCGCACCGGTACGCTGTGCAACGCCCGCAAGAGAAGTGGTCTGGCACAACCAGTTATTAGCTTCGGCTACGTCGATGACCCAATTGGTAAACACACCACCGCCTTCACCCCCAAGCGCTGCTGCTACCATTTTTATGGGTTTTACAGCATTGCTCACAGGGAATTCGCCGCCAATTGGTCGTCCTGCATCCAGGAAATTACCCGTCGTCGTACTCTGGCTATAAAGCGGTCCCAGGCACTAGGGTTGTATATCAGATCCACCCGTGAAAAAGACGGACAAAGCACCGCCGAATGGACATTCTCTCCACACACCCCACACCCAACACAACTGTTATCGACATAACTTACCGGGTCTTCACGCAGCGGGTCGGGGTTTGGCTTTATCGTTAGTGATGGGCAACCTGATAATCTTATGCAGGCATGGTCGCCGGTACAGGTTTCAGCATCGATAACGAATCTGGAACGCACAGTCCTGCGTCCGTCATTGATAGATTTTTTGATCAGTGGTTTTATCCGGCGCTGCCGGTTCAACATACACTCCCCTTCGGCAATAATCACCTTAAGCCCGGGTTCCCCGGTGGTCAAAGCCTCGCGCAGTGTAGCTTTCATTTTATCTATGCTGTACGTGCTAACTGTTCTAATCCATTTTACCCCAGCGCCACGACAGGCTTCATCGATAGACTGCTGATCCAGCCTGCTGGCTTTGTCAGTATCCATTGTCGTGGCTATCAGACGATTGGGTTGCACCAGCGAAGGGATATCCTGACCACCGGTGGCTGCAGCATATCCATTATTTACGATTATCAGTACGCCATCGTGTTTATTAAAAACAGCACTGGTAACGCCACTGGTCAATCCATTGTGCCAAAAGCCACCGTCACCCATGATGCTGATAGCCTTGTGGGGCAGCGCAGTGCGGATGCTGGATGAACTGGCCAACGACAAGCCATAACCCATAATGGTATTGCCCAGATTAAAGGGTGCAAGTGTCGCAAAAGAGTGGCAACCAATGTCGGAGGAGATATGAAACTCTCCCAGGTCTTTCTGTACCTGTTTAATCGCAGAAAACATTGGGCGCTCTGGACATCCGGTACACAGTCCCGATGGTCTGGGAGGAACATTTTCGGCTAATAACTGGCTATCTTCCGCGACGAGCACTTTTTGGAAATCGCGCACTTCTGCACTTGTTAGCCGCAAATTCAGCCCCTCGACGGGAAACCGCTCCAAAAATTCCGTAATGCCAAGTAGGGTTATTTGACCAGTATATTCACCGGCACTTGGCAATATTTCCTTACCATATAGTCGTGTATCGATATCGGCCTTGCGAAGAATACTAAACATACTATGTTCAATGTATTCCGGCTGGCCTTCTTCGATGAGCAGCACTTGTTTCTTACTCTCGCAAAAGCGAATCACTTCTTCCGGTATAAGCGGATACGCTACGTTCAGCACATAAATCGGTACATCCGTATTACCAAAACAATCAGCCAGACCCTGACGCTCCAGGGCGCGGATCACCGTGTTATAACTACCGCCGCACATTATAATTCCCACTTCATCATACTTACCGGGAAAGAACTCGTTCAGAACATTGTCACTGATATATTGAACGGCTGCGGGCCAGCGGCTTGCTACTTTTTCCTGCTCTTGTTCGTATACATTGGGCGGCAGAATGATTTTTTCCGCCTCCCTTTTCGGTTGCACCTTGTTTAGGCTGCTATAAGTCGGAGCAACATTGTCTCCTGCAGTAAATTCACCCGTCACGTGGCACTCACGAATTCGCATCATGTAGAACACAGGTGTAGAGCTCGCTTCAGAAAGGCGAAAACCCTGTTCCACCATAGCCACCATACTGGTGAGGTTGGGTCTGGGATCCAGCAGCCACATCTGGGCTTTCATGGCAAAAGCATATGTTCGCTCCTGCATAATGCTCGAGCCTTCACCGTAGTCTTCTCCAACGATGACCATTGCCCCACCCGTGACCCCCGAAGACGCCAGATTCGAAAGGGCGTCGGAAGCCACATTGGTGCCGACAACCGATTTCCAGGTAACAGCTCCCCTTAGTGGGTAGTTGATGGACGCACTTAACATTGCAGCGGCAGTAGCTTCGCTACCACTTGACTCAAAATGTACGCCAAGCTCCTCGAGTATGTCCCTGGCATCGTTCAGGACATCCATCAGGTGGGAAATCGGGGAGCCCTGATACCCGCCAACATAGGATACCCCGGACTGCAAAAGCGCCTTGGTTACGGCTAGTATTCCTTCTCCCTTGAACACATCGCCCTGACCTGCTCGAAGTTTTAAAACCTCGGACTTAAATGAGCGTTCTGCCATGGGTCAGGTGCCTCTTACTCAGGAAGCTACCAGTGCAAGTACACGAGTAGGGCTTCCGGAGCCTTCTTTTATTTTAAGGGGTGGTGCAATTATTACCGCGCCTTTAGGTGGTAGTAAATCCAGGTTACACAATCCGGCAAGTCCGCATTTATTGGCTCCATGCAGCAAATTATGACAGGGAAACATGGGCTCCTGTCCGGCTGCCTGCCCTCCGTCGGTACCCACTGTTTCAACACCAATGCCACAAACATCACGCTCGGTTGTCAAAAAGGTTACTGCTTCAGGTTCCCAACCGGGCGTATGGGCACCATCTTCGGCCATGTTCAGGTAAGCCTCATTACTGGTCTTCTTTGACCAGTCGGTGCGATACAAAAGCCACGAACCCGCTTCTATTTCACCATGCTGGGCCTCCCAGGTCTTAATAAAGTCCACCGATATAAGAAAATCAGGGTTTGCTGCAGATTCGGCTGCAGCATTCATGACACACGCTGGTGCGATAAATCGCTCCGCTGGCAGCGTGTCAGTAGCATGCTCTTCAAAATTCTGGCCTGAAACCCAATGAATAGGCGCATCGAAATGGGTGCCCGTGTGTTCTCCACACTTAAAGTTGTTCCAGTACCAGGCCGGCCCCCTCTCGTCGTAACGTGAAATTTCTTCTATATGAAAGGGCCATGACACACCCCAGCCAAACTCCTTCGGCAATTGGAGGGTAGGAGTGCTCGGTTGCAGGGTGGTACTTAAATCAACCACTTTGATACCCCCTCCGGCAAGACCCTGTGCAAGCGCCATCAATGTTTCGGTACTCATACTCTTCTCCCTTATCTGTAATGTTCTTCACTATGTGTTAGATTATACTTTAAGCCTAAAATATAATCTAGATATCTTCCCCAAACACTATGCTGGAGAAAGCAATGCACCAAACCCTGTTCCCACAAGGGTGGGCAAGGCCCAAAGGATATGCAAATGGTATTCTTGCCAAGCCGGGCGCGCAAATATTTGTTGGTGGCCAGATTGGATGGAATGACCAATGTGTTTTCGAAAGCGATGATTTTGTAGACCAGGTGAAGCAGACGCTTTCCAATATTATTGTGGTGCTTGCTGAAGCTGGAGCAGGCCCGGAACACATTGTTCGCATGACCTGGTATATAACCAACAAGCAGGAGTATGTCGACAATGTAGCCGCTATGGGTGCGGCTTATCGCTCGGTAATGGGTAGAAATTTTCCCGCAATGAGTGTCGTTCAGGTAGTGGCCCTGGTTGAAGATCGTGCAAAAGTGGAAATTGAAGTAACCGCAGTATTATAGGGCTTACCGTAGGCCCGGGACGGAATAATTAACAACAGACACCAGCCACCTACCTGGCAAGCCAGTGCTGGCACCAGAACAAGCCCGCCTATAAAAGACCCTGCAGATGCATACTCCATCCCTAGCTCCAGCGCAATCGTAAACATAAACGCAAAACCCATGCCGCTGCGGGTAACTAAAAGCCGCTGGTGTGTTTTTGATTAGTTATATTCCCGCTCATCCAGTAAGAAAGGCCAAGCCATTTTTGTTGCACAGCATAAATTAAAAGTACTTGAAACCGGGCTCAAGTGGGCTTAGTATCAAGCAGACACTTTAGGCTTAAAGTATTATGAGAGACGATCAAATTACCGGCAGAATGGCCGGTCAAAACAAGCTCAAACTGGGCACATTTTCTGCAAACTGCTCTAGTGGTATGGCAGTCACGAAAATTCCCGAACGATGGGACAATTCCTGGGAAAACAATATCGAGCTGGTAAAAATGTGTGATGAGGCAGGGCTCGAATTTATGTTGCCCATTGCCCGCTGGATCGGGTACGGCGGTGAAACGGACTTTCATGGAGGCGTGCTCGAAGCTATCACATGGGCGGCTGTGCTCCTGGCTCACTCAAAAGAAATACAGGTTTTTGCGACTGTTCACACTGCGTTTAACCACCCGATTGTGAGCGCAAAACAACTCGCAACAATTGATCAGCTCAGTAAAGGGCGTATGGGCCTCAATGTCGTTGCCGGCTGGAATAAGCCCGAGTACGATGCCTTTGGCGTTGAATTGCCCGAGGGCCATGATGAGCGATATGAACGCGGGCAGGAATGGTTTGATTATGTGCAGAAGATCTGGAAAGAAGAACGTGCCTTCGACTGGGATGGCAAATATTTTCAAGGCACTGGCGTATACGGAAATCCCCGGCCAGTGCAATCCCGGGTGCCTATTCTCAATGCAGCTGCCTCAACACAGGGCCGTGCGTTCGCAACCCGAAATGCAGATTTTCTATTCACACCCGCATTCGACTTTGACCAGGCAGCAGAAACAGTCGCCAACATAAATCAACAGGCGCAAGCTGTGAACCGAAATATAGGCGTACTTACGTTCTGTGCGGTGGTGTGCAGGCCCACTCAGAAAGAAGCCGAGGAATACCTTGATTACTATGCCAATGAAAACGCAGATTGGGAGGCGGTAGATTACCTCATGAAGCTGCAAGGCATGCATGCACAGTCGTTTACCCCGGATGCACTTGCGAATTTTCGTGATCGATTCGCGGCAGGGCATGGGGCTTTCCCCCTGGTTGGCACTCCGGACCACATTGCAGATCAGTTAGAAAAACTAAGTAATGCAGGCCTAAGTGGCACTACATTGTCCTTTGTCGATTACGCAAAAGAATTTCCCTACTTCCGAGACGAAGTAATACCACGCCTCGAAAAGAAGGGCCTAAGAAACAAAGTATTGTAGTAACAACGACAAAATTACAAAACCGATAATAAAGACACGCAAATAGAAACTATTGGAGAATCCCATGCAGCGCACAGCAATTAATTTTTTACTTTCGTTGTTCTTGTTGGCTTGTCTTCCGGTCTGGCAAGCAAAGGCGGTAGAAAGCATCATTGAAGAAATTACGGTCACCGCCCAAAAGCGTGAACAAAATCTTCAGGATGTACCGATAGCTATTACCGCATTTAGTGGTGAACAGATGAGGGCGCTAGGGGTATCACAAAGCATAGACATCGCAGCCTTTACTCCGGGCGTACACATCAGTGGTAACCTGGCGGGACAAAACACCCAGTTCTCAATTCGCGGTGTCACCCAAAATGATTTTAACGACATCATAGAAGCACCAACTGCTGTCTATCTGGACGAGGGATACCTTGCTATTGCCCAAGCGCAAACGTTCGCTGTTTTTGATGTCCAGCGAGTGGAAATTCTGAAAGGTCCCCAGGGCACCCTGTTTGGGCGTAACGCAACCGGGGGCCTGGTTCATTACATTTCAAACAAGCCCAGTTTTGATGAACCCTCGGGATACCTGGACGTTCAGTTTGGCTCTTTTGATACTCCCGCAAATGCCAACTCCTACACGGTAGAGGGCGCCTTTGGTGGACCTATTAGTGATACCGTTGCCGGTCGACTGGCATTTCGTTACAACGATCAGGAAGGCTATCTGAAAAACCTTTATCCGGAATCAGCATTTTTAGGATCCCCGGGCACCGGCGCCGGTGCCGATCTGGGAGATGATGAGACCAAAGCGGTTCGCGGTTCACTGGCCTTTCAACCTTCGGATTCGCTAACTATAAATGTGTCCCTGAATTATGCAAAAAGTGAAGTCTCCACAGGACCCTATCAATCCATATCTACTATCGGTGTAGTAACTAACGGTGAACTGGTAAACGTCATAGACACGCCTCCGGGAGAAACCAGAATTTCTATCGATACCGCAGGTGGAGATGGAGGCGGTGATGCAATTGATGGAGACGGTTTTTTCCCGGGTGCAGGAATCGGATTACCAGGCAGGCTCGCACCGGGCGCAGATTTCTTTGGTTATCTGGATCCGGATGGTGACGACTTTACTTTCTCTAGTGACTTTGCATTTGAAGACCAGGGTGATACAGAAACCAAGGGTATCAACGTACGCGTTGAATACGAACTCGAAAGTGGCCTGCTCTTTACATCAGTTACCGATTTCAAGGATTACGACAAGTTACTGTTCATCGATGTAGACTCAGCCCCAGCCAACCAATTGGCAAACTATGCTGGCGTGGATGCTCAAAGCTTCACCCAGGAATTTCGCCTGAGTGGCGAGAGCGGAAACGCACAATGGGTAGCCGGGTTTTTCTATCTCAACATCGATACCGATTCAGACAATGGACTGAAAGCACCCGTAAACAGTATTGTAGGAACTTTCGCTGCACCTGTGGATATTGGAGTGGTAGCTACTCTAAAAACTGACTCATACAGCGTTTTTGGGCAGATAGATTATGCCTTAAGTGATGCGCTTAGTATTACCGGCGGACTACGCATTATTCGCGAAGAAAAAGACTACGATATGGGTATTGGTGTATTTCCGTCCTTCGATAATTTTAGCGTCAATCAGGGCGGCTTCATTCCAAATGCCTTTGGCGCAGGCTCGCCCTACCTGTTCGACGCCGAGACTGGAGACACACTGTATGCTGGTAAACTTCAATTGGACTGGCGTCCTAACAACAGCACCTTGTTTTACGCAGGTATTAATCGTGGCGTAAAAGCTGGCAGTTTTAATGCACCTTTACTGGGTGCCTTTCTGGGTGCAGGAGGGAATCCCTCAATTCCCTATGACGAGGAAATTCTGACCTCTTATGAGATTGGCTTTAAGACCACGTTTAACGACGGGCGTACCCGCTTGAATGCCTCCGCATTCTATTATGATTACGAAGACTACCAGGCATTCTTGTTCGTCGGGGTTGGTGGTGTTGTCGTTAATGCTGACTCTACCAATATCGGAATGGAATTTGAGCTGCAAACAACTCCGTTAGATGGTCTGGATATAATGATTACGGGTTCTGTATTTGATGCAGAGGTAGAAGACCTGCTGCTTCGAAATGGCTCACCCCTGCCGCCGCGCGATGTAAAACCCACTTATGCACCTGAGCTACAGCTAACGGGCATAGTTCGCTACGCCTGGGATGCATTGGGAGGAACCATGGCTGTGCAGGGCGATGTCTCATACTCCGATTCCTACTACTACAATTTGAGAAACTTTGACGCTGACGAGTTCGACAGTTACACCATGTTTAACGCACAGCTCAGCTGGGTTAGCAGTGATTATAAATGGACCGCCACTCTTTCAGGCAGAAACCTGTCAGACGAGCGTGCAGGTATTCAGGGATTTGACCTGGCAACCTTGTGTGGATGTAACGAAGTATCCTACCGTGCACCACGATACTGGGGCATAGGTCTAAGAAGGGACTTTTAGGGCTAGATAGAACTAGACAACGAAACTTGCAAAACAGGCGCGCGAGTTGATATGAGTTCCAGACGCACCTTTATCAAACAATCAGGCGTGGCACTATCCTACATACTGGGAGGTGCCCACGTGCTGATGACCCCTGCCGCTGCTCGTGAACGAGAAATTGCGCTGCAGGTATTTTCAAAAACCGAAGTGCTTACCCTTGAAGCTTTGGCAGATGCAATTGTGCCTGGCGCTCAGAAAGCCGGCATATGCCACTTTCTGGATCACCATTTGGCGCAGGCCGCGGAAGATTGTCTCCTGATGATTAAATATATGGGGCTAGCCAACGAGGCTTATCCCGACTTCTATCAAGCCGGGATTGAAAATGCCCGGATACATGCCTTTAATCGGTTTGGCAAAAGCTGGGCTGAACTCAATCCTGCCGATTCGACTATTTTGCTGGACGAGATGGCAACCGATAGAATCGCCACGTGGAAAGGCGCACCCGCATCGTTTTTCTTTTTTGTACTGCGCTCGGACGCAGCCGATCTGGTTTACGGTACTGAGGAAGGTTTTGCCAAAATTGGTGTTCCTTACGCAGCACATATCGCACCGAAAAGTAGCTGGTAAGCTGTGAAAAAAATATCAAGCCTACACAAAGTAGACACTCTCATCGTAGGTGCGGGAGCTTCAGGCTGCCTGGTTGCTGCAAAGTCAGCCAGGGCTGGGCAAAATGTCCTGATTCTGGAAGCGGGCCCGGAACGAAAACTCGAGGACTTATTCAGCTCCCAGATCTGGGCACGTAAACTTAAGTGGGGTGGAGCACATGTTGAGGAAGAAGGAAACCTGAAGATTGGCCATGCCTTCAATTCAGGTTACGGAACCGGTGGCAGCGCCCTGCACCATTTCGCAGTCTGGCCGCGCCTGCACGCCAATGATTTTAAAGTACGAGACACATACGGCGTAGGGCTGGACTGGCCATTCGAATACGCGGAACTCCAACCGTACTATGATCGTATACAAAAAGAGATTGGTATAAGCGGGGATGCCAGCCAGGAAACCTGGAGACCTCCGGGGGACGCATATCCAATGCCAGCACTTCCGGTGTTCCCCCAGGGAAGAATCATCGCCAGAGGCTTTTCAGCGCGCGGCATGCAGACTGCACCAATACCCCTGGCAATTAACAGTGTGCCCGGAAATCAGCGACCCGCCTGCCTGTTTGATGGCTGGTGTGATGCAGGTTGCCCGACAGGTGCACTGGCTAATCCCCTTGTTACCTATCTGCCACAGGCATTAAAAGCAGGTTGCGAGATTCGGCACAATGCTACTGTCACAAAAATACTGCACAACAAACCGGGCACAGCGGTAATCGGAGTCGAATATGTGACGCGTAACGGGAGCGTGCATCAGGTGCTTGCTGACACAGTCGTGCTTGCTGCCTTTGCGGTGCAAAATGCCAGGTTGTTACTTGCATCTCGCACAGACAAATTCCCTGATGGCCTGGCAAACGAGCATGGCCTTGTGGGCCGCTATCTTATGACCCACCTTTCAACATCAATCTATGGATTGTTTAAAGAAGAGACCAGTCCCCATCTGGGACCTACAGGTGGGCAGCTTATTAACCAGGACAATTACGCCAACAAACAAAAAGAAAACGGCGCGTTCGGATCCTGGCAATGGCTAATTGCCAATGCACTCAAACCCAACGATTTATTGGGAATCGTCAATACACGACCTGATATCTACGGCGCCGCGTTGCACCCATTTATGGCCAGGGCAGCCAGGCACATGGGCAACATGGTAAATATTGGGGAGGACGTCGCTCGGTTTGAAAACCGCGTATCACTCAGTAAAACACTGGATGCATACAACATGCCCCTGGCCCACACCGTCCACAACGTTGGACCAGAAGGCGATGCGATGAACATGCTTGCTGTAAAGGAAGGTCTGGAGGTATTCAAGGCGGCCGGTGCGGTGGAGGCCTGGCAGGGTCCCCGTTTCGGTATGCATCTACTTGGCGGTACGGTAATGGGTAGCAATCCCAAAAATTCTGTTACAGACAGTTATGGGCGCTGCCACACACTTGATAATTTATATGTCGTGGGCCCCGGAGTATTCCCCAGTAGCGGCGCTGTAAATCCAACGTTTACCATACATGCGCTTGCTTTACGTACTATAGAACACTTGCTGAAAGCTGGATAAATTATTGTTTGCTAGTTACCTTCGAAAACCGGCTTTTCCTTGTTCACGAATGCATCGTAGGCGCGCACAAAATCTTCGGTTTGCATACATATTGCCTGCGCCTGAGCTTCAGCTTCAATGGCCTGGTCTATGCCCATATTCCATTCGTGCTGTAACTGGTTCTTCGTTATGCCATTTGCAAAGGTAGGCCCACTGGCTATGCGCTGAGCCATTTTTGTGGCATCACTCAACGGCGCATCACTTAGACCATTATAGAAACCCCACCGTTCTCCTTCTTCGGCATTCATGGCGCGGCCGGTATATAACAATTCACTGGTACGTCCCTGACCTATGAGTCGAGGTAAAATTGCACATGCGCCCATGTCACAACCCGCCAGACCGACACGGTTGAAAAGAAACGCTACCTTTGCATCGGGCGTTGCATAGCGCAAATCGCTACTCATCGCGATAATGGCGCCGGCACCTGCGCATATACCCTCTACTGCACTGATAACCGGTTGAGGGCACGCTCGCATCGCCTTTACCAGATCTCCGGTCATACGGGTAAATTGCATTAGCTCTTTCATCGACATTTTTGTCAGGGGGCCAATAATTTCATGTACGTCACCCCCGGAGCAGAAATTACCTCCAGCCCCATGTATCACTACACAAAAAATATCATCGGCATAAACCAGGGCCCGAAAAAGATCACGCAGTTCGGCATACGATTCAAAGGTAAGCGGGTTTTTGCGTTCCGGTCGATTCAGCGTGATACTAGCCACACCCTCACTGGCCTCCCACAAAAAGTGCTTTGCTGAATAGTTGCTTAACTGTGTTGTTTGCATGTACTTCTCCTGAAATATGAAAGCACGGCTTACATAACCTCGCCGCCGCTTACTGAAATTGCCTGGCCAGTAATTGAGCTACTTTCCTCCGCGCACAACCAGAGCACAGCGTTGGCTACTTCCTCTGGAAGCACCAGCCTTGCCTGTGGATTTACACTGGTAAATTCAGCGAGTGCCTCGGCTTCGCTACGTCCCGTTTTGTCCTGAATGCTGGCGACAGAAGAACGAATAATCTCGGTATCGGTAAATCCCGGACACACTGCATTAACCGTGATGCCCTGTCGGGCAGTTTCCAGAGCCAGCGCCCGGCTTAAACCCAGCACGCCGTGTTTTGCCGCACAATATGCACTCACATAGGCATAACCGCGCTGCGCGGCGGTACTGGCAATATTAATGATGCGACCAAATTTTTTCTCTCGCATGCCGGACAGCACAGCTTGAGTACAGTGAAATACACCATGTAAGTTTACCTCAAATACTGAATTCCACTGTTCAAAGGTCAATTTATGGAACGGTGCACTAGGGGCAATACCGGCATTGTTGACCAGCACGTCTACTAATCCAAAACCCTCGGCATCCGCCGCGAGAGCAAAGGCCTGCTGCACACTTTTTTCGTTGCTAACATCACAGACAATAGTCTGTACTAAATCGGGTTTGCCCAGTTTGTCCGCAGTGCGCTCGAGAACATCCTTACGTCTACCCATCAGCGTGACAGGAATACTATTGTTCACCAATAACTGCGTTATGGCAGCACCTATTCCGGTGCCCGCACCAGTTACCACTGCATGAGAAAGTTTTTTCATAGTCTGTACAACTCTAGTTTACAGGTGCCTTTGGATCAGCCAGTGTCGCTTCTGCTTCCCGCTGGAGATTAATGTGCAACTGCCGATAGCCCATAAAGTATTGCTTCTGTTCGGAAACGCCAAGCCCTGTATACCCCATTTGAGCGGCGGCCCGCATAGTCCAGTTGGGGTCTGCCAAATGCGCTCGGGCGAGACACACCAAGTCTGCACGTCCCGCGGCAATAATACTGTTCACATGGTCCGCTTCATAGATGTTTCCAACTGCCAATGTCGCAATACCCAACACGTTACGAATCTGGTCTGACAGTGGTGTCTGAAACATTCGACCTGGCCTTGGCCGGGATTCGTGGGAGGTTTGTCCGCTGGACACATCGATTATATCCGCGCCTGCGGCGTGGAAAGCCCGTGCAATTTCCACCGCCTCGTCTTCTACAATACCCGCATCTCCCATCCAGTCGTGGGCAGAAATGCGTACCGACATCGGTTTGCTGGCGGGCCATGCTGCGCGCATAGCGCTAAAAACTTCTAATGGAAAACGTAGCCTATTTTCAAGACTACCACCGTACTCATCCGTACGGTGATTTAGAATTGGGGTTATGAATGAAGCAATGAGATAGCCGTGGGCTGCATGAAGTTCCAACATATCAAATTCAGCACGGTCCGCCCTGCGCGTTGCGGCCACGAACTGATCTTTAATGCCGTCCATGCCATCACGGTCCAACTGCATAGGCGTATCACTATAATGGTCGTAAGCCAGCGGGCTGGCAGAAACCAGTGGCCATCTATCTTCAGGGTCCAGAGGGTCATCCAGCCGATCAGGATGCCATTCCCACGGAACTTTGGTCGCACCCTTGGCCCCGGCATGACCTAATTGCATAACAAATTTGGCCTGAGTGTGGGCGTGCACAAATTGGCTGATCTTTAACCATGCCGCTTCCTGTTCATCGTTCCAGATGCCTGCGCAACCGGGGGTGATTCGGGCATCACTTGATATATCGGTCATTTCGGTGAACACCAGGCCGGCGCCCCCCTTCGCGAGGCTTCCATAATGCACCAGGTGCCAATCGGAGGGTAAACCGTCTTCAGCACTGTACATCGACATGGGAGATACCACCACGCGATTCATAAGTGGCATGTTTCCAATCTTGTAGGGTAAAAACATGGGAGGCATTGCTTCTTCACATTCCACACCCAGCGCTTTTTGAGCAAGATGTTTTTCCATCTCCTCAAGCCACGTCTTGTCTCGCAATCGCAGGTTTTCATGGCTGACTCTCTGGCTGCGTGTCAGCAGTGAGTAGTAAAACTGTTTCGCATCAAAGGCATTGAGGTACCGGGGCGTGTTTTCAAACCAGATCATCGCATTCTGTGCTGCATTTTGAAGCCGCAAAGCTTCTACTTCGCGCTCATCCTGATAAGCCTTTAAGGCCTCACCCATAGGAAGGTCACTGTTAACATGTTGCGCCAGCGTTATGGCATCTTCCAGACCCAGTTTGGTACCCGATCCTATCGCGAAATGAGCGGTATGTGCTGCATCCCCAATAAGAACAACACGGTCATCCTTGACCCATTGTCGGCACAGCACTGAAGGAAAATTGATCCAGGCAGAACCTCGCACATGTGCTGAATTAGTCATGAGTTCATGTCCATCCAGATAGGCTGAAAATATTTTGCGACAGGTTTCTGCGCTCTCGGTATGTGACATTTTGTCAAATCCCAGGGCATCGTATACATCCGGATTACATTCAACGATGAACGTGGATGTGGTCTCATCAAACTGATAGGCGTGCGCCCATATCCAACCGGCAGGAGTCTCCTCAAATATAAAGGTGAAGGCATCCCGAAAAGTCTGGTGTGTACCCAGCCACACAAACTTGTTAGGTCGCACATCAATATCACATTCAAATTCATCGAGATGTGCATTTCGTATCTTGGAATTCAGACCATCGGCAACTACCACCAAATCGGCATCGGCAAATCGATCGTCAATATCACTGGCTTCGAATTCGCTTTCAAAATGCAAAGCCACTCCTAGCTCTGCGGCACGGCTGTGAAGAATTTCCAGCATTCGCCTTCGACCCAGGCCAATAAAACCATGGCCGTCTGATCGTTCGAGTTTCCCGGATACGAAACAATCGATCATATCCCAGTGGATAAATTCTGCGTTAATGGCGCTCGCGCTTGCCGGGTCAACCGCCTGCAAATTTTCCATCGTCTGATCGGAAAACACCACTCCCCAGCCAAACGTATCATTGGCTTTGTTACGTTCATATACAGCAACTTCGTGGGATGCGTTTTTCAGTTTCATCGCTATCGCAAGGTACAGACCGGCCGGTCCTCCACCAAGGCACACAATTTTCATGCAAATCTCCAGCAATCAGGCTATTAAAAGTGCAGTCAACCAACGCCAAATAGTTTAGGCTTAAAGTTTCCCGGGTGAGTATAACCCAGATATTTTAGATATAAAATATTATTCAGGATTAACCATGACAAGTAACAAAAATACAGGTGCATCTTCTGACCTTGAAACCAGGCTTATTGAGCAGGATCACCATTCCATCAAGCTCTGGCTGCGCTTACTGACGTGTTCGAGCTTGATAGAACGAAAATTGAGAACAGCGCTCAGGGAAGAATTTAACACCACACTGCCGCGGTTTGATTTTTTGGCACAGCTTGATCGTGTACCTGAAGGGCTGTCCATGGGTGAACTATCCAATCGAATGATGGTGTCTGGCGGTAATGTTTCTGGCATAGCGGGCCAGCTGGTCAAGGAAGGGCTTATCAGCAGGCGAGCTGTGCCGGAAAACCGGCGCACCTTTATTGTGAAACTAAGCCCGAAAGGACGACGGTTTTTCCAGAAAATGGCTGTTAGTCATGAACAATGGGTTATTTCTCTACTGGGAGAGCTCAGCATGGAAGACGTAAATCAGATTATGGGTCTGCTGGGCAAGGTTAAAGCCACACTCGGGCAAAACTAGGTTCAGCCGCTACTGGCTTCATCCAGCGTTGGAGCACCCAACATCTCACGAATTCGATTGGGTATGCATATGGCTTTAAGTTCTCCATTGTCCTGAATCTCTGCATACACTCTGGTAGCGGTTCCCTGGGTAACCAGGGAACCGCTCAAATGGTTCGCGGTGCATTCCCACTTGAGTGTAGAATTGGAAATATCCACCAATTTCAATCGCGTTAATATGCGATCGCCATACGCTGCCGGGCCGACAAATTCGAACTGTATGCGTCCCATAACAAACGCCGTCCGGTCTTTTTCAATCATCTCTTTTACCGGGTACCCGGCTTGCGCAAAAAACTCGTGTTCCGCGTCGTTAAACCACGCAAGCATTCGAGGAAAATAAACCAGGCCAAAGGGATCGGACTCTCCCCATTCAACAGTTATTTGTCTGGTATATACGAGCATAAATATTACAAAACCTGTATCAGCTGAAACCCGGGAACTAGCCCGGACTTTAGTATGTTGACGAACCCGTTAAGATATAGTGATTTAATAACAGGTTCAACCGGGCAATCTAACACCTTTATGATTAACTATATTGTCTCTCATGAAAGTGTCTTGTTCCATTAGACCAGAACACTGAAAACTGGTCATTCCGCGCCAGATATCATTACTGCAATGACTTTCAATAGCAATCTACACATAGCAACCTTCTAGATCACAAGATGTAAAAAATTCCGACAAATAGACGCGCAAAAAACCTGCCAGTTGTCATAATGATCCGACCAATACTGGTTACTCAAATGGAGATTAGAAAGATGGAAAAGATTATCGCGGGCTTGTTTTCGATATTTTTGTCGGTCGGTGCTTTTGGAGATGTTCTAACCCTTGAGAAGCGTCAAGCTGACGCTGTTATGAATATTACATCACTAATTTTGGGCGATGATGAGTCTGTTATTAGCGCCGAGGGCGACATGGGTGAATATGGTCGTGTTTACGTAACTTACCGCTTACGTTACGACGGTGAGGGAAGGCAAAGCGGCACTGCGTATGGCTCCGGTCTAGGTGCCGCAGGCGATGAGATCGTCGCAGGTAACTTTTCAGGCCGCTGGCAGGTGGTTGATGGCACAGTCACTATGCGCAACGTGGTTGCCATTAGTGACGGTACGATGAACCTCGACGTAATAACATTTAGACCTGTGGATAGAGAAGTAGTGGTCAAAGTCTATGTGTTGAAGTAATTCCTTGCCGCTTGACTAATCGGGGCTTCACGGCCCCTTTTTAGTGTCTGGGTCATGCTATTAACCGGTTACTTGAAACCAGTGACGGGATTGAGGAGGCTGGTTATTATCAAACCATGAACCGAATTCCACTTTTGCTATTCCTTGTTTACTCGGCGTTTGCTGTTGCCCACGGTGGTGGCTTAGATGGCAACGGCGGGCATAACAATAGGAAAACAGGCGAGTACCACTGCCACAGGGAACCGTGCCTCTCCTCTCATCAACAAGTCCAATCAGCGACACAAGAAGCAACCAGAAGTAGCGTTTAACCACTAATCGTCATACCGCTCCACTCTTTCATCAAACAAGCAGGCAATCGTTCTGGTTCGATACTCAGACTTTTGCTCGAAAAGCCCTGTTATAATTCCTCATATAGACGCCCCTTTTGCAACCTGATCTCTTGTGCTCTATAAGTGGCTTATGACCATGGACTGAGCATCCTCATATTCGCGTGCTGGTTAACGCATTAAGATCTGTCCGCTTCGGGGTTACC
>Ga0209360_1000148_pt1 | contig 63614 bp, 64 predicted proteins | sample SaaInlV_130m_DNA_3_FD_184651 | JGI IMG/M metagenome (GOLD analysis project Ga0209360, IMG submission 184651) | Marine microbial communities from expanding oxygen minimum zones in the Saanich Inlet - SI037_S3LV_130m_DNA (SPAdes) (version 2) | ecosystem: Environmental > Aquatic > Marine >... | reverse complement strand
AGGCCCATTTCCTGCACGGCTTCTGCGAGTTGTCCAGGTTCATCCTGGTCCAGCTCTTTCGGGCTGCCATGTGCAACATCGCAGAATGGGCACCGCCGGGTACAGATTTCACCCATGATCATAAACGTCGCCGTTCCGTGTGAGAAACACTCGGGTAAGTTGGGGCAACTGGCTTCCTCGCAGACTGACGCCAGCTTTCTCCGCCTGAGAATATCCTTGATCCGCGTGATATCCGGATTGGTTCGAATACGGACCCGAATCCAGTCAGGTTTTCGCAGCAAGGCGGTCGTGGGGATGACTTTGACAGGAATTCGGCGAACCTTGTCCGCTCCTCTCAGTTTCTCTCCCGGGACCATGCGATTCTTGTCGACCATTAGAGCGTTCTCAATCTGGGTTCGCCATCATACCCGATTTGTTGGACCAGAATATCCGTCAGTTCTTCCATTATCTTTGCCATCGGACGGTCAATACCAAGGCGTTTCATGTCGACTACCTCGAGGCCCTCAATGCCGCAGGGATTAATGTTCGAGAAGGGGCCAAGGTCCATGTCAACATTCAGGCTAAGTCCGTGATAGCTGCGGCCTTTTCGAATACGCAGGCCAAGCGCCGCGAGTTTCCTGCCATCAACATAAACACCCGGCGCCTCAGGCTTTGCTTCGGCGGCAACCCCGTAAGAATTGATCAGCTGAACAATCGATTGCTCGATAGCAGTCACCAGGTCGCGGACCCCCAGTTGCAGCCGCCGGATATCCAGCAGTAAATAGCACACCAGTTGCCCAGGACCATGATATGTCACCTGCCCCCCCCGGTCGGAATGGACAATAGGAATATCACCTGGCCTCAGCAGATGCTCGACTTTCCCTGCCTGGCCAAGGGTATAAACGGGTGGATGCTGCACGAACCAGAATTCATCGGCCGCGCACTCGTCCCGGCTATCGGTGAAGCTTTTCATTGCTTGCCATGTCTCGGCGTAAGGTTTTTCGCCAAGGTTTTTAACAACAAGCGGCTGGCCCATGCTACAGAACCAGCCTTACGGCTTCGATTTCCTTTAGATCAGCAAACAACGCATCCAGATGCTCCTTGCTCTGGGCAACCAACATAAATGATATCGAAACGAAGTTGCCTTTCCTGCTGGTCTTCTGGGAGATTTTGTCAGTCGTCATTGCCGGATCGTGCTTTGCCACCACATCGCAAACCTGGTTGTGAAACTCCAGCGTCACATCGCCTACTACTTTGATGGGATAGTCGCAGGGAAATATTATTTTAGGATCTGTCACGTTTTTAAGGTCACGTTTTTAAGGTCACGTTTTTTGACTCAGGGTTAGTACTCAAGGGGGTCGCCACCCGAAATGTTGACGAAGAACAGGAGAATAGAATCCCATATTCTGGCAAAAAACCCTGCTTGCTGAACGCCGTTTAACGCGGTCAACGGCACAGAGATATCCTCTTTATCTGGCACACTGATAATAAGGGACCCTAGTTCATCACCTTTTTCGATAGGCGCGTGAATCTCATTTTGAATCTGAATCTCCGCCTGAAGTTCATCCCGGATACCTTTAGGAATAGTCATCACAACATCAGCGGAAAGACCAAGCTTTACAGTCTGATGCTGGCCGCCCCAAACCCTGACCTGCCTTAAGGCTTCGTCAGCGCGATACAGGTGAGCAGTTTCAAAATACCTGAATCCGTAGGTGAGCAACTTCTGGCTTTCCGCCGCTCTGCCTTCCTGGGAAGAGGCACCCATCACCACGGAAAGCAATCTCATCTCACCGCGAACTGCTGATGCGACAAGACAATAACCGGCGGCATCAGTGTGGCCTGTTTTCACGCCATCAACTGAACTATCACGCATTAACAATCGGTTTCTGTTCGGTTGCCTGATCTCGCTGTAAGTAAAGTATTTTTCCGAGTAGATTTTGTAGTGTTCCGGGAACTGATTGATCAATGCAACCGTAAGCCTGGCGAGATCGTTCGCTGTGGTGTAATGGTTTTCATCAGGCAGGCCTGTCGCGTTGACAAAATTTGTATTTGTCATCCCAAGTTGCTGGGCATACTGGTTCATGACGTCAGCAAACCCTTCTTCGCTTCCAGCCACATGTTCAGCTAACGCCACACTGGCATCATTTCCAGATTGAACAATAATGCCTCGCAGGATGTCCTCCAGGCGGACTTTTGTCCCCTCCTGGATGAACATTCGTGAGCCTTCCATCCGCCAGGCCTTGACGCTCACAGCGACCTCGTCATCCACGGTAATGATGCCTCGTTCGATTTCCTTCGCCGCTACATAGCTCGTCATTATCTTGGTTAAACTGGCCGGTGGCAGTCGCTGGTCTGCATTGAATTCAACCAGGGGAGTCCCTGTTGCGGCATCTATCAGCAAGTATCCTTCCGCAGCAAGTTGCGGCGGGGCAGGAATGATCGCGGGAGCGGCCTGAACTCCGAGCCCCATAACAAACAACACACCGGCTACGAAAATTTTTATCCCCTTGGACACCCTTTGCCTCCTTCCCATTAGCTTTTTATTCAACGGTGACCCTAAGGGCCTTGCCCAGATTTCGATCGCGAATCCGGAGCGCCACCACGCTTTCTTCTTCCGGATCATCCAGCGGCCCAATCCAGACCTTATATAACATACCTGTTTTTATCTCACTCGTGAGAATACGTACTGGCACTCCTTCTGGCACTGCAAGCTTAACGTCTTTCAGTTGCTTCACCGCACCGGCACGGGCTATAAATGCGCCGACCTGCAGATAGTACGATTCCTGATGCTTTAACTTCCCAAGTTCAGGGTGGTTCACCTCATCCAACGCTTCAACCACAACCGGTGCTGTTCCCTGATTTTCGAAACCAAGCGCCCTGGCAGCACCCCAGGACAAATCAATGAGCCTATCATCATGGAAAGGCCCCCGGTCATTGACTCGAACGATTATGCTCTGGCCATTGTCAAGATTAGTGACTTTGACAACAGTCGGCAATGGAAGTGCCTTGTGTGCAGCTGTTAGCCCAAACATATCGTAGGTCTCTCCCATCGCGGTCAGGCGACCATGGAATTTCTTCCCGTACCAAGAGGCTACCCCGATCTCGAGATATCCCACGTTCTCCTGCATGATTTCGTAGACCTGACCAAACACTTCATACTGATTGGGGCCAAGTTCGGGTTTAGTGCCGGATGGATTAATAATTGGCGGCGTGGCGCAGCCCACAAGCAGGCAGCATTGAACAACGACAATGATGAATAGCTTTAACAACACAATTAATTACCGGGCAGCGACAGCTCCGGAACCCTGACGGAGGCCCTCACTTAGCTGAAAAACGGCCATTGCGTAGAGCTTGCTATGATTATATCGAGTGATGACATAAAAGTTTTTTAGACCAATCCAGAATTCCTCACCATCTTTTCCATTCAGCCGCATTGGGGAAACAGCCTGTTCTGGATCAAGACGCCTTAAATCATCGACCATTCCAAGCGTTCTTAGCGCCGAGATTGATTTGGACGGTTTTAACGATACATTGAATACTTCAACCGGTACGCTCGCTGCACTGACCTCAAAAGTGATCTGCTTATCACGCTGCCACCCGTGCTTGGCCAGGTAATTGGCGACGCTACCTATAGCATCGGTGGGGTTATTCCATATATCGCGAAAACCATCTCCATCAAAATCAACCGCATAGGCACGATAGCTGCTGGGAATAAACTGGCCCATACCCATGGCACCCGCATATGAACCTTTGAACTCTGTAATCATCTTTTTTTCTTCTCGTGCCAAAAGGATGAACTCGCCTAACTCGCGCCTAAAAAAGCTGGACCTCGGTGGGTAGTCGAAAGACAAAGTAGACAGTGCATCCAGAACCCGGTAGTTACCGGAGATCTTTCCATACATGGTTTCAACGCCGATGATGGCTGTAACGATAATTGGCGGCACACCATAGGCTTCATAAGCAGCCTCAAGCGCAACCCGGTTCTTTTCCATAAACTCAATACCGGATACCGTTCTTCGTTCCGTGAGAAATATGTCCTGGTACTTCGCCCAGGTTAGCGTTCGCTCTGCCGGGCGCGTTATCGCGTCGATAATGTTCTGTTTGTATTCGGCATGTCTAAAAACTGTGAGTAACTCACGCTCATTGAAGGATTCCTGGGCAGCCAGTTCCTTCACGAAGGCCTGAACTTCCGCTCTATCCGCGTACTGCACTGCGTAAGTCGTAACAGGCACTAGCCACAGCGTAAAAAATATTATTCGGAAAATCACAACGTTATCCTTCGGTGAGTATGCACCGACATCAAAATACCAAAGCCTGCAAACAAGGTGAGAATCGAAGTTCCACCATAGCTAACGAAAGGTAGAGGCACCCCTACTACAGGAAGGATGCCACTCACCATGCCTATATTAACAAACACGTACACAAAAAAAGTGAAGGTTATACTGCCTGATAATAAACGACCGAATGTGTCCTGAGCCTGAACGGAGAGAATGACGCCCCTGCCAATCAACAGCAAATACAATATTAACAACCCAACAACACCCGCTAACCCAAGTTCTTCCCCCAGTACCGCAATAATAAAATCTGTCTGAGATTCCGGTAGAAAGTCCAGATTTGACTGGGTTCCTTCAAACAAACCTTTGCCAAACAAACCGCCAGAGCCGATGGCAGTTTTCGACTGGATGATATTCCACCCGGCTCCCAGAGGATCTCTTTCTGGATCGAGCAGGGTCAGAATCCTGTCCCGTTGATAGTCCCTCAGCACAAACCATAGCGCAGGCATGGTTACGACACAGAGACCAATAGCCGAAAACACCAGGCGCCACGAGACACCAGCGAGAAGTAAAACGAACAAGCCAGAGGCTGCAATGATAAGCGATGTCCCAAGATCCGGCTGAAAAGCAATCAGCATCACCGGAATGATAATGATCACCAAGGACCAGAATACGTGCCTCACCTTCGGTGGCAGGTGCCTGTCCTGGAAATACCAGGCTAGCATCAGTGGCAATATCAGTTTCATGATTTCTGAAGGTTGGAAGTTAGTAATACCAGGAATTCTAAGCCATCTACGGGCCCCTTTGACTTCAATCCCGAAGAAATAGATCAATACCAACGCAATCAACCCAATCAGGAAGATCCAGGGTGCAAGCCGCATGTATACGATAGGTGATATCTGTGCGATCACCAGCATGACACCAAGCCCCACCAGAATCTTGATGCTCTGGGAAATAACCGGCTCAATCTGTTGACCCACTGCACTGTATAGAATCAGCAGCCCGTAGGCAGAAATGATAAGCAACAATAACAGCATAGGAACATCGACGTGGATGACGTCACCAATACCTGCTTTGCGTTGCGTCAGCAGACCGGCACCTGGCAACTGTCTGACAAAATCCTGACTCACAATTCTTCGCCTGTCGATGCCACTACCCGTCCAGAATTAGCGGTGTTTTTAAGCAGGTGATGGTCAAGTACAGCCCGCGCAACAGGCGCCGCGAATTCGCTTCCGCCGCCGCCATTTTCTACCAATACCGCCAGTGCTATCGTTGGATTATCAACCGGAGCAAACGCCACAAACCATGCGTGCTTTCGCTGACGCTCATCCAGTTCTTCCGCGTCGTATTCCTCACCCTGCTTGATCCCAACCACCTGGGCCGTACCGGATTTACCCGCCATCCGGTACTCAATATCCTGACCGATATAGGCCCACGCCGTGCCGTTTTCACCATAGACCTGATTACCTCGGTGTACTACCTTTTCCATCGCCCCGATCACAAGATCCCATATCGGATCAGGTATTAGCTCTATGCTATCCATTCTTGGCACGGTGGAGCGCTCGATCAAATCACTCCCTGACTTCAGCATCCTGGGGGGAACCCACTTGCCTCGATTGGCGATGACGGTCACCGCCGTCGCAAGTTGAAGTGGAGTCACCAGCATATCGCCCTGGCCAATGCCAATATTCACTGTGTCCCCGGGGTACCAGGGTAATCCCCGGGTATCTTCCTTCCATTTTCTGGTAGGAAGCAGGCCGCTTCTTGCTTCTGGCAGGTCCAGGGTTGTATTGACACCAAAACCAAAAAGGGCGAGATAATCATCAAGCCGATCAATACCCATCTTCACCGCTAAGCCATAGAAATAAACATTGCAGGATCGGTAAATAGCTTTCTCAAGATTGACCTTCCCGTGGCCACCCGCTCCTGAGGCACGCCAGTTCCAGTCCCTGTACAAACGCTTGCTATTCGACAGCCTGAACCATCCCGGATCGTCGATAGTGTAGTCAGGATTTGTCATTCCGGTAACCAGACCGGCGAGTCCGATAATAGGCTTAAGCGTAGAACCTGGCTCATATTGACCCTGGACCGCGCGATTAAAAAGCGGTACATCTCTGGAATCACGCAGCGCCGCATAGGTTTTGTGGTCGATACCGGTAACGAAAAGATTAGGATCGTACCCAGGCTTACTGACCAGCGCCAGTATCCCGCCAGTTTTAGGCTCGATAGCAACGACGGTTCCACGCCTATCTCCGAGCGCTGCACTTGCAGCGGCCTGCAATGAACTATCGACATGCAAAATCAGGTCTTTACCTCGCGAAGGCAGGTTGGATTTCAGGATCTTCATTACTTCGCCACGGGCATTGATCTCAACCTGCTGGTATCCAACGCTTCCAAGCAGGTCTTCTTCGTAGAACTTTTCTACTCCAATCTTGCCTACGTGGTTGGTGCCGGAATAGGCAACCGCATCAAGACGCCTGGCATCTGATTCATTGATGCGTCTCACCGACCCCACTGCATGAACCATCAACTCACCGCGAGGATAATGTCGAACAAGTTTTGCCTCTACTTCCACACCCGGTAACGCATATCTATCGACACTGAATTGCGCTATCTTCTCGGCGGTGAGTTTGAATAGCAGAGGCACAGATTCAAAGGGTCGTTGTCGGCGTCCAACCCGATTTCTAAAACCTGTAATGTCTTCATCGGTCAGCCTTAGAGTCGAACCAAGATGCTCCAGTGTTTGATCGAGATCATCCACGCGTTCCGGCGTAATCGTGAGGTTAAATGATGGTGAATTGTCTGCCAGTAGCTCACCGTTGCGATCATAAATAAGCCCCCTGATCGGTGGCAGCGGTTGAATCTGAATCCGGTTTTTATCAGATAAAGTTGCATAAACATCGTGCTGGACAATCTGCAAATAGAAAAACCGCGCAACAAGCAACAACGTTAGGGTGACTAGCACACCAAAACAAACAACAATCCGCTCAAAGAAGATTCTGCTTTCCCAGCTATGATCTTTTAGTGCAAGAGGTTCAACCATAACCAATCATTTGTGATACGGGTGATTCGCATTCAACATGAGCGCTCGATAAATCTGTTCTGCAAGAAGCACTCTAACCAGAAAATGCGGGAAGGTTAAGTTCGATAGTGACCAGATTTCATCGGCCCTGTTAATAATGACATCCGACAGACCATCAGGACCCCCAATCACAAACTGGAAGTGATTGGTTTGCTGGCTCCAGGCCCCTACTTTTCCCGCGAGTTGTTCCGTACTCCAAATCTTGCCACGGCTATCCATCGCAATCACTCGCGCGCCGGCATTAAAGTGACTGCCAATGAGCTTAGCCTCCTCTTCCTGGTGAATAGCGACAGATTGCTTTTTCTTTCTATCGGACGTCTTGATTTCCAGAATTTGGAAGCGACAATCGCGTTTCATCCGCAAACTGTATTGTTCAATACCCTGCACCACCCACGGAGGTGGCCGCGTACCAACGGCAACTAAATCGATTTTTAACAACGTAAAACCCGGATTCGGTATAGAGATTCCCTAGTCAACCGATTCGCCTTCTTTGTTCGGCCCCATACTCCACAAGCGCTCAAGATCGTAAAATTCCCTGACAGCTGGCTGCATCACATGAACAATCACATCTGTCAGGTCGAGCAATACCCATTCGCCCGTATCCAGACCTTCCATGCCCACAACGTTAGCACCCTGCGCCTTCGCTTTCACGAGCACACTATTAATGAGCGCCTTTACCTGTCTGCCGGTTCCACCACTGGCGACCACCATGTAATCAGCAATGTCCGTCTGGCTCCTGACATCCATGGTGACAATCTCGTGGCCTTTGATGTCTTCGAGGGCCTCTACAACCAGGTCCTTTAGTGCTTCGCTATTCATTAGTGCTCCATTCGTTTGCCGCGCACCTTGTTTTCTAAAGATGCACCGGTATATAAATTGTGTTGCCTTATGTAGTTCATGACGAGCGGATTCACATTCCCTTCAATCGAACTACCCTTGGCTATTGCCTCCCTCAGTCCACTCGCAGAGACATCTATCTGGTCGAGTGACAGAAAGCAGACTTTGCCGGAGGAACTATTCATCATTTCTTCCGGGTCCTGGACTTGCCTGGTTTTAAGCCACTTGCGTAAAACATCCGGAGAGTCCTGATCCGTTCCCGGTCGCTCAAGTATCAACAGATGAGCCAGGTCGGTTAACGCCTCCCACCGGTGCCAGCCAGGTAACGTCACCCAGGAGTCTCGACCCATCAGGAACAGCAATGGTCCTGATTCACCTACTCTCTGACGATAGCCAAGCAGTGTATCAACGGTATAAGAGGTGCCCTCTCGTCTCAGCTCGCAATCATCAACAAAAATTCGATCCTGGCCAGCCACCGCCAGCTGAAGCATCTTTAGCCTGGCTTCAGGTGATGCGGCGGGCGTTGGCCGATGCGCCGGGATCTGACATGGCACCAGATACACATCCACATCACCCAGCAAACGCGCGACAGCGCAGACGGACTCAATGTGCCCCCTGTGGACCGGATCAAAAGTACCCCCAAAAACGAGGGTGCTATTCATACCTGAATTTCAAATCTAGGTTCATTGGCGAATTTGGCCATCGCCGAAAACGACATACTTTTGAGAGGTAAGTCCTTCAAGCCCCACTGGTCCCCGCGCATGAAGCTTGTCCGTAGATATCCCGACTTCTGCTCCGAGGCCATACTCAAAACCATCCGAGAAGCGGGTCGATGCATTCACCATCACCGAGCTGGAATCTACTTCCCGAAGGAACTGTCGGGCGGTCGTATAGTTTTCAGTCACGATGGAATCAGTGTGTTTGGATCCATAGTGATTAATATGCGCTACCGCCTCTTCGACGCTATCCAGTGTGCGAATGGATAAGATGGGTGCCAGGTATTCTTCATGCCAGTCAGACTCCCTGGCAGGACTAATCTGCACCTCCGTGCCTACAATGCTGATTGTTTTTTCACAACCGCGCAGTTCCACACCATGATCCTGGTAGCCAGCCACAAGCCTGGGCAGAATATCACCTGCCACATCAGCAGATACCAGGAGCGTTTCCATCGCATTGCAGACGGCGTACCTTTGGGTTTTGGCATTGATCGCGATGGCGTAGGCTTTTTCCATGTCTGCATCCTTGTCGATGTAAACATGACAAATACCATCCAGGTGCTTTATCACCGGTATCGTCGCCTCGCTGGTAATTCGCCCGACCAGACTATTGCCTCCTCTGGGAACAATGACATCAACAAACTCATTCATCGTAATGAGTTCGCCGACGTATTTTCGATCCGTATCTTTAACCACCTGCACAACCGCCGTAGGCAGTCCAACTTTTTCCAGTCCAAGCTCAATACATCCCGCAAGGCCAAGGTTGGAGTGGATGGACTCTGAGCCCCCTCGCAAAATAGCAGCGTTACCCGATTTAAGGCACAAACTCGCCGCATCAATCGTCACATTCGGTCTCGACTCAAAAATGATGCCAATCACACCGAGGGGAGTTCGCATTTTGCCGATTTGAAGGCCATTGGGCTGGTACGACATATCCGTGATTTCACCGACTGGATCATTCAACGCCGCAACCTGCCTGAGACCTGCAACCATTGTTTCAAAACGCTCGTCGGTGAAAGTCAGCCGATCCAGCATTGGCTCGCTGAGGCCATTCTTTCGGCCTGATTCAAGGTCCTGCTCATTGGCAGACATGAGCGCACTGCGGTTGGCCAGGATAGCTTCCCCAATCGCCAGCAGCGCCCGGTTTTTTGTTTCTGTAGATGCACGACAGATTTCCACAGATGCTTTCCGCGCCTCGACACCTACGTTGCGCATGTACTCTGACTGACCCATCACTTAAAATTCTCGAGAAAACGCGGATTATACCCTGCTTCTCTCATGATAGTGTCAGCCACTTTTTTTGACCGTGAACCCCTCGGACGCGCCCAGTCATTGATTGGAGAGTTCCTTCGGCGTCGAATTAACCACTCGGCTCACGGGGATATCTGGCGGTCCGCTAAAATCACTGAAACAGAGGTCTACTACCAGGCACAACGAGGAAGTCATTCATCCCCTGGGTTCACCGAGAACCCCACGTCGGGCGAACACACCATCACTAATTGTTAGTAAGGTATTTTACGAAGGCTTGCCCAGGGGTTCGCTGGATTTCTGCATTCGTTCGACCAATTTGTCGAGTTCACCAAGACGCACCAGTGGGTCTTTCATTTCAAGCATTCGTTGCTTGAAATGGTTAGGGCAAGGTAAAAGTTCCGTGAGTCTTGCGCCGACTTCAACCGCTTGACCAAGATCACAATCCAGGCCAAGTCTTTGCACCGCTTCATGGACCATCAACGACTCGAGCAGCCCAGAAAGGTGTTGCCTTTCTTCCGGAACGGCAACTTCGGGTTCAACGGCCAGAAACTCAACATTTGCCATCATCAACCGGTCAGGTTGTTCGTACTGGTCACGAATAACGAACTTTCGATCACCTTCAACGACAATACTCAGCATCCCGTTTGAAGACTGATCGAAATCAACAATCGTACAGTAAGTGCCACAATGGGATATTTCCGGAAGCTGCTCATCCGGGCTAGCCAGGATCCGGTCACCATCGGTAATCATGACAATGCCGAAACCAGTCTGTTCGCGAAGGCCCTTCTTAACCATATCAAGATAGCGAGCTTCAAAGATCTGCAACGACAGTTTACCACCGGGAAACAGCACCAGCGGCAAGGGAAATAAAGGAACTTCTTTCATCGCTGTATTCTACCCGATTAGCACTTTATCAATAGTGTCTTTAAACTCCCTGCTTCGAATAACCCCACAGGTTTCACCTTGGATCCAGTACATGCCCTAGCACTAGCGCTGATACAGGGGATAACCGAGTTTTTGCCCATTTCAAGCTCTGCTCACTTGATCCTTCCAGGAAAATTGCTAGGTTGGCCGGACCAGGGGCTTGCTTTTGATACGGCGGTTCACCTGGGATCACTGACAGCCGTCGTTGTTTATTTCCGCCACGAACTCCATCGCCTGACCGCCGCGGTCCTATTGCATATTCAGAGTCGCCAACCTAGTGCTGATAGTCACTTTGCCTTCAATCTTATGCTCGCCAGCCTACCGATCATCCCGGTGGGGTATTTCACTAGATTTATGGTCGAAGCGGAACTTCGAGGGATAGAGGTGATAGCTTTTACCACGATCGGTTTTGGTATCGCTCTGTGGCTCGCGGATTATATGAGAGGCGATACAGCAAAACCCTTAACCCCTGCTCGATCAATCGCCATTGGGTTGGCGCAGTGCCTTGCCCTGATTCCTGGCACCTCACGCAGTGGAGTCACTATTACGATGGCACTATTACTGGGTCAATCCCGTGAGCATGCTGCCAGAATTTCATTCTTGATCGCCATTCCGGCCATCGCCGGAGCCGCTGCAATAAAATTCTGGGACCTCCTGCACACACCAATCACACCGGACTGGTTTACGCTTGGTACCGCCACTGTTGTAGCAGGGCTCTCTGCTTACTTTTGTATCGTGATCCTGTTGAGTATCGTAAACAAAATGGGCTACCTACCATTTGTTATCTACAGGCTTGGCCTGGGCGGCCTACTGCTCTGGATGATTTACTAGGGAGCCCGCTTGAAGAAGCTCTTTGTTTGGGCAGAGCGAACGCGCCTGCAGAAGAATCACCAATAGACTTTAACTTCGTGATTCTTCCGCAAAGGTCCAAGGCCGGGCTGGTCGACAAACTAATGTGACATTCCGACCTTTATCATGGATTACCTAGAACGGAATATCATCGTCGAAATCATCAGATGGTGGTGGACCGAAGTCATCTCCAGCCGGCGAACTCCCGCCGCCACCCTGGCTGCCACCTGATCCACCAGAAAAAGATCCGCCACCACCACCCTGGCTGCCACCTGATCCACCGGAGGAAGATCCGCCACCGCCCATTTCGCCGCGACTGTCCAGCATCTGCATCTCGCTGGCAACGACCTCTGTGGTGTAATGTTTCTGGCCGTCCTTCTCCCAATCCCGGGTTCGAAGTTCGCCTTCAATGTAAACTTTAGAACCTCGCTTCAGGTACTCCCCTGCGATTTCCGCCAGCTTGTTAAAAAAGACAATCCGATGCCATTCTGTGCGCTCCTTTTGCTCACCGGAATCCCTGTCTTTCCATCCCTTTGACGTCGCAATAGATACATTCGTGACCGCCCCGCCACTTGGCATGTACCGCGTTTCTGGATCCCTTCCCAGATTACCGACCAGGATTACCTTATTTATTCCGCGAGCCATCTTATTCTCCTATTCCTCTCAGGTTGTCACCAACCATCTTTATTTAATATGCCACCAGGCAATAATAACTCTTCTACAGCCCTTTGGCACAATTCTGGAACAGATAAGTCGATTCAATCAGTAAAAAAGCCGATGGGCAGAGCTCAGAAATTAACGAACTTTTTTGCTTGATGTGCCGCAAACTTATAACATCACTGCCCGGCCCGATACCGGCTGGCTTTCAGACTGAGTGTCAACGTTCATCGAAACTTCCGACCCGTCATCAGCGGAGCGGATCACCGGGTAACGCATACCACTGATAGCAGAATTCACTGAAATCGCACGTCGATTTCATCGATTACCAAAGCCGAGGTTAGGCCTTTGATCACTTTACAAGGTACCCCTTCCTGATGGATACAATTTCAATCCATGGTGCCAAGACACATAACCTAAAAAATATCAGCCTCGACATCCCAAGGGACAAACTGGTTGTTGTCACTGGACTATCCGGTTCCGGTAAATCCTCCCTGGCTTTCGATACGCTCTACGCTGAAGGCCAAAGGCGATATGTCGAATCCCTGTCGGCTTACGCCAGGCAATTTCTATCGCTGATGGAAAAACCTGATATCGAGCACATTGAGGGTTTGTCACCTGCCATCTCCATTGAGCAGAAGTCAACGAGTCACAATCCGCGCTCAACCGTGGGTACGATCACTGAAATCTACGACTACCTCAGATTGCTGTTCGCAAGAGTAGGTGAACCACACTGTCCTACTCATGGCATAAAATTACAATCGCAGTCGATCAGCCAGATGGTCGATCAGGTAATGGGTTTATCTGAAGACACTCGAGTCAATCTGCTTGCACCGATCATTCGGGAACGCAAGGGTGAGCACCTGCATCTGTTCAAACAACTAGCTTCACAGGGTTTCGTGCGGGCTCGCATCGACGGCATCATTACTGATCTTGATACCACACCCGACCTCGACAAAAACAAAAAGCACACCATCGAGGTTGTCATCGACAGGTTCCGAATTCGCCCGGACCTGATGACTCGTCTCGCGGACTCTTTTGAAACAGCAGTACAGGTCGCAGATGGTATCGCCGCTATCAGTTTCCCAGACGATAAAACAGAAGACCTGTTGTTCTCATCGCGGTTTGCATGCCCCCAGTGTGGCCACTCGATTCAGGAACTTGAACCACGATTCTTCTCCTTTAACAATCCTGCTGGCGCGTGCCAGGGTTGTGATGGGCTGGGCTTGCGCGAGTTTTTTGATCCGGACTCAGTGGTACAGGACCGGGAACTGTCTCTGGCAGAAGGTGCAATCCACGGCTGGGACAGGAGGAATATCTACTATTTCCAAATGCTTGGATCAATTTCAGAACACTATGGTTTCAACCTTGCGACACCATTCAAGGAACTTTCGAACAAGCACCAGGAAATCGTTCTTCGCGGAAGTGGTACCGAAGAGATTCAGTTTCGTTACGTCAACGATCGCGGAGACGAATATACCCGTGGCCACGCCTTCGAAGGGATCATCCCCAATATGGAGCGCCGTTATCGTGAAACCGATTCCCAGATGGTCAGGGAAAATCTTTCCAAGTTTCTTAGTACGCAAAACTGTCCTGAATGTCACGGCGCACGTTTAAATGCAGACGCCCGCTCGGTAACGATCAACGAGAAGTCACTCACTGACATTACTTCACAATCAGTTAATGACGCTTTTGATTACCTCTCTGACCTGGAACTCACAGGGCAGCGTGCCCAGATCGCAGAAAAGATCCTGAAAGAGGTTCAGGCAAGGCTCGGCTTTCTGATCGATGTTGGTCTCGACTATCTGACGCTATCGCGCAGCGCAGATACCCTGTCCGGCGGTGAAGCGCAAAGAATCAGGCTTGCAAGCCAGATCGGCGCGGGGCTCGTTGGGGTCATGTACATTCTGGATGAACCTTCAATCGGGTTGCACCAGAGAGACAACCAAAGACTTCTCGGTACGCTGACTCGGCTGCGAGACCTGGGCAATACTGTCATTATTGTTGAACATGACGAAGAAGCCATCCGCCACGCAGATTTTGTGATCGACATTGGCCCTGGCGCAGGGGTCCATGGTGGCGAGGTTGTCGCAAGCGGCACCCTGAACGATATCCTGAAAGAAGAAAGATCGATTACAGGGCAGTTCCTCAGTGGCAAGCGAAAGATCGAGGTGCCAAAAGAACGTCACATCTATAACCCGGATGCTGTGCTAACGCTTCGTTCGGCATCGGGTAACAACCTGAGGGACGTTGACCTAAATATTCCCATCGGCCTGATGACCTGTGTCACAGGAGTATCAGGTTCGGGAAAGTCCACCCTGATTAATCAGACTCTGTACCCGATTGCAGCAAAAGAACTCAATGGCGCCACCAACCCACAGGTTGCACCCTATGATGAAATAGTCGGCATGGATCAGCTAGACAAGGTCGTGGACATCGACCAGAGTCCTATCGGCCGTACTCCTCGATCCAATCCAGCGACTTACACACAGATTTTTACGCCCATCAGGGAACTGTTTGCCGCGACACAAGAGGCTCGGTCAAGGGGATATAAACCCGGCAGATTCAGCTTCAACGTGAAAGGTGGCAGATGCGAGGCATGCCAGGGCGATGGACTGATTAAAGTTGAAATGCATTTCCTGCCTGATGTCTATGTCACCTGCGATGAATGCAAGGCTAAACGATATAACCGCGAGACTCTGGAGATCCTCTACAAGGGCAAGAATATTCACCAGGTTCTTGAGTTAACGGTTGAAGACGCGCACACGTTCCTGGGTGCAGTCCCGATGATCGAACGACGCCTGCAGACCCTACTCGACGTGGGTCTTGGTTACATCAAGCTTGGGCAAAGTGCGACGACACTTTCCGGAGGTGAAGCACAGAGAGTGAAGCTTGCCCGCGAACTCTCCAAAAGAGATACCGGCAAAACCCTGTATATTCTGGATGAGCCAACAACAGGATTACACTTCCATGATATCGAGCAATTGCTCGAAGTCATTCACCGACTTAGGGATCATGGAAATACAATCGTTGTGATCGAACACAACCTGGACGTTATCAAAACTGCAGACTGGGTTGTTGACCTTGGTCCCGAAGGCGGCTCGGGTGGTGGTGAGATTATTGCGACCGGTACGCCGGAAGAAATCTCCCGGATGGAACATTCGTTTACCGGGCAGTTCCTGAAGCAGTTCCTGAAGCAGTCTCTGAAATAGTCAGGCAATCTTTGATTAAGAGCTTCCCTGACTATAAGCCTTTTGTACGGCTTCTGTCGCCACACCCTTGTTGATGTGGGCGTTACAGCCAGACAATACACTTTCAAGCGCGTTAACACAGAAAAGGACATTCCTGGGATTACTCGCGTAACCCATCAGACCAATACGCCATACTTTTCCAGCAAGCACGCCCAGACCAGGGCCTATCTCAAGGTTATAATGGTTCAACAGCTGTTTACGAACTGAAGCTTCATCCACCCCATCTGGAATAGTGACTGTATTCAATTGCGGCAGCCTGTAATCCTCCGCCACAATAAACTCAAGACCCAGCGCTTCAAGCCCTGCCCTTAGCGCCAGGTGATTATCCTGATGTCGTTCCCAGGATTTCTCAAGACCTTCTTCTTCCAGAATCACCAGGGACTCGTGCAGCCCGTAAAGTGCATTGACCGGCGCAGTATGATGATAGGCGCGGGTCTGGCCTTCACCCCAGTACCCCATCACGAGATTGAGATCCAGGAACCAGGAACTGACTGGCGACTTGCGGGACTGAACCCTGGCGACTGCTGCTTCGCTCAGACTGATCGGAGACAGGCCGGGCACACAGGAAAGACACTTCTGTGTTCCGCTATACGCGGCGTCAACTCCCCAATCATCAAGTTTCACTTCAATGCCGCCCAGCGAAGTTACACAGTCGACAATAGACAGGCAATCAAACTCCCTGGCGATCGCACAAAGTGCTTTGGCATCAGACCTGACTCCAGTGGACGTTTCCGCATGCACAAATGCGACGAGCCCGGCGTCTGTATTCTCCTCGAGCGTTGCCCTCAGTTTCTCCGGTGAGACCGGCGTTCCCCATTCATCCTCAACCAGAATCACTTGACCACCGAGCCGTCTAACGTTATCTGCCATTCGGGTACCGAACACCCCGTTAACGCAAACAACAACCTTGTCACCCGGTGACATCAGGTTTACAAAACAGGTTTCCATCCCGGCCGAGCCAGGTGCTGAGACTGGAATGGTCAACTCATTTTTTGTCTGAAAGGCAAACTGCAACAACGATTTGACCTCATCCATCAGACGGATGAACTCAGGATCCAGGTGGCCGATGGTAGGTCTTGCTAACGCACTTAGGATTCTTGGATTTACATCCGAGGGACCAGGCCCCATCAGGGTACGGGGTGTTGGATTGAATGAACTAACCACTGTAACAATTCCTTATAAAGTCTTGGGGTCTACAAACGACAAAGCCGGGCATAGCCCGGCTTTGAGATTTCTGCACTTCGGTCGAAATGACTCGACGAGGTACTGGCTATAGGCAAAGGCGATTTAGTCTTCGTTACTCGCTTCAACATCATCATCGAAATCTTCAAAATCGTCGTCATTATCTGGAAGCGGTCGATCAACGAGTTCCACAAACGCCATTGGCGCTGCATCACCTGCCCTAAAACCGCACTTGAGAATCCTGGTATAACCGCCCGGTCGCTCCTGGTACCTGGGTCCGATTTCAGAAAACAGCTTGCCTACAGCAGCTTTGCTTCTCATTCGCGAGAAAGCCAGGCGCCTGTTGGCAACTGAATCACTTTTCGCCAATGTAATCAGCGGCTCTGCTACACGCCTGAGTTCTTTCGCCTTGGGCACTGTGGTCCTAATGACCTCATGCTCAATCAAAGAGCAAGCCATATTGCGAAACATCGCTTTTCGATGAGAGCTGTTCCTGTTTAACTGTCTACCACTTTTTCTATGGCGCATCTTCTTGTTCCCTTACGACTGGAGTCGGAGTAAAAACTCGACCACTAAACTCATTTATAACTGTGTTTGTATCGGAGATACAATACCACCCTCATTGACAACTAGTGAGGTGAACGATTTTTTACTCCGACCCCGGTTCTTTAGCCTAAAACTCGATCGTCACCCCGAAGGCTTGATGGTGGCCAGTTCTCTAAGCGCATACCCAGAGACAAACCACGTGAAGCCAGAACATCCTTGATCTCTGTCAGGGATTTCTTTCCGAGGTTAGGTGTTTTCAGCAGCTCAACTTCTGTTCTGCGGATAAGGTCACCAATGTAATAAATATTTTCCGCTTTCAGGCAGTTAGCTGAACGAACTGTTAACTCCAGGTCATCGACCGGCCGGAGTAAAATTGGGTCAATCTCGTCTTCCTCTACAACCGCTTCTGGCTCGTTTTCACTTTCCAGGTCAACAAACACCGAAACCTGCTGCTGCAGAATGGTCGCTGCTCTTCGAATAGCTTCTTCTGGATCAATCGTACCATTGGTTTCCAGATCAATGACCAGCTTATCCAAGTCAGTTCGCTGCTCAACACGAGCGCTATCGACTTTGTAAGAGACTCGCTGAACCGGGCTGTAAGATGCATCCAACAACAATGAACCAATGATACGGCTTTCTTCTTCGTCAGCAATTCGTATATCTGCTGGCTCGTAACCCCGTCCTCGACCTACCAGCGCGCGAAGCTTCAAGTGACCGTTTTCGTTCAGGTTAGCGATGACGTGCTCAGGGTTTGCGATCTCAATGTCGTGACCGATTTCAAAATCACCGGCGGTAACAACGCCCGGGCCTTTTTGATCCAGGGTGATTTCAGCTTCGTCGTTGGAGTTCAATTTAACTGCAACACCTTTCAGGTTCAGCAGGATCTCAATAACATCTTCCTGGACACCTTCCAGGGTGCTGTATTCATGTAGCACGCCGTCTATTTCTGTTTCGACAATCGCACAGCCGGGCATGGAAGAAAGCAGAATGCGACGTAGTGCATTACCTAATGTATGGCCAAAACCACGCTCAAGTGGCTCAAGTACAACACTGGCGCGCGTAATTGATTGCTGCTCGATCTGTATGTGCTTCGGTGTCAAAAACTCTAATGAAGAATGTGGCATATTCTCACCTATAAGATGAATAACTGTTCAAAACGTGTCGGGTTTACTTAGAGTAAAGCTCGACAATAAGGTTTTCGTTAATTTCCTGCGGTAACTCATCGCGCTCTGGAGCAGCTTTAAACACGCCTTCCATTTTCTCTGGATTAACATCTACCCAGGGAACAGGGGAACGGTTCGCGGAAAGTGTCAACGCCCCCTGAATTCGAAGTTGGTTACGTGATTTTTCACGAATCGCAACAACGTCACCGGCTTCTACCTGGTATGAAGGAATATTAACAACGGTCCCGTTAACCACGATGGATTTGTGCGATACAAGCTGACGTGACTCTGCTCGGGTAGAACCGAATCCCATTCGATATACGACATTATCAAGCCGACGCTCAAGGATTCTTAGCAGGTTCATACCTGTTGCACCCTTCTGACGATCCGCCTTCTTGTAATAGTTACGGAACTGCTTTTCCAGCACGCCGTAGATACGACGAACCTTTTGCTTTTCACGCAACTGTACAGCGTAGTCAGAAAGTCTTGTTCTACGCTGACCATGCTGGCCAGGAACACTGTCAGCACGGCATTTAGATTCAAGAGGACGAACACCACTTTTAAGAAAAAGGTCGGTTCCTTCTCGTCTTGATAATTTTAATTTGGGTCCGAGATATCGGGCCATTGTTACTCTCCTCGGTTAAACCCTTCGCTTCTTGGGGGGTCTGCACCCATTATGTGGAATCGGGGTAACATCAGTGATGTTAGTGATTCTGAAACCCGCACCACTCAGAGCCCTGACGGCTGCTTCACGACCAGGGCCAGGTCCTTTGACAAATACTTCCAGGTTCTGCAGTCCATATTCCAGCGCTGCAGTACCAGCTCGTTCTGCCGCAACCTGCGCAGCAAAGGGCGTGCTCTTTCGAGCGCCACGGAATCCTGAACCACCAGCAGTTGCCCATGACAGAGCGCCGCCTTGTCGATCAGTGATCATGATGATGGTGTTGTTAAAGGACGCATGAATGTGCGCTAACCCATCAACTACCTGGCGCTTGCCTTTCCGACGCGTTGGTGCCGCCGGCGCAGCAGATGCCTCTGGAGCTTGAGTTTCCTCTGGCGTAGTTGTTTCTACTTCAGACATATTCTATTTCCCGATTTATCGCTTATTTGCGAATAGGCCGCTTAGGCCCTTTTCTGGTTCGTGCGTTTGTCTTGGTTCGCTGACCTCTCAGCGGCAAGCCTCGACGATGACGAATACCTCGATAGCATCCAAGGTCAAGCAAGCGCTTAATATTCAGCTGAACTGATCGACGCAGGTCTCCTTCTACTGGGAGCTTGGTTATTTCAGAGCGAAGTTTATCCAACTCGTCCTCTGTTAAATCCTGAACTTTTACCGTCGGGCTTACACCTGTCGCATCGCAAAGCTGCTTAGCTGTGGTGCGCCCAATCCCAAAAATATAGGTCAGGGAAATTACTGCATGTTTGTTGTCGGGGATGTTGATCCCGGCTAATCGAGCCATTCGACTTGCTCTCCTTTATCCTTGTCGCTGCTTATGACGTGGTTCCGCACAAATTACTCGCACTACACCCTTACGCCGGATAACGCGACAGTTCCTGCACATCCTTTTTACTGAAGCTCTGACTTTCATGTTCGTTTCCTAGGCTCCTGCTAAAAGCTAGCGTCTGCCAAAATTTTGCAAATTTGATTTCTTCATCAGAGATTCATACTGATGTGACATCAAGTGCGTCTGCACCTGTGACATGAAATCCATTGCCACTACCACCACGATCAACAAGGCTGTTCCACCCAGTTGGAAAGTGATGTTGAACTGCAAGATCAATGCCTGTGGTAACAGACAAACTGCAGTCATATAAAACGCCCCAACAAGAGTGAGACGCGTCAATATTGTATCTATGTGCATTGCCGTCTGGTCACCAGGTCTGAATCCCGGGATGAAGGCACCAGATTTTTTCAAATTGTCCGCCACTTCCTTCGGATTAAACATAATTGCCGTGTACCAGAAGCAGAAGAAAATGATTCCTAACGAGAACAAAATAATATTCAGAGGCTGACCCGGAGCGATCAGCAAACTCATATCCTGCAACCATTCCATACCAGGTGACTGACCAAACCACTGACCAATCGAGGCAGGAAAGAGCAGTAGACTACTGGCAAAAATCGCTGGAATAACCCCCGCCATATTTACTTTCAGCGGCAAGTGGCTGCTCTGGGCAGCAAATTGCTGCCGGCCCTGTTGACGTCTTGCATAGTTGACCGTGATACGTCGCTGGCCACGCTCCACAAAAACCACAGCAGCTACAATCATCATGGCCAGGGCAGCAATACCCAGTAAGGCGATGATTGAAATTTCGCCCTGGCGAGCCTGCTCAAAAGACTGGCCAATTGCACTTGGAAATCCCGACACGATACCTGTGAAGATGAGTATGGAAATTCCATTCCCGATCCCGCGTTCTGTCACCTGTTCGCCTAGCCACATCATGAACATGGCACCTGTTACCAGCGTGGTAATGGCCACAAAGTGGAATGCAAAACCAGGCGCATAAGCCAAACCTTGTGACGCCAGGCCGTTGCTCATCGCAAAACCCTGAATCGTCGCCAAAAGCAGCGTGCCGTACCGTGTGTACTGGGCAATCTTGCGTCGACCTGCTTCACCTTCCTTGCGGAGTTGCTGCAACGATGGCGTGGTTGCAACAATCAGGTTTGAAATAATAGATGAAGAGATGTAGGGCATGATCCCCAATGCCAGGATGCTCATACGCTCAATGGCACCACCGGAAAACATGTTCACCAGATCCAGGATACCGCCCTGGTTTGAGTTGAATAGTGATGCCAACCTGTCCGGGTTAATGCCGGGCAGCGGAATATGGCTGCCGACTCGATAAACAATAATCGCGAGCAGCACAAAGCGCAGGCGGGCCCATAATTCGGACAAACCTCCACCTGACACCATGGCCCTTGCTTTATCTTGTGCTACTGAACTATTCATCGGTTATTTACAATTACTCTTCTATGGAACCGCCAGCAGCTTCGATTGCTGCCCTGGCTCCCTTTGTCGCCCTGATACCTTTCAGGTTGACTGCTTTTTCGATCTTTCCTGACAAGATCACCTTCGCGCGCTTCATCGTACCCTTAAGCAGATCGGCATCAATCAACGCCTGCACGTCGATAACATCTGCTTCAACCGATGCGACTTCCGACAGCGTCACTTCAGCAGTAATCCGCGCCTTTGCTGAATTAAAACCAAACTTCGGCAAGCGCATCTGCAGTGGCTGCTGTCCGCCTTCGAACCCAGGCCTGACACGGCCACCGGACCGGGACTTCTGACCCTTGTGTCCACGACCACAGGTCTTACCCATCCCACTACCCATACCACGACCAACGCGCTTACCTGGCGAACGACTGCCGGCTCCGGGCTTTAAAGTGTTTAGTTGCATGTCTTAAGCTCCTGCTACTCTTCTACACGCAGCATGTAGGACACTTTATTGATCATGCCCCTTACTGCCGGTGTATCTTCAACTTCGACGGTATGTCTGACTCTTCGTAATCCCAACCCAGCCACACAGGCTTTATGAGATTTCAGTCTGCTAATCGTGCTTTTGGTCAAGGTGACCTTAATTTTCTTATCAGTCATTGTTCTTAACTCGTCTTCTTTTAACTTGTAATGTCTTCAACGGACTTGCCGCGTTTCTCGGCAATGCTTTCCGGAGAGCGCATTTCCTGCAGACCTTTGAAAGTCGCTTGCAGAACATTCACAGGGTTAGTGGAACCGTAGGACTTGGCCAGAACGTTATGAACGCCCGCCACTTCCAATACAGCTCGCATAGTCTTACCCGCAATAATGCCCGTACCATCAGAAGCTGGTTGCATGAATATCTTGGATGCACCGTGCCTGGCAGTAATCGGGTACTGGATAGTTGAGCCCTTAAGGTCAACTTGAATCATATTACGACGAGCTGCTTCCATAGCCTTTTGGATCGCAAGAGGCACTTCGCGAGCCTTACCACGGCCATAGCCAACACGGCCATTACCATCACCCACGACAGTCAACGCGGTAAAACCAAAAATTCGTCCGCCTTTAACCACCTTGGCAACCCGGTTCACCTGAACCAGCTTTTCCTGGATGCCTTCTTCGTTATCCTGATCGTTGTAAGCCATTTCCTATCCTTTATTGATTTCTGCTAAGCGTGATTAGAACTGCAAACCACCTTCGCGCGCCGCATCAGCCAAAGCCTTAATTCTGCCGTGATACTGGTACCCGGATCGGTCAAAAGCGACTTTTGCTACACCTAGCGCTTTCGCTTTTTCTGCTATCAGCTTGCCGACTTTCGCAGCATCTTCTGAGTTACCCTTGTTTTCCACACGAACAGACGCGTCAAGAGACGACGCGGAAGCCTGAACCATATCTCCTGCAGCAGAAATGATCTGCGCATAGATGTGTCGAGGTGTTCGAAATACACTCAACCGAGGTACTTCCAATTCCCTGATATGCATACGGGCTCTCTTTGCTCGCCTCAATCTAGATACTTTTTTCTTGCTCATCGTTGTTCTCACTAAATTCTCTTTGTATTCCCCGATACGACCCTTCGTTCGAGGAGAGATCCCTCGACTACACTCGGGATGAAGAACCTAACGGTTCATCACTTCTTCTTGGCTTCCTTACGCTTAACATACTCATCCACGTACCGTACGCCTTTGCCTTTGTAAGGCTCGGGCGGCCTGAATGCCCTAATATCTGCCGACACCTGCCCAACCAACTGCTTATCGATACCCTTTACAATCACCTGGGTCTGGGTTGGTGTCTCAATATCGATCCCTTCAGGCACCTCGTAGACAACCGGGTGTGAAAAACCTAATGACAGGTTCAGCTTCTTACCTTGCGCCTGGGCACGATAACCAACCCCCTGAAGTTGAAGTTCTTTTTGAAAACCACTGCTCACGCCCACTACCATATTGTTGACGAGCGACCGAAAGGTACCCGCCAGCGCTACTGACTTCTTGGAAACCTCTACTGCTTTAAGTTGTAATCGGTCTTCTTCCTGGCTAATCCCAACCAGGTCATGCAGCGTCATGGCAAGGTTTCCCTTTGAACCCTTGACGGTGACTTCCTGACCGCTCAGTGTGATTTCAACACCCTTCGGAATGGATACCGGATTGTTAGCAATTCGTGACATACGTAATACCTTCTTTTCAGCTCTGCGTTAGAACACAGAACAAATAAGTTCTCCACCAAGACCCTGCAAACGTGCTGTCCGGTCTGTCATCACACCTTTGTTGGTGGACAAGATGACTACCCCAAGACCACCGTTGACCACTGGGATTTCGTCTTTTCCCTTGTACTGGCGGAGCCCTGGGCGGCTAATCGTTTTGATTTGTTCAATAACGGGCTTACCTTCGTAATATCGAAGCACTATGTTCAGGTTCGACTTGCCACCATCAACAGCAGTTACATTACATTCCTCAATAAAACCTTCTTCTTTCAATACCGCTGCAACTGCTACCTTCAAAGTGGATGAAGGCATAGAAACATCCTGAATCTTTGCACGCTGTGCATTTCGGATTCGGGTTAACATGTCGGCCATTGGGTCTTGCATTGTCATTATGTGTTCTCCTTACCAGCTCGACTTAACCAAACCAGGTACGTCGCCACGCATTGTGGCTTCTCGTAGTTGTGTTCGTGACAAACCAAACCTTCTATAGACTCCGTGTGGACGGCCCGTCAACATACAACGCCTAACCTGTCTACTCGGACTGGCATCACGCGGCAACTTTTGTAATTTCAACTGCGCTTCCCACTTCTCATCGTCTGTTGCTTCGACGCTAGAAATTGTTGCCTTCAGGGACGCTCTCTTGGCCGCATACTTCTTGGCAGTCTTCTGCCTTTTCAGTTCGCGGTTGATCATGGATGTCTTAGCCATAAACTTATCTGTCCTTTATGCGTTGGTACTTTCTGTGCTTGCGTCTTCCCGCAGAGGGAAGTTGAAAGCACGAAGTAACGCTCTACTTTGGTCATCTGTTTTCGCGGTGGTCGTTATTGCAATATCCATCCCGCGAATCTTGTCGATCTTGTCGTAATCAATTTCCGGAAAGTCGATCTGTTCAGTGATACCCATCGAAAAATTGCCACGACCGTCAAAAGACTTGGTGTTTAGACCTCGAAAATCTCTTTGCCTTGGAATCACGATATTGATCAGACGATCCAAAAACTCATACATCCGAGATTTTCGTAATGTCACTTTGCATCCAATTGGATACTCTTCACGAACCTTGAACCCGGCGATAGATTTGCGCGCCTTGGTCATAACGGGCTTTTGTCCCGCAATCTGTTCCATATCAGCCAGCGCTGCATCAAGCTGCTTGCGATCAGCAATCGCTTCACCTACACCCATGTTCAGCGTGACTTTGGTAATGCGCGGCACTTCCATAATATTAGTAAGCCCAAGCTCTTCTTTGAGCTTCGGACGGATGTCTTGTTCATAAACTGCTTTAAGGTCTGTCATATCGGTTAACCGTCTATTTGTTCGCCAGTAGACTTAAAGACCCGGACCTTCTTGCCATCGTCCAGCTCTTTTATACCTACCCTGTCGGCCTTGTTAGTACTAACGTTGTAGATTGCTATATTCGAAGCCTGTATAGGCGCTTCTTTTTCGATAATGCCACCAGGCTGATTCATCTGGGGATTACCTTTAGTGTGTCGTTTTACCATGTTGATGCCGGAAACATACAACCGCCCACCATCCATAATGCGAGTTACTGCACCTGTCTTACCTTTGTCTTTACCAGCAATCACAATGACCCGGTCGTCTTTTTTCAGCTTTTGCATGTTTTCCTCTACAACACTTCAGGTGCCAGAGACACAATCTTCATGAAATTATCGTTACGCAGTTCACGAGTCACCGGGCCAAAAATACGAGTCCCAATCGGCTGTTTCTGCGGATTCAACAACACTGCGGCATTACCATCGAATTTAATCAGCGAACCATCTGCCCTTCGAACACCTTTTCGCGTTCGAACAACCACTGCATCCAACACCTGGCCCTTCTTTACCCTGCCACGAGGAATCGCTTCCTTTACGGTAACTTTAATAACGTCACCTATGTTCGCATAGCGACGCTTGGAGCCTCCCAGGACCTTAATGCACATAACACGGCGAGCACCGCTGTTATCTGCAATATCTAGATATGTTTGAACCTGAATCATCTCGTTACTCCAAAGCCTCTGACGGCAACATGTGACGTCCGACTGCTACAAACCTGCTTCTTAATCAATAATCGTTGCTTTACGATCAATTGAACTTAACTTCCACGCCTTACTCTTGGAGATCGGTCTTGTTTCTTCAATCGTGACCTTGTCCCCTTCCTGACACTGGTTATCAGCATCATGGGCATGTATTTTTTTAGATCGCTTAATGTACTTGCCATAGAGCGGATGCTTGATGCGTCGCTCGACAAGAACAGTAATTGTCTTATTCATCTTGTTACTGACTACGGTGCCGCTTGCGGTTCGAGCCAGGTTTTTTTCTTCGCTCATGCTTGTTCCTGCTTCTCGTTCAACACGGTTTTAATACGCGCGATGTCTCTCTTAATCTGCCCAAGCAGATGAGTCTGACCTAACTGGCCAGTCGACTTCTGCATGCGGTAGTTAAACTGGTCTTTAGCCAGATTATCGATGTCCTGTTGCAGCTCTTCGACTGACTTTTCTTTTAATTCCGATGCTTTCATCTTCTTAACTCACCCTTACATGACAACGCGTTTTACGAACGACGTTGCGAACGGTAGTTTTGACGCCGCCAGACGGAACGCTTCACGTGCTATTTCTTCTGTAACACCTTCCATTTCATAGAGCATTTTGCCGGGCTTAATCTGCGCGACCCAGTACTCTACATTACCCTTGCCCTTACCTTGCCTGACTTCGAGAGGCTTATTGGTAATAGGTTTGTCCGGGAAAACCCGAATCCAAATCTGCCCGCCACGTTTTACGTGCCTGGTCATCGCACGACGTCCGGCTTCGATCTGGCGAGCGGTCATGCGGCCACGTCCAGTTGCCTTCAGGCCGAATTCTCCGAAAGAGACTGTGCTCCCTCTTTGCGCAAGGCCACGGTTACGGCCTTTATGCATTTTTCTAAACTTGGTTCTTTTTGGTTGTAGCATGACTTTTTACCCGAAACCCTTAACCGAAACTCTGAACGTTGGCAGCACCTTGTGCCTCTTCCCGCGCACCGATGACTTCACCTTTGAAGATCCATACTTTTACGCCAAGGATTCCGTATGTGGTTAGCGCCTCTGCGGTGGCGTAATCAACGTCTGCCCTGATTGTATGAAGCGGCACACGACCTTCGTGATAAACTTCTGACCGGGCAATTTCTGCACCACCCAATCGTCCAGCAACCCGCACCTTGATGCCCAGAGCACCAAGCCGCATTGCATTCTGCATTACTCGCTTCATCGCCCGTCTGAACTGAACCCGTCGCTCTAGCTGTTGCGCGACGTTATGCGCAACAAGCTGCGCATCGAGTTCAGGCTTGCGAATCTCTTCAATATTGATATGCACCGGCACTTGCATTATCTTGCCAACTGCTTGGCGAAGGCGTTCTACGTCTTCACCTTTTTTACCAATCACGATACCAGGACGAGCTGTGTGAATCGTGATGCGCGCCGTCTGCGCAGGACGCTGAATCTCGATGCGGCTAACAGATGCCTGCGCCAGCTTCTTCCTGATGTACTCCCGAACTTGCAGGTCTTCATGAAGTTTTGCCACATAGGCGGGGCCAGCCGCATACCAGATAGAGGTATGGTCCTTGACGACGCCTAGTCGAAATCCTGTGGGATGTACTTTTTGACCCATTGTGGTCTCCTGCTAATCCTGTTTTTTTGCGACTACTGGTCAGCTACCGCAAGGGTAATGTGACAAGTTCGCTTTAGTATTCTGTCCGCTCGACCTTTCGCGCGAGGTTTAATGCGCTTCATGGTCAGCCCTTCATCAACCATGATGGTAGAAATCTTCAGCTCATCAACATCTGCACCTTCGTTATGCTCGGCATTGGCAATCGCTGATTCCAGCAGTTTGCGTACCAGATGCGCACCTTTTTTAGTGCTGAAGTTCAGTATGTCTAGCGCTTCGCCAACCTCTTTGCCGCGGATTTGATCCGCAACCAGGCGAGCCTTCTGCGCTGACATCTTGGCTCCTTTTAGCTTCGCTGCTACTTCCATCATCTAATTCCTCTTTTCTCTCCGAAACTACCGCTTAACTTTCTTATCGGCAGCATGTCCCCGGAACGTTCGAGTTAATGCAAACTCACCCAACTTGTGACCTACCATGTCTTCGCTAATAAACACGGGTACATGCTGGCGACCGTTGTGAACCTGAATGGTCAGCCCTACAAAGTCAGGGGTAATCATCGATCGGCGCGACCAGGTCTTAATCGGTCGCTTGTCGTTACTTTCCAACACTTTCCGGACCTTGTTCGACAAATGCAGGTCTACAAATGGTCCTTTTTTCAAACTACGAGGCACTATTCTTCTCCTATCGCTTGGAACGGCGACGGACAATCATCTTGTCAGTTCGCTTGTTCTTACGCGTCTTGTAACCTTTAGTTGGCACACCCCATGGAGATACGGGATGACGACCGCCTGATGTCTTACCTTCACCACCGCCATGCGGGTGATCTACCGGGTTCATAACAACACCACGTACAGTAGGCCTTACACCTCTCCAACGTTTCGCACCTGCTTTACCAAGTGAACGCAGATTGTGTTCGGAGTTCGATACTTCACCCACAACTGCCCGACATTCGGCCAGTACCTTTCTCATTTCCCCAGATCGAAGCCTAAGCGTGACGTAGCGTCCCTCTTTGGCGACGAGCTGCGCTGAAGTTCCAGCGCTACGCGCTATCTGCGCGCCCTTTCCAACCTTCAATTCAACGCAGTGAATAACACTACCCATTGGAATATTTCGCATCGGCAGACAATTGCCCACCTTGACCGGCGACTGCTCACCCGATTGAACGATGTCGCCTGCAGCAAGGCCTTTGGGCGCGATGATGTAGCGTCTTTCACCATCTTCGTATTTTAGGAGCGCAATATTTGCGGTCCTGTTTGGATCGTACTCTAGTCTTTCTACCTGGGCGGTAATGCCATCTTTGTTTCGTTTGAAATCTACAACACGATACTTCTGCTTGTGACCACCACCGATATGCCGCGTCGTAATCCGGCCACGATTGTTACGCCCGCCAGTTTTGGACTTTTTCTCCAATAGCGGCTTGTACGGTTCACCCTTATGCAAGTCAGGATTAACAATCTTGACGACGAATCTACGTCCTGGCGAAGTTGGCTTTGCTTTAACGACTGGCATGATCTTGTCTCTTATTCTTTAGACGCTATTAACTAACTAAAATCGATCTAACTAAAATCAATGTCGTGGCCGGCTTCCAGGCTTACATAAGCCTTCTTCCAGCTAGGGCGCTTACTGAAGCCACGAGCGTTTCTCTTAACTTTCCCTTTTACATTCATCACAGTGACTTTTTTGACCGGCACTTCGTAAATCTTTTCGACAGCCTCTTTAATCTCTGGCGCCGTTGCATCTTTGGCGACCTTAAACGCGAACTGGTTCGCTGTGTCGGCAATAAGTGATGTCTTTTCTGATATATGCGCACCTAGAATGATGTTGTATAGACGCTCTTGTTTCATGCGAACAACTCCTCTGCTTTCTTCAAGGCACCAACGGTAAAGAGCACTTTCTTATAGCCAATCAGGTTCACCGGGTTTACACCCTGAACATCAATAACATCAACGTTGTGAATATTTCTGCAGCCAAGGTAAAGGTTGTCATCAACCTCTTCGACGACAATCAACACGTTAGTCAGCTCAAGCTCTTTTAGTTTTGCGGAAAAAACTTTTGTTTTCGGCGCATCGATCGCGAAGTCTTCGACTACAACGAGTCGTTCCTGACGTACCAACTCGGAAAGAATTGCCTGCATGGCACCGTGGTACATCTTTTTGTTAACTTTTTTGGAATGGTCCATTGGCTTAGCCGCGAAGGTAACCCCGCCTCCACGCCAGATAGGGCTTCGAATCGTTCCGGCTCGAGCACGACCCGTTCCCTTTTGACGAAACGGCTTTCGACCGCCACCCCTCACTTCGGATCTGGTCTTCTGGGCTTTTGTACCTTGTCTGGCACCTGCCATATAAGAAACAACTACCTGATGAACCAGTGCCTCGTTAAATTCCCTACCAAATGCAGTGTCAGAAACGTCGACGCCGTTTTGGGCACCTATAATATCGAGGTTCAAGACTCACCTCCGCTAGCGACTTTAACTGCTGGAGTCACAATGACATCACCACCCTTTGCTCCGGGTACCGCGCCTTTAATCAGCAGTAAATTGTTTTCCTGATCTATTTTGACAACTTCCAGTGTCTGGGTTGTCACTCTTGCGGCGCCCATGTGGCCCGCCATCTTCTTACCTTTGTATACCCGGCCAGGCGTCTGGCACTGACCAATCGAGCCAGGCGCCCGGTGAGATACAGAGTTACCGTGTGTTGCATCCTGCATTTGGAAGTTGTAACGCTTAATAACACCCGCAAAGCCCTTACCTTTCGACTTGCCACACACATCAACCTTCTGGCCTTCTGTGAATGCTTCGACTGTCAGAGAATCACCAACGCTCAGCGCTGCATCGTCTGTTCGAAATTCCCAGAGGCTTCTTCCAGCTTCAACCGAAGCCTTGGCGAATTGACCAGCGGCTGGTTTCTTCACTCGTGATGCCTTTACTGTGCCGGCAGTCACCTGGATCGCCGTATAACCATCGGTGTCGACTGACTTGACCTGGGTAATTCTATTGGGAGTCGCTTCAATAACAGTTACAGGAATCGATACGCCATCTTCAGTGAAGATACGTGTCATCCCTCTTTTTATTCCAACTATGCCAATGGTCATCTTGTTATTCCCTTCTTTCTACCTTTACCTACTGCGTATTACTTCCGTTTCTGTACTTAGGCCAGGTTGATCTGGACTTCTACACCTGCGGCCAAATCCAGCTTGGTTAACGCATCAACGGTTTTCTCAGTAGGCTCTACAATATCGAGCAGACGCTTGTGAGTCCGGATCTCGAATTGGTCTCTTGCATCTTTATAGACGTGGGGTGAAGTCAGCACAGTGAATTTTTCTATTCGAGTAGGCAAAGGGATCGGGCCTTTTACCTGCGCGCCGGTTCGCTTGGCTGTATTGACAATTTCCTGCGTCGAAATATCGATGAGCCGATGGTCAAAGGCTTTCAATCGAATTCTAATTCTCTGGTTTTGCATTCAAACCGTCTCCGTTTACAACAGCGCACCATTGTAATTTACTGATTTATAAAGCAAAAAAGGCCCTCCCTAACAAGGGAAGACGCATTCAATGCTTGTTGCTCGCGATCGAGCTGCCCATGGTTCCAAATCGGAACCTTGTCGATATCCATGAATAGGCTAGCTATTCATCTCATCCTCCGCAAACCGCTATGTAGCAGCCTCTGAGGAAATTACGTGAGTTACCCCCACGTCGAGGGCGCGAATAGTACGCAACCTTTCCATGAAATGCTACTGTTTTTGCAGCTACCGGTAGAAAAGACGCCAGCGGCTCGCACCTGCCTCAAGCATTTTAGTCGTTTCAAGCCTAATTAGCGGGATTTTACCAGTACTTCACGGGAATATAGTATGCACTTACTTACGGCGAGAATACTTATAACCAGGGTTAGGGAGCGATTCCAGCCAGCCTCGGCCCGTTATTTGCGATAGCGCGCCTATTAGGTCAACCGGAGATCGCTTCCGACAGCAAAAATCGGAATAACAGGCGACCTACCTAGTGACTCTTCAGCCTCGGTCGGGTGCGGTGATTATCCACCGCAAGATCCCTCCGCTTCGGTCGAGTGCGGTGATGATCCACCGCAAGATCCCTCCGCTTCGGTCGGGTGCGGTGATTATCCACCGCAAGATCCCTCCGCTTCGGTCGGGATATCTGAATAGCTAGGCTATTCAGATATCTTCGTGACAACACCTGCACCAACTGTCCGGCCACCTTCTCGAATAGCAAAACGCTGGCCTTCTTCCATCGCGATCGGGGCAATCAGCTCAACTGCCATCGTCACGTTATCACCAGGCATCACCATCTCGGTACCTTCAGGTAACTCACAAGACCCTGTGACATCTGTCGTCTCAAAGAAGAACTGTGGCTTGTAGCCTTTGAAGAATGGCGTATGACGACCACCTTCATCTTTCGACAAGACGTAAACCTCACCTTCAAAATGCGTATGCGGGGTGATTGACCCCGGCGCCGCCAGTACCTGGCCGCGCTCTACTTCTTCTCGCTTGGTACCACGAAGCAGAACACCAACGTTCTCGCCTGCACGACCTTCGTCAAGCAGCTTGCGGAACATCTCTACACCCGTACAAGTCGTCTTCTGCGTATCCTGGATACCAACGATCTCAAGCTCCGCGCCCACCTTTACAATGCCGCGACCAATTCGACCCGTGACAACGGTGCCACGACCTGAGATCGAAAATACGTCTTCAATCGGCATCAAAAATGGTCGGTCAACGTCTCGCGTAGGCTCCGGAATATAAGAATCCAAAGTCTCTACCAGCTTAATAATCGACGGCGTACCAATCTCTGATTCGTCACCTTCCAGCGCTTTCAGCGCACTACCGATAACGATCGGCGTGTCGTCGCCCGGAAAATCGTACTGGTCAAGTAACTCTCGTACTTCCATTTCAACCAGCTCTACCAGCTCTTCGTCATCAACCATGTCCGCTTTGTTCAGGAACACAATGATGTAAGGAACACCGACCTGCTTCGACAGCAGAATGTGCTCTCGTGTCTGGGGCATCGGACCATCAGCTGCTGAACACACCAGGATCGCGCCGTCCATCTGAGCCGCACCCGTGATCATGTTTTTCACATAATCAGCGTGACCAGGACAGTCTACATGTGCGTAGTGCCGATTCGGCGAATCATACTCGACGTGTGAAGTCGAAATCGTGATACCACGCTCTCTTTCTTCCGGCGCATTATCAATTGCGTCAAACGCCTGGAACTCGCCTCCCCATGTCTCTGCACAGACCTTGGTAATCGCCGCTGTCAGCGTCGTCTTACCATGGTCAACGTGACCAATGGTTCCTACATTTACGTGCGGCTTTGTCCGCTCAAATTTTTCCTTAGACATTTTTACCTCTATCTCACTTGGAAAAGCAGCCTGTACGAATGTCGCTATGACCGCAAACCTTAAACATGAAGTTAGCGCTGGCTAACCCCTCCTACCTTTAAACTTCAGCCTGGTAATACCCCAATCATGAAGTTTGGTATCTCTTTCATCACCGCCAGTTAGCCATTTCGGCTGATCAACGATTCTGCAATACTGTCGGGGACTTCACTGTACTTTGAAAATTCCATAGAAAAATTCGCCCTACCCTGGGTTGCAGATCTCATGTCTGTCGCATAACCAAACATTTCCGCTAGCGGTACTTCAGCCCTCACAGCCTTACCCGCAGGTACATCTTCCATGCCCTGCACAATGCCGCGGCGACGGTTCAGATCACCAACAACATCGCCGTAGTACTCTTCCGGCGTGACCACTTCAACATTCATTACCGGCTCAAGCAGCACAGGTCTTGCATCCAGTCCACCAGTTCGCATGGCCATGGAACCGGCAACTTTAAAAGCAACCTCGCTGGAATCGACGTCATGATAAGAACCGTCGTACAAAGTCGCTCTTATTCCCTGAAGCGGATAACCAGCCAATACTCCATTCGACAACTGATCATGAATCCCTTTATCCACCGCGTTAATGTATTCCCGGGGCACGACACCGCCAACAATCGCATCAACAAACTCATAGCCATCACCTTCGATCGGTTCGATCTTGATCCAGACATGGCCGTACTGTCCCCGCCCCCCGGTTTGCCGAATAAACTTGCCTTCTGAGTTAACGGTCTCGCGAATTGTTTCCCGATAGGCTACCTGCGGCTTGCCAATGTTTGCCTCAACACCGAACTCGCGCTTCATTCGATCAACAATGATATCCAGGTGCAGTTCACCCATGCCGCCAATAATAGTCTGGCCACTTTCCTGGTCGGTGTGAACCCTGAAGGATGGGTCTTCGGCCGCGAGCTTACCCAGTGCGATGCCCATTTTTTCCTGGTCTGCCTGTGTCCTGGGCTCTACTGCTACATGAATCACCGGGTCAGGAAACTCCATCCGTTCCAGAGTAATCGCCTTACCCTCATCACAAAGGGTGTCGCCCGTAGTCGCCAGTTTAAGACCGATGGCTGCAGCGATATCTCCAGCCCGAACTTCCTTTATCTCTTTCCTGTCATTGGAATGCATCTGGACCATTCGCCCGATACGCTCCTTCTTACCCTTGATCGGATTCCATACGGAATCCCCTGATTGCAGCACTCCTGAATAGACCCGAAAAAAGGTCAGCGCACCAACGAAGGGATCAGTGGCAATCTTGAAAGCCAACGCTGCAAATGGCTGATCGTCATCCGCATGCCTTTCTGCCTCTTCTTCAGTATCTCCAAGAAAGCCTTTGATGGCCTTCACTTCATCCGGCGCTGGCAAATATTCAACGACTGCGTCCAGCATTGTCTGGACACCTTTGTTCTTAAAGGCTGAACCACAAATTGCGGGGACAATATCGTTATCAATGGTACGTTGTCGGATACCCTGCTTGATTTCCTCACTAGTGAGCTCGCCACCTTCGAGGTATTTTTCCGTCAGCGCGTCACTGGATTCGGCCGCGGCTTCGATTAGTTTTTCTCTATACTCTTCGGCCTGTGCGACCAGATCTTCCGGAATATCTGCCTCTTCAAATGTCAGCCCCAGATCATCTTCATTCCAGTAGATGGCTTTCATTTTTACGAGATCGATGACCCCTTTAAAATGTTCTTCGGCACCGATGGCAAGCTGCAGGCATACCGGCGTGGAACCCAGACGCTGTTCAATCTGATCTACAACCCGCAGGAAATCAGCTCCAGCACGATCCATTTTATTGACGAACACAAGTCGCGGCACTTCATATTTGTTAGCCTGACGCCAGACTGTTTCCGATTGAGGCTCTACCCCTGAGGTGCCACAAAATACAACGACCGCGCCATCAAGCACCCGCAATGATCGCTCCACCTCAATCGTGAAGTCGACGTGGCCCGGCGTGTCGATGATGTTGATTCTGTGCTGATCGAACTGACCTTTTGTTCCCTGCCAGAATGCCGTGGTTGCAGCAGACGTGATCGTAATGCCACGCTCCTGCTCCTGCTCCATCCAGTCCATTGTTGCTGCGCCGTCGTGGACTTCCCCTATTTTGTGGGAAAGCCCGGTATAGAACAGCACGCGCTCTGTTGTCGTTGTTTTACCAGCGTCAACGTGCGCGACAATGCCGATATTGCGATATCGGTTGATGGGTGTTTCTCTAGGCACGGGAACTCCGCTAAGAGGTAGTCGCTAGAATCGATAGTGAGCGAAAGCCCTGTTCGCTTCTGCCATTCTGTGCGTATCTTCACGCTTTCGAACAGCGGAGCCACGGCCTTCGGCAGCTTCCATCAATTCACCAGCCAGTCGCTGAGACATGGATTTTTCGCCACGCTTTCGGGCTGAATCAACAAGCCATCTCATGGCAAGCGCATTGCGACGGGAAGGTCTTACTTCAACGGGAACCTGGTAGGTTGCACCACCAACTCGTCGAGATTTCACCTCAACAGATGGAGCGATCGCCTCCAATGCTGCGTCAAAAACCTCAATAGGGTCTCCTGCTCCACGCTCTTTAACGCGATCCAGCGCACCATAAACAATCTTTTCTGCAACAGATTTCTTGCCACTAACCATTACATGGTTCATAAATTTAGCAAGGGTAACGTTTCCGTACTTCGGATCAGGGAGAATGTCCCTTTTAGGCGTGACTCTTCTTCTAGGCATGGTTACTTCCTCTTCAGGTTAATCGGACACAACGTCCGGCCTTACTCTTAGAAGTTTCTTGGAATTTGCATCGCAAATTCCGTAAAACTTCTTAGACCCCGAGCGCTAGCCGAGGGGTCTCTGTTTAGACCCCGAGCGCTAGCCGAGGGGTCTCTGTTTGTTGAACCACCAACGTTAGCTGGAGGGTCTGTACTTCCTATCTACCAAAATCGAGATCTCTCCACTCCAGCGCTTCGCGCTTCCGGTCGAGATGACGATGGGTTGCGAACGCTTCCGGTCGAGATGACGATGGGTTGCGAACGCTTCCGGTCGAGATGACAATGGTTTGCGAACGCTTCCGGTCGAGATGACGATGGTTTGCGAACGCTTCCGATCGAGATGACGATGGGTTGCGAACGCCTCCGGTCCAGATGACGCAATTTTAGAAGCGCGCCTCCAGTCTGGATTACGGTTGGTCTAGCTTTTCGGTTTCTTAGTGCCGTACTTGGACCGGCCTTGCATTCGGTCGCTTACGCCAGTGGTATCCAGCGTTCCACGAACCGTGTGATATCGAACACCCGGCAAGTCTTTGACCCGACCACCCCTGATCAGAACAACTGAATGTTCCTGCAGGTTATGGCCTTCACCACCGATGTACGAGGTCACCTCAAAACCATTGGTCAACCTAACGCGGCAGACTTTACGCAGCGCCGAGTTCGGTTTTTTCGGCGTGGTCGTGTACACACGCGTACAAACACCCCTTTTTTGGGGGCTGGCTTGCAGCGCGGGTACGTCGCTCTTGGCGATCTTGCGCTTTCTTGGCTTTCGAACCAATTGGTTGATTCTGGCCATAACTCTGTATTCTCCTGTAAATTTTCCGAAAACCAGCGATTGGGCTGATTCCGCGAGGGGCGCATTCTAGGCGTAACGGTGGTCGGAGTAAAGTGTTACTCCAACCCCGAATCTGGCTTTAGCTAACCTCACTGGAGTTCAATGCGTCTGCAAGCGCCTGTTCTACTTCACTGGCACTAACTGTGCCGCCATCGTCACCGGATTCACGCTTCTTCTTGCGATCCGCATGGTATTTCAAACCCGTACCAGCCGGTATCAAACGTCCAACAATCACGTTTTCCTTCAATCCACGCAGGTGGTCACGCTTGCCAGTAACGGCTGCTTCCGTGAGTACCCTTGTAGTTTCCTGGAACGAAGCTGCTGAGATAAAGGATTCTGTTGCCAAAGCCGCCTTGGTGATACCAAGCAGGACTCGCTGACCCTTAACCTCTACCTTACTGTCCGCACGGAGGCCATCGTTCGCTTCAAGGAAGCGGTTATATTCAACCTGCTCACCCTTGATCATGACCGAATCACCAGGCATCGAAATTTCTACTTTCCTGAGCATCTGACAAACAATCACTTCAATATGCTTGTCGTTGATACCTACACCCTGCAGACGGTAAACGTCCTGGATTTCCTTAACGATGTAGTTAGCAAGCGCCGCAACACCCTTGAGCCTGAGAATGTCGTGTGGATTCTCGGGTCCGTCAGATACAACTTCGCCTTTCTCTACATGCTCACCCTCAAATACCGTCATGTGACGCCACTTGGGAATCAACACCTCGTAGTGATCTGAACCTTCCGGCAATTCACTCGTGTCTTGCGGTGTAATCACGAGCCTGCGCTTACCTTTGGTTTCCTTACCGAAGCTAACCGTACCGGTGATTTCTGCAAGTACCGCTGCCTCTTTCGGCTTTCGTGCCTCGAAGAGATCGGCAACCCGAGGTAAACCACCCGTGATATCACGAGTTTTTGAGCTTTCCTGAGGAATACGGGCAATAACGTCACCCGCCTCGATATGCGCCCCATCTTCCAGGCTAAGGATAGCGTTTGCTTCCATAAAGTAATGAGCCGGCACATCTGTGCCTGCGAGGTTCAATGCTTCACCCTTGTCGTCCACCAAGCGTACTGCCGGCCTGATATCCTTACCTGCACTCGGTCGATCTTTGGGATCGATAGTGGAGATGCTGGTCAGTCCAGTCAACTCATCGGCCTGTCTTCGAATCGTGATGCCTTCTTCCATACCCTCAAACACAACATTACCCTGAACTTCAGAGACAATCGGGTGAGTGTGCGGATCCCAGTTTGCAATGATTTCGCCTGATTCAACGTGCTCACCTTCGCCTTTCTTCAAAACAGCCCCGTAAGGCAGCTTGTATCTTTCTCGCTCCCTACCGCTTTCGTCATCAGCTACTGCAATCTCACCAGAACGGGATACCGCAACCAACTCACCGTTGGTCTTGGTGATCGTCTTAAGGTTATGAAGGTGGACGCTACCGGCGTGTTTCACCTGAACGTTGTCGATCGCCGTTGCCCTGGACGCTGCACCACCAATGTGGAACGTACGCATAGTGAGCTGTGTTCCTGGCTCACCAATTGACTGTGCAGCGATAACACCAATGGCCTCACCAATGTTAATAATGTGCCCACGGCCCAGATCACGTCCATAGCAATTACTACATATGCCGTATCGTGTTTCACAGGTAATCGGACTACGCACGATCATTTCATCGATACCGGAGTCCTCGATGACATCTGCAAGTTGCTCATCTATAAATGAGCCTCTAGTTAACAGCACGTCTTTGCCGTCGGAGGTCATGACATCTTCTGCCACAACGCGGCCGAGAACCCTGTGCCCGAGCGCCACGACGACGTCACCGCCCTCAATCACAGCACTTATCAGCATGCCTCTGTCGGTACCACAATCAACTTCTGTGACAACCAAATCCTGGGCAACGTCAACAAGTCGGCGAGTCAGGTATCCGGAGTTGGCGGTTTTAAGCGCTGTATCCGCAAGACCTTTTCGAGCGCCGTGGGTGGAGATGAAGTACTGCATTACATTCAGCCCCTCACGGAAATTTGCAGTAATAGGCGTCTCAATAATCGAACCGTCCGGCTTGGTCATGAGGCCTCGCATACCAGAAAGTTGCCTGATCTGTGCGGGGCTGCCCCGTGCTCCGGAGTCAGCGTACATCCATACACTGTTGAAAGAACTCTGTTCTTCTTCTTCGCCCTCACGGTTTTTAACGGTTTCTTTGGACAGGTTATCCATCATGGCCGCACCAACCATATCGTTAGCACGCGTCCAGATATCAATTACTTTGTTGTACTTTTCACCCTGGGTCACAAGACCTGAAGCAAACTGGGACTCAATTTCCCGGATCTCCGCCTCAGCTTCTGCAATGATTTCGGCTTTTTCATCAGGAATAACAAAATCATCTACACCGATGGACGCACCGGAACGAGTTGAATACTCGTACCCGAGGTACATTAGCTGGTCAGCAAAGATAACGGTCTCTTTCAAACCAACAGATCGGTAACAAAGGTTAATGAGACGAGAAATATCCTTGTTGCTCATAGTGTTGTTTACGTGGCTATACGGCATCCCGTCAGGCACGATTTCATAAACCAACGTTCGACCAACTGTTGTATCAATAATTTCAGTAGACTCAATCAGTTCGCGATTTTCGTTAAACAGCTTCTGCGTAACTCGCACCTTGACCCGAGCCTGCAAACCGACCTGACCAGATCGATAGGCTCGTGAAACTTCATGAATATCCGCAAAGACCATGCCTTCGCCTTTGTCGTTAACGCGTTCCCGGGTCATCCAGTAGACACCAAGGACGACGTCCTGGGACGGAACAATAATTGGCTCGCCGTCTGCAGGTAGCAATACATTATTCGTAGACATCATGAGCGCGCGCGCTTCCAGCTGTGCTTCGATCGTCAGCGGAACGTGAACGGCCATTTGGTCGCCATCAAAGTCAGCGTTGTAGGCAGTACAGACCAAGGGATGAAGTTGGATCGCTTTACCTTCAATCAACACAGGCTCAAACGCCTGAATACCTAAACGGTGAAGTGTCGGTGCACGGTTCAGAAGTACCGGGTGCTCACGAATAACATCAGCGAGAATATCCCAGACTTCAGCCGTTTCCCGCTCGACCATTTTCTTGGCCGCCTTAATCGTTGTAGCAAGCCCCCTTGCCTCAAGCTTGCCAAAAATGAACGGCTTGAACAGCTCAAGTGCCATTTTCTTGGGCAGACCACACTGGTGGAGTCGTAGCGTTGGCCCAACAACAATGACCGAACGACCAGAATAGTCGACTCGCTTACCAAGCAGATTCTGACGGAATCGACCTTGCTTACCCTTGATCATGTCTGCCAGCGACTTAAGTGGGCGCTTGTTAGTACCCGTAATGGCCCGACCACGTCGTCCATTATCCAGCAGCGCATCTACAGCTTCCTGCAGCATTCTCTTCTCATTACGCACGATAATGTCAGGTGCGGAAAGGTCCAGCAGCCGCTTCAGTCGGTTGTTCCTGTTGATAACCCGGCGGTACAGGTCGTTCAGGTCGGAAGTCGCAAAGCGTCCACCTTCAAGTGGCACCAAAGGGCGGAGATCAGGCGGAAGAACCGGCAGAACAGTGAGGATCATCCATTCAGGTTCGTTACCCGATTTATCAAACGCTTCCATCAACTTCAGGCGTTTGGTCAGCTTCTTGATTTTGGTTTCAGAGTTTGTCTGTGGAAGCTCTTCACGAATCGTCTGGACCTCTTCGTTCAGGTCCATATCTTCCATCAGCCCCTGGATCGCTTCGGCGCCCATCTTGGCGTCAAACTCATCACCGAATTCTTCAAGCGCCTCGTAGTACTGCTCATCAGTCAGTAGCTGGCGTTTTTCCAGTGTTGTCAGACCCGGGTCAATCACAACGAATGATTCGAAATACAACACTCGCTCGATATCGCGCAGCGTCATATCCATCAGCAGTCCAATTCTGGACGGCAGTGACTTCAGGAACCAGATATGCGCGACAGGACTTGCGAGCTCAATGTGGCCCATACGCTCACGACGTACTTTCGCGAGCGCCACTTCGACGCCACATTTTTCGCAGATAACACCACGATGCTTGAGTCGCTTGTACTTACCGCAAAGACATTCATAGTCCTTGTTCGGGCCAAAAATCTTGGCGCAGAAAAGACCATCACGTTCCGGCTTGAACGTACGATAGTTGATCGTTTCAGGCTTTTTAACTTCGCCATAAGACCAGCTCCTGATCAAATCAGGCGAAGCGAGTCCGATTCGAAGCGAATCAAACTCTTCTGACTGTCCTTGTGCTTTCAGTATGTTCAGCAAATCTTTCAAGGCTTTTCTCCACGTCAGGTCGAAACCTGACCTTTATTTCAATTCTATATCGTCAGTCAATATTGGGTGAGAACGACGCTAATCGTTCTCTAGCTCAATATCGATGCCCAGTGAACGGATCTCTTTCACCAGCACGTTGAATGATTCAGGCATACCCGGCTCCATTCTATGATCACCGTCCACAATGTTTTTATACATCCTGGTTCGACCATGAACGTCATCCGACTTAACCGTCAGCATTTCCTGAAGCGTATAAGCCGCCCCATAGGCTTCAAGTGCCCAAACTTCCATTTCCCCGAATCGCTGACCGCCAAACTGGGCTTTACCACCTAGCGGTTGTTGCGTTACGAGGCTATAGGAACCTGTCGATCGCGCATGCATTTTGTCGTCAACAAGGTGGTTCAACTTAAGCATGTACATGTAACCAACCGTGACTGGCCGATCAAACGGCTCACCAGTACAGCCGTCATACAACACGCACTGGCCGTCGGCTGGCAAATCAGCAAGCTCAAGCATCGTCTTGATCTCGGCCTCGCTGGCGCCATCAAAGACACCCGTCGCCATCGGCACACCGCTACGCAGGTTACCTGCCATTTCAAGGATCTCAACATCTGAAAACTCCTCAAGATTCTCGATCCGACCGCTCTGATTGTAGATCTTTTCCAGGAAGTCCTTGATGTCGGCAGCTTGACGCTGGGCGTCCAGCATTTCACCGATCTTGATACCAAGACCGTGGGCAGCCCACCCTAGATGGGTCTCAAGAATCTGTCCAACGTTCATTCGCTTCGGTACACCAAGCGGATTCAACACGATATCAATCGGCTCTCCGTTCTCGTCGTGCGGCATATCTTCAACAGGCTTAATAACTGAGATCACGCCCTTGTTTCCGTGACGCCCTGCCATCTTATCGCCAGGCTGAATTCGCCTCTTAATCGCAAGGTAGACCTTGGTGATTTTCAGTACACCGGGCGCGAGGTCGTCACCTGATTCAAGCTTGCCTTTGCTTTCTTCAAAACTTTCATCCAGATTATTGCGACGCTCCTTGAGCCTTAAGTCTGCCTGCTCTAGCAGATCGTTAAGGCTGTCCTTCTCCATGCGCAGCTTGAAGAAACTCTCTGATTCAAGATTTGCCAGGTAGTCCCGGGTTATCTTGTCGCCTTTCTTCAACTCAGGACCGGCAATAACTTTCTGGTTCGCCAATGACTCGGTCAATCGTTCAAAAGTTGCGGTCTGGACAATCCGGAATTCTTCGTCGATGTTCTTGCGAACTTCGTCGAGTGCAGCGCGCTCGATATCAAGGGCACGCTTATCCTTGGGAAGACCGTCACGAGTGAACACCTGCACATCAATCACGGTGCCGGTGTAGCTGCTGGGTACTCGCAGCGAAGTATCTTTCACATCCGACGCTTTCTCACCAAAGATCGCTCTTAAGAGCTTTTCTTCTGGCGTCAGCTGGGTTTCGCCTTTCGGCGTTACCTTACCAACCAGAATGTCGCCCGGATCTACTTCTGCACCGATGTAAACAATACCGGACTCATCGAGCTTGGACAGTGCACCTTCACCAACATTCGGGATATCACAGGTTATTTCCTCAGATCCCAACTTGGTATCACGAGCAATACAGGTCAGCTCCTGAATGTGAATCGTAGTGAACCGATCTTCTTTCACGACCTTTTCAGAGATTAGGATCGAGTCCTCAAAGTTATAGCCATTCCAGGTCATAAACGCGATGCGAATATTCTGGCCAAGCGCCAATTCACCGATATCAATGGAAGGGCCGTCGGCAAGGATATCCTGTTTAGCAACTACGTCGCCTTCCTTGACCAGCGGTTTCTGGTTAATACAGGTGTTCTGGTTAGAGCGCTGGTATTTCGTGAGGTTATAAATGTCAACGCCAGCCTCACCACTTTCGGTTTCAGCGTTGTTGACTCGAATGACAATCCTGCCAGCATCGACGGTTTCGATAACCCCGCCACGCCTGGCAACAACACAAACACCGGAATCCCTAGCAACTGTTCGCTCCATACCTGTTCCAACCAGCGGCTTTTCGCTACGCAGTGTTGGTACAGCTTGACGCTGCATGTTGGAACCCATCAACGCCCGGTTAGCATCGTCGTGCTCCAGGAACGGAATCAGGGACGCAGCAACTGATACCACCTGTTGCGGCGATACATCCATAAAGTTGACAGATTCGCGAGCCATCTTGGTAAATTCACCAAGGTGACGTACTTCCACCATATCTTCCGTCAATCGGCTATTCTCATCCATGGTCGCGCTCGCTTGCGCGATAACGTAATCACTTTCAACAATGGCTGACAGGTACTCGATCTCATCCGTTACGTTTCCGTCAGAAACCTTCCTATACGGGCTTTCAAGGAATCCATACTCATTGGTACGCGCATAAGTCGCCAGTGAATTGATCAGGCCAATGTTCGGTCCTTCAGGTGTCTCAATCGGACACACCCGCCCATAGTGGGTTGGATGAACGTCACGAACCTCAAAACCTGCGCGTTCCCGCGTCAGGCCACCCGGGCCAAGGGCCGAGACACGACGCTTATGCGTCACCTCGGATAGAGGATTATTCTGATCCATAAACTGCGACAACTGCGCAGAGCCGAAGTATTCTTTGACTGCTGCCGCAACGGGCTTCGCGTTAATCAGGTCCTGCGGCATCAGTCCTTCGCTTTCTGCCAACGACAACCGCTCCTTCACGGCCCGCTCTACCCTGATCAAACCAAGACGGAAGGCATTTTCTGCCATTTCCCCAACAGAACGAACCCGCCTGTTACCAAGGTGATCAATATCATCCACGGTATCTTTACCATTTCTGATGTCTATCAGGCACTTCATCACATCGATAATGTCATCGTTTGACAGCGTACCTTCGCCGGCTTCTTCTTCGCGGCCAAGGCGTCGATTGAACTTCATTCGACCAACTGCAGTCAGGTCATAACGTTCAGAAGAGAAAAACAAATTAGTGAACAGGTTCTCAGCGGCCTCTTTAGTTGGCGGCTCGCCAGGACGCATCATTCTGTAGATCTCAACCAGCGCTTCAAGTCGATTGGTTGTACTGTCGACATTCAGCGTGTCAGAGACAAATGGGCCGCTATCCAGATCATTCGTATAAATGGTATTGAATGCTGTAACACCAGCCTCGGCCAGTTGATCCAGCACTTCTTCGGTGATCTCCGTGTTACATGGAATGACAACTTCACCGGTTTCAGTGTCCACGATGTCTTTCGCAAGCACATGACCACAGACATAGTCGGATGGACAGTTCAGCCTTTTCAGGCCAGCTTCTTCCATCTCCCTAATATGTCGGGCAGTGATCCTGCTGCTTTCTTCGACAATGATGTTGCCTTTCTTATCCACAATGTCGAATTTAGCTGTCTCACCACGGAGACGGCCCGCAATCAGCTCTAGCGTATAAGTTTCTTCTGTTACCTCAAAGCTGTCCGTTTCAAAGAAAATGTCGAGAATCTGTTCTGACGTGAAATCCAGCGCGCGCAGTAATATCGACGCGGGCAGCTTTCTTCGTCTGTCGATTCGCACGAATACGCAGTCTTTAGGATCAAACTCAAAATCCAGCCATGATCCTCGCATTGGGATTACCCGCGCGGAATACAGCAACTTACCTGACGAGTGAGTCTTGCCTTTGTCGTGATCGAAAAACACGCCCGGGGATCGGTGTAGCTGGGAAACGACAACTCGCTCGATACCATTGATCACGAAGGTACCATTATCGGTCATGAGCGGAATCTCGCCCATGTACACTTCCTGTTCCTTGATGTCCTTGATAGCTTTGTTCGATGAATCTTTATCGTAGATCACCAATCGAACTTTTACGCGGAGCGGAACCGCGTAGGTCACACTGCGAAGTTGGCATTCTTTGACGTTAAATACCGGCTTCCCGAGTCGGTAGCTGACGTACTCAAGTGACGCGTTACCCGAATAACTTGTGATCGGGAAAACTGACTGGAACGCGGTATGCAGACCCTTATTAATTCGTTCAGCAGGATCCACTTTGTCTTGCATAAACTTCTTGTAGGACTCCACCTGGGTTGCAAGCAGGTAGGGTATATCCATCACACGGTGCAACTTGCCAAAGTCTTTCCGGATACGTTTCTTCTCAGTGTACGAATAGGCCATTCATGCCTCCCAGCGGGTCATAGGGTCACAATATTTTTTTAGGCACAAAAAGGCCGGGCAACATCACTGTTGCCAGCCTTCTTGAACCTAATTCCAGGATATACAATTCCTGGGTTACTTGAGCTCAACAGATGCGCCTGCTTCCTCGAGTTGCTTCTTGATATCTTCCGCTTCGTCCTTCGTAACACCTTCTTTAACACTAGAAGGCGCCTCATCGACAAGGGCTTTGGCTTCTTTCAGGCCCAGGCCAGTGATCGCACGAACAACTTTGATAGCGCTTACTTTCTTTTCGCCCGGAGAAGTGATGATGACGTCGAATTCGTCCTTCACTTCTTCAGCGCCAGCGTCACCAGCAGCAGCAGGTGCTGCTGCAACTGCGGCGGCGGCGGATACGCCAAACTTTTCTTCCATTGCTTCGACCAGCTCGACAACGTCCATGACGCTCATCTCGGCGATCGCATTTAAAATATCATCTTTAGATAATGACATTAGTCCTATCTCCAATTAGTAGTAATAAAATTCAAGCAGCTGCTTCTTGTTTCTGATCTCGTACTGCCGCAACACCTCGTGTTACCTTTGCCGGCACGTCGTTAAACGTTCTTACCAGCTTGGTAATCGGCGCCTGCATAACACCCATCAGCATTGCGAGCGCTTGATCACGTGTAGGTAGCTTGGCCAGGGCATCAATCTGATCGGCAGGAAGTAACTTCCCACCCACAGAAAGGGCTTTGATTTCAAAGTCCCCGTTTTCCTTGGCAAAATCCTTGAACACCCTGGCGCCAGCGCCTGGATCTTCCAGTGAAAAAGCAACAATGTTTGGACCAAGTAGCGCTTCTTTCATGCACTCAAAATCAGTACCCTCAAAAGCTCTCTTTGCCAGTGTGTTACGAATAACGCGCACTTGTACGCCAACTTCGCGCGCCTTCTTTCTTAAGCTAGTCATGTTGTCTACCGAAACTCCTCGGTAGTCAGCTATAACAGCAGAAAGGGCTTTGCTCGCTGTATCGTTCACCTCAGCAACAATCGCCTGCTTTTCTTTAAGTCCTATTGGCACAGTTACGTACTCCCGACTTGTTAAAAATTGCTACAACCCGCCTGTCACACAGCTTGCAACGCTACTCACGGCGATGGATTCAATTCCTGAATCGGGCTCACCGTCTGCGCAGGCTTTGCGTTTTAACCATCAGCTCATTCGAGCATCCGGGCCTGCGGTCTTTGACGAGTCAAGTGACTAAAGTCACTCGAACCCTTCAAAAGCTTAGAATTTCTTTCCCCCCGAGCGTTAGCCGAGGGGTCCTTATTCTTTTCGAAGCGGGCCCTTCGGCTCCGCTTCGCTTACATTTCCAGTGAAGCCTGATCAATAGGGATACCGGCACCCATCGTCGTCGACAGCACGACTTTCTTAACATAAGTACCTTTAGCGCTGGTTGGCTTCGCCTTTTTCAGGTCGGCAATCAACGCCTCTATGTTTTCCTTGATGGCAGCAGATTCAAATCCAACTTTCCCTATACCACCGTGAACAATACCGTTCTTGTCAGTTCTATAGCGCACCTGGCCTGCTTTCGCATTCCTGACCGCTTCGCCTACATCCATGGTGACCGTCCCAAGTCTTGGGTTTGGCATTAAACCACGCGGGCCAAGGACCTGGCCCAATTGGCCCACAACTCTCATGCTATCTGGGGTGGCAATTGCTACGTCAAAGTTGAGTTCACCGCCTTTTACTGCCTCGGCAAGGTCATCCATGCCAACGATATCAGCACCAGCAGCACTTGCTTCCTCGGCTTTCTCACCCTGCGCAAAGACAGCTACGCGGACATCTTTGCCGGTTCCGTTGGGAAGGACAGTTGCGCCTCGCACAACCTGGTCAGATTTCTTTGGATCAACCCCAAGGTTAATACTGATGTCGATTGATTCCTCGAACTTCACCGTTGACAGCTCAGTCAGCAGGGTAACCGCCTCATCAATCGCATAAAGCCTGCCTTCCTCAACCTTTTCCTTGAAAGCCTTTGCTCTTTTCGTCAGCTTAGCCATTACACAACTCCCTCGGTCTCAATACCTGATGCGCGAGCGGTACCGGCAATCGTCCTGACCGCAGCATCCATATCTTTAGCCGTAAGGTCCGGCTGCTTGGTGGTCGCGATCTCCTCGAGTTGCGCCCGGGTAACCTTGCCAACCTTATTTACATGCGGCTCTGGACTACCCTTAAGAATACCAGCGGCCTTCTTCAGCAGGACAGATGCCGGCGGCGTTTTCTTAATGAACGTAAAACTCTTGTCTGCATAGACTGTAATCACGACGGGAACAGGCATACCTTGTTCCAGTGATTGAGTCTCGGCATTGAATGCCTTACAGAATTCCATGATGTTCACACCATGCTGTCCCAGTGCCGGGCCAACGGGTGGACTCGGATTTGCCTGCCCTGCAGGAACCTGCAGTTTTATATAGGCGCTAACCTTCTTAGCCATTAGTTTTCTCCTCGGGTGCTGACGCATGACTCATTTCATGCTCCCCATAAATGACAGTTCCCGACTAAAGTCCCTGCCAGATTAAAATTCAATAATAGATCTAGCCTTTCTCTACCTGCCCGAAATCAAGCTCGACAGGCGTGGATCGACCAAAAATAGTTACCGCAACGTGCAGGCGGTTCTTCTCGTAATTAACCTCTTCAACCACTCCACTAAAGTCGTTGAATGGACCATCTACCACTCGAACCAGTTCGCCCGGTTCAAATACTGTCTTCGGCGTGGCATGTTCTGTGCCGGCCTGCACTCGCTGAAGAATTGCAGCAGCTTCTGCATCGCTAATTGGTGCAGGTTTATCCGTTTTACCACCAATGAAACCCATTACACGCGGTGTTTCTTTCACCAGGTGCCACGTGTCGTCACCAAGTTCCATCTCAATAAGCACATAACCGGGGAAAAACTTTCGCTCGCTGCGGCGCTTCTTTCCGGCTCTCATCTCGACTACTTCTTCTGCCGGCACGATCACTTCACCGAATTTTTCAGCGAATCCGGAAAGCTCAATCCGCTCTCCCAACACACGCATCACCTGCTTCTCGTATCCCGAGTAAGCGTGCACCACATACCAGCGTTTACTCAACTTCTACTCCCTAACCAATTACGCCCCGGACACCCCAACTTAAACTTGAGTCCAGCCCCCAGAGGATCAACGCGACAACAATGACTACACCCACCACAATCAACGTGGTCTGAGTTGTTTCCTGCGTCGTGGGCCAAACAACTTTTCTGACTTCTACTCGCGCTTCCTTGGCGAGGTTCCATGCCCAGGCACCTTTCTCGGTCTGCAACGCGACACCTATGGCAAACGCAGCCACCAGAACACCCGCGAGCGCGCGGAACAAAGGCTCAATCGCAGCATAGTAAGAATTGGCATATATGCCTCCTCCTACTATAGCCAGCGCCACCAGCCATTTCAGGCTGTCCAGTTGATACTCACCCGCTTCAGCTTTGCTACTCATCTATCAGACTTTTCTCGAATTCCTGCCCCCTTACGGGAACCGAAGCACGTGGCAGGCCAGGAGGGAATCGAACCCCCAACCTGCGGTTTTGGAGACCGCTGCTCTGCCAATTGAGCTACTGGCCTAGTGCTTCGTTTATATTTCGGTTGGGATTAACGAATAGCTATCCTATTCACTAATCTTCGTGACAACACCTGCACCAACTGTCCGGCCACCTTCTCGAATAGCAAAACGCTGGCCTTCTTCCATCGCGATCGGGGCAATCAGCTCAACTGCCATCGTCACGTTATCACCAGGCATCACCATCTCGGTACCTTCAGGTAACTCACAAGACCCTGTGACATCTGTCGTCTCAAAGAAGAACTGTGGCTTGTAGCCTTTGAAGAATGGCGTATGACGACCACCTTCATCTTTCGACAAGACGTAAACCTCACCTTCAAAATGCGTATGCGGGGTGATTGACCCCGGCGCCGCCAGTACCTGGCCGCGCTCTACTTCTTCTCGCTTGGTACCACGAAGCAGAACACCAACGTTCTCGCCTGCACGACCTTCGTCAAGCAGCTTGCGGAACATCTCTACACCCGTACAAGTCGTCTTCTGCGTATCCTGGATACCAACGATCTCAAGCTCCGCGCCCACCTTTACAATGCCGCGACCAATTCGACCCGTGACAACGGTGCCACGACCTGAGATCGAAAATACGTCTTCAATCGGCATCAAAAATGGTCGGTCAACGTCTCGCGTAGGCTCCGGAATATAAGAATCCAAAGTCTCTACCAGCTTAATAATCGACGGCGTACCAATCTCTGATTCGTCACCTTCCAGCGCTTTCAGCGCACTACCGATAACGATCGGCGTGTCGTCGCCCGGAAAATCGTACTGGTCAAGTAACTCTCGTACTTCCATTTCAACCAGCTCTACCAGCTCTTCGTCATCAACCATGTCCGCTTTGTTCAGGAACACAATGATGTAAGGAACACCGACCTGCTTCGACAGCAGAATGTGCTCTCGTGTCTGGGGCATCGGACCATCAGCTGCTGAACACACCAGGATCGCGCCGTCCATCTGAGCCGCACCCGTGATCATGTTTTTCACATAATCAGCGTGACCAGGACAGTCTACATGTGCGTAGTGCCGATTCGGCGAATCATACTCGACGTGTGAAGTCGAAATCGTGATACCACGCTCTCTTTCTTCCGGCGCATTATCAATTGCGTCAAACGCCTGGAACTCGCCTCCCCATGTCTCTGCACAGACCTTGGTAATCGCCGCTGTCAGCGTCGTCTTACCATGGTCAACGTGACCAATGGTTCCTACATTTACGTGCGGCTTTGTCCGCTCAAATTTTTCTTTGGACATTCCAGCCCTCTCCTTACTATGACACCTGAATTGATATGAAAACCCAGTATTCGCCGATTATTAGTGGAGCTCATAACCGGATTTGAACCGGTGACCTCTTCCTTACCAAGGAAGTGCTCTACCGACTGAGCTATATGAGCGTGTAAATATTTCTCCTTCGCTATGGAGCGGGTAGCGAGGATCGAACTCGCATCATCAGCTTGGAAGGCTGAGGTTCTACCATTAAACAATACCCGCCAATCCTGCTGTTAATAACGTTCCTGGATCCATCCCACCTTGGTGGAGGGGGGTGGATTCGAACCACCGAAGCTTACGCGTCAGATTTACAGTCTGATCCCTTTGGCCGCTCGGGAACCCCTCCAAAAAGAGGCGCTAGATTCTGCCTTCGAGTCTAGTGCTTGTCAAATCTAATTTTCCGAAAAGTCTGATTAATAGTCGTTTTTCGTCAAACTACTCATAATATTCCTGAGCTGATATCTCTTATTGTTGTTTTGCCGGTTTAATCGACAAAAAAAGCACCACCGGGTGCCTTTTGAAAATATATTTCGCTAAACCTTGGGCAGTAACACTGCTACAAAATCTGGTGCCGCCACCAAGAGTCGAACTCGGGACCTACTGATTACAAATCAGTTGCTCTACCAACTGAGCTATAGCGGCGCAAAACTTTTAAAAACAGTAAGTTAAGGCAGATTTTATCAATGGCCGATCAAGCCAGCCTCAGGAGCGAAGCGGATTGTATGCGATTGTGACGCCGCTATCAATTACAATGGCATTAAATGTGAGACTGCTACTCATTCATACAGCCAGTTTCTGTCACTTCAACCTCAATAAATTCAGCAGCGATTTCTGAAAGCAATGCTTCAGGGAATATTTCCTGGCTAATCTGAACCCAGTAGCCCCGGTTGACTCTCGGTATGACTTTCACCAATACGTCGTAGCCCAGACCGATAAGTGCCTGTCGATAATCCTCAGCTACGCCATTGGAGGAGAAGACTCCCAATGATATTCCCTGCGCATCCCCGCCCTTGGTAATGACGAAGCTATCGATATCTCGCGATTTAAACTCACGATGCCTTCGAAATGCTCCTTGCAGGGTACTCAGGGGAGGCATCACAACCCTGTAATCAGATTCTCCGGTGGGCTTATCAACAGCGGTCATCTCAACGGTGTAGCCAATAGCCTTTAGCCGTTCAGCGACGTCCTGTGCAGAGATGACGTTTCCGAAAGGTCCCAAACCCATACAGGACTTAAGTTCATCCGCCGCAGCCACCAGCGTGGGCTGTTCCATTACCGCCACCAAGGTCGATTTATTGCCACGCTGGTTGTCTTCCAATAGAAACAGAGTCCTGGTGCCTTTTTGCTCAAAGCCAGAACCCCAGGGACTCGCGTTTTTAACAACACTATCGCCAGCATTGCCGGTCGCGCCGACCCGGGCTGTCCCTTGGCCACATAGGTTCACTGCCATATAAGTCAGGTTAGCGAGCAGCAAGGAATAAAAAATCCACTTCATGTTCTGGTGACCGGCCTCACACTGACTTCTCCCGAATTGTGTACTTCCAGGCCCGCTCCGGTTCGTAACAACAGATTACCCTCCTGATCAACGCCGCTATCGATTCCAGATATTGTCTCGCTGCCACGAATAACGTTGACCTGCTGTCCCGCATAGAGATTATAGTCGCTCCACTTCTCCGCAAAGGAATCAAACCCTACATCCTCGAAAGCCTGGATTGCATTCACTATCCTCCCGCCAAGCGCCCCAAGCAAAATGTTGCGCGGCATCTCCAGCTGAGAGCTGATAGCACTCCAGGGCTGATCAATGCTCAAGGATTCCTCCACGTTGAGCGCAAGATTTAGGCCCACGCCTGCAACTAACCCGATACCACCAGCATCAGAAGCCCGGAGTTCCACGAGTATTCCTCCAAGTTTTCCACCGCCTAACAGAATGTCATTTGGCCATTTTAGCCCAACCCGCTCCAAACCCATGGCCCGAAGAACGTCCACCACCACCATGCCGACAACCAGCGATAGTCCACCCAGCTCCGACAACTGGCGGCCGATAAATCGACCGTATGTGAGGTAAACATTCCTGCCGAACGGAGAGATCCATCGCCTGCCACGCCTGCCTTTGCCCGCGGTCTGCATCTCTGCGGCACATAAAATCGCGGTACTTTGGCCTTCAACGAGCCTTTGCATCACCACATCATTTGTTGATTGCGTTACCCGGTGGATCTCCAGATCCAATGTCGACATCTGCAACTCCGAAACCAAACGCTGTAATTCAGTGCGAATGGCGGCTTCGTCCAGAAGCTCCATCCCAGGATTTAGCGTTAAAACTGGACCCTGCCTGGTATAAGGAACACCAATACCATCGAGAAAATCCAGCAACTCAAGCGTTGAATTCACCGGGTTACCAGCGATCAATTTCTCAAATTCAGGATGTGTGCTTTTAATCATTAAGGTCGTTTGTAAAAAGTAACGCTCTGCGTATAATACGCGCCCTCAACCGGATGCAAAGCATCAGGTTGGAAACTTACCCGGGTCTGTAGCTCAGTTGGTTAGAGCGCACCCCTGATAAGGGTGAGGTCGGAAGTTCAAATCTTCCCAGACCCACCAGGTAAGAACCCAGATCTTGTGCGAGTTTAATGAAACCAGCCAAGTGACCTTGGGGCCATAGCTCAGCTGGGAGAGCGCCTGCCTTGCACGCAGGAGGTCGGCGGTTCGATCCCGCCTGGCTCCACCAACAAAAAAAAGGGATGCGAATGCATCCCTTTTTTTTGCTCGTAGAAAGCCGCTAGCGGCCAAGGACCAGAAGATGGTGATTCTTTTTGCCTTTTTGAATGACGAAAAAGCGACCGAATAGCGCCCCTTCGGTAGTTAGCGTCAAATCAACATCAACCTGCTTCTCTCCATTGACTGAGACGCTGTTTCCCTGAATCAGCTTTCTGGCCTGACCGGCGGTAACCTCTCCTTTCGGCGTCAAAGCAAGGCCAGACGACACTAATACATCGATCAAAGAGGCGCCGTCTGACACAGTTGATGATGGCATCCCATCCTGAGCGAGTTGCCCAAGATCATCTTCGGAAAGCTCGCCAAGACTGTTGCTAAAGAGCGCGCCTGTAATCCTCTCTGCGGCCTCCAATCCCGATTCGCCATGCACATGCCGCGTCATTGCCTGCGCAAGCGCAACCTGCGCCGCCCTCCGGCCCGGATCGGATTCATGCGATGCTGCCAATACACCTATTTCATTACCGGCAAGAAAAGTGAAGATCCTGAGATAGTTCATCACATCTGAATCCGCTGTATTAATCCAGAACTGATAAAAACTAAACGGTGACGTCATTTCCGGATTCAGCCAGATGGCGCCACCAGAGCTCTTTCCAAACTTTGTACCGTCTGACTTCGTTACTAACGGATATGTTATGGCGTAGGCCTGCTTGCTTTCCATCCTGCGAACAAGATCGATACCCGCCGTCATGTTACCCCACTGATCGCTGCCGCCCATCTGGATAGTGCAGTCATAGTCACGATTCAGCACAACGAAATCATAAGACTGAAGAATCATGTAACTGAATTCTGTGTAGCTTATGCCCTGCGATACATCCTCAATTCGCCGCCGGACGGATTCCTTCTGTATCATCGCGTTCACAGAGAAATGCTTGCCAATATCACGCAGGTAATCGATGACCGACAGATTCCTCGTCCAGTCCGCGTTATTGACGACCACCGCCGAGGTTTCTCCACACTCAAAATCAAGAAACTGGCTCGCCTGCGACCGAATTCGAGCCAATTGGCGTTCGACCACTTCAGCAGACTGTAATTCTCTTTCGCTATCCCGACCACCGGGATCACCTATCATTCCCGTCGCACCACCAACGAGCAGCAAAGGCCGATGCCCCGCCAACTGAAATCTTCTGAGCGCCAGCAGAGGAACCAGGTTTCCAATGTGCAAGCTGTCAGCGGTTGGGTCAAATCCGCAATAAACCGTTCTTATGGATGAACCCAGGTGGTTTACAAGCTCCTCGTTCGCACTGAGTTGCGCGACAAGCCCTAACGCCTGCAACTGTTCAATAATGTTCATTTAATAACCACTGGTTCTAACATACTCCATCTGTACGGCCACCTGAGTATCGGTGCCAGCCCTTAATACGCGCGCAACATACCGTATATCACAGCAAATTCAAGCAAACCTCATTCGGCGACGCGACCATTTGGCTCGTTTTCGACTGATATCGCCCTCATCCAACAGCGAAAGCTTCCATTATTTCTATATATTTTATATGGTTAGCGTTAGCTTCTCAGACTTAACTGTAGAAAAATACTCTACATTTCGGCTTTTATGCATAGTTATCCTAAATCACATGTGAAAGCCGCCCTGTTAGCCACCGCATTCCTGGCGATCGTGATTACTGCATTGCCTGCCCACCAGAGCGAATCGCCCTCTGAGGCACCGGTTTCCCTGCAACTGGAAGTAGCTGGAACCGCGAATGTTGTCAGCGTAAACGAACTGCCGGTAAAACAGGAGCAGATGGAGGCCAGCAACAGTCGCTGGATCAACATGACCATCCAACCAGGCGATAACCTCGCGCGTATTTTTAAGCGCAACAAGCTGCCTGCCGCAGACCTACAAAATATTGTCAATCTGGGAAAACCAGTTTCGTCACTCAGGAAAATACTCCCCGGACAGAAACTTGGTTTCAAGATCACATCCAGCGGTGAGCTTCTTGCCATCCAATACAAAAAGAATGCTCTCGATACGCTGTTGATTCACAGGCAAGACCAGAGCTTCGTTGCCAGCTGGCAGTCTGCGACGCCAGAAACGATTGTCGCCTTTGAATCAGCGAAAATCACGAAAGAAAACCCTTCCCTCTATCATGCCGGAAAGGCCGCAGGGCTCTCCGACAATATCATCATGCAGCTGAGCCACATCTATCAGTGGGACATCAGTTTTGCACTGGACCTTAGGGCCGGGGATTCGTTTAGCCTCATGTTCGAAGAGATCTATGTTGACGGCGAACTCGTCAAGGAAGGCAGTATCATCGCCGCTGTTTTTACCAATATGGGTAAACGTCACGAAGCAGTAAAGTACATCGATATAGAGGGTCACTCCGACTACTACACCCCTGAAGGTCTCAGTATGCGTAAGGCTTTTCTAAGAGACCCGGTGCATTTTTCCTATGTGAGCTCCTCATTCAACCTACGCCGCTTGCATCCAATTCACAAGAAGGTCATGCCTCACCGCGGAATTGATTACGCTGCAAAACGAGGTACACCTGTGTTGGCTTCCGGTGATGGTAAAGTCACTACTCGAAGACAAAATAGCGCATCGGGTAAGTACATCGTTATTCAGCACGGAGAGCAATACACCACTAAATACCTCCACCTGTCAGCGTTTGGCAAGGGCATCAAGCCTGGCAAGTCGGTCAAACAAGGGCAGACAATTGGCTACGTCGGTGCTACCGGGTGGGCGACTGCGCCACACCTGCACTACGAGTTCCTGGTCACCGGCGTGCATCGCAACCCCAAGACCGTATCATTGCCAAAAGCATTGCCCATCGCCAGGGACGAGCTGGAAAGGTTCAGGGATAGTGTGTCGCCAGTACTGGCTCGACTCGAATCTATTTCAGGCAAGGGGTACGCGTCGCTACCCCCAGGTGATCGCTCAAGTGGCGGCTAGATAGCAAAAGAATTCCCACAACCACAGGTTGTCGCGGCATTCGGGTTTGTCACGACAAACCGTGAACCCTGTAAATCTTCCTGGTAGTCAATGACTGAGCCAACCAGATACTGGTAGCTCAAAGGGTCAATCAGTAGCGCCACACCCGCTTTACTGACCTGGGTATCATCTTCTTCGACATCTTCATCGAAAGTAAAACCATACTCGAAACCGGAACAGCCTCCACCCGTGACGAATACTCGCAGCTTAAGATGCTCGTTTTCCTCTTCTTCTATGAGCGCCTTTACCTTACCGGCGGCGGCATCTGAAAAGGTCATTGCGATTGGGTCAAATGTTGTTGCTTCCATAATCTTTTAGATTGCGCCTTTGTTGTTAAGTTTCAAGATAAGTTTACTCCGATACTAGTCTACAAGAGCTAGGCAGTCTGGTTCTTAACCGCTGTTACAAGTGCCGCGGCGTCTTCATCGGCTTTCTCTGCAGCCTTCGCAGGTTTCGACTCTGCCACTTCCTGCTTACCATCCTGCAGATGAACTAATTGCCCATCAATTCTCGCGCCTTGTACCATTTCAATCAAATGGTAGTAGACATTACCTTTTACTGCGGCTTTTGCTGCAAGTTCAATGTGCTTGTCCGACCAAATGTCACCGAACACTTCGCCATTTACAATTATTCTGGGAACTCGAATTTCACCCTGGACACGACCCTTCTCACTGATCCTAACAACGGCTTTAGATCCGGATTGGGCATAGATATTCCCCTTTACAATCCCGTTCACCAACAGTTCGTCACTAAAATGCACGTCACCTACCAGCTCACAGTTGGCTGCAACCAGAGTTGTCCCTGATTCACTTCGTCCTTCTTTCTTAAACATGCCTACCCTCCTTTATAACGGCCAGTCGAATGTTTTCTCCAATCGCTGAGCATTTGATCCTGATGACTGCGCCACAACCATAACCTCTCGGGGTACAAACCCTTCGGGCAACTGCAGTTCACCAATGATGTTCTGGAAATAGCGAAACCGAAATTTAATCGCCCCAGATTTATCACGGCCCGATTCACTGACCTGACCCGATTCACTGACCTGAATAGTCTCTTCCTGACCATCATTTTGACCAAGCAGGGATATCCGTACCCCACCTTGCACATAATCATGCTTATCCACTACCTGGGTAAGCAACAGCGAGTACCTCACCCTGCCTGGCACGTTTGAGATTACATCCATCCGCTCAATCCGAAGCCCCTTGTTCGCGACATTCGGCAGCATGACGCCTTTGTAAAAGCTGATTTCTTCATTCTGCGCTGCCAGCAGATTCTGCTGGTTTTCAATTGTCTGCCGAACTTCTTCATTGGCTTGGTTATCAATCTCACCTCCCACCGTGAGATCCGCAATTTCCTGCCTCATTTCGCTGATCAGGGCCCTGGCCTCTCCCAACTCCTTGCTGATCATGTCCTTTTCCCGGACCACTTCGACTTTCAGTTCGAGACCCTGATTATTCCCAAATTCGTAGGTCAACCAGCCAAATACGGCCATCGCGAATAAAAAAGCTAAAAAGATCATAGCCTTATATAAAGGCCGGTAGGGTACTACGACCATCTGATATTGCTTGCTGCCTTTTACTGCTGCCATAGCTGCCCCGAGGTAAGTGACAAAATGGACCGTGTAGCTTAGCACAATTCGTTAAAGTTCAGCCCTGATTGTGTTTCATCAATACTTTTCAGTTCACGTATGCTGTACTTCAACCATCTGTTTTTGCTCACTTTTATGAAACGCCGATTTGTAGACTGGTTATGAAACTGTTCAAACTTTCCATCAGGACGTTCCGTCGACGGCTCGCCTCCATCGATTCAGCACCTCAATTCGCCATTCTGGGCATCGCTTCAGGGTTTCTGACAGGTCTGGTTATTATCGCCTTTCGCCTCGCTATTGAGTGGCCGCTGGACCAATTGCTTGAAGACGGCCCGGAAAGCTTTGAAACCCTGGATCCAGTAGCAGCCTTTTCGCTACCGATTGCCGGAGCAATACTCCTGGTGCTTATTTTTAGCGTGCTAACCAAAACAAATCGGCGTGTCGGGGTCGTTCACGTCATTGAACGACTTGCCAGGCACCAGGGCCACATGCCACTCAGGAATGCGGTAGCCCAATTCATCACCGGCGTTGTCGCTCTGGCTTCGGGACAGTCTGGCGGCCGGGAAGGTCCCGCCATTCATCTGGGTGCAGCCGGCAGCAGCCTGATTGGACAATACCTTCAGCTGCCAAACAACAGTGTGAGAGTGCTAGTCGGGTGTGGGGCCGCTGCCGCAATTTCTGCCTCTTTTAATACACCAGTAGCCGGGGTCATATTTTCAATGGAGGTCATCGTCATGGAATACACGATCGCTGGCTTCATACCGGTAATCCTGGCTTCGGTCGTCGCCGCGGTAATGACGCAAATTGTATTCGGATCGCAGACCGCATTTGATGTACCAACGGTAGCGATGTCTTCCTTCATAGATATCCCTATCCTGGTAATGGAAGGGGCATTTATCGGTGTCATTGCCGCCGCTTATGTTCGATGCATGCTCCTGTTCTACAGGATATCACCGGATGCCATGTGGCTACGTATTATGATCGCCGGGTTACTTACCGGGAGCGCTGCACTGATCCTTCCCGAGGTTCTGGGTATCGGTTACGACACGGTCAACCTGGCGCTTATAGGGGAACTCTCACTGGCATTACTGCTGACTGCGTTCACTCTGAAGCTTGTGCTTTCCTCTGCAATTATTGCCCTTGGAGTGCCCGTGGGATTTATTGGTCCAACACTGTTTATTGGTGCCATGGCGGGCGGTATGTTCGCTTTTTTTGCCCGATTCATTGATGCCGGCCTGTCTGAGGATGCACTGTATGTAATGCTCGGTATGGGCGCCATGATGGGAGCGGTGCTTCAAGCGCCGCTCGCGGCATTGATGGCAGTTCTCGAACTCACTAATAGTCCAGGCATTATCCTGCCTGCCATGCTTGTCATCATTATCGCAAACATGACTGCCAGCCAGGTCTTCGGGGTTCGTTCACTTTTCGTCCTTCAAATGGAGATACTCGGACTTGAGTTCCGACAAAACCCACTAACGATGACGCTAAACAGAGCATCGGTTGCGAGCATTATGACCAGAAGCTTCAAACGGGTAGCGCCTGTGATTGAACTGGAAGCTGCCCGCTTGCTGGTTGTACAGAAACCTTACTGGCTGCTGGTCAATGGAGAAGAAAGACCGGCTTTTATCTTAAGGACTGAAGACCTCGCCCAGTATCTTTCCTCCGAATCCGAGGAACAGATTGACCTGACAGCCATTCCCGCGACTCGAAAAGATGTCACAGGCATTTTCCTACAGGCAACGCTAAGTGAAGCGCTGAATTCATTGAATCAATCCGGCGTGCAGGCACTCTTTGTCAACCGCATCAGCGCGCCACTGCTGGATTCTCCAGTCGGCATCTTGACCCGAGAAGACATAGAAAACTTCTATCAATCGTAAGGTGGCTTCGGGATTTCATTTGAATCAACTCACAAGTAATGCTTGAATGCCCGCGGCAGCACCCTGGAGCAAGTCATGACAAGATCGCAGCGTTTCTTTGAGGACGCCAAAAAATACATTCCCGGCGGGGTCAATTCTCCCGTTCGGGCTTTTGCTCGGGTGGGCGGGCAACCAATCTTTTTCAAAAGTGGCAGCGGCGCATACCTTACTGACGAAGATGGCAAAAAATATATTGATTACATAGGCTCCTGGGGGCCGATGATCGTTGGCCATGCCCACCCCCAGGTCGTCAAATCAGTTCAGCAAGCAATGGGCCATGGGCTCAGCTTTGGCGCGCCCACTGAAATAGAAACCGAGGTCGCCAGGAAGCTCACCTCCCTCGTCCCATCCATGGACCTGGTTCGAATGGTGAATTCGGGCACCGAGGCAACCATGTCAGCCATCAGGGTTGCCCGCGGATATACCGGCAGGGACACCATCATCAAATTCGAAGGCGGCTACCACGGTCATTCAGACGGCTTACTGGTCAAAGCCGGATCAGGCGCGCTGACTCTGGGCGAGCCAGACTCACTCGGCGTTCCGGAAAGTTTTGCACGTCACACTCTCACGCTCGAATTTAATAACCTTGAACAGATCAAAAAGGTCTTCCAGGAAAAAGGAAACGAAATCGCCGCCATAATTGTCGAGCCTATCGCCGGAAACATGGGGTGTGTACCGCCGGTATCAGGCTTCCTCCAGGGTCTTCGAGACGCATGCGACAGTCACGGCTCGCTACTGATTTTTGATGAAGTCATGACGGGCTTCCGGGTTGCAAAGGGCGGCGCACAATCTGTTTACAACATCGACCCAGATCTCACTACGCTCGGAAAGATCATCGGCGGGGGTATGCCCGTAGGGGCATTCGGCGGCAAGCGTGAAGTAATGGAAGTCGTCGCGCCTCTTGGCGGCGTATACCAGGCGGGAACCCTGTCCGGCAATCCGATCGCGATGCAAGCAGGTTTAACAACTCTGGAACTCATTGACGAACCTGGATTCTATGAGAGCCTGGAGCAGCAATCCGGCAAACTCATCGACGGTCTTCAGTTGCTCGCCGATGCAGCTGGAATCCCTTTTACGACCAATCGGGTCGGCAGCATGTTTGGTTTCTTCTTCACTAACGCGACGCCTGTGACACGTTTTTCTCAGGTCATGAACGCTGACAGCAAAATGTTTAATGACTTTTTCCACGCGATGTTGCGCCAGGGAGTGAATCTTGCACCCTCTCCCTTTGAATCTGGGTTTATTTCAGCGGCCCACGGCGACAAGGAAATCAAAGACACACTAGAAGCCGCACAAAATGCTTTTAAGGATCTAAATATATGAATCAGTACGACGTCTATGGCATCGGAAACGCTCTCGTTGACACAGAGTATGAGGTGGATGACACCTTTCTAGATCATGCGAAACTGCCTAAAGGCATCATGACCCTAATAGAAGAAGAAGACCGGAAAAGAATAACTCGACTGCTCGAACAGGAGTATACACAGGGCGCCGTCAAACAGTCCGGCGGCGGATCAGCCGCAAACACCATGGTCATCGTGTCCCAGCTCGGCAGCCAGGCATTCTACAGCTGCAAAGTCGCTGCTGATTCTACTGGGGATTTTTTTGTCAAAGATCTCAGCGATGCAGGAGTTGATACCAACCTGAGCGATGACCGTGAACAGGGCGCCACTGGCCAGTGCATCGCTATGGTCACCCCCGACGCTGAACGAACAATGACCACCTGCCTTGGCATTACAAACTTCCTTTCCCCCAGGGAGTTGAACCCGCAGGCTCTCAAAACCTCCTCTTACCTGTATATCGAAGGTTACCTGGTCAGTTCCTCAACAGGATTTCAGGCGGCCGTTGAAGCCCAGGAGATAGCGCTCACCTCAGGCGTCCCAGTTTCCCTAACCCTTTCAGACCCTGCGATGGTTGAAAACTTTAAATCTAACTACGACCAACTGTTAAACAAGGGCGTTGACCTCCTTTTTTGCAATCATGACGAAGCCCGATTATTAACCGGAGCAGATTCCGTCGAAGACTGCGTTACCGCGCTAAAAGAAATCTGCAAAACCTTTATCATCACCTGCGGGAAGGATGGCTCGGTGGCGTTTGATGGCCAGGATCTGGTGACAGGAACAGGTGTCCCGGCCAAGGCTGTTGATACAACCGGAGCGGGTGATATTTTCGCCGGCGCCTTTCTGCATTGTCTGTGTCAAGGGCTTGGGTTTAGTGAAGCTAACCAACTGGCGAACAAATTTGCCGCTAAACTGGTTACACGCTTCGGTGCACGACTTACGCAGGAAGAGGTCGAGGCCCTACTAAAATAAGCCTATCTGCTTATCCATAAGCAGGGCCAAAGAGCTTCCCTCAAGACTAAGAATCGCATCGGCGATAGGGGCTAGTTGTCGGTCCATATAGAAATGATAGTCGATCGCTGAATTAACATAGGGCAAAGGTTCAGGACCATTCAGAGTCATCTGGTATTCAATCCACCCGCCATGCTCATAGGTCGGCTTTAAACCCCGCTTCAGCCGCTCGGTATCTGCAAGCCTCGCGGCCCTGACATGCGGCGGAACGTTCTTTGTGTAATCGTTGAGCTTTCGCCGAAGCCTCCTTCGAAGTGAGAGCTTCTCGTCCAACTCACCTTCCAAGAGTCGTTCCGCGGTCTCCCTGATGTAAGTCAAATGGGGTTCGTCCGCAAATACTCGACGATATAACTCTATTTGAAACTCCCGCGCCAGCGGTGACCAATCACTTCGAACACTTTCCAGTCCCTTAAAGATTAGCTGTGATTTTCCATCGCTGTCCCTCACCATACCCGCATACCGTTTCTTGCTTCCTTTTTCGGAACCCCTGATTGTTGGCATAAAAAACTTTTCAAAATGAGTCTCGAACTCGACCTCCAGATAACAGGGAATGTCATACCGGTTCTTGAGTTCGCTGGCCCACCAATCGTTGAGATATTCTGCAAGCCGCGAACCTGCGGTTTTCACCTCACCTTCGACCTGATCCAGTAAAACGAATACTGAATCAGTATCACCATAGATAACCGGGTAACCCTGATCCTCAATCAAATCCCTCGTTTTCTGGAGGATTTCGTGTCCGCGCAGAGTAATAGAACTCGCTAACCTTGGATCAAAGAACCGACAACCCGGTGTACCTAAAACGCCATAGAACGAGTTCATGATGATCTTAATCGCCTGGGAACCTGCGGCATCACTGTCTTTTTTTGCCCCGTCACGAGCCTGCCACAGCTCTTTGATAATGCCCGGAAGAATGTGATGGTGCTTCGAAAAGCTAGCCTCAAGAAAGCCGGGGATACGATCTCCACCTGCCTTAATCATGGCAAGCGGGTCGACATGAAATGTTCGAATGATACTGGGATACAGGCTCTTGAAGTCGAGCACGATGACGTCGCGATACAAACCGGGCAAAGAATCAAGCACATAACCGCCAGGGCTATGCACGATGGTTTCCTGATCGACTACAGGCGCGACAAACCCCGCTCGGTGCAGTTTAGGCAGGTAAAGAAAATCAAAGGCGGCAACCGACCCGCCCTGTCGGTCCATTTCCAATCCAGTCAGGCACGACCGCCTTATCGCGAAATCGATAAGCCCCGTGTGCTTGAAAATATCCAAAACAAGCGTGCAGTCTTCAAGGTTATATCTGGCAAGGCTCTCCTGGTCGGTGCGATGCATGTCTTCAATTTCAACAGCACGCGAATCGACATCGTGTACTAGTTTTCCCCTTCCCAGCAGTTCCCGGGAAACATTCTCAAGAGAGAAACTTTCAAAACTGTAAGTCGCGGTTCGAAGGAGTTCTATCCCGTCGAGGACCACTCTGCCAGGAACCACGGCGTAAACTCGCTGTTGGCCTCGATCGAGAAAGCGCCAGCTGACCGGAGACCTGCCACGACCAATATCGAATTCCAAACCCAGGGTATCTGCCCGATCCTGGAGAAATTTAAGGTCAAAGGCAACGATGCTCCAGCCAATAATTACGTCGGGATCCAACTCTGCAAACCAAGTCATAAACCTTCGAAGTAAGGTGGCCTCGTCATCAATGAATTCGAGATAAGGAAGCGACGATGGTCGCGTCCTGCCCAGCATGAAAACTTTTCTAACGTCGTCACTATCAATCGCAATACTAAGAATGTTGCCATTAGAGATTGACGTTTCAATATCCAGGGAAACAACCGACAGCCTGGGCTCATACGAAGCCTTCCGAATCTTTGGGTTTTCAGCCGTCAGGTAACCTTCTGCAAAATTGAAATCTCCTGAGACTTCCACTGTTCCCTGCACGAAGCGCTCCATCAGATATCTATCCGTGGGCCGGATGTCTGCTTCATAGGTGGGAATATGCTGATTTTGTAAGAGCGCTCTTGCCAGCCCCAGATCACGCTGATTGCTGAAATAGCAGGCGATTGCAGGCTCATCTGTCTCGCTGAAACAGCGAAGCTCTACCGGTGCGCTTCGCCACTTGAGCTGGGCCGCCAGAACCGGCTCAGCTCTGGCTATACTGGACGCAGGGATAAAGAACACCGATTCCTGGCCAGGAAACTCAATTCTTACGGGACCCTCGTTAGTTGCTAACCAATAAACAAGCGATTGCCCACTAACAGAGTCGCGCCATTGCCTGGTAA
>Ga0209360_1000141_pt1 | contig 65227 bp, 50 predicted proteins | sample SaaInlV_130m_DNA_3_FD_184651 | JGI IMG/M metagenome (GOLD analysis project Ga0209360, IMG submission 184651) | Marine microbial communities from expanding oxygen minimum zones in the Saanich Inlet - SI037_S3LV_130m_DNA (SPAdes) (version 2) | ecosystem: Environmental > Aquatic > Marine >... | reverse complement strand
ATGATTCGCGATCGCGTGTGAACTAGAAGGAAGACCATTAACCCAAGCTTGGTTTAAGCCGATTTTGGGTCTTGGTTGAGAACGCAACGATTGGTCTGGTTTTCGGGATTGGTCGTCGGTCCGACGGGGCGGACCCCGAGCGGCATATGATCGTCCCTGTCGATATTACCTGCAGCGGCGTTTATTAGGGAGAAAAACGACCGGACCTGGATGTCCAATCCTTGTTAGTGCTTGTCTGGATTATCGCAAAGTTATCGAACAACCCCTCTCGTACTATGAGTTGGCTGAGTTCATCATCGTGGAAACCTAATCAGCATCATCCACCCAGCAGTTTTTACCAGCGTAATGATGACCCAAGCTATTGAGTCGGTGTAGTGCAGGGGGCAGGGGGCAGGGGGCCCGGACGTTGTGGCCGAATACAAGGGTAGGGCCGGATATGAATCTTTGACCCCTAAGCGGTGGCCAGTATTGGAAACAAAGGTGTCGGGCACTAGCGCTCTGCTTGTCGCCTTGTGGCTGGTTCAATTGTTTTCCGGACTGGGAACTGCAAAAGCTGATCCCGGGTTGGCGTTATGGACTAGTGCCATCCAAGCGCGGGATGTCGGCGTGCTTTCCCAGTTATTGGGTTCGGGTTTCTCACAGGTTAACGTCGCGTCTGCTAAAGGCAAGACCGCTCTAATGGTTAGCGCTCAGGCAGCAGAACAAACCCTCAGTCAGGCTTTGGTTGATAGTGGGGCTGATGTAAATGCCTGTAATGAAAATGGCGGAACGCCGCTTATGCATGCGGCTGTTTCTGGAGATTTAGCCATTGTTTTACTGTTTCTTGAATCGGGTGCCGAGGTTGACGCCCAGGCCGGTAATGGCTGGACGTCACTCGCGCTGGCGGCGGCCAAGGGTCACGTGCAGATTGTGCATCACCTGTTGAAGTCAGGCGCCGACGTAAATCTTACCGATGTTTTTGGATGGACAGCATTGATGCATGCGGCAGAGCAAAAGCGACTAACAGTGGTACAGCTGCTGGCAGCCCAACCGGGAATTCAAATTGATGCCCGTAGCGTGAACGGTACGACCGCGCTTCACCGCGCTGCAGCGCAGGGATTCGCGGCAATAGCCCAGATGCTTATCCAGTGGGGCGCTGATTCAAAAATATCCGATAACAAAGGACGCACTGCACTCGATTACGCCCACGAAGCGGGGCACCCTCAGTTACTAGAGGGCCTTGGTGGCTAATGGGTATTCAACAAAGAATCTGACGAGCACAAAAAGACTCCAGCTCGATAACTCGAGCTGAGCCGCGGGCTGCCTCGGTAATGTTCTGGGTCTTAAATTCAAGCTCGAGGCGGTGCTCAAAGGTTTTGAAATAAGAGTCGAACATAGACTGACCGGCTACGCCGACCGCGAAAAGGGCGTCTGTGCGGGGATCGTGCTCCAGTAGGATTGCAGCCAGGGGCTGTGGGGCCGGCCCTCCCAGGACGCGAGCCCCATCGGCAGGGTCATAAACGCTGCCCTCCGAGCAACAGTAGATAACATTAGATCGACGGTGAAACCGATTGTCATTTCCTGCGAATTGGACTTCTTCGGGCCGATAATTGATAAAACTGACCTGGACGGAAGGGTGACTCATTTTGTGCGCACAGATGGCAGAAAAAGAAACGATCTGTTGTCCGGGACCTACTCCGCCTGGCCAACTGTAGGAACTGCCGTCGCGCGTGCTTAGATTTACCTCCCGCTGGACCGGTTTGTTAAGCCGAATCAAAAAGCAGGGAGTTGAGATGAACGGATAGAAAAAAAGATAGTTCTTGTCCGGCTGCAAGGCGCTGGCCCGTAATGGATTGTTTTCATCATCATGTAACTGGACTTTTTCATAGAACTCGCCGTGATTTACCGCCCCAACCAGTGAATCAGGATAGGCTGCGACCGCGGCGGCTGTCGAGGCACACAATTTGACGAACCGGCGGCGGCCAACGGATTTTTTGGATGTCATAACTCTCCCTGTCAGGGCGGCGGCGGGGAGCCTTTGGATCTCGACCTAAGGGCTGCCCCGGTGTGTGCGAAAGTGAGCGTGAGATGCCATGATAAAATACTTTTTGAACCGGCGCACCTGTGGGTACTCCTTTGTCGGTACAACCCGGGTATTGCGGCTTAACTGACCTCGTTTACCTGGACTTCTCGGAGAGGTGGCAGAGTCCGGTCGAATGTACCGCACTCGAAATGCGGCGTACCGCAAGGTACCGTGGGTTCGAATCCCACCCTCTCCGCCATTTAACTGAACCAATCCGGACAACCTCTGGATGCCCGCCAATGAGCCTGTATGACCAAGAACAACTGCCTTTTTTGTGACTCAAATAATGCTGAGCTGATCGAAGAAAACGATCTTTGCTACAGCCGCAGAGACGGATACCCGGTGACACCCAGGCACACGCTGATTATTCCAAAAAGGCATGTAGCGTCTTACTTTGATCTGTACGATCGCGAAGTCAGGGCGATGCACCAAATGTTGATCGAGATGAAAAATAAAATACAGGGATACGATGAGACCGTTAGCGGGTTTAATATTGGTGTGAACGCTGGCGAGGATGCGGGCCAGTCAATATTTCATGTGCACATGCATTTAATTCCGCGAAGAAAAGGGGATATCGATAACCCGCAAGGAGGCGTTCGTGGCGTAATCCCCAATAGACGGACCTATACCAAGAAGGTCAAAGGATCACAGTGATCCGAGGATCTCAAACTCTTGGTGAATAGCAAAAAGCCGTGAATGCGAAGCCACCCGAGTCGCAGAATCTGCAGTAAAGAATAATAGGCATGTCACGCGGCCGTTGGGGCCAAGCGTCACCGGCGCCGCAGAAGGCGCTTTCCAATGGGCATGGCGTGAGCGGGCGCTTGGCCAGGAAAGTGATTCTGATTCAACCTCCGGCGTTGCTCGGTTGAGACTCACCCAGCACCCGCAGGTTGTCCTCCGCCGCGCGATTCCCCTGAAGGGCAGCCTCATTAAACCAGTGCACCGCGACTGCCCGGTTTGGTGGGACACCCTCGTAGCCTGTCATGTATAGAACTCCGAGGTTTGTCTGAGCTGGGGCATACCCTTGCTCGGCGGCCTTTTGGTACCAGAACGCAGCCAAGCGATAGTCAGCATCGATTACCAGGCCGTCGAAGTAAAAATCTGCAAGATCAGACTGTGCCCAGGAGCTACCCTGGCTGGCGGCCAATTGCACCGGAGCCAGGGCCGCACTGAACATACCTATAGCCCGGGGTTTATCACGGTCTGTTCCGCGGGCTTCGAGTAGCATCCGCGCGACCCGGACCTGAGCCCTGGGATAATTGCGCTCGGCCAGGGGTTGAAGGAACTGGTATGCCTCACGGTAGTTTCCGCCATAGTAGGACTTGATGCCACCGGCGAGATTCAACTGATCCTGCTCTTTGGCCATTTCTCGAGCTTTAGAGATCCGGGCGTCTGCCTCCGCCTGCAGACGTTGCTGCTCAGTAGCAAGATATTCTCGACGTTGCAGGTGCTCAATCAGTGTGTCAACGCCGGCATCCGTGGGGTCGATTGCTTTGGCAATCTGCAGGCTTCGCGCTGCATTGTCTAATTTGTTTTGTGACAGGGCATCACGGGCTTGTCGCAGGTAGAAGGCCGTGATGTTGCCGATGCCGTTGCGGGCCCGTTGGTTGGTGGGGTCAAGATCCAAGGCAGCGCGGTACAGGGTCAGGGCGTTCTCCCCGGGCGGATCGATCAGTCGGTCAGTGTCAAAGGCGGTCAGTGCCCGGGCCAGTAGCGCCTCTATTTGCTGACTTCGCTCACGCTCAGCGCGGTGTTGTTGCTCCATCTGCGCTTGGGCCAGTGTTTTTTCGCGCGCCAACGCCTCTTGCCAGTGCGTTTGTGCGCGATCAATCTGTGTGGCAGTTTGGGTAAAGTGCTTATGTCCCGCTATAACACTTGCTGCCAGGGATAACTGTTCACGCGCGTTAGTGAACTCCTTGGCATCTACCAGATTGTCAATGCGGGCGAGTATACGGGCGATTATCTCCTTAACGCCGCGGGTAGCGGTTTTGTTTTGTGGATCTATGCGCAGTATGGCGGTGAACTCGCTGTAGGCGCTGGCACTGGGTGGGTCGATCAGGCGCCCTTGTGCCAGATGTTCTTGAGCTCGAGCAAAGTGGGGCTCACTAAGAAGCTTAAGTTGCTCAGCATCTCTATACGCGTTAACCCGGTTTAGATCATCTTGCTTTAAGAAGTCCTGCGCCGCGGCGGGTAGTGAGGTGTTGTCCACTTGCTGCTGGATATTGGGCGATTCACGACTGGGCTTTGTGGGTGGCTCATGGGTAGTAGCACCGATAATTTCGATGGTAGTACGCGTGGTTGTTTCCAAGGGAGTCGGCCTTGGCGTTGTCAGCAGGTAAATAACCAGAAGTGCAGACAGCGCGATCAGCGCGCCCAGGGCTAACCGCATTGTCAGATGTCGGTACAGTCCTTGCAGTGAGGACCCTAGAACTCTCCCAACAGAGCCTAAGAATGAGGCGGTACTTCTTGAGGATTGATGAGGCGTAGTGCGGTGCTTGCCCGGTTTCGTGGGGCGCAATGTGAAATCGTTGTAGGGCTTGTCTGTCAGCACTTTACCCGCGCTCTCCAGGTCATTTGCGATCTCCAACCCAGGGCTCGATGATCTCGTTACTTCAAGCGATTTGAGCGTGTCTTCAAAAGCCTCACGGGATTCGCTGAAAACAGGCTCTTGCCTCGCAGAACTCTTTCCCTGAGCAGCCTGGGTAGGCGAGGTTGGTTTTGCCTCAGTCGGGGCGGCCTTTACCCGGGGCGCCGCGTTTGACCGCGACCTTGTTTCATTCTTTTCGGGGTTTTTATCCTTTGCCGCCCTACCCAGCGCTGATAGCGCAATGGCGCTTGCGCCACGCAGCATTTTTGACCCCGCTTGCGATACGGTTGGAGAATGCGAACTGAGTCCAGCTTGGGGCGGGTCAATTGGCTCGACAGATGGTCGAGAATCGTTAGTGGCGGAGTTCTGAACGGGCTCTGATTCACTATCCGCTGCTGGGTGAATTGATGCGGTCGGGTCGAGAGCGCTGACGATTGCCTCGGCGTCTTGTGGTCTGGCCGTGGGCTCTAATGCCAGCAACTGATCGATGAGCGTTAGAATAGATCGGGAAAAATAGTCTTTTCCAGCCTCAATCGCTGGTACCAGGGGGTCATCTTGACCTCGGTCTGTGACGCTCAGTCGGGTTAGCGCGTCGGTCGGCCCGACACGGCAGGCTCCCTGATAGAGGATAGCCCCAAGAGCGTAATAATCAGTCCAGCGACCCAGCTGGCCGCGAAAACTGGCGAGTTCGGGAGCCCGGTAATCGTGCCCATTGGATTTATCTTCTGCTGGGTAGTGCAGCTTGTCGGTATTAAAACCACAGATAAGGAGTTTGTCTTCATCCGCTAGCAGAATCCGTTGCGGGCTGAGTTCAAGGTGCAGGGCACCGGCGTCATGAGCCGCGTCGAGATAGGTTACTGCCGAATAAAGAATAGTCTTTAGCGTTTCCTCCGGGAGTCGTTCGCCGGTGTTCAGCAGGTCAGCCAGCGACGCGCGGATGCGTAGATCGATGGCATACCACGCTGTGCCATCCCTTTCTTCGTAGCGGGAGATTCGACCGGGATGATCTATCTGGCTGAGTACCCGGGCCAATAATAGGAATTCGCTGAGTCCTTGTTCAAAGTCGGGATTAAAGTCAGCATCGCAAAGGAGAAGGGAAACACCGTCTTGATCGCGCACAGCGAATTGCAGCGGAAAATACTCCTGGATAACAACGCCACCGTTGTTCGCTGTGTAGGTAAACCCGCTGTCAGCCTGCACAAGCATCCGGGAGATGATGTTGTTGCCAAGCTGTGCCCCTGTTTGGAGTGGGGTTGCCCGCAGTTCGTCCGGATTGCGGTTGTCGGCGCTGGTTGATGCTCCGGCGTTTGGTTCCGTGTGTGAATCAGCGGTCATGTTTTTGCATCTGCGCTGTTATGTCTCTGGATAAAGTAGCGGGGCCGCGACTTTTGAACCAAAGGGTCGCAAAGCAGTCGCTATTTCTAATCTTGAGGTAACTCTTGAGGTAACTAATGTGTGCACCGCTTGCAACTGTTTTTCCAAGCGAGTCGAAGATCCTGTTCAGGTGTTTGTTCTGATCGGATTTCAGGTTGAGATTCCAAGATCAGGGTAAATTTTGCCTGGCTGGCTGAATGCGTCGCTTAGGCCCATATAATACCCGGATTCCGAAGCTATTTATAGATGAATGATCCACTCGAATGGAAGATTTTGACTGGCGGGCCCGCATGTTGGGAGAAAAGATAAAGTGGTGGCCCTGGTTTCTATTTCAGATGAACGCAAGCGGCCTAAGTTAATGACAGTAACCCACAAGCTCCGAGCAAGCCGTCGTATGCAGCAGGTACAAGCGCCTATTATTCCAACGATCGAGGATTTGATCCGGGCTAATCCGGGTACGATTTCCCTAGGTCAGGGGGTGGTGCACTATGGGCCGCCACAGACCGTGCATGAGGCGATCAGCAGATTCTGGGACGACCCACTGAGCCACCTATATGGTCCAGTTGAGGGGATTGACCCGTTGAGAGAGGCTCTTGTTGAGAAGCTCGCTCTCGAGAATGGAATCGCCGCACAGGGGCGAGCGGTGGTGGTCACAGCCGGAAGTAATATGGGATTCCTTAACGTGCTTTTGGCGATCAGTGATCCGGGCGATGAATTTATTCTGCCAGGGCCTTTTTATTTCAATCAGGAAATGGCCGTGAGGATTGCAGGCTGTGTTCCGGTCGCAGTGCCTACAGATGTCGATGGCCAGTTAGATCTCAAGGCGCTTGAAAGCGCTATTACCCCACGAACACGGGCCATGGTCACTGTATCACCGAATAACCCAACCGGCGTCGTATACCCGCAAGCGGATCTTCGGGCGGTGAACCGGCTATGCCTTGAGCAGGGCATTTACCATATCAGCGATGAGGCCTACGAGTACTTCCTTTACGATGGTGTGCAGCATTTCTCACCAGGCGCAATCACCGACAGCGCCCAGCACACGATCTGCCTTTACTCGCTGAGCAAGGCCTACGGCTTTGCCAGCTGGCGCATCGGCTACGCGTCAGTGCCTGAATCGCTGATGGGAGCCTTGCGCAAGATTCAGGACACCAATGTTATTTGTGCTACGGTGATAGCTCAATATGCGGCTATCGGTGCACTGCAGTCCGGTCGTGACTACTGCACGCCTTATGTGGCTGAGCTCGCAGCCGTGCGCGCCCAGGCGCTGGATGCGGTCGAATCGATAACAGACAAAGTTCGCCTGCTGCCTGGTGAGGGAGCGTTTTACCTCTTTGTTGAGGTCCCCGGTTATGATGATGGCGACCTTCGCCTTGCGACCCGATTGATCAAAGAGCACGGAGTCGCGGTGATCCCCGGCAGCGCTTTTGGGGTGACTGATCGTTGCACGCTGCGTGTCTCTTTTGGCGCTTTGCAAAGTGCCAGCGCTATCGACGGTATTGGACGATTGATGTCAGGACTGAACGCGCTGGCTTGACGTCGCTGACGCGGGTTTGCGCGTAGCGTGTAAGTCAGATACCCTTTGCCGCCTTGCGGAGAGGTGGCCGAGCGGTTGAAGGCGCACGCCTGGAAAGTGTGTATACGTTAATAGCGTATCGAGGGTTCGAATCCCTCCCTCTCCGCCAAACAACCCACCCTATTTGGCTGCTCACTCGATAACAGGCGACTCTTGCATGCCGATGGCCTGGCGGTTATCTTCAATTGCGTTGACGGGCCAAATTCAATAATGGGCTACCTGGTATATCGACCAATGTGACCTTTTCTATCAGGGCAATCAAGGCGAATCACCTCTTTAGAGCACTGTTTAATGGGGCCTTTAATGCGCCCGGTAATATTTACCTACCCAGATTTTACAGATACATCACTTTGGTCCCACAGCATCCACTCCAATACTCCATGTGAGGGTAACGTGGTGCCACATCTTTGACTACCTGCACTATTGGCTCTGATTGTGCTTCAGGCTGCCAAAGTCCGTTTATGGCTATTCAGTCATTACCAAGCCCGTTGTAGGTGTAGGACGTTTCACCACGGCTGAGACCATGTTGCCCCAGGTTGAGCACGACTCGTCCTGAGTCGCTTAACTTGTTGTTACAACCCCCAGATGGCTGTCACCAGGCTCAGAGTTTTTGCTTTAGTGCCCCATGCTGGGCACCGTTACCAATTCTAGGAAAGTGATTTGGTTCCAACAAAGATTAAATCGCAGTTCTGGCCGCTAGCGTGGGCACCTGTGTTGATTATTTGGCCAGCGCCTCGGTCACCAATTTATGAAACTGGTGTACGCCGTGCTCGGCGATGCCTGAGCGGGATGGATCGACCATGAATCGGCCCTGGTTGTAGGACTGCGACTTAAGCCCGCGCTGCACTGATTCGCAAAGCCCCTGGTCTTCCGGTCCAAGGATCTTATTCAGGTAAATACCGCGTTCGGTATCTGTGGTGTCAGTCAAGCCATATCGATGACCTGAAAAAACGGTACTTTCATGATTTTGCGGCATCATGGCCAGCACGAACAGATTGGCCGAGCCAGGCACGAGCCAGATCGATGTTGTTGGCCACAAATACCAATAGGCGGCGATCTGTACGTCGTCACTTTCGCCAAACGTGTAAGCTTTATTTTCGTTACGAGTCTTGCGGGCGATCTGGCGCGCCCATCGATGCTGCACCTTGTGCTCGTAGCTTCCCATTTCCATCAGATCTGCCAAAGCCGGATGGGCGGGCGCGCAGTGGTAACACTCTACGTAGTTGTCCACTACAACTTTCCAGTTAGCCTGCCAGTCGGCCGACTCTGGTGAATCGAAAGCAAAAGTATCGAGTGGCCTCAGCGAGCTCATATGCGGTATCAACTCACCAAGATCTTTTTTGAAACCCGGAGCCAGTTCATCAATTGACTTGGCATCGAGATCCAGGTTGACGAACAGCAGGCCCTGAACAGATTCGACCCGAATCTCGGGAAGGCAGAAGTCATCAGGATCAAAGGTTGGCATGTCGCGACTGAAGCGCGCATGGCGCAAGCTGCCATCGTTGCGATAGGACCAGGCATGATAAGGGCAGACGATACTGTGGACATTTCCAGCGCCTTCCAGCAGGCGATGGGCCCGGTGACGACAAACGTTAAAGAACCCCCGCAATTGGTCATCATCGGATCGGATAATAAAGACACTTTCATCGGCGATATCCAAGGTGAGATAGTCGCCGGTATTGCACACATGGCTTTCATGGCCAATGTAGTGCCATGTCTTTGAAAATATGGCTGTTTTCTCTAGCTCGTAGACTGCTGGATCGGTGTAAAGCTTTGCCGGCATGGTATAGCCATCGGCTGGATTTGAGGATACGGGTTTGTTGACATCCGAGAAGACGTGGATGTTGCTCATGGATTCCTTTGCTCCTGGTGGCTAGGCTGGGTTGCTTGTTCCTGGCGACGACTATAACCAATCCGATTGAAGGTGGTGAGTGTTGTGACAGATTCCCAGCAAAAGACTAAGCGATTGCCCGTAATTCTGGCCCGAATTTGTCTCGGCTTGCGTTAGAATCGCCGATCATTTCTTAAGTAAGTCGAGAAACGTATCATGGGAGAAGTGCCGGGGTTGGCAGGCGGTTTGACTGCCTCTGAAAATGACAAGACGGGCAGCAAGTACCGAATTCTGATACTGGGAGCGTCTTATGGATCACTCCTGTCTACCAAGCTGCTGCTCGCGGGGCATGACACCACCTTGATCTGCCGTGAGGCAACAGCGGCTTTATTCAATACTGAAGGTTCGGTGGTGCGCACACCGATCAAAGCGCGCGAGGGTTCGGTCGAGATCCGCTCTGGTGAGCTCGCCGGAACGCTGTGCGCTTCACAGCCGGGCGATGTTGATCCATCAGAATTCGATCTCGTCGTTCTGGCGATGCAGGAGCCGCAATACAGCGCCTCGGGTGTTCGTGAACTGCTCGGGCGGATTGCTGCATCACGGGTTCCGACGATGGCGGTCACGAATATGCCGCTTTTGCCTTACCTCAAGCGTATCCCAGGGCTCGATACTGATAGGCTGCATAGTTGTTTCTCCGAGGCCGCGTTATGGGATGATTTTGACCCGGAGCTTCTAACGCTGTGCAGTCCAGACCCGCAGGCATTTCGCCCCCCTGAAGAGAAACCCAATGTGCTACAGGTACGGCTACCGACGAACTTCAAGGCCGCGCGGTTTGTGTCGCAAGCGCATACCCAGATGTTGCTACAACTTGAGCAAGATATCGAGGCCGCCCGCTTCAATCTTGGTGATGGCGATCTGATTGAAGTTCCGGTCAAGTTGCGCGTTCATGAGTCCATTTTTGTGCCCCTGGCAAAATGGGCAATGCTGATGACGGGTAATTACCGGTGCGTTCAGCAAGATCAGATGCGACCAATCAAGGATGCGGTGCACAATAACATCGAGGCTAGCCGGGCTGTTTATGACTGGGTGGTGAATCTGTGCATTGACCTCGGCGGCCAAGCAGCTGATTTTGTGCCTTTCGAAAAATATGCCAAAGCAGCAACCTCGCTCGCCAGCCCATCTTCAGCAGCCCGCGCATTGGCAGGTGGAGCGCAGGAAATTGAACGGGTCGACAAGCTGGTTGCGTTGATCGCGGCCCAAAAGGGAATGCATCTCGAGGCTATCGATGCAACAGTCGACATGGTGGATGACTGGCTGGCGCGAAACCGGGCGGCCAATCAGAAAGAAGCGTAAAGGTCTTCGACAGGGCGGTCGATCGAAAGCGATCGAAAGTAACCGAAACTGACAACGGCGTAGGGTTTTATCTTTGCGCGCGGGTGGCAACCGTAGCTCAATAGGCGTTTGCACCTGGTCCCTTACAGAGAAGTGGTTGTTGCAAAGCCCCAGCCCAGCGCTGCTCGCAGAATTTCAAAGCGTGGCGCCATGTTCTTTTACGCCGTATCGTGACAACTGTTCGGTCAGGTAGTCGAAGGCGACATCAACCGAATCAGTCATCAAAAACAGTTCCAGATCGCTTCTGTTTATGGTGCCATATTCAATCAGCATCTCGAAATCGACCGCGCGTTTCCAGTAGTCGGTACCAAAAAGGACCAGAGGCAGGTGCTTGCGGATTTTGCCAGTCTGCAGGAGAGTAAGTATTTCAAAAAGCTCGTCCATAGTGCCAAAGCCGCCAGGAAAGAACACCACGGCCTTTGCCATGTAGGCAAACCAAAATTTGCGCATGAAAAAATAATGAAACTCCAGTGACAGCTCACGGGTGATGTGGGGATTGTTCCCTTGTTCGTTCGGCAAGGAGATTCCAAGGCCGATGTTGATCCCGTCGGCGTCCGAGGCACCCCGGTTAGCGGCTTCCATGATGCCTGGACCGCCGCCAGAGCAGACCACAAAACGCCGATGGCCTTCGGGCAGGTTCTTAGACCAGTTGGTGATCCTTTTGGCCAATTCACGGCAATCCTGGTAGTAGCGGGCCATCGCCTTCCAGTGTTTCACCTGGGTATCATCATTGGGCGCTGGTCCAGCTTTGGCGCCATCAACAGGTTCAGGGGCTCGGGCCGAACCCATGAACACGATAGTGTCTTCGATTTCGTTTCGGCCAAACCGCGCAGCGGGTTCAACAAATTCGGCAACGATGCGCAATAGCCGTGCATCCGGGCTATCGAGGAATTTGGTGTTCTTGTAGGCTTTCATTTTTTATTCCTCAGGAAAACTATTTTTCATTGCCAAGGTGGGAACCCACCGATCGCATGTTAACTTAGGCTATAAAGTGAGGTTCAGGGTTTTAATTTCTGCGTATAATGTATACCAGTAGTTGAGCGTACTAGGGGGCGACGCATGTTGCTACCCGGTGCCCAAGTCCTATATCCAGTCAGCGATCGTAGAGTAGGACGCCAGTAGCCTAAGCCAGTTCTGTTCTGGCAAGAGTGGACTTCACTTGGAGTATCGCGAAAGGCGGAGTCGAACCTGATGAAAGCAATTGTCAATGATAGCTTTGGCGGCCCTGAAGTCATGCGGGTGGCATCCGTTCCTGAGCCGACCCCCGGGCCAGGGCAGGTATTGGTACGAGTGGCCGCCACCAGCGTTAACCGGCCGGACGTGATCCAGCGCCAGGGCAATTATCCACCTCCACCGGGGGACTCAAATATCCTGGGGCTGGAAATCGCGGGTACAGTTGCGGCCCTTGGGGACGGGGTAGATCAGTGGCGTTGTGGGGACCGCGTGATGGGCCTGGTGGGTGGTGGAGCCTACGCTGAGTTTTCGGTTGCCTGGCCTGGGCACTTAATGCGAATTCCAGAAAGTATGAGCTGGGAGAAGGCTGCTTGCGTAAGCGAGACCTACATCACGGCCCATCTTAATCTCTTTCAATTTCCCGGACTTGTTGGTGGGCAGCAAGTGTTGCTTCATGGCGGCGGCGGCGGAGTGAATACGGCCGCTATCCAGTTGTGCCGCGTGCTCGCACCGTCAGTGACGATTCTGGTAACCGCGTCGACAACGAAAGTCCAGCGGGTAAGAGATCTCGGCGTGGATCTTGTCATCGATTATCAGCAACAGGACTTCCAAGAAGAGGTAGCGAAGCTGACGGACGGTCGTGGGGTAGACGTTATTCTCGATCACATTGGCGCGGCATACCTGCATGCGAACCTCAAATCTCTTGCTGTGAATGGCACTTTGATGCTGATTGGTGTGATGGGCGGGGCAAAAAGCGATCTCAACCTTGCGCAACTGATGGTAAAACGGCAGAAGATTGCAGGCTCGGTCCTGCGCCCAAGGCCGGTTGACGAAAAGGCGGCCATTATCAGCCGTTTTGCGAGTGAGACACTGGGATTGTTTTCCGATGAGAAGATAATTCCCCTGGTACACAAGGTATTCCCCTTGGAGAAGGTTGTCGAGGCTCACAGATTGATGGAATCGTCTGGACACTTCGGGAAATTAGTGCTCATTGTCGACAGTGAAGCTTCGCTGTGACCATCCAGATTTTTGCAGGTCCGGTCGCTCGGCACCTGTGTTGAATCGTCATGTACCTTTTTGAGTATCAGGCTAAGGATCTTATGCGCCAGTGGGGTATCCCGGTGCTGCCCGGGTCTGTCGCGATCACAGGGGTTCAGGCCCGAGAGATTGCCCAGGAGCTGGGGTGCGGCCCTTGGGCGGTCAAGGCACAAATTTATGCGGGAGGCCGTGCTCAAGGCAGTTTTAGTGATGCGCCCCGCTCTGGAGGAATTCGCTTTTCGGACTCACTGGACGATGTTCAATACGCCGCCGCTTCGATGTTGGGCGCAACCCTGGTTACCCCGCAGACGGGGGCCGCTGGTCAATGCGTCAGCGCGGTATACATTGAACCCCAAGTAAAGACCCAGGGGGAATTGTTTGTTGCACTGCTGGTCGATGGTGAGTCTGGAGAAATTGTCTGCTTGGCGACCACCCGCGGTGGGGAGAGCATCGAAGAACAGGTTCGCTATGCCCCTGAAAGCCTCATCAAGACACTGCTGGGATCGGGTTCTGGGATTGCCGAGAAAGTTGGCGTGCGAATAGGTTCGGCACTGGGGCTTGAGCAAGCCTCTTGTACTATTTTTGCCGATATCCTTCAACGTATGCACCAGCTGTTTGTGACTCACGACCTTTCACTGATTGAGATAAATCCGCTCGGCATACAGGAAAACGGTCGGTTGATAGCACTGGATGGACGAATGGCTGTGGATAACAATGCGTTGTTTCGTCAGCCAAAGATGGCTTCACTCGGCTCGCGGGCTGAAACCGACGCTATGGAGGAGTCTGCTTCACGTTACGGTTTTAATTACATTCGTTTGGATGGCAACGTGGGTACATTTTCCAGCGGCGCGGGACTGGCTATGGCGACCCTCGACGCCGTTGTTGACCTTGGTGGCAAGCCTGCGAACTTTCTCGATGTGCCCCCTGTACTTGAAGCTAGCCGAGTCAAACAGGCATTTCTGTTAGCGTTGACAGACTCGCGTGTACGCTGTTTGCTGCTGAATATTTTCGGAGCCGGCATTATGCGCTGCGATACGATTGCCGATGGTCTACTGCTCGCGCACCTTGAAAAACCGATAACCGTGGATGTTGTCGCGCGCCTCGCGGGCACCAATGCGCAGTTGGCGATTTCCCGCCTTGAGCGATCAGGTTTGCCGATTCATTTTTCGCCGGATCTGGCATCTGCGGCAAAAATGGCCGTTGAGTTAGCCGCTACGCCAGATCGCCCAAAGTCTCGTGGTGCAATCACCGGCCAGATTGGCCGTTGGTTTAACACTTTGGGGCATCGCGGGCGATGAGCATACTTGTTGATAGTGCGACCCGTGTAATTTTCCAGGGTATTACCGGCCGACAAGGTTCCTTTCATGCCGAGCGGGCGTTAGCCACTGGCACCCGGGTTGTCGCCGGCGTGCGCATGGGGAAAGGGGGCACGAGTCACTTGGGTATCCCGGTTTTTGATCGGATCGATGACGCGGTCAGTGAGACTGGAGCCACAGCCAGCGTGATTTTTGTGCCGCCTGCGAATGCAGCCGATGCGATTGAAGAAGCCATCAATGCAGGCATTGGCCTGGTGGTCTGCGTCACAGAACGAATTCCTATACTAGATATGGTTCGGGTTCGTTCACAACTTAAGAGCTCAAATACGGTGTTGGTGGGCCCCAATACCCCAGGCATCGCTGTGCCGGGGCAGTGCACTCTTGGGATAATGCCGCAGGGCATCTTCCTGGCTGGCCGTGTCGGTATCGTCTCGCGATCCAGCACGCTAACCTACGAGGCGGTTGAACAGACGACTCGTAATGGCCTTGGCCAGTCGACTTGTGTTGGTATCGGTGCAGATCCGGTTTTTGGTCTCTCATTCGTGGATTGCATTGAACGATTCAACGCGGATCCACAGACCGACGGCATTATCCTCATAGGGGAGGTTGGCGGCAGTTCAGAGGAAACCGCTGCCGCTTATCTGGCCGATATCGAAGACTCCAAGCCAGTGGTTGCTTACATTGCCGGGCAGTCGGTTCCTGTTGGTCGCCGCATAGGCCACGCGGGCACTATCATGCATTATGGCACCGGCACTGCCGAGTCTAAGATGAATGCTTTGGCTTGTGCCGGGGCTACGATCGTTCGTTCCCCCGTGCAGATCGGTGAACAAATGGCGAGCCTGATAGACAACGGTTTGTGATCCAAGGATGTTGCCAACTGAACGCCAGTGGAAACTAAACAGAGGTTGAGTCCCACCCCGCGAGAGCTTTCTTGCAAAGTGGAACTAACTCAGTGAGTTGTTGTTACGGCCGTTCGCCACGACCCAGGCGGATGTTTACGTCTTCTATAACCTCGGGGAGCTGGTCGAAGGTATCAATGACGTAGTGTGCTCCGCCCTGACGCAGTTTTTCCCGGGTCAGGTTGAGCCGGCGCTGCAGGTCATCCCCGGCGAGTTGCTCACCCTGCTCAAGGGAATCAACATCGATGTAGTTGCTGTAACGAGCGATGCCTACGCCCCAGCATCCTGCCTCGAGTGCTTCGCCAATTCCTGAGACTGTGTCATCAACCTTAACGACGGATTGGACCGGGTGCACGTCCATCAGCTCCAGATTTCGATACACCATGAATGGCTTGGGTCGGGCGCCGTTTACCACTTCGTCTCCAGCCGCCGATGCATCCGGAACATAGCCCTGGGTTTTGGCGTCCGCCTCCAGAATATCGACCATGCTGCGTACGAAACCAGTTGAACTACCGATCCGAACCCATTGTTTTTGCAGGCCTTGAGTCACCTCGGCTACATGCGGTAGCAAGGTGGTGTAATTACGCAGGCAATCAAGCTGCATCGGCACAAAATCTGCAAACATCCGATCTACATCGGATTGGTCCGGATTTTTGCCGTGCACTTCATGCCAGCGGTCTCGGATATACGGCTCCTGGGTCAAGGCTTGAATGTGTAGGTCTTTGCGCAGACCCATGGGTCCGCGCGCTATTTCAGCATACGACGAGCCTGTTTGAGACTTACGCACAGATAGACAACCTACTGGTATCAGCCTATGGCTTGGTTACTGGTGAGCTCAAGGTAGGGGCCGATGCGCCCTATCATGTACTGCCGTTGCTCGCGGGTTTCGCCCGGCGCTACCCGGGTGTTACGCTTTCCCTGGCCTTTGGCAATTCCCAAAACGTGCTCACGGGCCTGCGGCGTGGCGAATATGATATTGCGGTCTTACCGAATATTACGCCTGGCGATCGGCTGGTCGCAGCGCCACTGGCAAGTGATCATCTGGTTATTCTGGCACCGCTGGCACATCCATTCGGCGCGCGGCGCAGTGTGAGTCTGCGGGAGATCGTCGGGCAGGCGCTGGTATTGCGGGAGAAAGGGTCCACTACTCGTGCGATTTTTGAAAAGGCGGTCAGCGATTCCGGCCTCGTGCTTGAAAATGTGATGGAGATCGGCAGTCGGGAAGGGATACGCGAGGCCGTGGCTGCCGGTTTAGGCATCGGAGTAGTTCCCTGGTCTGAGCGCGGCAATGACAATCGGCTTCATTATATTTCGGTTCGTGACGCCGACCTCAAGAATACCGAATATGTCTGCTGCCAGCGGGCACGGCGGGCACGGGCACCAATCCAGGCGTTTATTGACCTTGTGCCGCCGCTGGGCGTCACTTAGTCTTTTCCCAGTCACTCAAGCATTGTGCTGTGGCTGAGTATCACGGTCGCCTTTACCTTACCGTTGTGTTCCTGGCGCAATTGGATCGATGTGAAATGTGGTTTCGATGCAAACCAGTAATACAGCTCGCGCGAACTGCTCCGGTCAATAAAGAATCTCATGGTCGCAACAGATTGCCCGGCAATCTCAAGTGTCTCGGGCTCTTGCTCAACAAATACGTAGTCACGAATTCGATGGCCCTCGTGCACAAGATAGTGCGGTGCCCGTTGACCCCGCGAGAATTCGAGGCGAGCCATCAGTTCAAAGGTAAGCGGATCCTGCATGCCTGACTCAAGTGGAAAAGTCTGCTCTTTATTTTTGGCGAACCCTCGGCTGAGCCCGGTCTTCCAATCGAATTCAATACGGATATCACGCTTGTGTTTGTTCTGGCCGTCGCCAACGGTATAGAGCAGGGGGCGGATAACGCCATCGTGCATTTCGAACCGCGAAACCTCGTAAACCGGGCCAAACCCCGACAACCGGGCAAAACCTTTAAGCTTGGTCGTTGAACGCAGAATATAGTCAGACCCGGTGCGTTCCAGGGATACTACCCGTGATGCCCTAAAGCCAGAGTAGTCGACAGAGTAGTGGGATTGGAACGGGGCCATGACGATACTGCTGGCAACTGTCGAGGTGCAAAAAAGTGCTAGCAGGGCCGCAGTTATTAACGCGGCAAGCTTGTGAACGAGATGGGGCAGCACAGGGCGGATCATGGGGCTGACGGTTTGTTGATCAAAGGTGCGGGAGGTAGACTGGTAGGCGCCTTAGGGTCACGCTGGAGACCTGTAAGGGCCATTTACAGGAGTTGATTGTACCGTGAAAATTCGACTGGTGATTTACAACATTCATAAGTGTATTGGCGGAATCGATCGGCGCTACGATCTGCCGCGTATTGTCGAAGTGATAAATCATTACCGCCCGGATATCGTCCTTTTGCAAGAAGTGGTCCGATATAGCAGGTCGTCTGCGAATATTCGTCAGGTTGATGTGCTGGGCGAGGCGATTGGATTGAATCATCGGCTTTGGGTGGCGAATGTGAAGGCTCGAACCGGCCACGGTTACGGTAATGCGATCCTTAGCCGTTGGCCACTGCTTGACAGCGACAATATTGATCTGACCATTGGCCCAAAAAAGCGTCGCAGCGCCCTTCATGCTCGAGCACGGGTATCATTAGATGATAACGCCCCGGGTGAGGCTCGAAGTCGCACCCTGCATCTGTTTAATCTGCACCTGGGCCTGTCGGGAATCGAGCGAAGGATGCAGTTAAAGAAAATGCTAGGTCATTCGACCTTTGTCCGAATCGCCGACGACACGCCCACCCTCGTTGCTGGTGATCTCAATGACATTTGGGGCACTTTAGGGCGCCAGGTAATGCATCCGGCAGGCTTTTTTGGCACCGGGCGAATGCCGCGTACCTTTCCAGCTTACGCGCCGGTACGGCCACTGGACAGCCTTTATGTGCGCGGCGCCCTGGAAATCGATAGCTTGCTGCCTTCACGACTGAGCCTCGCACGACAGGCTTCGGATCATCTGCCTTTGATTGCGGACCTCCGATTAGTCTGAGATCAGGATTGCAGTCCGAGAATCTGGCGGGCTTCTACCGGGCTTGCTGGATGCCGATCGTAATCGGAACACAGGGTCGCCACGCGCTCGACAAGTTCGGCGTTGCTTTGGGCGAGGCGCGACTTATCAAAACGCAGATTATCTTCAAGCCCTGTTCTGCAGTGGCCGCCCATCTCCAACGCCCAGTGATTAACCTCGAGTTGCCCGCGGCCAACCCCCGCCGCAGTCCAGGTTGCATCCGGCATGACAGTCGATAGTTGGGCAAGTTCGAAGTCAAGAATCTCTCGTCGTGGTGGCAGGGCGTTTGGCACTCCCATCACAAACTGCACGTGAACCGGGGCTTTGATCAGGCCCCGTTCCACCAGCGCAGCGGCCGAGTAAAGCATCGACAGATCGAAGACTTCGACCTCCGGTTTGATGTAGTGCTTCAGCATATTGCCAGCCAGTTGATCAATGAGTTCCGGGTGGTTCTCATAAATCATCCCAGGAAAATTCACCGAACCGGTTGCCAGAGAGGCCATGTCGGGCGCAAGGTGCAGCATGGAACCGCGCTGGTCAGCCTCACGGCCACGTCCACCAGTGGAAAACTGAATGATGATTCCAGGGCAGTGCTTTTTGATCCCCTCTTGCACGAGGGCAAAACGTTGTGGATCCGAGGAGGGGCTCTCTTGCTCGTCACGGACATGGATATGCACCAGACTCGCGCCGGCTTCAAAGGCAGCGTGAGTCGATTCCACCTGCTCGGCGGTACTGATCGGCACAGCAGGATTGTCCTTTTTTCTGGGGACTGCACCAGTAATGGCAACGGTAATAATGCAGGGCTGAGTCATATCGATCTATGCAAAAATGGGAAAGGGCAACCATACACGGACAAAGCCTCGTAGCAAACCCCGTTTTTCAAAACGCCCGTATCAGGTTGAAGCTTCCGAAGCGGGTCAAACCCAGTTCGATCACCAAGGCGGGCTATAAAATGGACCGTTGGATCAGACGTATCGCCCGAGTGAGCCGTCTTAAACTCATTTTTCATGTATCCTTCTGTCATTCATGATTAACCTGCAGGTCGCTGTGCAACCTGATCCAGATGAGCAACAACGCATCACGATGGTTTTTGAATTGCCAATGGTGATCAGTTGATTCCTTTACTTGCCCAGGGGCAGTGGGTTCTGTTCATAGTAATTCTTGTGGCGCTGGTTGTGTCCTTGTCGTTCCATGAGTTCGGCCACGCTTTTGTTGCACTTCGATTCGGCGATGACACTGCTCGTCGTGCCGGGCGTTTGACCATTAACCCGCTGGCCCACATTGACCCTATGGGCCTGTTGATGGTGGTTTTTATCGGCTTTGGCTATGCCAAACCTGTGCCGACCGACCCTCGCCGATTTACCTCGCGCTACGCCGACTTGCTGGTGGCTGCTGCCGGGCCTGCCATGAATTTATTGTTGGCTATTATCAGTATCAATGCTTATCTCATATTGTTGGATTGGGGGTGGGTGGATCTTTCCAGTCCGGGTCCTCGCCTGTTTTTCATCTATCTTGCGCAAATTAATCTGTTGTTAATGATGTTTAACTTATTGCCCGTCGGCGCGCTCGATGGACACTACATTCTTCCTTACCTGCTCCCTCGCGCTTTGTCCCAGGCTTATCGTTATTACAATGGGCGCTATGGCAATTTTGCTTTGTTGGCTCTGATCCTGTTAGCCTTCATGGGCGTTCCGATTTTCTCAACCATCAGTGGGTTTAGCGCGGCTTTGTTGCCGCTCATTGCGTGGGTTTAGGATGGGGTCTAGCGCTTTTGGGAAAAACCGTGCCTGAGGATTCGAAAGAAAGCGATATCGCCTCGCAATCGTCTGAGACGCTTCTGGCACGGGCGTATGGCCTCAAGAGCCCCGACCAGGCCCGGGCGTTGTATCGCGATTGGGCCGGGACCTACGATTCTCACCTGGAGAATGGGCTGGGATATATCGCACCCGCACACATTGCTGCAATGCTCGATGAGGTGCTTGAGGATCGCGCTGCTCGAATTCTGGATGTGGGATGTGGTACAGGGCTGGTTGGGGAACGCCTGACGACTCTTGGATTCAGTTCCATCGATGGGCTGGATTTTTCCCCCCAGATGCTGGCGGGGGCGGCTGAAAAAGATATTTACCATGAGTTACTTGAGTCTGATCTCGAGGGAACATTGGGTATTGCTGATGCCATCTATGATGCGGGGATATCCTGCGGCACCTTCACCCACGGCCATGTCGGCCCCGGGGCACTGAATGAGATTTTCCGAGTGCTTCGTAGTGGAGCTGTATTCGCCTGCACGATTCATACCCATCTGTGGGCTGATGCCGGTTTCGCCCAGCACATCGCGGCACTCGAAGCTGGCGGCATCATTATTGTCGAAAAACTTGTCGACAAGCCCTATTTTGAAGCCGCAGAGCCCGACGGAAAATTCTGCCTGATGCGAAAACTCTAAGGGCCTGACAGACAATTGCCTGTAATGGCTTGGCCCGGTGTTAAAATTGTGGGCATGCCGGGATCAACGCCTGGTGTAAATCGATATGGCGGCGGCGGTCGGTCTCCCCGGTGGCGGAAGGTTGTGAACCCGGTCAGGTCCGGAAGGAAGCAGCCGTAGCATCCGAATCGGGTGCTGGGGTCAGGCTGGCTGGCGCCGTCTCCAAGCAGATGCGAGCCAACCATCAAGCGTCAGGGGCACGGATGCGTTTCTACTTTTCAATCAAGTTCTCATGAGTTACCAGGCGCTTGCCCGAAAGTGGCGACCTCGGCGGTTCACCGACGTTGTTGGCCAGGCTCATGTGGTGGGAGCCCTGACCACGGCATTGGAGCAGAACCGGGTTCATCATGCCTTTCTCTTTACTGGCACCCGAGGTGTCGGAAAAACCACGCTGGCACGACTGCTGGCCAAAGCGCTCAATTGTGAGCAGGCGCCCTGCGCTGAGCCCTGTGGGTCGTGCCCGGCGTGCACCGGCGTTGACGAAGGTCGCTATATAGATTTGCTTGAAATCGATGCCGCCTCGAGGACTCGAATCGACGATACCCGAGAAATCCTGGACAACGTGCAGTACGCCCCGACCCTGGGCCGCTATAAGGTCTATCTGATTGACGAGGTGCATATGTTGTCCGGGCACAGCTTCAACGCCTTACTTAAGACGCTTGAAGAACCTCCGTCACATGTAAAGTTTCTGTTGGCCACCACCGACCCGCAGAAACTGCCGCCAACGATTCTCTCACGCTGTTTGCAGTTCAATCTGCGCGTGCTGAAGCCCGAAGAAATTACCGGCCAACTGCACAAGATAGCCAACGCAGAGGACCTGGAGGTCGATGAAGTGGGACTGGCAACCTTGGCCAGGGCGGCATCTGGCAGCATGCGCGATGCCTTAAGTTTATTGGATCAGGGGATTGTCTTTGGTAACGGCCGGGTTACCGGCGCCGAAGTACGCGAGATGCTCGGTATGATCGAGCAACAACAGGTTGATACGATATTACGCGCACTGGCGGCGGCTGATGGGTCGACACTGATTGATACTGTGGCGCAAATGGCGTCCCGCGCGATTGATTACATGGCGGCCCTTGATGACCTGTTATTGGTGCTGCACGACGTCTCGCTCTACCAGATTTTACCCGAGGCAGCGTCAGCCAAGCAGGCGGATTCAGATTTGGTGGTGCATCTTGCCAGTGCGATGACTAAGGAAGATGCGCAGTTGTACTACCAGATTGGCATGTTAGGTAAACGAGACATGCTGCTTGCGCCAGATCCGGTATCGGGCTTTGAAATGACTTTGTTGCGGATGCTGACCTTCCACCCGGCGGGTGAAGGCGGGGCAGGGTCGAGTGGTGAAGCACCTGCCCAAAAGGCCCCAACGGCACCGGTTCGCAAGCAGCGAACTCAAGGCCAAGGTGTGGTCTCAGGTGCGGCCTCAGTTCGCGCGACTGGCGCTTCAGCAGATTCAGCCCCCCCGGCTGAACCCGCTTCACTCCAGAGTCCGGCGTCCTCACCAGAAACCGACCTGGCCGACCCCGACCTGTGGGCTACGTTCGTCGACGACTCAGGGTTAAAAGGCGTGAGTCGGGAATTTGCCATGAATCTCTCGCCGCAGAGCTACGATCCTCAAAAAAAGGTGTTGATCGTGTCGCTGAAACCCAATCTTGCCAAACTGCATAGTCCCTCCCGTCAGGCCTCTTTAGAGAATGCGTTTAGCCAGTTCAATGGCTCGCCAGTCAAGTTAAAACTGATCAACGGGAGTGAAGATTCACCTGAGACCCCGACCCAGAACCGGGCCCGCCATGATTCCGAGGAAAAGGCCGAGGTCTATCAGACGTTAATGGAGGATCCGATGGTCAAGGATATTATGGAGCGGTTCGATGCAACCGTGGTTCCGGACTCGGTCCGCCCCGGTAAACAACATAAGGAGAGCTGAATGAAAGGACCTTTGGGTAATATCATGAAACAGGCTCAGGAGATGCAGGAGCAACTGAAGAGCGCGCAGGAAGAGCTTGCACATATTGAAGTCACCGGCGTCGCCGGCGGCGGTATGGTCGAAGTGATAATGACTTGCCGGCATGATATCCGCCGGGTAAAGATAGATGACGGCCTGTTTAGTGACGACAAAGAGGTTCTGGAGGACCTCGTGGCGGCTGCCGTGAATGATGCAGTTCGCCGGGTTGAGAAAACAACTCAGGAAAAAATGGGTGGATTGGCCGCGGGGATGAATATCCCAGGCTTGAACCTGCCTGGCCTCAATGGCTGACGGCCATGCCATAGATCAACTTAAGCAGGCGTTGCGTCGTCTGCCTGGGGTCGGGCCGAGGACCGCTCAACGGATGGCTTTCCACCTGCTTGAACGGGACCGCGAGGGTGGGCAGATTTTAGCTGACGCCCTGAGGGACGCGGTGTCGAGCGTAAAACACTGCCAGCGTTGTAACAATTTCAGTGAGCAGGCGCTGTGCAGTATCTGCGAGTCAGGCAAACGCGACGAAACCTTACTATGTGTCGTAGAGACTCCCGCAGACCTGGATACCATTGAGCAGGCAGGAGCCTATACCGGCTACTACTTTGTGCTAATGGGACACTTGTCCCCGCTCGATGGCATCGGCCCAGATCAGTTGGGGGTCGAACGGTTGTTGCAGGTCGTTTCCGAGCGAAGCGTTCAGGAGTTGATCCTGGGGACTAACCTTACGGTTGAGGGCGAAGCGACAGCCGATTATCTATGCGACCTATTTGAAGGCAAGCCTTTGACGGTCAGCCGTCTGGCCCGCGGGGTCCCATCGGGGGGAGAACTTGAATACATGGACGCCAATACGCTAGCCCAGGCATTCAGTGACCGTCGTACTCTGCACCAGCATACGGTAGAGGAGTCCTGAGTCAGCTAACGAGTAGATTCCGGCTTCAGAGCGGGGTGTTTATCTGTCAAAGGCGTCAGTCCAGAGGTGCGCGAAGGGCTTTTTTGTGATAACCCCGTCACGATTATCCACCTCAATCGAACCGTAGCGATCTTCGATAGAGCCCGTGCACGTGGCGACCTGATTCTTGGGAGAGTAGGCACGCCCGGCTTGAGGGCTGGCCAACCAAGTGGCCCGCCTTAAGCCGTTATCTGGGTTGCCCCACTGGTTTACATGAGGGCGTTTGGCGCAAATTTAGCCCGGCCTGGCAAATTCCAGGGCTTTACCAAAAACACCTGGCCGAATCTGGCCATTGTCGAAAACCACCTGGCCACCGACGATGGTGTAGTTGGGCCATCCAGTGAGCTCGCGGCCAGCGTAAGGGCTCCAAGCCGCGCGGCTGAACACTTCATTGTCACGAACTGGCCGCGTCGTTTCGATATCCACCAGCGCCAGGTCTGCATCGAAATCCTCAGCCAGCTGCCCCTTGTTTTTAATGCCGTATACCTGCGCCGGACCCGAACACATCCATTGCTGTACTTGGGCCAGAGTGCACTGCCCGGCCTGCATTGCTGTCAGCATTAAAGGCAACGACGTTTCCACTCCGGGCATTCCAGCAGGAGAGTTCGGGTAGGGTTGGCTTTTTTCGGCCAACGTATGTGGCGCATGGTCGGTGGCGATAATATCGATGATGCCTTGATGAAGGCCAGACCATAGCCCTGACGCGTTGGCTGGATTGCGAATCGGGGGATTCATCTGTACTCGTGATCCTAACTGGGCGTAATCATCGGTATTTAGAAAAAGATGGTTGGGGATCACCTCACAGGTTACCTGGTCGGGCTTATGGCGGCGCAGCCGCTCGACTTCCTCTGAGGTCGAAAGATGCAGGATATGCAGGCGCCGGCCATACTTTTCAGACAAAGCCAGCGCCCGCTCGGTCGCAATCAGGGCCGTTTGGGGGTCCCGTATTTGTGAGTGCAGCGCATAATCGGCAACTTCACCTTCTTTTAGTAGGGCCCGCGTCCGATCCTGGATCCGGGTCTCATCCTCAGCGTGGACGGCAATTAGGCGTTGGCCATTGCCGAAAATGCGTTCCAAATGCTCTTGCTTATCGACCAGTAAGTCACCGGTGCTGGATCCCATAAAGATTTTGATACCACAGGCGGGGTGCACATTGTTGAGTGCCTCGAGATTGTCGCAGGTAGCGCCTATAAAAAATCCGAAATTGGCTGCACAGCTTGAAGCCGCACGGGCCAGTTTCCAATCCAGTTGTTCCTGGTCCGTGGTCGGGGGGTTGCAGTTGGGCATTTCCAGGAAACTGGTGACTCCTCCACGTACGGCAGCCCGTGACCCTGAAGCCAGATCCTCCTTATCCGTGGCGCCCGGCTCGCGAAAGTGCACCTGGGGATCGATAACGCCCGGTATTAGTAATCGGCCAGCGGCGTCTATGTGCTCGCGCCCCACAGCGTTGATCATGTTATCAATTTTCGCGATACGGCCGTTCTGGCAAGCGACGTCGCCGGCAGCAGTAGTGCCGTCCGGGTGGGCAATGGAGGCGTTGTGGATGACGAGATCGTACATGGATTCGAAGCGAGTCTAGAAATATCACCTGTAGTGTACCGTTCGAGTCGGTTCCAGGTCAGCGTCTACCCAAAAAAAACCGCGCCACAGCGCGGTTTTGTGAAAGCGTCAGGAAATAGCGGTTCAGGCGTTTTGCTTTTCGCGAATCTCACTGAGGGACTTGCAGTCGATGCACAGAGTTGCGGTGGGCCGGGCTTCAAGGCGCTTGATACCAATGTCTACACCACATTCTTCGCAACTACCGTAATCGCCGGTATCAAGATCGGCGAGTGATTCATTGATTTTCTTAACCAGTTTGCGTTCACGATCCCGGGTGCGAAGCTCCAAAGAGCGGTCAGTTTCCTGAGTTGCGCGATCGTTAGGGTCAGGCAGGTTAACGGTTTCGTCCTGCATGACCGTCACAGTGCGTTCGGAATCGTCTATCAGTTCATTTTTCCAGGCGTTGAGGATTTCCCGAAAATGCGCTACCTGGAGTTCACCCATATAGCGTTCGCCCCGCTTGGGCCGATGCGGTTTAACTCCGTGGATCAGATCTACTTTAACTTTCTTCTTGGTGCTTGCCATTGGTTTACACTGGGCCTGTGATATGAGTCGAATAGGCCCGAAATTTTGAAAGGCGCGGCAATCTAACAGTTTCCCGTAGTTCCCGCAATACCGCGGGCCCTTATAAGCAAGGACTAAATAGTGATGATGCAGCTGCGATACTCGCCGACTTCGCCTTATGTGCGTAAAGTCAGCGTTATGACGATAGAAACCGGCCTTAGCAGTCAGATAGACAGAGTTTTAACCAATCCTTGGGATCCGCAAACGGATCTGGGGGCTACCAATCCACTCGGTAAGGTGCCCGCCCTAATTACACCCGACGGCGCAGAAATATTTGATTCTCGAGTGATTTGTGAGCACCTTGACGCAATGCACGACAGCGAACCGTTTTTTCCGCTTGAGCCAAAAACCCGGTCGATAGCGCTTCGCCTTCAGGCGCTGGCCGATGGCATCCTGGATGCGGCAATTCTCCGGTTAATTGAGGAGCGTCGTCGACCGGGAGAATACTGTTGGCCGGTGTGGTGTGATCGCCAGGCTACGACTATGAATCGAAGCCTCGACTGGCTAGAAGAGCGGCGTTCGCTGCTGGATAGCCGACTGACAATCGGCAGCATTGCAGTGGGCTGCATGCTTGGCTACCTCGATTTTCGGTACGCTGATGAGGATTGGCGTGAAGGCCGTGATGGATTGGCAAGTTGGTACTCAGCTTTCGCCCAAAGGCCATCGATGCGCGACACAGTGCCAGTGGAGTGATAAAGGCCCGATGTTAAGTCCAAGTCCGATATAATTCCCACTCAAGTTGATACGCTTAATTTCTTTACTTTCACGACCCCAGAAGCGACTTACCGAGCCGCCCGGCGTCACTGCTCCAAGCATTCGTCGGCCTGGCTATGTTTGGCTCGGGTCAGCCACCTGAAAGATCCGATGCGCCTAAAAAGAATCCAAGTTTCGGGCTTCAAGTCCTTTGTCGATCCGACCGTTATCACTATTCCGGCCAACCTCACCGGCATAATTGGGCCTAACGGCTGCGGTAAATCCAACGTTATTGATGCGGTGCGCTGGGTAATGGGCGAAAGCTCGGCCCGCAAACTGCGCGGCGACAGCATGACTGACGTGATTTTTAACGGTTCTGAGGCACGTAAGCCTGTCGGCAAGGCGTCGGTTGAGCTGGTTTTTGATAACACCGACGGCAAAACGCCACAGGCCTACGCGCGCTTCAGTGAGATCGCTGTTAAACGCACATTATCTCGTGATGGCACGTCGGAATACCTGCTGAACAAGGCGCGTTGCCGTCGTCGGGATATCACTGACCTTTTTCGCGGCACAGGGCTTGGCCATCGGTCCTACTCGATTATTGAGCAGGGCATGGTCAGTCGAATCGTTGAGGCCCGGCCCGAGGATTTGCGGGCCTTTGTCGAGGAAGCAGCCGGCATTTCCCACTACAAGGACCGCCGTCGTGAGACCGAGACCCGGATGCGCCATACCCGTGACAATCTCAGCCGGGTAGATGATATCCGTAAGGAGCTTGATACGCAGTTGCGTCGTTTACAACGGCAAGCACAGGCAGCACGACGTTACCAGAAACTTAAAGATGAAGAGCGCACGGTCAATGGCCAACTGCTGGGACTTCGTCATCTGGTAATGCAGTCTCATATCGACGCCCAGTCCGCCCAGACTGCGCACGCGCAGACTGAGGTTGAGTCACACCTGGTTCGTCAGCGAGCGTTGGAAAGCCGGATCGAGGGGGCTCGTGCGAACGAGATGAGTTCTCAGCAGCAGGTCAGTGATCTACAGGCTGAATTTTATGCAGCCGGTGCTGATGTTGCCTCTGTTGAACAGGCAATTGAATATGCGCGTGAAACTGGCGAGCAACAGCGGGCCGAGTTCGAACGTCTGGAAACGGCTCTGACCGAGATTGGTGCCGAGTCTCAACACGACGATCAGCGCATTTTGGAACTTGAGGCAGAAGTGGTTTCGCGTCGGGGCCAGCGTGAGGCGCATCTGGCCGTGCAGCGCCACTCGGTAACCCGCCAGGCCGAATCTGAACAGGCTTTGGATGCCTGGCAGGAGCACTGGAACGATTTCGCCCAATCTACAGCGACTCCGATCAAGGATCAGGAGGTGCAGCGATCACGCATCGAGCAGCTTGAATCTGCCGATCTTAAGGCGCAGCAGCGCCTCGCCCGCCTCGACCAGGAGTTGGCGGCGCTGCTCGCTGAGGAGGAGGCGTTGGCGGTGGATAGCGCCCGCAGTGACGCGCGGCAGAGCGAGGCAGAAACCCGCGAATATGAAAGCCGTGTCGAGCAGGCCGCGCAGCAGATTAGCGAGTTGCGGCAAGAAATTGAAGGCCAGGTAACGGCAGTGGATCAGCAGCGCCAGCAGATGCATGCGGCCCGCAGTCGTCTCGAGTCGCTTCAGGAATTGCAAGAAGCATCACTGGGACGGGATGATGAGTATGCCGATTGGCTGGAGCGCAGAGGTCTTTCGCATGCCCCGGTGCTTGCTGGCGAAATCCGCGTTGCTAAAGGTTGGGAGCGTGCTGCTGATGCGGTGCTCGGCCCGCGCCTGACTGGGTTGGGTGTTGGTGATCTCGATGGGGCTCTGGCGCATGAGGCAGAACTGCCCCGCCGGGATTTATTCCTGGTCCAATCGGGTTCGTCATCTGCACTGGGTGCTGCAAATACCCTGCTGGCACAGTTGCGTTGCGCACGCTATGACCTTGGCCCGCTGCTGAGTGGAGTGTACGTGGCCGATGACCTGGCCGAGGCGCTCATCCGCCGCGCAACCCTGGATCCAGGCGAGTGTGTGGTGACCCGTGACGGGGTAATCGTTGGGACGAACTGGGCCCGGGCGCCGCATGGGCGCGATTCTGGAGACGGGCTTCTGGAGCGGGAAGAGGAAATCACGCGGTTGCAACAAAGTGTGACCACTTTGGTGGACGATACAGCGCAACATGAACGATTGTTTGAGAGCTTGCGTGAGACTTTGCGCGACCTGGAACAAAAGCATGAGTCCAGCCAGAAAACACTCAATGACAAGCTGGAAACCCAGACGATGATCCGCCAGGTGCTTTCGGAAAAGGATGCACGATTTGCGCAAATCGAAACTCGTCGTGAACAGATGGCGGTAGAGACTGACGAGATAATGACCGAACTGACCGGGACAGGTGCAGCTCTGGATGAGGCTCAACGGCATTTTGCTATTGCTGAAGACGAGACCGGGGTGCTCGAAGAAAAACGCCTGGCATTGTTAAATGAAAAAGAAGGTCTCACGAGAGTTTTGGCGGGCTCCCGCACTGATACCCAGGCGGCTCGGGAAAAATTGCACGACACGGAACTGGCCCTGCAGCACAGCCAGGCGTCTCTGGATTCATTGAAATCGAGCCTTAACCGTCTTGAGGTGCAGGGCAGCCGCATGCGTGCGCGTCATCAGGAACTCAAGATCCAACTGGCAAAAGGAGATGATCCTGGAGAGGCGCTGAATGCCCGCTTGAAGACTCTGCTCGACCAGCGGGCATTGTCAGAAAGCCAGCTGGCCGATACTCGCAATGCGCATGCAGCCATTGAAGAACAGATCCGTGATCTGCAGGCGGGCTTGTCAGAGTGTGAACAGGAGGCAGCCACCGCGCGCGATGCGCTCGAAGGTGAGCGGTTAAAGGCACAGGAGCTATCAGTGCGCTCGGAAACTCTGCTGGAACAGATTAATGCCAGCAACTATCAGCTAGAGGAGATTCTAGCGAACTTGCCTGACCAGGCCGTTGAGGCTGACTGGCTCGTACGATCCGAGAAGCTGGCCGAGAAGATTGACCATATTGGACCGGTGAACCTGGTTGCGATAGAAGAGTACGAGGAGCAGGCCCAGCGCAAGGAATATCTGGATACACAACATGCTGACCTGATTGAAGCGCTGGATACGCTTAGCGGCGTCATACGCAAGATCGACCGCGAGACTCGAGAACGTTTCAAGGTTACTTTCGATGCCTTAAATGAAGGATTTGCCGAGTTTTTCCCACAGATGTTTGGAGGCGGTAGCGCGGTCCTGACATTGACCGATGAAGACATGTTGTCTGCGGGGGTAACGGTTATGGCGCGGCCTCCGGGCAAAAGAAACAGCACCATACACCTCCTGTCGGGGGGTGAAAAAGCACTGACTGCAGTAGCGTTACTATTTGCCCTGTTCCGGCTGAATCCGGCACCTTTTTGCATTCTTGACGAGGTGGATGCACCACTGGATGATCGTAACGTTGAGCGTTATTGTCAGACTCTGCGTAGTCTGGCGGAGGTATCGCAGCTGGTGGTAATCACCCACAACAAGATCACCATGGAGTCGGCTGATATTTTACTCGGCGTAACCATGGTGGAGCCAGGTGTCTCATCTATCGTCTCGGTCGATATCGATGAGGCCGTTCGGTTGGCGGCACGGTAAAATGAGCCTGCAAATGGCATTGATAACGCTGGGCCTGGTGGTATTGGGCGTAGTTGCCGTACTGTCATTTCTTAAGCGACGCCCAACACCGGCATCTTGGCTGGCGCGACTGCGCGCTGGTATCGCGTCACAAGCTGCAAATTTCCGCTGGCCAGTGGCACTCAATTTTTTTCACCCTGATCGCTTGATTAATCGGGTGCGCCAGCGTGAGCCGTCATTGATCGCATCTCATGATTTCGAGGGGCAGGCGAGCGCCCGAACGAAAGGAGACGGTTTGAAGGCAGCCGACCAAGCCACTCCAGTTGAGAGTTCAGATCAGCGCCCCGGCGAACCGACCCGTGTACTTGATTCTGAGATTGGTTCTGCACCGATCAAGATCGACTACTGGGTGCGCCTGCCTGGACAGACTCCCGTAACCCGTGATCTTGCCTTATCGGTATTCCGTGAGCACGAGATAAACCTATCGCACCCAAGGGCGATTCATGGCCGTACGGAGCCGGGTAACGCCTGGCTTGATCTGCGAGATACCCCGGCCGGAGAGATCTTTACCGACCTGATTGTTAGTATGCAAATGGCAGATCCGGATCGTTGTGTCGATGAATCGGAGCTGACGCGTTTTAACAATCTGGCCTATGCTCTCGCAGAGACCCTGGATCGACCGCTACAGTTTGAATCCAGCATTGAAGAGGCCTTGCCCGAGGCGGCTCGGCTGGAGAGATTTTGCCACGAGTTTGACCTGCTGGCGGTTATCAATATTGAACCAGAACCCGGTGCTGGGTTTTCCGGGCCCGACGTGGCGCGGGTGGCGGAGCGTGCCGGTATGCGCCTGGGCGAGCAAGATATCTTTCATTTCTTTGATTCACGAACCGGAGTCAGCCGCTTTGGGCTCGCCAATCAGCGTGAACCAGGGAGTTTTAGTTATGCAGATCTGGAATCAGGCATGTTCCGAGGCTTGGCGCTGTTTATGAATATACCGCGGGTCGAACACCCAGCCCGGACTTTTACCGAGCTCAGGTCGGTTGCGCAGTATGTTTCAACCGAACTCAACGGTTCACTGGTAGACCCGGATGGGGTGATCCTTTCAGCTGCGCAATTCGATTCGATCCGCCGACAGATTCAATCGATCGAGTGGTCGATGAAGAAGTACGGGGTGGAGTCGGGCTCGGATGAAGCCCGACGCTTGTTCTGAGCCGGGCACGTCAAAAAGGAAGAATGATCTTGCGCCGTGAGAGCTCGGTTACGTGACCAGGCGAAAAAAACAGGTAGTTACCGAAATTAACGATCTGCGCAATGAGCTCGGTGAACACAACTACCGTTATCACGTGCTCGACGCACCTGTAATTTCAGATGCCGGCTACGATCGCATGTTACGCAGGCTTGAAGCGCTTGAGCGCGATAGCCCGGAGTTGGTTACACCGGATTCGCCCACACAACGTGTCGGTGCTGCGCCGTTAGCGCGCTTCGAGACCGTCAATCATAGTGTAGCGATGCTGTCGCTCAATAATGCTTTCTCGGCAGAAGAGCTCAGCGAGTTTGATCGGCGCTGTCGCGAGGGTACCGGGCGAGAAACTCTGGTTTATAGCGCTGAGCCAAAACTGGATGGTCTGGCAGTGAGTTTGGTTTATGAGAAGGGCGTACTTCAAAGAGCTGCGACCCGTGGCGATGGCCATCACGGCGAGGACGTGACGCTAAATGCCCGTTCGATCCGGTCAGTACCTCTGCGGCTTCTGGCGCCCGAGTGTCCTGAGGTCCTCGAGGTGCGGGGTGAGGTTTATATGCCGTTGGCCGGATTTAAGGCCTTGAATCAGGAGCAGGTTAAAAAAGGCGAGAAACCTTATGTCAATCCGCGCAACGCGGCGGCCGGCAGTTTGCGCCAGTTGGACCCAAGAATTTGCGCCACGCGCCCGCTGGATTTCTTCTGTTACGGTATTGGCTTGTGGCGCGGAGGGGAGCTACCCCAGACCCAGATCGCAACACTTGCCACGTTGCGACGTTTTGGTTTGCGCACCAACCCGCTGGTTCGGCAGATGCTGGGGATTGGACAGTGTCTCGATTATTACCATGAAATTCTGGACTGCCGCCAGACCTTGAATTACGAGATCGACGGTGTTGTATACAAGGTGAATGATCTTGCCGACCAGCAGTCACTGGGCGCGGTATCACGGGCGCCACGTTGGGCCCTGGCCTACAAATTTCCGGCGCCCGAAGAAACGACTATCGTCCGTGATATTGACGTCCAAGTGGGCCGCACCGGCGCCATTACTCCGGTAGCGCGGCTTGAGCCGGTCTTTGTGGGTGGTGTAACCGTGGCTAATGCCACATTGCATAACCAGGCGGAGATCGAGCGGCTCGATGTGCGGGTAGGGGATACGGTGACAGTGCGTCGCGCGGGCGATGTGATCCCAGAGGTGGTGTCGGTCGTTCGCGAGAAGCGCCGACGCGGTGCGCGACGTTTTGTTTTTCCAAGCGAGTGCCCAATCTGCGGGTCGCAAGTGATGGTCGCCGATGGCGGCATTATTCAACGGTGTATCGGAGGGCTTTACTGTTCAGCCCAGGTCAAGGAATCGATAAAGCATTTTGTTTCACGTCGCGCCCTTGATATCGAGGGCCTTGGAGCCAAGCTGGTCGAACAGCTGGTCGACAGTGGGCGGGTGCGCCACGCTGGGGATCTTTTTACGTTATCGCATGGCGAGCTCGCCGCAATGGATCGGATGGGAGCAAAGTCTGCTGATAACCTGCTGGGGGCGCTTGAATCAAGTCGCGAGACAACGCTGGCCCGTTTTCTTTATGGTTTAGGGATACCGCAGGTCGGTGAAGCGACAGCGCAGGCGCTTGCCCAATATTTCTCCGCCCTGGAGGCGCTTGCCGACGCGTCGACAGAGGCATTGGAAGCCGTACCTGATGTCGGCCCGGTGGTTGCCTCTGAAATACGGCTCTTTTTTGAACAGAATCATAACCGTGAAGTGATCGACGCACTTCGCGCTTCCGGTGTTGTTTGGCCCGCACCGGAAGGATCCACTTCCGAGCGGGTAGGCCCTTTCGCCGGGCGTACTGTTGTGATCACCGGGACACTGGGCGAAATGAGTCGTGATCAGGCCCGCGACTGGCTTGCGGCTCGTGGCGCCAAGGTTACCGCAAGCGTATCGGCGCGAACCGATTTTGTCGTGGCAGGCGCTGATCCGGGGTCAAAATATGATAAAGCGCTTGCGCTCGGTATCCCGGTGCTCGACGAAGCCCAGTTGTGGGCAATGGATGAAACCAACGGTAATTGATCTTGGGATATGAGGGTGTGTTCGCGCCTGCGGTAGAATCCCAGCCCGCCACTTTTCGTCATTTAAACCAGGGACGACTGCGTCAACGCCCCCTGATCCTCACGGACAGCTTAAGGAGTACAGATGAATAATTCTTTTAATGCCAAGACTTCGCTGGATGTTAACGGCCGCCGTTACCAGATTTTCGCACTGGATGCTTTGTCCGATCAGTTCGACCTGGCGCGACTGCCCGTGACTTTAAAGATCCTGTTGGAAAACTTGCTTCGTGCAGAGGATGGCGTCGATGTTGTTGCTGGTGATATCGAGGCTTTGGCCTGTTGGAGTCCGGGTTCGACGAGTGCGGCTGAGATAGCCTTCGCCCCGGCCCGGGTTTTGATGCAGGATTTGACAGGGGTGCCTGCGGTTGTGGATCTAGCCGCCATGCGCGAAGCTATTGCAGCGCTGGATGGGGATCCCGAGCGTATAAATCCTTTGTCGCCAGCCGATCTGGTGATCGACCACTCGGTCATGGTTGATCATTTCGGTACAGCCGACGCACTGCAGGCTAATACCGATCTCGAATACTCCCGTAACGCGGAGCGCTACTCATTTCTACGCTGGGGCCAAGCGGCCTTCAGCAATTTTCGTGTGGTCCCTCCATCTACTGGTATTGTTCATCAGGTAAACATTGAGTACCTGGCCAGTGTGGTCTTTAGTCGTGACTCTGACGGGGAGCTACTGGCCTATCCTGATACGGTGGTCGGGACTGATTCGCACACGACCATGGTTAATGGCCTGGGGGTGCTCGGTTGGGGTGCAGGTGGAATCGAGGCGGAGGCCGCAATGCTCGGCCAAGCAGTGACCATGCTGATTCCCGATGTTATTGGATTTGAATTGCACGGCACCCTTCCCGAGGGGGCCACAGCCACCGACCTGGTCCTTAGCGTAGTCGAAATTCTGCGCCGTCAGGGCGTCGTTGGGAAATTTGTTGAATTTTATGGCGATGGGTTGGACCATCTTTCGTTGGCGGACAAGGCCACCATCGCTAATATGGCACCCGAGTACGGGGCTACCTGTGGATTTTTCCCCGTTGATCAAGAAACGCTCAATTATCTGAGGTTGACCGGGCGATCCGAAGAGGACATCGCGCTGGTAGAGGCGTACACGCGACGCCAGGGATTGTTTCGGGAACCCGGGGCGGTACCGGCGCATTACAGCGAGACCGTCCACCTTGATCTTGGCAACATAGTTGCCAGCATTGCCGGACCAAAGCGGCCACAGGACCGCATCGCCTTGACTGAAGCCCAGCAGGTGATTAACGACGCTGCGACGGAGCTGCGCGGTAACAGCGAACGTCGGACCGGCAGGATTACACTTGATGGCGAGACAATGGAATTTCCTGATCTTGGCGTCGCAATTGCCGCGATCACGAGTTGCACTAATACCTCAAACCCCGGTGTGATCATGGCTGCTGGTTTACTGGCCCGCAACGCGCGGCAACGCGGCCTTACTGTCAAGCCTTGGGTCAAGACCTCCCTGGCGCCGGGCTCTAAGGTGGTGACGGATTATCTGCGTGACGCTGGTCTGCTCGACGATCTGGAAAATATTGGCTTTTCTGTAGTCGGTTACGGCTGTACCACTTGCATCGGTAACTCCGGCCCCTTGCCCGGGCCCGTGAGTGAAGTGATCCGGGAACGCGACCTCATTGCCTGTGCAGTGCTCTCAGGTAATCGAAACTTCGAGGGCAGGGTGCATGCCGAGGTGCGCATGAATTTCCTGGCTTCACCGCCCTTGGTGGTAGCCTACGCGCTGGCTGGCACAACCGATATCGATCTTGTGAATGATCCCATCGGAGTGGATGGTCAGGGTAGCCCGGTGACTTTGGCTGACTTGTGGCCGCAACAACTCGAAATTAACCAGGCTGTTGCCAGACATGTGACACGGGAAATGTTCCGCTCCCGCTATTCAGATGTTTTTCGCGGCGACAGCCAGTGGGGCGAGGTCCCCGTGAGCGCAGGCAATCGCTTTGCCTGGGATGAGCATTCCACCTACGTTCGCCGCCCCCCGTACTTCGATCACATGGAGCGCACGCCTGGCCAGCTAAAGGCTATTACCAGCGCTAGAGTCTTAGCGTTACTTGGCGATAGCATCACCACCGATCATATCTCTCCAGCGGGGGCCATTCAGGCCGACAGTCCAGCTGGGCAATATTTGCAAGAGCATGGGGTGGAGCGAGCTGATTTCAATTCTTATGGATCGCGACGCGGTAATCACGAGGTGATGGTGCGTGGAACTTTCGCCAATATCCGGCTACGCAACGCTATGGCGCCCGGCACTGAAGGCGGTTGGACTACCTTCCAACCTGGCGGCGAACAGATGACCATTTACGACGCCGCGGTGTCTTACGCGGCAACCGGTACAGCGTTGCTGGTTATTGGCGGCAAGGAGTATGGCACCGGGTCCTCGCGAGACTGGGCCGCCAAGGGCGCTTCTTTACTGGGCGTCAAGGCGGTACTGGTCGAAAGCTTTGAGCGTATCCACCGCTCCAATCTAATAGGCATGGGTGTATTACCGCTGGAGTTTGCGGATGGCCAGAGCGCTCAGAGCCTGGAAATTTCGGGCACTGAAGTGTTTGATCTGGCCCAGCCTGTTGTCGGTGGGACCGAGCTTGAGGTACGTATGACCCGAGCCGATGGCATCATCAGATCCTTCATGACGAAGGTCCGTATCGATACCCCTAAGGAGTGGGATTACTACTGCAACGGCGGCATTCTGCCTTACATGGTGCGCCAGTTGCTTGATTGATCAGAAGGTCTCGCCAAGGTCAATCTTCAGCGCCCGGGCATGCCTTTGCGAACGATAGTGATGGCACACAGCACTAGCGCCAAAGCGGTCAGCAGACGCCACGAGGCAGTCTCACCTAAAAAAATCACACCCCACAGTGCGCCAAGCACTGGTATGAGGTAGTTGATCTGGGCGAAGTTGTTTGCCCCGAGGCGAGGGACCAGGTAAAAGAACAGTAGTGCTGCGAGGGCTGTAGGCAAAAGACCGAGATAGGCTATCGCGGCCAGTCCGCCAATGCCTGGATGCATCTGCCAGGGCTGCTCGAGAATTAACGTCACGGGTAACATCCATAGCAAACCGGCCAGCATGGCTCCCGTAGCCAGTATTCTGCCGCTACCGTGGCCAGCATAGTAACGGGTAAAGGTAGCGGATGCGCCATAGCAGATGGCACTGGTGATCACCGCCAGTTGGGCAAGGATCGGCGCGGTCAACCCGGCTCGTGCCTCGGCCCCGATCAGGACCAGAAGACCGCCAAAGCCAATCGAGATTCCGATCGCGGTTTGGGTGGTAAATGGCTCGTCCCGGATAAACAGGTGAGCCAGAACTGCCGTAGCCACCGGCATGACGCCCATCAGCACGGCAGTCAGACCGCTGTCAATATGAATTTCACCCCAACTGATCAAAGTGAACGGTAATGCGTTTCCAAAAAACCCAATGAATGCAAAAATCTTTAACGAAGTCGCATCTCGCGGCAGTCGCTCACCGTTGATTTTCAGCCAAAGGTATAGAACAGCTGCGGCAATCCCCAGGCGAGCCGCGGTCAAGGTCAATGGTCCGACCGTATTGACACCGATTTTGATGAAAACAAAAGATCCGCTCCACATCATGGCAAGCCCTAGTAAAAGAGCGTAGTCTTTAGGCGCACGGGAAAGATTCATTTACTCAGCTTTGATTGGGGATTGGACTCAACGGGCGGTGCGAGCATAACCCAGGTCCGTCGATTGGTATAACAGGGGAAAAAGTTGGATAAGCCTATCAATCATTCAGGCCTTTTACCCTTGCTTGGGGAGGATGAGACCCCACCGTTTGAGATTGGTAATGCCGGAGGTTGCTCCCCATTGGTACTGGTGTGCGATCACGCCCGTAACGTCATTCCGCGGGCGCTGGCTGATCTGGGGTTGGATGCAGATCTTCGGGCCCAGCACATTGCATTGGATATCGGCTGCGAGATGCTGGCTCACCGCCTCGCACATCTGCTCGACGCTGTACTGGTGCTGGCACGGTTTTCACGGCTGGTGATCGATCTTAATCGGCCTCTTGATGATCCAACTTCTATTTCGCCCTGTAGTGATGGCTTTATCATACCGGGCAATCAGAATGTTTCGACCGAGCAGCGGCTGTCCCGCGAGGAGGAGATCTTTATCCCCTACCACAAAGCGGTTGCGGCCCAAGTTAAATGTGTACATGCCAAGCATGGCGTACCAGCATTGATCGCACTACATAGTTTTACCCCAGCGATGGCGGGCAAGCTCAGGCCCTGGCAGATCGGAATACTATGGAACGATGATCAGCGCATGAGTCTGCCGTTACTGGGCAGCCTTCGAGGCGATCCCGATTTGTGCGTTGGAGACAACCAGCCCTACGATGCTCGGGAGCATGTGGGCTATACCATCGAGACCCATGCCGGGGTAAATGGTTTCCCGCATGCCCTGATCGAGGTGCGCCAGGACCTGATCGCGACTGAGGCCGGAGCTATGGGCTGGGCGGATCGGTTGGCGGGGCATCTGGGGCCGATTCTCGCCAACGATAACTTGTACCAAAAGCGAGTCAGTGACTAAAGCAAGCGCTGGATCAACTCATCGCAAATAAACAACAGGTGCCCGATGGTAGAGCGGGCGGCACGAGCGCCGATTCGAGCTAGTACAACTGAACTGACAGCCGCGCTGTTGTACAAAGTTCAGGTACCCGGTAATCCCCTAGGACACATACCTCGATACAAGCCGTAGTGATTGACTGGTTAATCACTACGGCTATGCGGGCTCGGATTTAAGCCCGACTCGCTGGCAATCGATCTCGAAGTCATCCAGAGCATCGAGGTACTCGCGTTTGCTCTTGGGCATGGGTACCCGGACGCCAGCCATGTAGGAAATGAGATCAGTGCCGTCACTGAGTAGCCCACAACCCCGGTGCAGCTGGATCTGGGCTAAAGCACTCAGGCCTGCAGGGGGCGTCGGTTGGAACGCCTTGATCTGCTCCTTGAGGGTCACAAACTCGGGCCAGTTGCCGAAGAAATCCGGGTCGCTCTTCATCATCTCGCACTCGACTCGCCCAGCACGTGCAAACTGCAGGACTGTTGCGTCGATTCCATGAAAACTCGACATCTCCCCATAAACTTTAACAATGCGTTTTGTGATTTCGTCAATCGCCTTCATTGTCTGCGAGATTTTTACGTATCGGCTTTCATAGTAGCTGGCGATTGAGTGGGTAAATACTTTGAAAGGCTCCCCCCACAACTCGTCTATGCCTTCGTGTCCGCTTGGATGGCGAACCTGTTTGCCCAGTTCAAGCGCCTCCTCGAAACAAGCGCTGCACTCGCGCATCAGTTCATTATCCGTACTGACTTCGATGCCCTTGCTTTCGAGGCTGACAATGCTGGTAAAAATATCTGTTGCACGGTTAAATAGAGCGCCGGCAAGCATGGCGGCATTGACACGTCTACACGCCGGGTTTCGCTCTGCCTCGTAACTGGAACGTGCAGTTTCTACTTTATTTCCGGGGGTATTAATTCCTGGCTCAGTGTGATGGAAGGTCCGCCGTGTCAGCATCAACAGCAGGTCACGCTTGGCTGAAAGCGTTTCCGCCGGAGGGGCGTAGTAACGGATCCAGTAGCCATCGTAATAGATATGCGGCCGGCTGTTGATATCCTTTCGTGAACCGTTATTGATACTGGTATTCATGAGTGATGCGGTCTAATCTTTCTGGCTGGCCAGATCCGCGCCGGATTGTACGCCTGTCGCCCCTTGGAGCAAAGGTAGTTCGGTCAGACCCATTGCGGGACGGCCGCTGGCAATCGCGGTGACCCGCCCCTCAAAAAAGACTGTAGCTGGTGAATCCGGATCATCAACGACATCCTGATCACGGGAGACGGTGATCTGGATCTCGTTAGCCCCTGCCATAAGGGCTTTCTTTCGGGCCAGTTGGATTGCCTGGTTTTCGGCATCCAACAAGGCATCGTTGAGATGGCTATGATCTACCGGCCCCTTTGGACCGAATACCCGGAATATTCCCTGCACAGGCTGGGTCACAGTAACCCGCGCACGCTGGGCAATACTACCGGCGACCGCGCCAATGGCATTGGCAACCTCTGCATGTTCAGGCAGGGCCAAAGTGATATTGAGTCGCTGGGCCACCTTCGGGTAGTAGATCGGTGCGGGAGCGCCTACTGCCACCAGGGTGCGCCCACGGTCCAATTGCAACGAGAACAGATCGCCGTCAATACGACTCATCCCGGTGATCCACTCGCTGAAAAGTCGGGCGGTACGCTCTCGCTCCAAACTGTTGCGTTGATCCGGGTCGGTTGCCAAGCAGGCTGAGACGAGGGTTTGGCAGATCACGTTGACGACATAGTCCTGCACCTTCTGACTTGGACCGACAGGGTCTCGTTCCTTAAATTGGCCCCAGCCGTAGACCTCGCGCATCTGCCGAGCCCAAATGATTGCGCCAAGCCGGGCAGCCGGAGTAGACCAGTGACTCATTTTCCCGAGCACATGAGCCGCATCCGTCGGGGTGAATCCACTGTATATGGCGACACCCTCGCGGACCAACCTGGCAACTGCCCGCATCAGTTCACGGTCGTTTTCGGCGGCGGCCTCCAGATCCAGCGGGCCATCGGCGAGTCGCGCCCAGGCGTCGGCCTCGGCTTCAGAGAATCTTTTACGTTGACTGGCTTCAGCGAACAGTCGAACCACGTAGCGGCTGCTTCGTGCACTGGTAGAGGATCTGCTACGGCGCTCCATGGATTCGAGTATCTGAGGAAACCAATGTGCCAGTAGGCTCATAGGGATAACCCGGCGCGGACCAATCGCTAAGCCGACGCCACCCTGGAAGCGGGCTTCACTGTCCCCGCCTAGACCCACGGAGAACACCCGTACTGCGTCTACCATAGGGCGCCAATCGCCAATAATTGCGGCGTTAGCGCTCACCACCGGTTGACCGTTACTGATGATCGCGATATCAGTGGTGGTGCCGCCCATATCTGCAATGATGGCGTTGTCTTGTTGCTGGAGCAAAGCTGCGCCCATAACGCTTGCGGCTGGCCCGGACAGGATAGTTTCTACCGGGCGGGATAACGCAAGTTCGACACTGATCAGTGAACCATCCCCTTTAACCATCATCAGTGGGGCAGTAATCCGGTATTCGTGCAGGGTGGTCTGTATCGCTCGGATCAGTTCATCGATATAAGGAATCAACGACGCGTTAAAGGCTACTGTCAGGGCCCGGCGTGGCGCATCCAGTTGTGAGGCCAGTTCGTGCCCGCAGGTTACCGGCTTATCGGTCAGTGAATGGACGAGATCACGTAGACGCAACTCGTGTTCGGCGTTGCGAACCCCAAACAATCCGGAAATCCCGAAAGCGGCAACCTCATCACATTGGGATTCGATGATCTGATGTGCCTTTTTTATATCCAGCGGTTCGCGCTCGACGCCGCCTGCATCGTGGCCCCCGCGGATCAGCGCACAATGACCCCCACGGACAATTTGGTCCAGTTGCGCCTGATTTACCTGCTGAGTGCTGTAGCCTGCCAGTAACAGGCACACGGCCGTGCCACGACCTTCCACAATCGCATTGGTTGCAAGCGTGGTTGATAGGGAAACCAGTCGGCTCTTGGTCAGTAATTCGCGGGGAAGCTGGCCTAGCACCTCGTTGATTCCGGCCGCCAACTGATGATGAGTTGTCAGCGCCTTCGCCGTACTGACCACCGACCCGGCGCGGTCGAGCAGTACCGCGTCGGTATAAGTGCCGCCGGTATCAATACCTAGTCGCAAGGGTTCTTCATAGCCCCCCGACTCAGCATTTGAGGTGGTAACCAGCTTGACTGTCTGCTGCCGGAAAGCTTACCGGCTGTAGTCGTGGAAGCCACGCCCGGTTTTGCGCCCCAGGTAACCCGCATCGACCTTCTGCTTGAGCAAGGGGCACGGCCGGAATTTGGAGTCACCAAATTCCTGATGCAACACATCCATAACCCAAAGGCAGACATCCAAGCCGATCATGTCAGCGAGAGCCAGTGGGCCCATGGGATGGGCCGCTCCGAGTTTCATTGCCGCATCGATATCCTCTGCCGTGGCGAGTCCCTCGTAGAGGATAAAAGCCGCTTCGTTAATCATCGGAACCAGCATCCGATTGACCACAAAGCCCGGGCTATCCTTGACACTGACCGGTGTCTTTCCCAGATCCCGGGCCAGCGCATCGACTGCTGCGTAGGTCTCGTCCGAGGTCTGCAAAGCCCGAATCACTTCGACCAGGGCCATCAGTGGCACCGGGTTGAAAAAATGCATGCCGATAACGCGTTCAGCGCGGCCACTGGCAGCCGCGATCCGGGTTAACGACAGTGATGAGGTATTTGAAGCGAGGATGGCGCTCTCTTGGCAGATCGCGTGGAGCTTTGAAAAAATTGGCAATTTCACGTCCATATTTTCACTTGCCGCCTCGACCACCAGATCACACTCAGCCATGGCTTCAATATCAGTGGTGGTCTGGATCCTTGCCAGCGCCTGGGTACAGGCCTCCTGGGTGATTTTATCTTTCTTTACCAACCGTTCCAGGCTGGAACCCAGAGCATCCAGGCCTTTTTGTGCCACTTTGTCAGAGACATCCTGCATGATGACGTTATAGCCCCGGATCGCGCAGGTTTGGGCAATGCCATTGCCCATAGTGCCGGCACCAATCACGCCGATATTCTTAAGACTCATGTTAGTTGATAAGGTCCTTTGGCCAGTAAAGTTACTTTAAGGGTCGCCAAGGCTACCGCAAACCATAGCTAACACCAAACCTGGCTCTGGCCGGGGTCGCCAGGATTTCACAATCAGGCGCATTGGGAATAGACTGACCCCTTATGGACAGCGTCAGCATGATTAAAAAGCTCGTCGGGTTCGACACGGTCTCTCGTGAAAGCAACCTGCCGTTAATCGATTTTGTTCAGAATATTCTCGACGATCAGGGGATTGATTCGCGCCGGGTACCCAGTGCCGATGGGCAAAAGTCCAACCTGATTGCCACCGTTGGCCCCTCCGAAGCCGGTGGTGTCGTTCTTTCCGGCCATACCGATGTAGTTCCCGTCGATGGACAGGATTGGGACAGCGACCCTTTTACCCTGATGCGCTCGGGTAGCCGCTTGTATGGCAGGGGCAGTTGTGACATGAAGGGATTTATTGGCATCGCTTTGGCCCTGGTACCCAAGATGGTGAACCTGCGCCGACCAATCCACTTTGCGTTGTCGTACGACGAGGAGGTAGGGTGTTTGGGTGCCCCAGATATGATAGAGGTGATTCGCCGCGAACTGCCCGAGCCCCAAGGTGTCATTGTCGGCGAGCCAACTACCATGGGTGCGGTCATTGGGCATAAGGGTATGGTCGGGCTGCGTACGGTGGTACGTGGCTATGAAGCGCATTCCAGTCTGACTCACCGGGGCGTCAGTGCTGTGATGACCGCGGCTCGATTGGTAAGTCATCTGGAATCAGTGGCCCAAGACCTGGCCAAAAAAACACCTCGCGACAACGGGTTTGAACCCCATCACACATCGGTGCATGTAGGGGTTATTCATGGCGGTACGGCCCTTAACATTATCTCCGGCGAATGCGAATTCATCTGGGACATCCGGAATATTCCAGGGGATGACCCACAATTGTTAATCGATCTTTTCGAGCAGTTCTGTCGAGACGAGGTCTTGCCGGGGATGCGTGCGCGCTATGAGCGTTGCGCTATTGACACCCAGGTGTTGGCAAGGAGCCCAGCCTTTGATGAGTCGGCATCGCCAATACTGAGCCTAGTGCAGTCGCTGATAGGCAGTGACGATACGGCCCGGGTAGCCTACGGCACAGAAGCTGGGCAATACCAAGGGGCTGGATTTCCCACGGTTTTGTGTGGCCCCGGGTCGATTGACCAGGCGCATCAACCCAATGAGTTTATTGAGATGGCTGAGGTGGAATCAGGCGAGCGTTTTCTGAGCGCCCTGATCACCGAGTTATCTCGTTAATCTTTGGTCGAGCCGACTTAGAACAGGCTACTGATCAGGCTCGCACACTCGGTTGCTCCACCAATAACATCCGGGCGGTCAAGCCGCTCCATGGCCAGCAACTGAGGGAGCCGGTCCAGCCATTGGCCGCCAACATACTCGGCGGCTTCGAAGTCAAGGCCTGGTACCTGGCCGCGCAGGAAAGTGACCAATGGTGCCATTTCTGGATAGTGCTCACGCACGAAGTAGCCAAAGGGAACCCCAGCTTCGAAAACTTCGGCGATGGTGCTGTATCCGACCTTACCAATCACGATATCAGCGGCATGAATCAGGTCTGGGTGGTACATAGCAGTACGAGCTGGCAAGAAGGTGACATTGGCGTGAGTTTCAGCGCTCGTGCCGATTCCGGCAACGACAAAATCGATCCCTCGGAAATCCGAACAAAGGCGTTGATGAAAAGAAAAATCCTGCGCAGTGCCGCCCATGCTGATGAAAACCAGTTTCCGACCGCGCCCCAGCCCGAGCTTGCCGCGGGTGGTGGCGCGGTCCTGGCGTTGTCGACGGGCGACCGGACGGGTCGTTCGAGCATGGGAAACCGGAACGCAGACGGGAGTAGTTTGAATACGCAAGTCGGCGTGGGTGAATAGCGGTGCCAGCAATTCGCTGTAGTAGCGAAGGCCTGGCGTGCGCTCTGCAAGCCCGGCGTAGATCCAGTCCCAGGTGAAATTCTCTACCAGCACCGAGGGGATGCCAGCGACCCTTGCCGCCACAAGCCCGAGTGGGGCAATATCACTGATGACAAGTTGACACTTCAGCGCCTGAAATTGTGTCGCAAGCGCTTTGACCTTTTTAGGATCTAGCGGCAGGCGTTTGCTAAGCTCGATGACCGTTGCGCCAACATCCGCATTCAGGGAGTCGGTCTGTACCAGGCCGAGATCGCAGTCTGTTCTATGGTAATTGAAGTTTCCAATACTTTGGGAGAAGTACCAACGAGGGACATGAGAGAATAACTCAACCACCAAAGCGGGGTCCCGATCGCGCATCGCTTCAATGACGGCGCTTGCCCGGGACGCGTGGCCAAAACCGTGCGATGAAATGACAAAAGCAACGCTTCGAGTTCGACTACCAATGTGGGCCATGGTGTTGCGCTGTCAGGGTTTAAAACACGCCACTGGTCGTAGGTGCTACTGGCTGAAATAGTTATCCAGAAAGCTTTCGAAATCCAGAGTGTCGTCTTGCTCGGCTTGCCGTGCGCTTTGGTGAGAGTTAGCCGCTTCCTGGCGCAAAAGAGTGTTTTCCCCCGGATCCAAGGGATAGTTCTTGAAGTAGTTCTCATGGCGTTCGGCCTGAGTCATGGCAAATGTGAAGAAAGCGTTGTTGTGCTCCTTCATTTGCTGAAGAACCTTTGCTGAGGGGGTATTACTGGAATCCTCGAATGAAATGCGGTAGTGCGACAATGATTGACAGTAGCCGGCATCGCCGTGTTGATCCATATAAGCCGCCAGCGGTTCCAGCCACTCAACCAACTCAAGCCCACAGCGCGACACGGGGCATTCACGCCCCATACCACTAATGATTGTCAATCCAGGGTCGCGGCCGAATTCTGCTACACGCGTCCGGGTGTCACGAAGCCCGGCAAAGTCGTCCTCGCTTAGAGGCGGGCTGGGCTCCAACAAGCATGCCAGCATCATGAGATCCAGAAAACGAATTTCGTGCTCGTCAATTCCGATGGGTAGAAAAGGGTTGAGGTCTAATGAGCGTAATTCGATGTATTCCACACCGTGTTCCTGCAGGGAATGGCTAGGCCGCTCACCGGACAGAGCAACGCGTTTGGGTCGCATTGAAGCGTAATACTCATTTTCGATTTGCAGCAGTGAGTTATTCAATTGGCGATACTCGCCATCCACCTTGACCCCGATCTCCTGGTAGGGTGGATAAGGCTCGGTAGTGGCGCGAACTAGTGACTCTGTGTATTCAGCCAAGCTATTCAGGCTCATATGCACTGCCTCCTGGGCTTCACTTTGATAGCCCAGACCCGAAAGGCGCAGGCTGGTAGCATGAGGCAAATGAAAACTGGCGTTACCGAGTTTTTGCAGGTGGTGTGAGCGGCCTTCCAGAAAAGTAGGGCACACGGCGGGTGAGGCACCAAACAGGTAGGGTATCACCCAGTCATGACGATAGAAATTACGCATCAGGCCCAGGTACTGTTCTGACTTGAAATCACGCAGCGGTAGGGTCGAGTTCTTGACCTCCCGATACGGGCCCCAGAAATCATCACTGAGAGAAAAATTGAAATGGATTCCGGAAATAGTCTGCATCAACCTGCCATAGCGGTGGGCAAGACCTGTGCGGTAGACGGTTTTCATGCGGCCCGCATTGGAATTACCATAACGGGCAATCGGGATGCTATCTTCGCCATGCAGGATGCAAGGCATACTGTTGACCCAGAGTTTTTCCTCCCCGATATTCTGGTAGGTGAACTGATGCAGTCTCGATAGAAACTCGAGCAATGCCGGCACCTTGTCGAAGATCGGGGTGATAAATTCCAGTAGCGCTTCAGAGTAATCGGTTGTGATGTAACGGTGGCTAAGCGCTGCCCCTAATGCTTCGGGGTGGGTATGCTGCGAGATGACACCAGCGGCATCGATGCGCAGGCTTTCTTTTTCAAGCCCGCGCCGGACTGCGCCCGAGATTGGATCCATCCCGGCATGCTCGATCTTTTGTAGCGTTCGTGTTAGGTTGTTTCCCACTTAGGGTCCTCGACAGTATGGCGTCACCGTTGGTTAATTGAATGACGAAGTGGTTTCAGGACGATCTGCGAGTACAAACCGCTGGCCGGGAAATCCGTGACATTACGCCTTTGATAGCTGAATTGACGGATCGTTCCGGGATTATGACCGGATTGTCCAACATTTTTATCGCCCATACCAGTGCTTCCCTCATGGTAACCGAGAATGCCGATCCTGCTGTTCACCATGATCTGGAGCGATTTATGCAGCGTACCGCACCCGACGGCGATACGCTTTACACGCATACCGATGAAGGCCCGGATGATATGTCTGCACATGTGAGAAGCGTTCTGACAGATACCAGCTTGAGTGTGCCAGTCGTGAAAGGCCGACTTGCGCTTGGCACCTGGCAGGGCGTGTACCTTTGGGAGCACCGCGTCCGTCCCCACCTTCGACATATTGTGGTGACAATTTGGGGAGAGCAGTGAAGCTCACAAAAATTTCGATATCGGACCATCACTTCTGTGTTGCGCCAATGATGGACTGGACTGATCGGCATGAACGTTATTTGCTTCGATTACTGACACGCCATGCCCGGTTGTATACCGAAATGGTGACCACCGGCGCTTTATTGCATGGCGACAGTGCGCGTTTTCTGGCCCATGACCCGGTAGAGTACCCGCTGGCCTTGCAACTGGGTGGCAGTGAGCCCGACGCCATGGCTGTGTGCGCTCAAATGGGAGAGGACGCTGGCTACAATGAGATTAATATCAACACCGGGTGTCCCTCGGATCGAGTGCAGTCCGGGCGATTTGGCGCCTGCCTGATGCGTGAGCCAGACCGCGTTGCGGCGTGCGTCCGGGCGATGTCCAAGGCGATCTCGATCCCTGTCACGGTAAAATGCCGGATCGGCGTCGATTTTGACGACCGCTTTGAGCAACTGGTCAATTTTGTCGAGGTGGTCTCTAGCGCAGGCTGTACGGTCTTTATCGTGCACGCACGCAAAGCCTGGCTTTCGGGCTTGAGCCCTCGCCAGAATCGTGAAATCCCGCCTCTTGACTACCCGCGGGTGTACCAACTGAAAGCCCGGTTTCCTGAACTGACCATTGTCATTAATGGCGGTATTTCTCAATTGAATCAAGTCCAGACCCACCTCACACGAGTAGATGGAGTCATGATAGGGCGCGAGGCTTACCAGAACCCGTATAGATTGGCGACCGTGGACCACGAGCTTTTTGGATTCACCGGCCCTGTTTTGTCACGTTGGCAGATTCTAGAGTTGTACAAGCCGTATATTCGCCGTGAACTCCAACGCGGTGTGCGTCTTAAGCAGTTGTCTCGTCATCTTCTGGGCCTGTTTCACGGTCAACCAGGCGCGCGAAACTGGCGTCGAACTTTGAGCGAGCGCGGAGCACGCGCTGGCGCGGGAATAGAGGTGATCGATGCCGCGGAGGCCCAAGTCCGAAAGGACGGCGACCTGCACTTTGCAAGCCAGGTGAGTCAACCGGTACATTTTGCAGCATGAAAAGCGCGATCAAATTGTTGTTGTGGCTGTTTGGGGCTACGTTTGTCCTGCTGGGGATCAGTTTGGTTTGGCTCGTCATGTTTTTTGAACCTTCAGATTACCGCGATGAAATTGCGCAGTGGCTCGCAGAGCGCACCGGATATCACTTTGTGATCGAAGGCGCGGTGTCGGTCGATTTTGAGCATGAACCGGTACGGGGATTTTTTGTGGATATCGGGGTGCGCGATGCCGAGTTGACCCGGGCGGACGAAATCCTCGGCGAGCAGCAACTACACCTGAGTGCTTTGGATTTCTCGGCGGATCTAGACGATCTGTTTGCCAGCGCCCGTGGCGCACCCCTTGCCGGCAAAGGGCGCTTTGATGTGGTTGATGCAGACTTGCGCAAGCTATTGGCCACTTCTAAAGTGAATTGGGATGCGTTTACGCCGCAGGCCTTCCGTTCGGTTAGTGCCACAAGTGACTTTGTGGTATCAGGCGATACTTTGTCCCTGACAGGCCTTGAGGTGTCGATGGACAAAACCCAGATTAGCGGTAATCTTGAAATTGAAAATTTGTCAGCGGATCAGGCCTTTCACTTCGATCTGAATGTGCCATCGCTGGATCTGGAAAATCTCCTTCAATTGAGCGCCCAGGGGCCTTTTGATGGCCTGATTCTACTGAACCTGCCGGCTATTCTGGTTGCGCAAAGTGAGGTCACGGGATTACTTAAAATCGGAACGCTACGGTCCGGCGGGGTGACAATGAGTGATGTCGTCATGCCCCTTCGTGCCCACGGTGGCGTCATCGTTTCTTCACCAATCACTGCCGGCTTTTACGGTGGTGAGGCGCGCATCGATACGGTATTGCGGGTCGATGGCGCGCTTCTCGATTTTCGCACCCGACAGCAGATCAGCCAGTGCCGCTTGGGTGAATTGCTTAGTGATCTTGAACTCACTGGAGTGATCGAGGCGCGCGGCAGCCTCTCAGCGAATCTCGCTTTTTCAGGTGTGGATAAGGCCAGCCGAATTCAATCCGCTCGGGGCGTGATTGAGTTCGCTGCGGATCAAGGGCGGATCAAGGGCCTTGATCTGTCGACCCTGATAGAGCAATTGGGCCGTAATGCGGTCGGGATCGCCGATGATTCGATAGGCGAGAGCGCATTTACATCATTGGGAGATATTCGAGCCACTTTGCGAGTTGAGAAAGGTCTACTAATTAATGAAAATCTCGCCTTCCAGGCAGGAGGCCTGGAGGTACGCGGGGCCGGCGGATTGGCGCTTTTGAGCGAGCAGCTCGATTACCGTATCTCTTTGGCCCTTAACAACCGTGAGCTCGCGAGCGTGCTTCCGCCGCCGTTCAATAGCGGTATGATTGTATTGCCACTACGGATTAGTGGACAGTGGCATGCACCATCGTTGATGATAGATATGCCTCGGATGTTGCAACTGCAGTTTCAGGCAGCGATGGGAGGGGGCTCTGGACTAAAGACACCCCCGGCGGATGTCCGAGCTGCCCGCTTAGCGAAGGACCTGGACGCAGAGTTAGCCCAGGCTCTGGGTGGAGCACCTGACGCGGCAGCGGAGCAGTGAAGCTTGCGCGTTATGGGCGCTGGGCGAGCGCTACCCACGCCGTTTACATTACACAACCTTAACGGCGTCGGTGCGGCAAGCGCGGCGCTAACACATGTTAAAACCTATGCCCGACCCGGCATTTACTGACAGACGGAGAGATTAATGAGCGACAAGTTGAATAAGGTCAGTTCACGTATTACCCAACCCCGCTCGCAGGGCGCTTCTCAGGCCATGCTTTACGCTACCGGGATGAGTCGAGCCGACATGGATAAGCCACAAGTGGGCATCGCCAGCATGTGGTGGGAAGGTAACCCCTGCAATATGCATCTCAACGATCTCGCAGCCCGTATCGGAGAGGGAGTCAATGATGCCGGCATGATCAGCATGCGGTTTAACACGATCGGCGTGAGCGACGGAATTTCTATGGGCACTGAGGGTATGAGTTACTCGTTACAGTCACGTGATCTGATTGCAGACTCCATTGAAACAGTCATGGGTGGGCAATGGTATGACGGACTTGTGACTGTACCGGGCTGTGATAAAAATATGCCCGGATGCCTGATTGCTATGGGCCGTGTCAACCGCCCATCGCTGATGGTTTACGGTGGCACCATCAAACCAGGCCATGCCAGCAATCAGACAGTGGATATCGTCTCCGCATTTCAGAGTTATGGCCAGTACATCGCTGAAGCCATCAGCGATGACGAGCGTCAGGAAATTGTCACGCGGGCGTGCCCAGGCGCTGGCGCCTGCGGCGGAATGTACACCGCAAATACCATGGCCAGCGCTATCGAGGCGATGGGTATGTCGTTGCCGTACAGTGCTTCGACCCCAGCGGTGCTGCCGGCAAAAATGGAAGAATGTTTTCAGGCCGGCGCAGCGGTGCGTAAATTGCTTGAGCTCGATCTACGCCCGCGCGATATTATGACTCGGGAAGCCTTCGAAAACGCGATGGTTATCGTAACGGTACTGGGTGGGTCAACCAATGCCGTACTGCATCTGATCGCTATGGCTCGAGCAGTCGACGTTCCGTTGGGTATCGATGATTTCCAGAATGTCAGTGATCGCGTGCCCTTCCTTGCAGATCTCAAACCCAGCGGCCAGTATGTAATGGAAGACCTGCATAACGTCGGCGGTATCCCTGCTGTGATGCGTTATCTACTTGCGCAGGGGCTTCTTAATGGTGACGGTATGACTGTGACCGGCCAGACAATAGCGCAAAACCTTGAGCAACTGGCGGATCTGGAAGAAGGGCAGAAAGTGTTCCATTTTCTGGATAACCCAATCAAGGAGACAGGGCACATCCGCATCCTCAAGGGCAATCTTGCCCCCGGGGGTTCGGTGGCCAAGATTACCGGCAAAGAAGGACGCCAATTCAGCGGGCCTGCTCGTGTTTTTGATGGTGAAGAGGCAATGTTGGGCGCCTTGGAAGAAGGTCAAATCAAAAAGGGCGATGTAATCGTAATCCGGTACGAAGGCCCCAAAGGCGGCCCAGGCATGCCCGAGATGTTGACTCCAACCTCGGCCATCATGGGTGCGGGGTTGGGCTTGGATGTGGCACTGATTACGGACGGGCGGTTTTCGGGCGGCTCACATGGTTTTATCATAGGCCACGTTGTGCCTGAGGCCCAGGAGGGAGGGCCGATTGGGTTAATCAGAGATGGTGACATCATCACCCTGGACGCAGATGCCAACACGATTGATGTGACCCTTTCTGATGCCGAACTTGCTGAGCGAAAGGCAAACTGGAGCATGCCGGCGTACAAAACAACGCGCGGTACGCTTCATAAGTACATCAAAAACGTCAAGACGGCGAGCGAGGGCTGTGTGACAGACGAGTAGAGCGCCTCGGACGCAGACGTTAAGTTTTGCTAAAAGCGTATCCGATCGGGTGGGGGCACTGGTAAGCCACCGATGGGAGTATCAAATATAAGAGCGATCTAATATTTGAGCGCATTACCGCTAAAACGCGACACTGACAGGATCTGTCGCAGATGTGCCGGGGCCAATCGAGCGCCTACTGACTAGCTTGGCACCCGGGGTCGGTGCGGCGAGTGCAGCAGCGCTCTTTTTACCAGCCATCCGATATCCTCAGGGGTCAATCATTTCAATACGCCTATTGGTCGTAATGGTCTGCGGGCGCTTGTCGATGTTGGACCTGATGGCGCGATCCTTGGCAGATGACGGCGCTTCGCTTGAGCAAGCTGCAAGCTCATTGGAGCCCAAGGTCTGACTCGCCATGCGCGACACCGGGCAGGCACAGGAAATCGCAGGACGTTAAGGAATCTGACTCAGCCCCAGAGTAATCTTGTGCAGCCGTGATGGTGTATCTGATCGCACGGCCGGTGCTATGGATTTGAGTCGCCTGCTAACGTGGATTCGCAGCGTGGTAGCGAAGATCAGTTCAAACTAATGCGCAATGCAGCGCTAGTTGCCAGCGGCGCTAACGAGAGTGCCAGGACTGCCATCGCGCCAAGAGCGTAAAAGTGTCCAGCCGTAGGCAGCCCGGCCTCAGCGGCCAGAACCACGCTTGCGCCGAAGATCAACACCGGAACATAAAGTGGAAGGACCAATAAAGTCAGGAGCAGGCCGCCACGTTTCACCCCGACGGTCAACGCCATCCCGACTGCACCAATCAGGCTGAGTGTTGGTGTACCCAGTGCCAGCGCGGCCAGTAGCGTTAGTTGCCCGGTAACGCTCATATTAAGAAGTATTCCGAGCAACGGCGCCGCTACAAGGAGAGGTAAGCCGGTGGCACACCAATGGACGAAAACCTTACTCAATACCAGTGCCGAGAGGGGGTGAAGCCCAAGCGCCATCTGTTCTAGCGTGCCGTCTTCAAAATCGGAACGAAAAAGACCTTCGAGTGCTAACAGGGTCGCGAGCAGCGCCGCTACCCAGACGATTCCCGAGCCGATAAGCGCCAGTTGCGCGGGGTCCGATCCCACGCCAAAGGGAAATAGTGTAACCACGATGATGAAAAACAGCACCGGGTTGGCAATTTCAAAGCGATGTCGAACAACCAGTCGGATATCCCGACGGACCAGGGCGACCAGAGCATTACCAAGCGTGGGCACCATCACGAACTCAATTCGATAGTTGTGATTGGGTGTTGCGCGACCTGAATGGCTTGGTGGCTGGTAAAAATCACCATTCCGCCGGCATCGAGGTGGGTACCGAGCAGGGTTTCAATGTTGCTGACTCCTTGCGAGTCGATCGCAGAGCATGGTTCATCGAGAATCCACAAAAGGGCGCTGGTAAGGTGTAATCGGGCAATAGCGACGCGTCGAAGTTGCCCAGCCGATAGATGACGACATAAAAGATTAGCCGAGGCATCCAGTCCTACGCGTTCGAGCACCTCATCAATGTCCACGTGCTCTTGGGCCGCCTGCAAAGAAAGCGCAAACAACAGGTTCTCTCGTGCGGTCAGGTCGAGTTTTAATCCAGGGGCGTGGCCTACATACGCCAATTGCGCATGGTAGCGGGCGCGATCCTGGTCGATAGGTGCTCCGTCCCACAGTACCTCACCGTGCTCCGGCAGACTAAGACCGCATAGGATACGCAGCAGGCTGGTTTTGCCTGCGCCGTTAGTGCCACGCACTTGGCAGATCTCACCAGGGTGGATCTGAAAACTGATATCCTCGAATAACAGTCGGGTACCCCGCACGCAACCCAGAGAACGGGCTTCAAGCATGTTCAATTGCATTAAGCCTCATTCGTGGTATTGGGCTTTCGGTATCGATCAGTCATGGTGTGAGATGCGGGTTTACGGTCAGATTATGGGGCCAATCCCCTGCACATGCTCCAGCCCGGATTAGAATTGGTGCCGTCCACCGATCTATACTTGAATTGTAGCTACGCTCACACGGTGAAGCACAGACATTATCCGGAGATTTAATCCTGCTGGCCTTAGAAAGTGAGAAGGATCTCATAGCCATCTCAGTTTCTCACAAGGTGGTTATCTTGATGACGTATTCAGACTATCAAACTTCCTCAAGCGCAGCGATGATTTGATTAAAACAGTCTATCAATGTCCAGAGAGTATCCCGCTACAATGCCTCCGTCTGCTCGATCAAGGCTGGAAAATTTATGAAAAACCCCAACACCAAGCGTAATCGCCTTCCCGGGCGCGCTAAGGGCCGCGCTGTCGATGCTATTGCACGAGATGAAGTGCTTGAAGCAATCGACGGCATTAGCCGGGCAGCGGATCAACTGATCGAATGCTTGCACCGATTACAAGATACGCATGGATATTTGTCAGCGCAGCATCTAGTGGCGTTGGCAGATGTGCTGGGGCTCGCGCCGACTGAAGTGTATGAAGTGGCCACTTTTTACCATCACTTTGACGTGGTTCGCGAAGGTGAAACCCCGCCACCCCCGCTGACAGTTCGGGTGTGTAACTCGGTAACCTGTGAGATGTTTGGCGCCACCCAATTGCTGGATGCACTGCAAAAGGGACTAGGAGACGGCGTTCGGGTCCAGGCAGTGCCTTGTGTCGGGCGTTGCGATCAGGCACCCGTTGCCGTGGTCGGTAAGCGCGCAGTGACTCACGCTACTCGGCAGAGCGTATCCGAGTGCCTCGATGCGGACCTGACAGGGCCGGGTACACCCGATGATTGGATTCGTTTTGAGGCCTATTGTGCCGATGGGGGCTATGCTTTGGCGCGTCGTTGTAACGACGACAATCAACTTGGCGAGGTAATCATTAATGAACTCGAGTCCTCCGGGCTTCGAGGCCTTGGCGGCGCTGGTTTTCCAGCCGGGCGTAAGTGGCGCATCCTCAAAGAGCAAGGTGCACCGAGGTTGATGGCGGTCAATATCGATGAGGGCGAACCGGGCACTTTCAAAGACCGCTATTACCTGGAGCGTGATCCGCACCGCTTTCTCGAAGGTGTGTTGATAGCCGCCCAGGTGATTGGCATTGATGCGTGCTATCTCTATGTTCGAGACGAATATCCTGGTGTGATCGAGATTCTCCAGAGTGCGATTAAGGAACTTCAGGACGGTTTCGATCGATCGCTTCCCGAATTGTTTGTGCGCCGTGGTGCCGGGGCCTATATCTGCGGTGAAGAGTCGGCGATGATCGAGTCGATTGAGGGCAAACGCGGTATGCCGCGGCTACGCCCGCCCTATGTGGCCGAGGTTGGTCTGTTTGGTCGTCCCACGCTGGAGCACAACTGCGAGACACTTTATTGGGTTCGAGAAATCATCGAGCGAGGCGCTAAGTGGTTTAGTGGTGAAGGCCGTCGTGGGCGCCAGGGGCTTCGCTCATTTTCGGTCAGCGGCCGGATAAACAAACCAGGGGTGCACCTTGCGCCGGCTGGCATTAGCGTGCGCGAACTGATCGATGAATACTGCGGCGGAATGCCCGAAGGGCATAGCCTTTATGCGTATTTTCCGGGCGGGGCCTCAGGCGGTATCCTGCCTGCCACACTGGCTGACGAGCCATTGGATTTTGATACGCTACAAACGCATGGCTGTTTCATCGGCTCGGCCGCTGTGATCATTCTTTCCGATCACGATCGAGTAAGAGATGCTGCGCGTAACACCATCCAGTTTTTCGCCCACGAATCCTGCGGCCAGTGCACGCCATGTCGAGTGGGATGTAGCCGGGCGGCGCAGTTAATGGAAAGCCCCAGTTGGGATGCTCCTTTGCTTGAGGAGCTTGCCACGGTGATGGAAGATGCCTCGATCTGCGGGCTCGGTCAGGCCGCACCAAACCCCATACGTTGTACGATCCGCTATTTTCCCAAGGAGGTTGGCTGTTAATGAGCCTTTCCGATTCCAGCGTCGACGCCACCGTTAGTTTCTCCTTAAATGGCCGCGAGGTCAGTGCAGGCCCGGGCGAGAGTATCTTGCAGGTGGCGCGCCGGGAAGAGATAGAGATTCCGCATCTGTGCTACGCAGATGGCCTTGCCGCCGCCGGCAACTGCCGCGCCTGTATGGTAGAGATCGACGGTGAGCGGGTGTTGGCACCTTCGTGCTGTCGGACACCGGTCGAAGGAATGCGCGTTGTCAGTAACAGTGCCCGCGCTAAAAGTTCTCAGTCGTTGATACTTGAGTTACTGCGTGGCGAGGTTGGCGAATCCAGCCACACCCAGGCATCTGAACTTGATGAGTGGTGCAACAAACTCGATGTGGGTACAAGCCGTTTTGGTGGCCGAATTCAACCCAGTGCGGATATTTCCCATCCGGCGATCACGGTTAAGCTGGAGAGTTGCATCCAGTGTACCCGTTGCGTCAGAGCCTGCCGCGAGGAGCAAATGAACGATGTGATTGGGCTTGCCTTTCGCGGTGCTCACGCACAGATCGTCTTCGATCTGGGTGATGCCCTTGGTCAGAGCTCGTGCGTTGGCTGCGGCGAATGCGTACAGGCCTGCCCCACGGGGGCGTTAATGCCGGCCGGCGACGTGGGCCTTGAAAATATAGACAAGACGGTCGATTCGGCTTGCCCCTACTGCGGTGTCGGATGCCTTCTGACCTATCATATAAAAGATAACCAGATTCAGTATGTGACCGGCCGTGATGGACCCGCTAATAAAGGCCGGCTTTGTGTAAAAGGGCGTTATGGTTTTGACTATGTCAGCCATGCTGAGCGCTTGACGGTACCCTGGGTTCGAAAAGAAGGAATCCCCAAGGGTTTAAACGATCATTTCGATCCGGCAGATCCGGCAAAAATGTTTCGCCCAGCTTCCTGGGAAGAGGCGCTGGAGATTGCCGCTAATGGACTAAAACATATTCGGGATGCGCATGGGCCTAACGCATTGGCCGGTTTTGGGTCGGCCAAAGGAAGCAACGAAGAAGCCTATCTATTTCAGAAACTGGTGCGCACCGGCTTTGGCACAAACAACGTTGATCACTGTACCCGGCTTTGCCATGCCTCATCGGTGGTAGCCCTGCTTGAAGGCATCGGCTCGGGTGCGGTCTCCAATCAGGTGGAAGACGCAGCTTTGGCTGAAGTCATCGTAGTGATCGGTGCCAACCCCACCAGTAATCATCCGGTCGCCGCGACCTTTATCAAAAACGCGTCCCGGCGCGGCGCGACGCTGATCGTGATGGACCCCCGTCGTACTGATATCGCACGCCACGCAGATCATTTTCTACAGTTTCGTGTGGATACTGATGTCGCATTATTAAACGCGATGATTCACACCATTATCGATGAAGACCTTGTCGATTCGGATTTCATTGCATCGCGTACCCATAACTTCGAAGCACTCAGTGAGAACGTCAAACAGTTTAGCCCCGAGGAGATGGCCCCGATCTGCGGTATCGATGCCGATGTGATCCGCAAGACGGCGCGAGCCTATGCGTGCTCCCGCGGGTCGATTATTTTCTGGGGCATGGGTATTTCTCAGCACGTACACGGTACCGATAACGCGCGTTGTTTGATTGCGCTTTCGTTGATGACTGGCAATATCGGCCGTCCCGGAACCGGGTTGCATCCTTTGCGTGGTCAAAATAACGTACAGGGTGCTTCGGATGCCGGATTGATACCGATGATGTTTCCGGATTACCGCCGGGTCGACGATAACGATGCCAGTGAATTCTTCAGCCAATACTGGAACGCGTCCCTTGACAAGATCCCAGGTCTTACGGTGGTTGAGATTATGGATGCGGCCTGTGAGGGGCGCATTAAGGGCATGTATGTCATGGGGGAAAATCCGGCGATGTCTGACCCAAACCTTAATCATGCCCGCGCCGGCCTCGCGGCATTGGATCACTTGGTCGTGCAGGATATCTTTTTGACCGAAACGGCCGCGTACGCCGATGTGGTATTGCCGGCTTCAGCTTTTCCCGAGAAAACCGGTACATTTTCCAATACCGACCGTCGTGTCCAGATGGGCCGCCAAGCGCTGGGCCTGCCCGGCGAGGCGCGTCACGATATCTGGATCATTCAGCAACTGGCTGCGCGACTTGGCCTGGGCTGGGAATATGATGATGTCAGTGACGTGTTTGAAGAGATGCGGGGGGCGATGCCAAGCATTGCCGGGATGACCTGGCAGCGTTTAGAGCAACAACACAGTATTACCTACCCGTGCGCCGGTGATCAGGATCCGGGTCAGGGCGTGGTATTTCAGGAGAAGTTTCCAACGGCGGATGGCCGCGGACGTTTTGTCCCCGCCAAGCCTGAGAGCGCCGATGAGATGCCAGATGAGGAGTACCCTTTCGTATTAATCACTGGGCGTCAGCTTGAGCACTGGCATACCGGATCTATGACCCGCCGTGCCAGAGTGCTCGACGCCATTGAACCTGAGGCTGTGATCAGTGCGCACCCCGAAGACCTTGAACGACTCGGGATTAGTGAAGGCAGGGCACTTCGGGTCGCATCACGGCGCGGTGAGCTGGTGGCGCTCGCACGCGCTGATCGCGGACTACAACGCGGCGAGATCTTCATACCATTTTGTTATCGCGAAGCGGCGGCCAACTTATTGACTAACGCCGCTTTGGATCCGTTCGGCAAGATCGCCGAAGTCAAGTACTGTGCAGTAAAAGTTAACCCGGCCTGAAGAATAAGGAGAAACCATGGCGACACGCATTGATGGCAAGGCATTTGCCGCTGGCTTGCGGGAAAAAGTATCCGAGGCGGTAAGCACGCTCACCAGAGACTATGATTTGGTGCCGGGTCTGGCAGTCGTGCTGGTAGGGGAAGACCCGGCCAGTGAGGTTTATGTTCGCAATAAGGGTAAGCAGACACAGGAAGTCGGCATGAACTCGTACGAGCATAAACTGCCGGACACGGCCAGCCAATCAGAATTACTTGCAGTCATCGAACAGTTAAATAACGACTCCAAGGTTCACGGCATACTGGTGCAACTGCCGCTACCGGATCAGATCGATTCACAGGCGGTCATCAATGCCATCGATCCAGACAAGGACGTCGATGGTTTTCATCTGGTTAATGTGGGGCGACTGGCAACGGGCGCGCCCGGCCTGGTGCCCTGTACACCGTTAGGGTGCATGATGTTGCTCAAGGATCAACTGGGTGATTTATCCGGTAAAAATGCGGTGGTGGTAGGGCGCTCAAATATCGTGGGTAAGCCGATGGGATCTTTACTGCTGGCACAAAGCTGCACAGTGACGATTGCGCATTCGCGGACGCGGGACTTAGCTGGCGTTTGTCGTGAAGCTGATATTCTGGTGGCGGCCGTGGGCCGCCCGCAGATGATACCGGGTGACTGGATTAAACCCGGCGCGGTGGTGATCGATGTCGGTATCAATCGGATTGAAGGTCAAGAAGGTAAGACCCGCCTTGTCGGTGATGTAGATTTTGATTCGGCATCAGCGGTCGCCGGCGCGATTACGCCGGTACCCGGTGGAGTAGGGCCTATGACGATCGCCTGTCTTTTGCGTAATACAGTGCAGGCGGCTTGTGCTGCCAATGAGATCCCTTTTAATCTCGACTAACTCTGGGTTGTTTGCCCATGGCAAACGGGATAACTCGACAGTGATCGGCTTTTGTTGGTGCCTAGCGAAAATCCCGACTTTGCGTGGTAAGGCTTCCTAGCAGTGCCGTGTAATCGCTCAGCCTGCCGGCAATGACATGGATCACATTGCCATGGCGTTGAATTTGTCCGTGAACGCCAAGTAGTCGCGCCCCGACCAGCACCTGATGCTGGTTTTCAGCCAGACGCTGCCATATCACCAGGTTGGTGTTGCCGGTCTCATCTTCAAGCGTTACAAAGGTGACATTGTTAGCGCTGGCTGGCCGTTGTCGGGTGGTGACGATTCCCGCCGTGTGCACATAGTGACCATCTTTTTTCTGTGCAATACCATCGCTGGTAATGACACCAAGCGTTTGTAGTTGGTTACGCAGCAGAGCTAGTGGGTGTGGGCCCAGGGTTAGGCCGGTGCTGGCGTAATCAGCACAGGCTTCTTCACCCGCGTGTGGTGTATTCAGTAATGGCGTGGCTTCACGGATATAAGGTTGGGGAAATACCGGGGAGGGTTTCTCGATACCGCTAACCAGCCATCCAGCTTGACGGCGGTGATGCTGCACCAGGGTTGATAAGGCATTGGCGCTAGCCAGCGCGCGCAGGTCACCGCGCTCCAATGAGGCGCGATGGGCAAGATCATCGACGCTGGTAAAGACTCGATGCTGTCGCGCATCGAGTAATCGCTTGGCACCGGTATAGCTAAGATGCTTGACCATTCTTAACCCCAGGCGTAATACAAGATCTGCCCCCTCTGATTCCAATGTGCAATCCCAGGCGCTCCTCATAACGTCAATAGGACATACGGCAACGCCATGCCGACGTACGTCCTGCACTAATTGTGAAGGCGTATAGAAGCCCATTGGCTGACTGTTCAGCAAAGCGCAGGTAAATGCGGCTGGTTGGTGACACTTAAGCCAGGCCGAAACATATACCAATAATGCGAAACTGGCCGCATGCGACTCGGGAAAACCATATTCACCAAAGCCCAGGATTTGCTGGTAGATGCGCCGTGCAAAAGCCTCACTGTAACCACGTTCACGCATACCCTCAATTAATCGGGTTTCATAATGCCCAAGCCCACCGTGGCGTTTCCAGGCAGCCATCGCACGTCGCAGGCCATCGGCCTCTCCCGGGGTAAAACCTGCAGCGACCATCGCCAGTTTGATGACCTGCTCCTGGAAAATAGGCACTCCCAGCGTGCGCTCGAGCACCTCGCGGACCGCTTCGCTGGGGTAAGTGACCTCCTCTTCACCGTTACGCCGCCGCAGGTAGGGATGCACCATGTCGCCCTGGATAGGACCCGGCCGGACGATAGCAACCTCGATGACCAGATCATAAAAACAGCGCGGCCGTAAGCGCGGTAGCATAGCCATTTGTGCGCGAGATTCGATCTGAAAAACACCTACGGTGTCGGCACGGCTGATCATCTGGTATACCGTGGGGTCTTCCTGGGGTAGCGTAGCCATGGACAGCGTTTTGCCGCGGTGCTGCTTGAGCAGATCAAATGCTTTATGAATCGCACTCAGCATGCCCAGTGCCAGGCAGTCCACTTTGAGCAGACCCAGCGCATCGATATCGTCTTTATCCCACTGGATTACTGTCCGATCTGCCATGGCTGCGTTTTCGATAGGCACCAGGTCGCACAATGGCTCATGGGAAATAACAAAGCCTCCAGAGTGCTGTGACAGGTGGCGCGGAAAGCCAACCAACTCCTGGACCAATGCCAGCAGCTTTCGCAGGACCGGGCCTTTAGGATCCAGACCGATCTCACGCACACGCTGGGGTACAACCTTTCCGTTTTGCCACCAGGCAAGATTACCGGACAGGCGATCAAGCTGGTCTTTGGATAGATTCAGGGCGCGCCCGATATCCCGCACTGCACTGCGTGGGCGATAGGTGATGACTGCGCCGGTTAAAGCGGCTCGCTTGCGCCCGTAGCGCCGGTAAACGTACTGCATCACCTCTTCACGACGTTCATGTTCAAAATCGACATCAATGTCCGGTGGTTCATTACGCTCACGAGAGATAAACCGTTCGAACAGAATCTCCATATGGGCCGGGTCCACTTCGGTGATGCCAAGCGCAAAGCACACTGCTGAGTTGGCCGCCGAGCCCCGGCCCTGGCAGAGAATGCCCTGTGAGCGGGCAAAACGAACGATGTCGTAGACGGTTAGAAAGTAACTTTCGTAATCGAGCTCCTTAATCAAAGTCAGCTCGTGTTCAATTTGTTGAACTACTTTGAGCGATGGACCATCAGGCCAACGCGTGGTCATGCCTGCTTTGGTTAACCGGCGCAGGTACTGTGTTGGCGTGTGGTCGGCAGGTATGAACTTGCGTGGATAGGTGTAGTTCAGCTCATTTAACGAAAAATCACAGCGGCGGGCTATTTTTACGCTCTCATCGAGCAAAGTGCGAGGATAGATGCCCTCGAGAACAGCTGAGGTTCGCAGATGACGCTCGGCGTTGGGTGCAAGGTCATACTTTATTTCAGTCACCGATTGCCTGCGTCGGACCGCGGTTAAAGTGTCCTGTAACGCCTGGCGTGAGCGTACGTGCATGTGTACGCCGCCAGCGGCAACCAGGGGTACGCCTGTTTTTTGTGACAAAACCTGCAGCGCTTTTTGGTGTGCCTGATCACCTCCGTTACTGGATTGCTCGAGTGTCAGCCAGGTTCGCCCAGGCATTAATGATTGGATATGCCTGGCGTGATAAGACAGGGCCCGGTAGCGCTCCGTAAGAGTGCTTGCTGGCGCTGGAGTCGGGTCACACGGCAGCAGGGCGAGGCAGCTCTGCAGGTGCTGGGTGCAAAGGTCGTCAATGTTCAGAGAGTACGAGCCCTTGCTTGCACGCTGGCGCGCCCGGGTAATTAACCGGGTCAGGTGGCGGTAACCTTCTCGATTGGTTACTAACAGAACCAGATTATTGCCGTTTTCCAGAGTGAATTCGCTGCCGATGATGAGCTGTAAGCCTAACTCCTGTGCAGCGACATGCGCCCGCACTGTGCCGGCGATACTGCATTCATCCGTCAGTGCCAGGGCACGATAACCGAGCTCAGAAGCCCGGCGGACCAGTTCAGCAGGGTGTGAGGCGCCGCGTAGAAAGCTGAAATTTGACAGGCAGTGCAGTTCGGCATAGCCGGACACAGTGTTTTCTCTAGTTACTGTAAATTTATACAGTATATAGGAATTCTACCGGTATCGGTAAGTTACGCCGGCGTCATAGGTGATCAGCGTCGTGCGGTTGCGATAAAACCCACTGCAAGTAAAGATAATCCTCCGGCCAGCCCAAAGCTGGCCACAAGACTGAAATCCCCGACCAGGCCTGCGAGCACTGCGCCCAGGGCACCAACGCCGTCGAGCACCACAAAGACAAAGCCCAATGCAGTGGCCTCATGTTTACTGGCGTGATCAACCGCCATTGCCAGGACTCCTGATCGAATGGTTACCAGCACAGCCATTGCCATCGTCAGCAGGCCGATTATCAGCACGGGGGCATCAAACAGGACTACGGTGCCGGCCAACCCTGCAGCAACCACCGAACCGACAGCAAAGATTCCAAAGCGCCCCCGCCGATCCGATAGCCGCCCGACAATTGGTTGGCCAATAGAGCCTGCGAGCATGGCGGCGGCGAAGGCCATGCCGGTTTGCGCTGAGTTGAATCCCAACTCGCGCTGCATAAAGAGCGGTGACATGGTCATCAAGGCAATGAGAGCCATGTTGTAGGTGGCGATTCCGGCGATCAGAAACAAGCCAGTCCGACTACGCCACTGAGTAATGAAAGCGCCAAGATCGGCTCGTGATATGACGGTACTGGCATGTCGACTCGGAATCCGGCGCGCAATAAACAAAAAGGCAATTCCCATTAAGGCGGCGGGTATCACTGAAATCTGAAGCACCACGCGCCAATCCAGAAAAGCCAGCAGAAAACCGACCAGTAGTGGCGAGAGCACCTCGGCCAGAGTTCCTCCAACGGCATGCACTCCTAGTGCCTGACCGCGCTGTTTGGGCATCTGTCTTACCAGTATTCCCGTGGCAATCGGATGCCAGGCGGCATCGCCCATACCGCCGATAGCCAGCAGGATCGCCAGCGACCAGAAGCTTGGGGCCGTTGACGCCAGTAGATAGCCCAGCGCTACCCACCAGAATGTGCCGAGCAGCAATCGCCCCTGCAAACGTGTACGGTCTGCCAGCACACCAGCCGGAAAATAGGCAAGCGACGCACCAATCGAATGAATGGCAAGCAGCAGTCCGACCTCGGAGGGTTTTAGGTCAAAGGCCAGACCGATAGCAGGCGCCAGCAGCCAGATTGCTGCAGGTAGCCAGTCGTTAGACAGGTGGCCAAACACGAAGATGCCTTGCAGTGCTGCCAGGCCCAGGGGTTTTTCGGTTTTATGTTTTTGTGTTGCCAATGGGCTTTAGGTGAAAGGTTGTGTCAGAATCGCATTTACGCCACGAACCAGGAGAGGGTGTCAGAGTCCGCCATGGATGCACCTGCACGCCAGAAAGTTGATCTACCCATTTACCCCTCGCCTGAGGCGGTTGTGGCAGATCTTGATCCGAGCTACCCAATTTTTTGTGTGCGCCCCCATAAGATTCATTCAGTGGCCCGGCGTTTTGTCGAGGGCTTTCCCGGGGACGTCTTATACGCGGTGAAGTGTAACCCTGAACCGCATATGTTGGACGCGCTTTTCGCAGCCGGCGTGCACCATTTTGATACCGCCTCTTTGGTTGAGGTGGCGCGTGTATCGGAGCAGTTACCCGGTGCCACCAGCTACTTCATGCACCCGGTCAAGAGTCGGGCGGCTATTCTTTCGGCCCATAGGGTTTATGGCGTAGACCATTTTGTGGTTGATCACCCGGCAGAGCTTGAAAAGATTGCCCAGATTGTCCCGCCAGGACCTGACACCGTCATCGTGGTGCGCCTTGAGATTCATTACGAGGGCGCAGTGTACGAATTATCCAGCAAGTTCGGTGCGCCGCTACCCGAGGCGGCGGCACTGGCGCGTGACGCCTTGGCCCGTGGCTACCGTTACGGTTTGTCGTTCCATGTCGGCTCGCAGTGTCTGGAAGCTGAGGGTTTTGAAATGGGTCTGGACCTTGTCGGCCAGGTGATTGCACAGGTTGGCGAGTCGCCAGTTTGTGTGGATGTGGGCGGTGGATTCCCAGGTCGTTATCTCAATTCCCAAGGCGCGGAATTAGACGATTTCTTTGTTGCGATTCGCAAGGGCTTAGCGACGCTGGCGTTGCCTGAAGAGTGCCGGGTTTTGTGCGAGCCCGGGCGCGGGCTTTGTGTTGATGGGGAATCTCTTATTACCCAGGTTCACCTGCGCAAGGATGATGCGCTGTACCTTAATGATGGCATGTACGGAAGTTTTATCGAGGAGAAGCTCGGCCTTCAGTTGCCCGTGCGAATGATCGGTTCGCGGCCGTTTGCTTCTAAAACAAAAGAGTACACGCTGTACGGGCCGACATGTGATTCGCTGGATATTTTTCCTCGCCCGATCAGCTTGCCGGTCGATGTTGCCGAGGGGGATTGGATCGAGTTCGACCGTATCGGCGCTTACGGCACTGCGTGCCGAACACAGTTCAACGGTTTTTACGCTGATACCTTTATTAAGGTTGAGAGCGACTTCGGCGACTAAACCGGAGTATTCTCGCAGCGGCACAGTTTATTCGGGGTTTGGGTTTTGGGTTTGGTATGAGGTAGTCCGAAGGTTAGAACTTAACTAAAAGGGGTTATACGGTGGACGAAACAAGTAAGAAAACAGCGCTGAGAATGATTCCATATGGGCTGTATATTTTGACGGCCCAAAGCGAGGATCAGAATATTTCAGCCGCGACTGTTAATTGGGTGACTCAGGCGTCGTTTACGCCGCCGCTGGTGGCTGTTGGTGTGAAAGTCGACTCGCAAATTCATGGGATCATCAAAAGCTCCCAAACTTTTGCTTTAAACATACTGGGCAAAGGCCAGCTCGATTTAGCATTTACTTTCTTTAAACCTGCCCAAAGGGAGGGGCAGACAATTGGAGGGCAGCCTTTCCGGCCAGGGACCACTGGTGCGCCGATTCTTGAAAATACCCCGGCATTTGTTGAGTGTCGCCTGATAGATTCGATAGAGGCTGGCGATCACTCCGTGTTTGTGGGCGAGGTGGTGGACGCCGGTGTCAGTCAGGAGCCTGAAGGTCGCGCGGATGAGGCGACGTTATGGCTAAAAGAGTTGGGTGAAAAAGCGTTCTATGGCGGATAAGGGGAGCTCAAACATGAGTCATGCTATTAAGATTTACCAGACCGGCGGCCCGGATGAAATGCGCTGGGAGCCAGTGGAGGTTGGTGACCCGGGCCCCGGTGAGATTCGACTGCGTCACAGTGCCGTTGGGCTGAATTTTATCGATGTTTATTTCCGTACGGGCGTTTATCCATCGCCACAGTTACCGTTTACTCCCGGCCTTGAAGGGGCGGGCACAGTAGAGGCGATTGGTGAAGGGGTACAGGGTTTCGCCGAAGGGGATCGG
>Ga0209360_1000138_pt1 | contig 65912 bp, 69 predicted proteins | sample SaaInlV_130m_DNA_3_FD_184651 | JGI IMG/M metagenome (GOLD analysis project Ga0209360, IMG submission 184651) | Marine microbial communities from expanding oxygen minimum zones in the Saanich Inlet - SI037_S3LV_130m_DNA (SPAdes) (version 2) | ecosystem: Environmental > Aquatic > Marine >... | reverse complement strand
GCCTCCATGCTCTAAATTAGTGAAAAAATATGATTACAAAGGCCAACAAATTAGACTTAAAAAAGGAGATGAGATGGGTCGCTTTAATATGGGATCAACCGTAATCATTCTGATGTCTAATGACTTTCCCAAATTAAGTCTTGAGGAAGGTCAAGCACTTAAGATGGGACAATCAATTACTATATAACTACTCTGTCTCGAGCTCAGTCATCGATTCAATCTGACTCTCAAACTCTTTTAGACGTTTATATACACTTGCGAGTTCAATAATAGTAGGCCAGGAATTAAATAAATACTGAAGTGATCCCTCTACTCTACCAAATGCCCTAATGATTTGCTGCATAACACCTAAAGTCATTACTCCTGCGACTATCGCAGGAGCAAGAACAATGTATGCAACCAATACGTTTATTTGAAGATAAGCCAGTCTACCGATATTAAAGTACAAATAAAATAAATAGCTCTTGTAGTGTATTAGCCTGACACCCTCAAAAAGCTCATTGAGAGTTTTAGGTCTCACGGTGCCGTCATCCTCTGCAATTACAAGAACTTTTCGATAGGCAGCCTCTCTTTTTTGAAGATCATATTCTATGCCGACCAATCTCAATATCCATGCTAAGCCAATCATTAGTATTGTTCCACCAACTGCCCAGATTAAAGCTCCAGTTACTAAACCATACTCCCAGTCACCAAACCACATAATCGGTATACCAACAGAAAGCCCCATTAATAATGGAAAATACTCTACAAGCACCATAACAGACTCAATGAGGCTAGTGCCCAATCCTTCCATTATTCTTGAAAACCTAATGGTATCTTCCTGAACACGTTGAGATGCACCCTCAATCGTGCGAGCTTTATCATATACGCTATGATAAAACTCAACCATTGATGATCTCCAACGAAACAAAAAGTGTGAAGTCAAAAATGAAGTTGCTAATCCTAAAACAATCCACATTGCAGCTAGCTTTGCAAAGCTCCAAAGGCCTCCAATATAGTCTTCCATTGTTACTGCGTTTGGCGTACCTAGAGCTTTTTGTATCATGTCATAGAAGCCACCAAACCATTCATTGATTTGGACATCAATTTGAACTGAAAGCCATAAAGATGTAAGAATTACGGCAGAACCAAGATACGCCCAGAGGAACCATTTTTTTTGAGTAAAAAATTTAAACATTGATTGTCCTTTTATTTAGTAATGGTGATTTTGTAAAGATAATACCTAATTTATTTTTGTGATTTTAACAAGTTTAATGCCTTGTTTACTGACCTGGATAATTTCAATAATTAGAGGATCAATTTTTAGAGATACGTTGTGCTGGGGGAAGCTTTGGAGCTGCTCTAAGATTAATCCATTAAGCGTCTTTGCGCTATCAAAAGGGAGTTTAACATTGAGCTCTGAGTTGAGTTCTCTTATACTTACTCTTGGGTCTGCAAGGTAGCTCCCATCATCTTGAATTTTAATTTCTTCGATAGTTTCACCTTCTGACGATGTAAATTGTCCAACTATTTCTTCTAAAATGTCATCCAATACAACCATTCCTTTGACCTCGCCGTATTCATCTACAACAATCCCAAGCCTCCTTTTTTGTTTTTTAAAGTGCTCAAGTTGTTGTGATAAAGGAGTGCCCTCAGGAATAAAATAAGGCTCTCTAATTAATTCCTTAATTTTGCTGACATTTATTTCTTCTTTGGCATAAATATTAAGAATATCCCTCATATGAATTGTTCCAATAATGTTGTTTTCTGAGCCTTCAAAGAGAAGTAGGCGGTTATGTTGAATTCGTTTGAATTGTTCAAATAATTCATCTTCATTATTAGCATCAGCACTTACTAGCTCGTGATGTGGAATCATAATATCCTCAACTTTTACTTTTTCAAGGTCAATAATATTGAGAAGCATATTTTGATAATTTTTCGACATTTGAGATTTTGAGTCTTTGACGGCCATTCTGAGTTCTTCAGAATTTAAGATATCTTTGCTGACATTTTTGAGTCCAAATAATTGTAGAATGAATTGAGAGATTACTGATATTAAGTAGATTAGAGGCTTGAAAATTTTTATTAGTATCTCTAATAGCCAGGAGGCAGGCAATGCAATTTTTTCAGGATTTTTTGCTGCAAAGGTCTTTGGAGTATTTTCAGCAAATATCAAAATGACCAAAGTTAGAACTAATGAGGCAATAATTACTGAGCCTTCTCCCCATAGTTTTATCGATAGAAGGGTTGCAATACTTGCCGCCAGTATATTGACGAAGTTATTGCCTAGCAATATACCACCGATCAAATAATCAATTTTTTTTAGAAGTTTTTCTACCCTCTTGGCTTGAGTATTATTTTTTGCACTTAAAGCTTTAAGACGATAGCGATTGAGTGCCATCATCGAAGTTTCTGATGCAGAAAAAAAAGCCGATGCAATAATTAGTAAAAACAGTAAAACACTTAGCCAAAAAGTGGACAGTGATTCCAATCAGTCACCCTAAATAGTCAATGAAATGTTATTTTAACCTTAAATTAACATTAAGTACTAAAACAAGATGAATGTCTTAGCTATAGTAGATGATGAAAAGCGCTTAAGCCAGGATACTTAGCTTCGCTGCCCAGTTCTTCTTCAATCCTTAGAAGTCGATTATATTTTGCTAATCGATCAGAGCGAGACAAGGAGCCTGTTTTGATTTGACCACAATTTGTCGCGACTGCAAGATCAGCAATGGTTGTATCCTCTGTTTCACCGCTCCTATGCGACATCACACATGTGTAGCTAGCATCAAGTGCCATCTTCATCGCATCAAATGTTTCACTGAGTGTTCCAATTTGATTTACTTTAATAAGTATTGAGTTTGCGATATTGTTATTAATTCCTTTTGCAAGAATTTGACTATTAGTAACAAACAGATCATCGCCAACTAGTTGGACAGAATTTGATAATTTATGAGTCAGCATTTCCCAGCCTTCCCAGTCATTTTCATCCATACCGTCCTCAATTGAGATGATTGGATATTTTTTAACCCATGACGCAAGATAATCCACAAATTCAGAATTTGCCAACTTTAAGCCTTCCGATGTTAAATTGTAAGTCCCATCTTTATAAAACTCTGAGCTTGCAGCATCAATTCCAATGAACATATCTTTTCCAGGAGTATAGCCAGCATTATTAATAGCCTCAATAATTACCTCTAGTGCCTCTTCATTAGATTTAAGGTCTGGAGCAAAGCCACCTTCGTCACCAACAGCTGTATTAAGCCCTTTTTTATCCAAAACTGCCTTTAAATGATGAAATACCTCAGTGCCATACCGAAGGGCCTCTTTGAAGCTAGGCGCACCAGCTGGGATAACCATGAACTCTTGAATATCGACACTATTATTGGCGTGTTCGCCACCATTAATAATGTTCATCATTGGAACAGGTAATTGAAAGGAATCTGAAAAATTAAATGAACGAAATAATGATTGGTTTTGCGATTTAGCATTTGCTTTGGCGCATGCTAGGGAGACTGCTAATATGGAGTTTGCACCAAGCCTGGATTTTGTCTCTGTTCCATCTAAATCGATCATTGTCTGATCAATAATTTTTTGGCTTGATATTTCCATTCCTTGAAGAGCTGAATTTATTTCAGTATTAATGAAATTAACCGCTTTGAGAACCCCTTTACCAAGGTAACGATTTTTGTCGCCATCTCTCAGTTCTAACGCTTCTCTTTGACCTGTCGAAGCGCCTGAGGGGACAATAGCTCGCCCAACGACACCATTATTTAAGGTGACATCAGCTTCAACAGTAGGATTTCCTCTTGAATCTAAAACTTCTCGCGCATTAATTTTTTGAATCTTCATCTTGAGATTATTAAGTTATAAAAAAAGAAATTTTATAGTTGAGCAATTGATTTTTTGTTACAAATTGTTTCAGAATTACTCAAAGAAAGATTTCATTTTACCAAAAAAAGAGTCAGATTCTGGGTGATGCTTTGCCTCACAAGAGTTTGAGAATTCTTTTAATAGCTTCTTTTGCTTCGAGTTCAAATTGACTGGAGTCTCAACTTTGACTTGGCATAGTAAATCTCCAGAACCACTATGCCTCATTGCTGGCATACCTTTGCCTCTCAGTCTGAAAAGTTTAGAGGTTTGTGTTCCTGCTGGAACATTGATTTTGAGTTTACCTTTAAGTGTAGGTACTTCAATCGAACCGCCTATAGCCGAAGTTGCAAAATCAATTGGTACTTCACAATATAAATCATTACCTTCGCGTTGAAATATAGAATGTTCTTTAATATGCATTTGAACATATAGGTCACCATGAGGACCGCCTCGCAAGCCTGCTTCACCCTCACCACTAAGTCTTATTCGATTGCCAGTATCAACGCCTGCAGGTATTTTTACGGATAGAGTTTTTTGATTCCTAACTACACCTTGTCCACGACAGGTTCCACAAGGGGATTCGATTTTTTCACCAGAGCCATTACACTGACTACAAGGACGCTGAACAGCAAAAAAACCTTGCTGCATAGTCGTTTGACCAGTTCCTCGACAATTTCCACATATTTTAACCGAAGTGCCTGGCTTTGCACCACTTCCAGAGCAGGTGTCACAGGTATCATTTTTAGGGACTCTTATTTTTACAGTATCACCATCAGCAGCTTGCTTTAAATCAATTTCCAGATCATATCGTAGGTCCGAGCCTCGGTTATCTGGTTTAGTATTACCACCACCAAAAATGTCACCAAAAATGTCACCAAAGCCACCAGCTCCACCGAATGGATTTCCACCACCAAAGCCTTGTCCCCCTTGTTCGACTCCCGCATGACCAAATTGGTCATAGGCTGATCTCTTTTGAGGATTTGAGATAACATCATATGCTTTACGAACTTCTTTAAACTTCTTTTCAGCACCCGATTTATCATCTGCGTTTCTATCTGGATGATATTTCATAGCAAGGCGTTTGTAAGCCTTTTTTATCTTGGCTTCATCTGCACCTTTATCGACTCCTAGAACTTCGTAATAATCTCTTTCTGACATATTTCCCTTAAAATATTAAACCCCTCATGCACTTGGCACGAGAGGTTTTTTTTGATCAACAAATAAAGCTATTTACTTTTCTTCGTTAACTTCTTCAAAGTCAGCATCAACAACATCTTCACTGGCATCTGAACTGGCTTCAGGAGCGCCATCTGCTCCAGCCTTTTCTTGAGCTTTTTGAGCTAGAACTTGTGCTTTTTCACTAAGGTTTTGTACTTTAGCATCGATTGCCTCTTTGTCATCACCTTTAATGCTTTCTTCTAGCTCACTAAGCGCTCCTTCAATTGCACTTTTTTCATCATCAGAAATCTCATCTTTGAGCTCATCGAGTGATTGCTTAGTCGAATGAACAAGCGAATCTGCCATATTTCTAGATGAGACAAGCTCTTGGAACTTTTTATCTTCATCAGCATGAGCTTCTGCATCTTTAATCATTTTGTCGACTTCTTCATCAGAGAGACCACTTGAAGATTTAATTGTGATAGATTGTTCTTTGCCAGTATTTTTATCTTTGGCAGAAACATTCAAAATACCATCAGAGTCCAGGTCAAGGGTTACTTCAATTTGAGGTTGGCCCTTAGGTGCTGGAGCAATACCTTCAAGATTGAATTGACCCAGAGACTTGTTTGCAGTAGCAACTTCACGCTCTCCTTGAAGAACATGAACTGTTACAGCGGACTGATTATCTGCAGCTGTGGAAAACACTTGAGACTGGTTAGTTGGAATTGTTGTATTTTTCTCAATCAACTTTGTCATAACGCCACCCATTGTCTCAATTCCAAGTGAGAGAGGCGTTACATCCAAAAGTAGAACATCTTTAACGTCTCCACCTAATACACCAGCTTGGATTGCAGCACCCATAGCGACAGCTTCGTCCGGGTTTAAGTCTCTCTTAGGCTCTTTACCAAAGAAATCTTTAACCATTTGCTGTACTTTAGGCATTCTTGTTTGTCCACCTACAAGAATGATTTCATCAACATCACCACTTGATAAGCCAGCATCTTTTAGCGCTGTTTTACATGGATCAATCGAGCGTTTAAGTAAGTCTGCTACTAGGGACTCAAGTTTTGATCTTGTCATTTTAATGTTGAGGTGTTTAGGGCCAGAAGCATCTGCAGTGATATAAGGTAGACTAACCTCTGTTTGCTCTGATGAAGAAAGCTCTATTTTTGCTTTTTCAGCAGCTTCCTTTAACCTTTGAAGTGCCATAGCATCTTTTGCTAAATCAAGCCCTTGTTCTTTCTTAAACTCTTCAACAAGAAAGCTAATGATTCTTTGATCAAAATCCTCACCACCTAGAAATGTATCTCCATTTGTAGATAAAACTTCAAAGTGTTTTTCACCATCAATATCTTCCATTTCGATAATTGAAACGTCGAAAGTTCCACCACCTAAATCATAGACCGCAACTTTCTTATCACCAGTTGTTTTATCAACGCCATATGCAAGTGCAGCAGCAGTTGGCTCGTTAATGATTCTTTTAACCGTTAAGCCTGCAATTTTCCCTGCATCTTTAGTCGCTTGACGCTGAGAATCATTGAAGTATGCTGGAACAGTAATGACAGCTTCAGTAACTTCAGAGCCTAAGTAATCTTCTGCTGTCTGCTTCATTTTTTGAATGACTCGAGCAGATATTTCAGGAGCTGCCATTTTCTTACCCTTCACTTCAACCCAGGCATCACCATTTTTAGCTTTGATAATCTTGTAGGGAACTAAATCAATATCTTTTTGAACAGCGTCTTCATCAAAGCGGCGGCCGATCAATCTTTTGATAGCATATAGCGTATTTTCAGGATTAGTTACAGCCTGTCTCTTTGCTGGTTGGCCGACCAAGATTTCATCAGAATCCTTTGGATATGCAATAATTGAGGGCGTAGTTCTGTTTCCTTCAGAATTTTCAATAATCTTAGCAACGCCACCATCCATAACTGAAACGCATGAATTGGTTGTTCCTAAATCAATTCCTATAATTTTTGCCATTTTGTATACTCCTTGTTTTTTTGTATATTTCCTATTTAGGGATACAAAATCTAATTTCAAGGTGTATTTAGAATTATTTTTGGATTGTATCTAGAAGTATTTCTTTGACTTGATTGGGTACAAATGGACTTATATCGCCGCCTAAGGAGAGAATTTCACGAACTAAGGATGAGGAAATATTGGCAAATTCTTCAGAAGGTGTCATAAAGAGAGTTTCAATTTCTGGATTAAGGTGTTTATTCATCCCGCTTAATTGAAATTCATATTCAAAATCTGATACTGCTCTTAAGCCTCTGATAATTATTTGAGCATTGTGATTACTTGCAAAGTCTACGAGTAGTGAGTTAAAACTCAGCACTTTAGTATTTTGAAGTGAGCTAATAGAGCTTTCAGCAGCGCTTACTCTTTGCTCCATCGATAAAAAACTTGATTTATTGGAATTTTGAGTTATTGCGATAATAACTTCATCAAATAGTTTAGAGGCTCTTTTTATTAGATCGATGTGGCCATTAGTAATGGGATCAAAGGATCCTGGGTAAATAGCAATTTTTTTCATAAGACTCCTAAACTTACCAAACAAAAATAAACATTGCCTGATTTTTTCTCTTTCTCAATTTTACATTCATACTTGGAAATATTACTCAAGAATTCTTTTGTTAACTTAAACTCTGATTCAATATAAATTTTACTACTCGAATTAATAAGATTTCTTGCAAAAAGTAAAACAAGTATAGAAGGCAGTAATTGCTGGTTGAATGGAGGATCTAGAAAGATATAATCAAAAGCGTTATGCTTAATTTTTTGAAGGTATTTAAGTGAATCCTCGTTAATAAGTTCATATCTAGTTGGGTCTATGACTTCAAGATTTGACTTAAGTGTTTTGAATACTTTATTATTTTTTTCTATTAAAAATGTTTTTTTTGCACCTCTAGAAATTGCCTCAAGACTTAAGGCACCACTTCCAGAGAACGGGTCAAGGACAGTTTTGCCAGCAATATCAAACTGAATCCAATTAAAAAGCGTTTCTCTAGTTTTTCCTGAAGTAGGACGCAAACCATCTGAGTCTGGAAAATAGAATTTTCTGCCCTTGAGATCACCTGAGATAATTTTAAAGGTATTTGTTTTGATAATATTTTATAGATTGATATAACATGAAACTATATTTTAAATATTTTTGACCGCCAGCCCCTGTTTATCGACAAAGTATTGTCTTTCCATATAAACTTTACTAGATTTTTTGAAGAACATATAAGCTCGGAAGGAATGGCATATTTAATAGACAAGTGATTGATTCTATCTTTTAGCTGATTTTTTAATAATTTTTCACTCTCTGAAAGGGGTTTTTGAGCGACTAATGCGTCTTCAAGCCTGACTTTTAATTTACTTTTTTTTATAAAATTTTCAAAAAGTTTATTTTGACTGTTTGAAAGTTTCTTTTTACCGTTAGCATAACCTATTAATGATTCGTCAGGCATAATCCATTTACGAGGCTTATCTTTTTGCTGGGCAACTGATTCGCGCCAGTAAATTAATTTAAAAGCATTTTCTTGATTTTTATTCGAAATTTTAGCAATACCCTTTGTTTTTTTGAAAATTTTTATATAGTTTGGCTCATAAGTATCTTTATTCAATAAAAACTCTACTTCTTCTTCAGCCCAACTCAGTTTTCCTTGATTAATTAGCTCTTTTTTAAGCATTCTATAGTTTGGTAATAAGTACTTTACATCATCCAGTGCGTATTGTAAGACATCATTAGGAAGAGGGCGTTTTCTCCAATTAAAGCGAGTATATTTTTTTTCCAATAGAACATTTTGAAGTTTTTCAGTTATTGTTTGGTATGAGACTTGTAGCGGATAATTTAAAAATGATGCCCCAACTTGTGTGTCGAATAGTAAGTTTGGAATTCTATTTGATAAATAGTAAAGCGCTTCAATGTCTTGTCTTGCAGAGTGTATAACCCATAATGTTTTACCATCATATAACTTATCAAATAGAGGTTCTAGATTATTTATTGAGAGAACATCTATACACTCTAGATAATCTCTCGATGCAATCTGAATTAAACATAACTCAGGAAAATAAGAGTCAATCCTCCTGAATTCAGTATCAATTCCAAGAACAGTATCATCTTTAATATCTTCTATATATTTTTCTAGTTGTTTGTCGTTATTTATCAAAAGATTTATATTTATTGAGTTGTTGTATTTTATCAACAACTTGTGATAGTAATATTTCATTTATGAGATAATCGAATGACTTTATTATTTAGTTAACAAAATTTATGTTGCTTAATCAGGCTTTTTCTTTAAGAGAGTCTCCCCGCGCTTTATTTTGGATAGGCGTTTTCTTGATTTCATTTTGTGGAATGTTTTATCTTGGTCTGAATGCTGAGTTAATCGAGAGATGGTATCTGCTTCTAGTTGGGTTTAACGTTTCAATGAGTTTGGTGGCTATCTATTACATTGCTCTATCAATGAGAAAGTTAAAACAAAATACTCAAGAGGGCGTCATTGGCTCTAGGTTCACTTGGTCTTTTATTAAGATTGTTCCAGTTCTTGTTTTGCTGCCAGTTCTCTCTTTTTATCTTTTTTCATTTGGTTCAATTCGAGATAATCTTCAAATTGCAGAAAGTCAGTTCGATGAGTTTAATTTAAAAGTCGGTGGTGAAGTTGATGAACTTTATCGAAATACCAATAATGTGGCAATTAAATATTATGAAGATCGAACGCGAAATATTGGAAAACTAGTTAACTATTTTGATGCACCAAGGGCTTCAGCTGAAAAAATGCAATCTGTTTTAGGGCTTTTAACAAGTGATTATTGGGCTTGTGAGCTAAAACTTTATGATAGTCAAATGAATCTTGCAGCTTCAAGTAAGCGTTCAGAGGCAAACTGCATGATGGATGGATATACTGCCTCAACCGATGAGTTTACTTTGATTGCTCATTTTGCTCTAGATATTAATATTGATAGTTTAACTACCAGAATGACACGTTTTCGTGATGCAGCAAAAGATGCAGAGTTAACACTGAACTCTTCTATTATTAAAACTCGGTTTATGATTGACTTTACCTCAACAATCTTATTGTCAGTTCTAAGTGCACTCTTAATTGTTCTTAGGATGATTGATCAACTTATGAGGCCAATGCATAACTTATCGATTGCTACAAGAGAGATTTCTTCTGGTAACTATGATGTTGAAATTGAGCAGGACCCTAAGCATAAAGATATGCATGATTTAATAGGCCATTTTAATGAGATGAGTAAACGAATAAAATTCTCCAGGGAGGGGCTTGATACTCATAATCTTTATCTTGAAACGATTCTTAAATATTCTTTCGGTGTTATTGCTCTCAATAAAGATAAGAAGATACAAATTATTAATCCAGTTATTGGTAAGATGCTCCAGATTGATGATGAGTCCATTTTTAATGGACAATCTTATGACTCTATAGTTGACGATTACCCTAATCTAAGTCCACTTTTTTCTTACGTTCAAGCCAAGATTGAGAAAGACTCCATGGAGTGGAGTCATGAGATTGAGCTAACACTCAATGATAGAGTTCGACTTCTATATTGTCAGGGCTCTGTTCTAGATATAGAGAATAAATCACTGGGTTACGTCATTATCATTAATGATATTTCAAAACTCAATAGAGCTCAAAAGAAGGCTGCCTGGGGAGAAGTGGCGGTTCGAATGGCTCATGAAATTAAGAATCCACTAACTCCTATTCTTTTGTCAGCACAAAGGCTTAGGAATTTATTTTTAGAAAAACTTGAAAAAAAAGATTCTGCTGTTATTGATAAAACAACGCAAACTATTATTGACCAGGTTGCATCAATGGACTCAATGGTTAGCGCTTTTGCAAATTACGCGAATACGCCAGAAATTCAAAAGACTTTAACATCAATAAATACGCTTATCAATAAATCAGCTTCTCTTTTTGATAATCATGATGGTGTTAGAGTAAATCTAGATTTAAGTGGAGACTTGCCTAAGCTTCAGCTTGATCAAGACGCTATCTCAAGAGTTCTTATCAATCTCATTAAAAATGCAATAGAGGCCAAGCAAGAAAAAACAAAATTAAATATTAATATTAAATCAACTTTTAAGAAAAAGGAAGGCTTGGTTCAATTAACAATTTCAGATGATGGTAAGGGCTTTCCAAATGATATCATTGATCAGGTTTTTGAGCCTTACATAACCACAAAGGAAAAGAGTGGTGGCTTAGGTCTTGCAATAGTACAAAATATTATTGAGCAGCATGATGGACAAATATTTGCAAGTAATATAAAACCTCATGGTGCAAGAATAACTATTGAATTAAGTATAATTGAAACTCCAAAGGGGACGAAATGAAAGAAGAATCTACATTCGGAAAAATTTTGATTATTGATGATGAGAAGGATAATACCGAAATCATAAAAGACATCCTTGAGGATGTTAGTTATTCAATAATGCTAGCTAAAAGTGCTGCTGAAGCAAAAGCAATCCTTTCAACAAATGATTTTGATTTAATTCTAATGGATGTTTGGATGCCAGGACAAGATGGAATTTCCTTGCTATCTGAATGGTACTCTGAGGGTTTTAATACCCCTGTAGTTATGATGTCAGGCCATGCAGAACCCAGTGATATAGTGAGAGCAATGAAGCTAGGCGCTGTTGACTTTCTTAAAAAGCCTCTTCATGATTTCTTGCCAATATTGAGAAATATCATGACGCGCGAAGAACCAGAACAAGCAATTCAGCATGTTAGCGGAATTGATTACTCTTTGAAACTAAAAGAGGCGAGGAATATTTTTGAAAGTCAGTATCTGCTCCATCATCTTTCAGTTAATGACAATAATATTGCTGTAGTCGCTGAAATTGCTGGTCTAGAGCGAACAACGCTTTACAGAAAACTCAAAGATTTAGGAATCGATAAAAAATGAAAATATTAATACTTGGTGCTGGCCAAGTCGGTTCAACGCTAGCAAGGTATCTTTGTTTAGACGATGATAATGATATTACGATCGTTGATCAAAAAGAAGAAATGTTAACTCCTTTACAAAGACACTTAGATATTAAAACTGTTAATGGTTATGGTGCATACCCAAGCGTTTTAGAAAAGGCAGGCATCAAATCAATGGACGTGGTCATTGCCGTAATGAATTCTGATGAGAGGAACATGGTGGCTTGTAGAATGGCACATACTCTCTATAACGTTAAGAAAAAGATTGCAAGGATAAGAACTACTGAGTATCTTCTTAGGCCAGAAATATTCACTAATGATGCTTTGCCAATTGATTTCTTAATTACTCCTGAGAATCTAATTACAGAATACATTCAGGGTATTGTTGAAGAGCCTGGGGCATCTCAGGTTTTTGATTTTGAGAATGGTTTGGTTCAATTGGTAGAAACGCGAGCTTTTATTGGAACACCAATTGTCAATAGGCCTATTAAAGAGCTTCATGAGCATATGCCCGATGTCAAAATACGCATCGTTAGTCTTTACAGAAATGAAAGAGCTATCCCTGCTCAAAGTGATACGGTTGTTAGAGAGGGTGATCAAGTTTACTTTCTTGCGAAAAAAAATCATATTTCAAGAGCCTTAAAGGAGTTTAGAAGAGCTGAAAATACTTATCAAAAAATATTTATTGCGGGCGGCGGAAGTATTGGTTTTAATGTTGCTAAGCTTCTTGAAGATACTCATAATATAAGAATCATTGAGCTGGGAGAAGAGAGAGCCAAATATTTAAGTGAAAAATTAAATAACACTCTTGTTCTTCAAGGAAATGCTTCAGATGAAGATTTACTAAAAGATGAAGGTATTGAAAATACTGATTTATTTTTAGCCTTGACTGACTCAGATGAAGTTAATGTAATTGTTTCAATTCTTGCAAAACGTCTTGGTGCTCATAAAACAATTGCTCTAGTTAAAAGGGATGTTTATGCTTCTCTTGCAGAACAAAGTGGCGATGTAGATATTATTGTATCGCCAGATCAAATTACAGTTAGCGGTATCTTATCCCACCTAAGAAAGGGAGATTGTATGAAGGTTCATTCGCTTCAGCATGGAAAGTCAGAGGCAATTGAAATCGTAGTTCATGGTGACGAAAAAACTTCAGAAGTTATTGGGGTTAAAATTAAAGATTTACCACTACCAGAAGGTGTTGTTATCGGTGCTGTAGTTAGAGATAACGAGCTCTTAATGGGCTCTAAAAAATTGGTTATTGAAGCAGGAGACCATATTCTAATGGTGTTAATGGACGTTCGAAAGATTCATGAAGTTGAAACTCTCTTCTTAGAGAATGAGCTGTAATTTCTAGAGAACATACTTTAAAGGTGAAAACTAAATGCAGTTAAGTATCGTTGCAAAAACTATTGGCCTTCTCCTAATGGTTTTTAGCTTTGCCCAAGTACCTCCAATCATTGTCGATTTAATTTATTCTGAAGGCGAGTATTTCTCATTCATCTTATCATTTGCTTTAACCGCTTTAGGTGGTTTAATTCTTTGGTGGCCTTTCAAAGATACTAAAAAAGATTTTAGGCTGAGAGAGGGTGTTTTAATCGTAGTTTGCTTTTGGATTGTTTTATCTCTTTTCGGAACCCTCCCATTTTTAATTACAGACTCTATTAGCAGTCTTTCCTTTTCTGAAGCATTCTTTGAATCCATGTCTGGACTCACCACAACGGGAGCAACTGTATTGAGTCAACTGGATGATTTACCAAAAAGTATCTTATTCTATAGGCAGCAATTACAGTGGCTAGGAGGTATGGGAATTATTGTTTTAGCGGTTGCAGTCTTACCCTTATTGGGTGTTGGTGGAATGGAGCTTTATCATGCAGAGTCAAGTGGCATTGCAAAAGATAGACTCACACCTAAGCTCAGAAATACAGCAATTGCACTATGGAAAATTTATGTTTCATTGACAGTTTTGTGTGCACTAGGTTATTTTTTGTCAGGTATGACTATTTTTGATGCTGTCAGTCATAGTTTTTCCACTGTTGCAATCGGAGGATTTTCAACTCATGATGCCTCAATTGGTTACTTCAATTCGATTTCAATCGAAATGATTGCAATATTTTTTATGTTTTTAGCAGGCATCAATTTTTCGTTGCACTTTCTTGCCTGGAACAACAAGTCATTCATTGATTATATTAAAGACTCTGAATTCAAGACCTATGTAATGGTTATTGTCGGTTCTTCAGTTATTGTAATTATTGCTTTAACCCTAAATGCAGAGTACAGCTCTTCAATAGAAACGATTAGGTATAGTTTATTTCAAACAATATCTATCGCTACAACGACTGGATTTACTTCTCAGAACTATAGTAGCTGGCCGGCGGCGATTCCTTTTTTTCTTATAATGATGAGCTTTATTGGTGCCTGTGTTGGCTCTACAGGTGGTGGAATTAAAGTTATTCGAATCCTAGTAATGTTTAGATTAGGAATGAAAGAAATACATAAGTTTATTCGCCCTAATGCCCAGGTGAGTGTTAAATTAAATGGTTCAAGTATTAACGAAAAAGCTTTAGTTTCTGTGCTTGGCTTCTTTTCACTTTATGCAATTACATTCTTTATTATTTTGATGTTACTCATGTTTACTGGCTTAGATCAGGTTACTGCTTATTCAGCAACTGCAGCCACAATGAACAACCTTGGGCCAGGTTTGGGTGATGTTGCGCAAAACTATGGATCGCTCGGTGAGACTGCTAAGTGGATACTAAGCTTTTCAATGCTTGTTGGAAGGCTTGAAGTATTAACAATTATTGCCATTTTCCACAAGGCATTCTGGAGGCATTAAAGAGAGGTTTTTAGCCCCACATTACGTGAGGCTGAGAGATTTTTTTCTTACAATAATGGCGCAATAACCAAACTTACAATTGCCATCACGTTAATAAGAATATTCATAGATGGGCCTGAAGTGTCTTTGAACGGATCACCTACAGTATCACCTACAACAGTCGCAGTGTGAACTTCAGTTCCTTTGCCACCAAAGTTGCCTTTTTCAACATGCTTTTTAGCATTGTCCCAAGCGCCACCTGCATTAGCCATCATTAGAGCCATTAGAACACATCCAAGAAGTGCACCCCCAAGCATTCCGCCAAGCGCCTCAGGACTAATTAAAAAGCCAACTAATACTGGTGCTGCAACAGCAATAACACCTGGAAGAATCATTTTTTTAAGTGCTGCAGTTGTTGCAATGTCAACGCATTTAGCAGTGTCAGGTTCAGCCTTACCTTCTAAAAGGCCTTTAATTTCTTTGAATTGTCTTCTGACTTCTTCAATCATTTCAAAAGCAGCATCACCAACAGCAGTCATAGTTAAAGAAGCAATTAAAAATGGAATGGTTCCACCAATAAATAAGCCAATCAAAACTTCAGCACTGTTCAGTTGAAGCAAAAAGTTATCTGAGTTAGCACTAACAGTTTCCGTATAAGCAGTTATGATTGCAAGAGCCGCAAGAGCCGCCGCTCCAATTGCAAAACCTTTTCCAATTGCTGCAGTAGTATTTCCAAGCTCATCAAGAGAATCTGTAATCTTACGAGTATCTTCACCCAGACCAGCCATCTCTGCAATTCCACCAGCATTATCAGCGATTGGGCCATAAGCATCAATTGCCATAGTCATGCCGACAGTTGCAAGCATTCCAATAGCTGCAATACCAACTCCATATAAACCTACATATAGGTTTGATACGTAGATAATTACACAAATCATTAAGACAGGAATGACTACCGACTGCATACCAACTGCTAAGCCTTTGATCATTACTGTAGCAGCACCAGTTTTGCCAGATTCAGCAATATCTCTAATTGGTTTTCCTGCTGTATAGTATTCAGTCACTAGTCCAATAATAATTCCACCAATACTTCCCATTAATACAGCTGCCCAAATATTATTTGAAACATCTAACGAACTGATAAGAAAAAATGAAGTCACAATAAATAATAATGCTGAACCAATAGTTCCCATTCTTAAAGCCGATTCAGGAGATTTGTTAGAAGATAGCTTAACAAATATGATTCCAATTACTGAGCAAACAAGTCCAAGAGATGCAAGTGCAAGAGGGAGAAACATAAGTTCGCTCCTATTTCCTCCAAGCATATCTAAAGCCATTGCTGATAGTGTTGAGGCAATAGCAATGGTTGCAATCATAGAGCCGCAATATGACTCAAAGATATCTGAACCCATTCCCGCGATATCACCAACATTATCACCTACGTTGTCAGCAATTACCGCTGGATTACGAGGGTCATCCTCTGGAATTCCTGCTTCAAGCTTTCCAACGAGATCGGCACCAACATCAGCACTCTTAGTAAAGATACCGCCACCAACACGAGAAAATAATGCTACAACTGAGCCACCCATTGCAAAACCATGAAGCGCCTCAGAGTGTTCTGCACCAAAAAAGTAATAAAGACCGCCTAGACCTAAAAGACCAAGAGCAGCAACAGATAAACCCATTACTGCGCCACCAAAGAATGCAACAGTAAGTGCAGAAGCACTTCCGTTGTCATGAGCTGCTTGAGCTGTTCTTACATTAGCTATAGTGGCTGTATTCATGCCAATATATCCTGCAGTAGCAGAGGTTACAGCTCCAACAAGAAAACAAAGAGCACTGGCTGCTCCAAGAAAGATATAAAGAAGAACTAGAAGAACGAGTGCAAAGATGCTGAGCATTTTATATTCACGCTTCATAAAAACAATTGCGCCAATATGAATTTGTTCACCAATTTTTTTAACGGCGCCGCTGCCACCGTCTTGTTTAGTTATCCATTGGTAGATAATTACTACGATAAACAAGCCTAAAACACCAAGCGCAGGCGCTATTAAGTTTTGATCAAAATTCATTTTTTCTCCTTTAAATAAAATGAAGCGGCAATGATATCCTAAAGTGCTTAAAAAGTGGAAAAAAAAACTTTAATTTGAAGTGAAATGAACTAAATTTACTTGAAATTTATCTTATAAAATCAGATTTAATAATTATTGCCGTTTAATGAACAAATGTTTGTAATTCGATTTGCACTTTTATCATCACTTTTTTATGCACTAAATGTCAGCATGATTCCTCTAATATATACTTTTGAGGTGAGCGCTTTTCTTTTTTTGTTTATTCGTTTTGCAACAACTTTCTCTACTTCTCTATTTGTAACCAAAAGTTTCTTTTCATTTAAAAAAATTACACATCAGCGATTAGGACTTTGGCTACTTGTACTTTCTTTTTTGTTTGGTATCCAGTCTTGGTTATATGTTGAGGCAGTAAAATATATGTCAGTTGGCTTAGCAAGCGTTGTTTTGTTTACTTATCCTTTGATAACCTATTTAATTGTTTCATTAACTAATAGAAGAACACTTGATATGACAACGATACTAATGTTTTTCATAGCAATAATTGGTATTGCTGCGATATCTCAAAGTGAAGAAGGTTTTTATACAATGACTATTGGCATAGTTTTGGCATTACTCTCAGCCTTATCCTATTCTTTAATTTTGATTATTACTCCCAGAATAAGCCAACTAGGAAATTGGGAAATAGTTAAATATACAACGCTGATCCCAGCACTAGGATTCTTATTTTTATTTTTTAATCAAACGGGTTTTTACTGGCCTCAAAAAGAAGCATTAGTACTATCTCTAATCTCTGGAACTTTTTTTGCAATAGGAATGATGTTCTATCATATATCCGTAAAAAAATATGGACCAGTTAGAACTGCTAATATTGGATATACTGAGCCACTACTTGTTTTAATTTTTGGTTTTGTTGCTTACCTTGATACAATCAGTATAATTCAAAGTTTGGGAGTCATAATGGTAGCAGCCGCTTCTATTTCAATTGAAAAGAGACAACTAACACAAAATAATATTTCTAGGGTATAGAGTATTTTATTGCCCTATTAAGTTAAAAGGAAAAATTATGGCAAATCGTTACAGTGAATTTTCTTTATCATTCTCTCATTTTGTAAATCCAAAAGTTCAACTGGGTTCTGAATATAAATATCAGGATATATTAAGTCTAGAGGGATTTGAACTAGCAAGTAAAGAAATTACATCTTGGGATAACTATAAGCCAACACCTCTTCACTCCTTTGATGATATAGCTCAAGAAACAGGTGTCTCATCGGTCTTTTATAAAGATGAAAATACTCGCTTTAATTTGAAAAGTTTTAAAGCGCTCGGCGGCGCATATGCAGTCGCGAATCTTTTAATTAAGAAGCTGAAAGATGAGGGTATCAAAGCTAATTCATCAGACTTAATTTTAGGAACCTATAAAGACTACACCTCAAAACTTACCGTGTGCTGTGCGACCGATGGAAATCATGGCAGGTCAGTAGCGTGGGGGGCTCAACAATTTGGATGTAACTGCGAGATATATATTCATCAAAATGTCAGTCCTGGAAGAGAAAAGGCGATTGCAAAGTATGGGGCTCTCGTCAATAGAATTGATGGAAACTATGATGAATCTGTGAGAATTGCTGCTGAAGTTGCTGAATTAAACGGTTATACCGTCGTTTCAGATACATCTTATGAGGGTTATACTGACATACCAAAAGATGTTATGCAGGGTTACACCGTTATGGTAGATGAGGCGATGAAGCAGATGAATGTTACTCCGACCCATGTTTTTTTGCAGGGCGGCGTTGGAGGATTTCCATCTGCTGTTGTCTCTTTTTTACAAGAGAGTCTTGACTGTCCACCAATATTTGTAGTGGTAGAGCCTGTCAATGCAGACTGTTTATTTCAAAGTGCTGTCAATGGAGAGCCAACACCAATTCATGGTGATTTAGATACAATTATGGCAGGCCTAGCTTGTGGTGAGGTTTCAGTTTTGGCATGGTCAATTCTTGAAAGCCATGTCACTCACTTCATGTCGATCACTGATGAATCAGTTCCAAAAGCAATGCAGCTTCTTGCCAATCGAAAAACACCTATAGTCGCAGGCGAGTCAGCCATAACAGGCTTGGCTGGATATTTAATAGCTTGTAATGATAGCGATTTAAAATCAAAACTCATGATTAATGAAAATTCAAAAGTATTATTTTTTGGAACTGAGGGTGATACTGATGAAGAAATGTATGAGCAATTAGTTGGAAGGTCATCTGAACAGGTTTTGAATAGTCTTTGATAAAAGGAAGCGGAATGAATATCCCACAAAGAGGTTTTGAAATTAGTGAATACGAGAATAGACTTGAAAGTATTCAGAAGCTTATGTTTGAAGCAAAAATGGATGCCATTTTATTAACCACGCAAGTTGATATTGAGTATTACACAGGCTTCAAATCTCAATTTTTTCAGAGTCCAACTAGGCCCTGGTATGTGTTGATTCCTAGTTCAGGCAAACCTAAAGCGATTATTCCAACAATTGGGGAGTCTGGAATGAGGGGAACATGGATCGATGATATTCAAACTTGGACATCCCCAAACCCAGACGATGATGGAATAAGCATACTGCTTTCAACTATTAAATTATTGATGGTGAATCATAAGTCATTAGGAGTTCCAAAAACGCTTGAAAGCACTTTGAGAATGCCGCTGGAGGACTACGAGTACCTTATTAATAACCTGACTGGAATTGAGATTAAAGATGCTAACAAGATCATGCGCAGAGTTCGATTTGTTAAATCTGAAGCTGAAATTGCTAAGATTAGACACATATGTCAAATAACCTCTCAAGGCTTTATTGACTTGGAAGGTTTTCTTCGTGCGGGTGAGAGTGAGCAAGAAAATTGTCGACGTTTCAAGCAGCATTTGCTGACTTTAGGTGTTGACGATTCTCCTTATATCGTTTCAGGATCAGGACAAGAGGGCTATGGTTCAATCATAATGGGGCCAACAGATAAGATTATTGAAAAGGGCGATCTGTTCATTATTGATACTGGCTCAGTGTTCGATAGTTACTTCTGTGATTTTGATAGAAATTATGCTTTTGGGTCGATAGGAGATGAGGCTAAAAAAGCTTACAGGGTTGCTTATGAGGCGACTGAAGCTGGTTTCAATGCTGCCCAAGTTGGAAATACTACGTCAGATATATTTAATGCGATGAACAGTGTTTTGCAAAAGGGCGGCGCTCTTGGAAATACTGTTGGAAGGCTTGGACATGGCCTGGGTATGCAGTTAACAGAGTGGCCCTCAAATACAGCGAATGATAATACACCTCTTGAGCCTGGCGTTGTTTTAACTTTGGAACCTGGTTTGACATTCCTTCCTGGAAAAGAAATGGTTCACGAAGAAAATATTGTGATTACCGAAGATGGCCCTGAATGGTTGAGTATAAGGGCGTCTGAGGAGCTTCCAATCATTCATTAAATATTCATTTATTAGTGCAATTTTCCTTTCTCTTAAATATTCTATATATTTAATTGCAAACAATTATTTTATTCTATATAATAATGCGAATCATTCTTATTTGTATTATGATTTAGATAAAAATGCAATAAAAGTGATTTATTATATAAATTATTTAAGGGCAAGAAAATGACGCAATTACCAAGTTTTATTATGGGATTCAGAGAAGGCTTAGAGGCTTTTCTTTTGATAACTATAACTCTGAAATATATTTCAAAAATAGACAAAGGGCATTTAAAAAATATAGTTGCACAGGGAGCGGTTGTTGGATTAATCATCTCTATTTTATTTGGTCTATTATTAAGTCAATTTGCTGAATATCTTGGAGGCGTTTCTAGCTTAACAAAACTTTGGGAGAGTGCTGCAAGTTTAGTTGCATTATTACTTGTGTCAGTCTTTATCGTTTGGATGATTCGTCATGGGACCAACATGTCAAAATTTTTAGAAAATGAACTCAGTAAAAGCATCTCAAAAAGTGCCTTGTTTTGGATCTCTTGTATAATTATTGCTCGAGAAGGCACTGAAATTGCAATTTTTTCCTTTGCTGGGAAATTTCCATACGAATTTGTTGGTATGGGGGTTCTAACGTCGCTAATCTTATCAATATTTATTTTTTATTCGCTTGTCAAAGTTAATATATCACTATTATTTAAAATCACATTGGCTTACCTTATTCTGCAAGCTGGATTTTTATTGGGTTATTCTATTCACGAAGGCTTTTCGGCACTAAAAAGTTATAGCTTAATTTCGCCGGATAATTATATTTTTGAACGGGCATTTAATTTTTCCAATACTTTTCTTAGTCATAAAGATGGCGTTTTTGGTATTCCACTTCATGTGCTATTTGGATGGTACTCTAAACCTGAGTGGATTCAGTTTATTGTGCAGTATCTATTTACTTTTTGTATGTTTGGTTATTGGTTTTGGCATAATAAAAAAATTACTTCCAGTTAAATATTAAAAGTAATTTTATTTTCTGTGATTATTATGCTTTTATTTGATCAGCTTTGTAGTAAATCATATTAAAGCTTTAAAGCTGAATTCTTAAAAAAGAATAGCTGTTAGTTGAATTAGGTAAAATATTTTTATTATTTACCCTTCAAAATTGTTTGTATGAGTATTAATTTACTTGAAGTGCAGGGCGTTAAATGCTCCTCTATTAGTTCTGGCATAAAGAAAAATAACGCTCTAGATCTTTCCTTAATTTCACTTATAAAGGGAAGTAAAACGGTTGCTGTTTTTACGCAAAATATTTTTTGTGCAGCTCCAGTTTTGGTCGCAAAAAATCATTTAAACTCCCATGTAGAAGCACTATTAATTAATAGTGGAAATGCCAATGCAGGAACTGGTAAGAAGGGTTTAGAGGACGCTTATGAATCTTGTGAAATTATAGCCAAAGAGCTTCTTATTGAGCCTGAACAGGTATTACCATGCTCAACAGGTGTAATTGGTGAATTATTGCCTTTAGAGGTATTTAAAACTAATGCAAATCTTCTTGTTAGCTCACTTTCCAAGGATGGCATTAGTCAAGTTGCAAAAGGGATTTTAACTACTGACCTAGTTGAAAAGTCATATTCTACTTCTTTTAGAGTTGGCGGGAATATTGTCACTCTTTCTGGGATTGCAAAAGGTTCTGGAATGATTAGGCCAGACATGGCAACAATGCTTAGTTTTATAGTGAGTGATATTGGTGCATCTTCAGATGAACTTCAAGATTGTTTAACTATTGCAGTTAATCAATCTTTTAATCGCATTACGGTAGATGGAGATACTTCCACAAATGATGCTTGCACTTTGAGCGCTACTAATCAATCTAAGGTTAAGCTCAAAGATTGTAAAAATGAATTTCAACTAGCACTTAATGAGTTAACAAAAGCATTAGCGCAAATGATCGTTAAGGATGGAGAGGGCGCAACTAAGTTTGTAGAAATAAGAGTAGGTGGATTGGATTCTAATAAAGAGTGTTTAGAGGTAGCTTATACGGTAGCTCACTCCCCGCTAGTCAAGACAGCATTGTTTGCCAGTGATGCAAATTGGGGTCGAATTTTAGCTGCAGTAGGACGATCAAAGGTTGATGGGATGAGTATTAATAATATTGATATATTCTTAAATGATTTACAAATCATTTCTTCTGGAGAGGTCAGCAGTTCCTACACAGAAGCAGCTGGCAGTATGGAGATGCAAAAATCAGAAATTATTATTAGAATTGACTTAGGTAATGCAAAGACTACTGAGAGTGTTTGGACAACTGACCTTTCATATGACTATGTAAAGATTAATGCGGAATACCGCAGTTAGGTTTTTATAAATATTTCTTAACTCTAGTGTTATTAATAACGAACTGCTTAAATCTCCTTGCAATTGGTGATAGCCCAGCTTCAGCATGATGAACAATATGCCATTGCCTAACGATAGGGAAGGGTTCTACATCAAGCTGTTTAATGATTTTATTTTTGAGTTGAAGATTGACTGAATGCATCGAAACGAAACCAATCCCAAGGCCAGCTTGAACAGCCTCTACAATGGCTTCATTTGAGTTGATTTGAATATCTGAATTAAAATTCAATCCAGTAAACCTTTCCACTGTGATGCGGGTACCAGAGCCAACTTCTCTAGTAAGTAAGGTTTCTTTTTTTAGATCTTTAATTGTGACCTTTTCTTTTTTAAGAAGCTCATTTTCAGGATGCGCAATTGCAATTAATGGATTTTTCATGAAAGCCTGAGAAATTAATGGAATATTTTTTGGAGGCTCTCCCATGATTACAAGGTCTGCCTTGTTGTTCTTAAGGTTATCAAGTAGATCATGCCTGTTAGTAACATCGATATAAAAAGTCATTCTAGGAAACTCTTTTTTAAACTTTGCAAGCAAGGAGCTAATAAATGAATTTGCAGTTGTTGCAACTGCTATTTGAAGATGCCCAGAATTTGGATTCATAATTTCATCAATTTCAAGTTTTGAGCTCTCAAGTGTGTTTATGGTTTTTATGGCATTTTCATAAATTTTCCCCCCAATGAATGTTGGACTAATTTTTTTTCCATTAATATCAAATAATTTAACACCAATATTTTCCTGGAGTTGTTGCACTTGCATATAGACAGCAGGCTGAGTGATGTGAAGTTCTTTGCTGGCACTTGTAAAGCCTCCCAGTCTAATAACAGCTTCGAAGCTATAGAGCTGTTTTAAAGTGTAATTTATCATAATAAAAACTTATGATTATATAAATAAATATTATTTTACATTATTTAAAGTAGCTTCTATAATGAAATCATTTTTATAAATACCCACTAAAGGAGTTAGACTATGGCGAAGAAAGGTTATGACGCAGGTGTAAAAGAATATCGCGATACTTATTGGATGCCAGAATATGAGCCGAAAGATACTGATATTCTTGCATGTTTTAAAATCACGCCGCAACCAGGTGTTCCAAGAGAAGAGGTTGCTGCAGCTGTTGCAGCTGAGTCCTCAACGGGAACTTGGACAACGGTTTGGACAGATTTGTTAACGGATCTTGATCACTATAAAGGTCGTGCCTATAGAATTGAGGACGTTCCAGGGTCTGATGATGCAATCTATGCCTTCATTGCTTACCCAATAGATTTATTTGAAGAGGGGTCAATTGTAAATGTATTAACCTCTTTAGTTGGAAATGTATTTGGCTTTAAGGCTTTAAGAGCACTTAGACTTGAAGACATTCGCTTTCCTATAGCATACGTTATGACTTGTGGAGGGCCGCCAAACGGTATACAAGTTGAAAGAGATAAAATGAATAAATATGGAAGGCCAATGCTAGGTTGTACTATTAAACCTAAGTTGGGCTTGTCAGCTAAAAATTATGGCCGTGCTTGCTATGAAGGTTTGCGTGGCGGTCTAGACTTTACAAAAGATGACGAAAATGTTAATTCACAACCTTTTATGCGCTGGAGAGATCGTTTTGGTTTTGTTCAGGACGCAATTGAAAGGGCGGAAAAAGAAACTGGTGAGCGTAAAGGCCACTATTTAAATGTAACGGCTCCAACTCCTGAAGAAATGTATAAGCGTGCAGAGTACGCAAAAGAGCTTGGTACTCCAATTATTATGCATGATTTCTTTACAGCTGGATTTACTGCAAATACTGGACTTGCTAACTGGTGTAGAGATAATGGCTTATTGCTTCATATTCATAGAGCAATGCATGCAGTTGTAGACAGAAACCCTAATCATGGTATCCATTTTAGAGTGTTAGCTAAGTGTTTACGTCTTTCTGGTGGTGATCATATGCATTCTGGAACTGTAGTAGGAAAACTTGAAGGCGATCGCGAATCAACTCTAGGCTGGATTGATTGTATGCGTGATAGCTTCATTAAAGAGGATCGCTCTAGAGGTATTTTCTTTGATCAAGATTTTGGTTCAATGCCAGGAATGTTGCCAGTTGCATCTGGTGGTATACATGTATGGCACATGCCAGCACTTGTAAATATCTTTGGCGATGATTCAGTTCTTCAGTTTGGTGGTGGAACACTAGGACATCCATGGGGAAATGCAGCTGGTGCTGCTGCAAACCGTGTTGCTGTTGAGGCATGTGTTGAGGCTCGAAACGCTGGAAGAGAGTTAGAGAAGGAGTCTAAAGATATTCTTACAAATGCGGCCAAACATTCGCCTGAACTCAAGGTTGCAATGGAAACATGGAAAGAAATTAAATTTGAGTTTGATACTGTTGATAAGCTAGACATTCAGCATAAGTAATCTATCTCTTTTAAATACAAAATATATATAAGGAAACTATTATGAGTAAAGTTCAAGACTATCCTTCACGTTTAAGTGATAATGCGAGTAGAAAATTTGAGACATTTTCGTACTTACCAGCAATGACTGACAAGCAAATTCGTGAGCAAGTTCAATACATTGTTGATCAAGGTTATAATCCTGGAGTAGAGCATACAGAAGTAGAAAATGCAATGGGAAACTACTGGTATATGTGGAAACTTCCTTTATTTGGAGAGACTGATGTTGATACCATTCTTGCAGAGTGTAAAGCCTGTCACGATGCCAATCCAGAGAATCATGTTCGCTTAATTGGTTATGATAACTATGCGCAGTCTCAAGGGGCATCAATGGTTATTTACAGAGGCAAAGGTTTTAAATAATCAAGTAAAATTAAGTTAGCTTGATTGGATAAACCCCTGTCTAAGTGCAGGGGTTTTTTTTCAAAAGGACTAAAAAATGAATGAATTAGATCAATACAAAATAACTAAAGAACCTTTTTATCAGCCACAGGATGATGAAATTGAAATGTACACTGCTGCTTATACAAATCGTATGCCAGTAATGTTAAAAGGACCCACTGGCTGTGGTAAATCTAGATTTGTTGAATACATGGCCTATAAATTGGATAAGCCATTAATCACAGTTGCTTGCAATGAGGATATGTCTGCAAGTGATCTAGTTGGCCGTTTTTTATTAGATAAAGAGGGTACGATATGGCAAGATGGCCCTTTGGCAATGGCAGCCCGATATGGTGGTATTTGTTATTTGGATGAGGTGGTAGAAGCGAGGCAAGATACAACAGTTGTTATTCACCCATTAACCGATTATCGCCGAACACTGCCGCTTGATAAGAAGGGAGAACTAATTGACGCACATCCTGATTTCCAGTTGGTTATTTCCTACAACCCTGGTTATCAAAATCTAATGAAAGACCTTAAGCAGTCAACTAAACAAAGATTTTGTGGCTTTAATTTTCAATATCCAGATGAAAAAACTGAGGCGCATATTATTGCGAAAGAGTCTGGCGTAAGTGAGGAAATAGCGCTTAAGTTGGTTCAAATTGCACAAAGAGCTAGAAATCTTGTTGGTCATGGCCTTGATGAAGGTATATCAACCAGATTATGCGTTTATGCTGGACAACTTATTGCTGATAAAGTAAGTGAAAAGTCTGCTTGCAAAATTGCTATGGTTAATCCAATTACTGATGACTTAGATATTGTTGATACTCTAAATGCTGCAATAGATACTTTTTTTGATTAATAATCACGATGAGTGCCGTCCAACTATCAGATTTCGAGGATAAATTTAGAAACCCTTCTGATGTTCTCCATGATGCTCTAAATGGAAGTTTTTTAGAGGCCTCAAAGGTAATGACGCCCAATGGTCTCAAGGTTTATTTAGATGGTGCCGGGGCTCTTCATGCAATGGGAAAAGGTGAAGACATGGTTATCTCTTTTTTAGAGGAGACTCCTATGGTTGTAAGAGAAGTAGGCGAATCTATAATTGGTGAAATTATCTTTTCGATAATGAAGTTGTCTTCCCAAACATCTGCAGCAGTAATAGTTCTCATGATTTCAAGCCTTCCTAATGTAGCTAGACGAATGAGTGATTTTGATTTAATGAAAGGCTATCTTAGGCTATTAGAGAGAATGATTGCTCTTGCCCCGAGAGGAATGAGACCAATGCTAAATAATATTGATCTTTTGACTAGTAAGCTCACACTGGGAGGTTTGAGACGATGGGTACTTTATGGTGCTGAAACCTTTAATCGTGACTTTAAAGCACAGATCGCCTATTTTGAATTAAGTAGCGCAGAATCTTTACAGATTCTGGAGCAAGAGAGACGCGGCACACTGTTTATTGATAATCAACGAAAGTTACAGTTTTATCTTAGAGCATTTTATAACCGCGACTTCTTTCTAAGGCCAACTTCTGGTGATTATGAAACTAAGAGGGGTCTCAAGCCTTATATTGAATATGGCGTGATGCACATTCCAGATGCTTATGATGATCTAAAACACTCCTCAGGAAAAATCATCCCAGGTATCGACTGTTACAGAGCAGTCTGTGCTCATGCTGCAGCTCATATAATGGAAACAACATCATCTTTCAAGGGAGACGCATTGAATCCTCTTCAGGTTGCTTGCATATCGCTAATTGAAGATTTAAGGGTGGAGCTCAACACAATAAAAAAATTTCCAGGAATGAAGAAACTTTGGATTGCTTTGCATCCAGAAGATAGTGATCTTAAGGGTCTTAATCCATTTATTACTGATCTTGTTGACTTTTCACGTTCTGCTCTAGATTCAAATTACAGGGCCAAGCAAAAATTTAATTCAAAATTCTTGAAAATATTTAAGCAAAAAATGGATGCTTCTTCAGACCAATCTGAGATGAGTTATGAATTAGGAATGAATTACTATGAACTCATTAAGTCAGAAACAGATGTAAAAATTAGTGCATCAGCACTAGTTGCCGCGCCTATTCAATACAGAGATGACAATCGTTATATTTGGGAATATGAAGAGTTAGACTGGGTGTCTGAGGGAAATGACTATGTCCCTGCCAGTCAAAGACAGGTTCGTCGAAAAGCGAATATTATGGAGATGTATAACGAGCTAGATGTTGAAACTGCTGGCGATGATGCGCAAGAAATTTGGACTCTAGAAGCTGAGTATTTTCCAGATGAATTAGATGGTGTTAGTATCAATGAAATAGAAGGTAAGGAGCCAGTAAGTGAGCCTTTTCATTACAATGAATGGGATTATCAATTGCAATTATATCGTCCGAACTGGGCAACCTTATATGAGCGAAGATTGCGAAAAGGGGACTTGGGGTTAATTAATCAGATTTTAAAAAAACATAAGCCAATTGCGAATCAACTTAAAAATGCAATTGATCAAATGCAGCCACAGGGACTTGTAAAGTTGAAGAAACAGCAAGAGGGTAGTGACCTGGATATCGATTCATGCGTAACTGCACTATCTGATATCAGGTCTGGAAATACACCCTCAGACAGGATATATGTTAAAAAAGTTCAGCATATTAGAGATGTTTCAGTAAACCTTCTTATGGATTTATCTGAATCAACAAACGATATGGTAGTTGGGAGTGACAAAACTATTCTAGAATTAATGAGAGAGGCAACCTCACTCCTTTCATGGGCGATTGATAAGATTGGAGATAATTTAACCATTTGTGGTTTTGCCTCAGACTCAAGACACGATGTTCAGTACTATCGCTTTAAGCCATTTCATTATAGTTTTAATGATGAGGTTAAAGGAAGGCTCGCAGGAATAAAAGGTGGATTATCAACGCGAATGGGAACAGCAATACGTCATGCTGGAATTGATTTATTGACCCAATCTTCACGAAAGAAAATTTTATTAGTTCTAACAGATGGTGAGCCCGCAGATATTGATGTGGATGATCCGCAACATTTACGTTTAGATGCAAAAAAAGCAGTAGAAGAGCTGAGAGGGAATGGAATTGTTACATTTTGTATAAGCCTTGACCCTTACGCTGATGAGTACGTTTCAAGAATCTTTGGAAAAAATCGCTTCATGGTGATTGATAACCTGCAAAAATTGCCCGAAAGATTACCTCAATTATTTATTTCTTTAACCAAGTAATGTTTTTTAAAGATGAAAAATTAATTGATTTTGATCCAAAATATCCTTATCTTCTTCCAGAAGATTGGAAAGATAAAAATTCTCCAACTGTATATGAAATACTTGCTACAACCAATACACTAAAGCGTATGTATGGAAAGAAAGTTAAAGAAATTGAACAAGGGGTCATTAGTGATGATGAAGGTGAAGAGTCCTTACGAAATATAGCTTCAAACTATCAAACTATTAAGTCCCTGCTTTTCCAATCACGTTAATAAATATAAATTATGAATCTTACTGACTTCAAAGAACAAATCGAAAAATTAGACGAACATTTTTTAGATTCAATTCTTAATGGCTCAGCTCTTTCGATGGATAAAGATCAATCTCTTGGCCTTGGAAATTCAAATGGCGCATTTGTTATTTTTTGGATTGAAGATGAGAAGTTTTCTTCAGTTGGGGATTTACGAAAATATTTATTAAGTGATTCAGAAGATTTACTGTCAAACTACTATAAGCATAGTCCTATCAGTAAGGAATACTTTGAAAAGAAATTTTTGAGTTTAATGCATGAGCATGGAGAAGCTGCATTTACTTCTCAACCCGATCAGATGCCAGAAAAAAGTTTAATTGCTTCCAACGGCGACTTAAAAGTCTTGAGCGCTGAAGATTATATTTTTAAATATGGGCTATACCTTCAACTTGATGAAAAACTCAATCCAAAAATATCAGCATTCAAAGCAAAAAATTGGCTTCAGTCTGGTACTGCCTACAACGATTATATTGCAATTAATGTTTTTCGTTTTAGCTCAATTGAGTAATTGAAAGGATAGTTGCATAATACATAAAATTAAATATTTCTAATTAAAGGAGAAAAATGAAATTACTAAGATATGGTTTACCTGGACAGGAAAAACCTGGATTGCTAGATGAAAATGGCATTCTTCGAGACCTTTCTGGCCTCATTAATGATATTTCAGGAGAAACGCTTCTTCCTGAAAATCTTGAACGATTAAATAACATTGATCATTCTTCACTGCCTGAAATTAATGAGCAACAACGACTCGGTCCTTGTGTAGGCCAGGTTGGTAATTTCATTTGTATTGGTTTGAATTACTCAGATCATGCCAAAGAAGCAGGGATGGATGTTCCTTCAGAACCAGTAATTTTTTCTAAAGTTACTAGTGCAATTAGCGGCCCAAATGATAATGTAATTATTCCAAAAAATTCATCAAAAGCAGACTGGGAGGTTGAGCTTGGTGTGGTTGTTGGAAAAACTGCTAAGTATGTGGATGAAAAATCAGCACTGGATCATGTTGCAGGATACTGCGTTATAAATGACCTTACTGAGCGTGAATTTCAGCTTGAAAGATCTGGGCAATGGATAATGGGTAAGAGTTGTGATACTTTCGGCCCTATTGGGCCTTGGCTTGTCACTACTGATGAAGTTGGAGACCCTCAAAATTTGGATATTTGGCTGGAAGTTGATGGAAAGCGATATCAGAACGGTAATACTCGTACAATGATTTTTGGTGTTGCCTATCTTATTCATTATTTGAGTCAATTTTTCACTCTTCATCCTGGAGACATTATTTCTACTGGTACACCTTCGGGGGTTGGTATGGGCCACAAGCCAAATCCGATTTTCTTACGCTCTGGACAAACAATGACTCTTGGAATTGAAAAATTAGGAACTCAAAATCAGTTCACTGTTGATGAAAAAGAAGTTTATTAATTTAACAAGTAGTAGACCAAACCAACCAATCCAAATAAAACTATTTGGTGTGTTAGGTAGATGATTAATGCGTGTTTACCCATCACTTCAAGCCAGCTTGAATGAAAAGTAAATACTTTCTGATAATAAGGATGATGGCCAAGATAAATTCCGATAAAAACAAAGGCTAGCCATGGGAATAGAGGGTAATAATCGACACTTCCAATTGGCAAATACGACTCAAAAATATTTGAGATAATTCCTAAATTGGGTTGATCAAAGATGAATCCTATAAGAATTATTAAAGCAATTACAAGAGAAGTTTTAGGACGGTCTATGAACGCTAAAGCGAATAAAGATGAAACCCAAATCAAGTGAAGAATACCAAAATAAACCCATCCATCAGGAAACATTATGTAGGTCCCTAATGAGACTAACAGGGCTGCTACACCGAGGTATAGGAGGCGTCTAATAAATTTTTTGTATTGAATGCCATTACTATGAGCATAGACTAAACTTATCCCAACAGCACTCAAAAAAAGAAAAACAATTAAGCAGCGCCAAACTATTCCTATCCAATGAGTGAATAAGGGCACTTCTGTGAAACCAAAGGTATTGAGATCATAAATAAAGTGGAATGCAATCATCATAATGATTGCTATGCCTCGCATCAGGTCTAGAGATGAGTCTCTTTGATTAGACATAATTTAAGCCTAAATTACTCAAATACTTGAGAAACAAAAGACTTATCGATTGTAATAATTGAGTCATCAAGTAATTCTAAGCATTTTGGCACTGCAAGAAAAATTGCTCCAAGGCACACTGCAATGGCTACAGGTTTCCCTGGAAGGTTAATGATTAAGCTATTACCGCGGGTACCCGCTATCTGCCTCGAAAGAATTGCTGTAGGAACTGTTCGAAGTGATACTATTCTCATCTGTTCTGCAAAACCATCAAAAATTCTCTCACATACTGCCTCTGTAGCCTCTGGAGTAACATCCCTCATTGTTGGACCTGTACCTCCAGTAGTTAGAATTAAATTGCAACCTAGTTCGTCACTCATTTCAATAAGTGTTCCTTCAATCTGAGGCTGTTCATCTTCAATTACTCTAGATACAATTTCATAAGGGCTTTGAACTGCTTTTGAAATCCATTCTTGCATTGCAGGGCCACTAATGTCCTCATAAATCCCTCTAGCAGCTCTATCTGAAATCGTTAGAAAACCAATTTTTATTTTTGGTGTAGGCATACTTATTTTATTTATCCTCCAGTAACAGGTGGAAAGAAAGCCACTTCATCTTCCTCTTTAACAAGAGTGTTTTCAGAAGCCATTTCATGATTCACTGCACATAAAATATTTTTAGGGAAATGTTGATCTCCATACCTATCTATTAATTCTTTTTTAATTGATAGGATTGTTACTGGAGTGTCAAAACGAATATCATCTTCAGATGTTTTTAAATTTTCTTTAAGAGAGGCAAAGTAAAGAATCTTCATCCACCCATCTCCACCATTTGTCGACTACTAATATTATCAATTACAGAATCAAAAAAATGTTTTTCAGGTTTTTTGGTGATCGCATCAAGAATTAACTGTTTCATTTTTGAGTCACTCATTCCAGATCTTAGTGCATCTCTTAAAGAGACCGAGTCCTTTTGACCAAGGCATAAAATCAACTCCCCTTGAGCAGTTAATCTAACACGGTTACAGCTACTACAAAAATTATTAGAAACTGCTGAAATAGTTCCAATACTGGTCTCTGTTCCCTGAATCTTAAATGCTTTTGCAGGGCCATCAGTTTGTTTTGACTGGATAGGTAATAATTTATCACCATAACTAGCCCTCATTCTGGAAAGTATATCTCTTTCGCTGTAATGTCTGTCCACAGCCTCTATACCGGCAAGTCCAATAGGCATTGTTTCAATAAATCTTAGATCTAATCCTCGATTAATTGCAAATTCAGTCATTAATTCAATTTCATCATCATTGATACCCTTCATCACAACCATGTTTAACTTTATTGGTTTAATACCAACAGAAATTGCAGCGTCTATACCTTTGATTACTCTGTCTAAATCACCATCTCTTGTAATCTCTTTAAATCGAACTGGATCAAGAGAGTCAATTGAAATATTAGCCCTATTGATGCCATTATTTTTAAGTTTTGATGCCAATCCAGGCAAGAGGTGAGCATTAGTTGATAACGGAATGTCATTGAGGCCAGGTATTTCTCCCAGCATCTTAGTTAAATCAAGAATGTCTTTTCGAAGAAGTGGCTCTCCACCAGTCAGTCTAACTTTGGTTACCCCTAATTCAGCAAACAAGCGAACAATTTTTGCTATCTCTTCGAAACTAAGTACTTGAGATTTTTTAGTGTGTGTCTGATGATCTTCGTCTCTGCAGTAATGACAACGATAATTACAATGATCAGTAACAGATACTCTCAAGTAGGTAATTTTTCTGTTAAATGGGTCGATTATTTGATTCATGATTCTAAAACCCAGTGACCCGATTTGCCACCTTTTTTTTCAATTAGTTGAACATTGTCAATACTCATAAATCGATCTACCGCTTTACACATATCATAGATTGTCAAAGCAGCAACACTCGCAGCAGTTAAAGCTTCCATTTCAACCCCAGTCTTGCCATTGAGTTTGACCGTTGCAATGATTTCAATGCAATTTTTTTCGCTATTTGGTTCAAGTTCAAGGCTCACTTTAGAGATCATTAGAGGGTGACAAAGGGGTATCAGTTCTGAGCATTTTTTTGCAGCCTGAATGCCTGCAATTCTGGCAACAGCTAAAACATCTCCTTTACTGTGCGATCCAGATAGAATTAAGTCTAATGTTTTGGACTGCATAAAAATTTTGGCACCTGCGCGTGCCTCGCGTGCGGTAACATTTTTTTCAGAAACATCAACCATTTGTGCTTCACCATTTGAATTGATGTGTGTCAGTTTACTCATTACGTTAATTCAGTCAATGGATAATAATTAAGAATGGTACCATTTTCAAAAGTAGTATTTTCTGGAATCTCAATAAATCCATCGGCCCATACAATTGAACTCATAACATCAGAGCCTTGTTTTGGATATAAGTTTGCTAATGGAATTTCTGAAGAATAGTCAATTCGAACCCGAGCAAATTCGCGTCTTGGTTTTGCACGTTTACAATCAAAATTTGCTTTAACTTTTATTGTCTCAGTTTTGAAGTTACTGTTTCCTTGCATTTTTTTAATAAATGGTAGTGCAAAAATACAGTATGTAACGAAGCTAGATACTGGATTTCCTGGAAGACCTATAAAAGGAATATTTCTCACTTGACCATAGGCAAGTGGTTTTCCGGGCTTCATTTTAATGCGCCATAAGGATAACTTTCCTAGCTTTTCTACCGCAGGTTTGACATGGTCTTCTTCACCAACCGATACCCCGCCACTAGTAATAATTAAATCACACTCACTTGAAAGTCTCTCAAGAGCATTACAAGTTGAATCTAAATTATCTTTGATATTGCCAAGATTAATCACGTCACAGCCTGCTTTATTTAAGAGTGCTACAAGTGCGTAGCGGTTAGAGTTGTATATTTTCCCAGGAGTTAGAGGCTTTCCAGGTTCCACTAATTCATCTCCGGTAAAGAAAACACCAGCCTTAAGTTTTTTAAAGACCTCTAGTTCTGCTATTCCAACAGATGCAGCTAGAGCAATGTCTTGAGGCTCAATCTTTTTTCCGGCACTAAGAATAACATCATTTTTTAAAATATCATTACCAGTCGGTCGGATGTTTTCTTTCAGGTTGATAGCTCGTTTTATTGTTATTTGAGAGCCATCGTCAGAAGCTTGACATTCTTCTTGCATCACAACTGTGTTCGCTCCTGGTGGAATTGGTGCACCAGTAAAAATTCTTGCTGCATTGCCTCTTTTAAGTTCATTTCCTGTGGAGCCGGCAGTAATTCTATCTACAACATCAAAACTTTGATTTGTCATGGATGTGTTATTTTCATCTAGTGCAATTGTATAGCCATCCATGGAGCTATTGTCGAATCCAGGCACATTTATTTTAGAGTGAATATCTTTTGCAAGTATTCTGCCAATAGAGCTATCTAAAGAAGAGATTTCAGTTTGAGTTGATACTATTGCTGAATCAAAAAGTAATGTTAAAGCATCATCCGTACTCATAAGAGAATCATTAAACATTACAGAACTTGATTGAACCATCTTATTATTCATTTCGTTCCAGCGTTATTTTTTTTATTGGTGTATTATACAATTGCAAACAATTTTCCAAATTACAAATAACTTGAAAAAAAACAGTAAATAAGTGAAAAAAAATTTTCAAAATGAAATTTCAGCAGTTATTTTGGCAGGCGGCAAAGGGCTTCGTATGCATGGAAAAGATAAGGGTTTAATCGAGTTTAAAGGTTTGCCGCTGATAGCTCATGTGGTCAGTGTAGTTAACCCTAAAGTAGGGCGTATTTTTGTGAGTGCAAATAGAAGTTTTGATGAATACTCATTGTATGGTGAGGTAATAGCTGATGATCTTGAAGGATTTCAAGGCCCTTTAGCGGGCATTTCAAAGGCGTTGAAGGTTTGTTCAACTGACTATCTTTTAGTACTTCCATGTGATAGTCCGTTAGTTGATGCAGAGCTGATTGATGATTTAATTAATAAAATGGGACAAAAAGATGCCGATATTTGTGTGGCGCATGATGGTTCAATAATGCACGCAACATTTGCTATGATGAAGTCAAATCTTAGTTCAAGTCTAGAGCATTTTCTTGATGAAGGAGGCCGAAAGATGGCTCTGTGGTATCGCCAGCAGAAATTAGAAAGGGTTGATGTTTCAGATCGTTTAGCAGTTTTAACTAATCTTAATAAACCAGAAGACTTAGATTTTTAGGACTTCCAGCGGTTTTTTTGTTTTTCATCTTTTACTCTCCCCTCAACCCACTCCTCGTTATTAGCTGTTGATTCTTTTTTCCAAAAAGGGGCGTCAGTTTTTAGGAAGTCCATAATGAAATTACATGAATCAAAGGCCTCTTGACGATTCTGACTCATAGTTATCACAAGAACAATCTGATCATTCAGGTTAAGTGTGCCAATTCGATGAATAATCGTTATAGATTCAAGCTCCCATTTTTCTCTTGCTTTGTCAGCAATTAATGTAAGTGATTTTTCGGTCATCCCTGGATAGTGCTCTAGGGTCATTGTATTAAGGTTCTTCGATTGAAGGTCTCTGACAGTTCCAACGAAGCTTACAATTGCACCAATAGAAGAGTTACCTGCTTTAGCAAGCGCAACCTCTGTTGTTAAATCAAAATCATCAGATTGAACAATAATTTTATCCATGGCTTAATTTTATAGCTTTTATATGCAATTTAATGATTATTGATTTTTTTTAAATGGATTATAATTTTATAGTGAATTTAATCAATTAAGTCCATATGAAAAAACTTAAACTTGAAGATTTAAAGAGTCTGGATAATCAAGACCCTCTCTCTAGATATAGAGAAGAGTTCTATCTTCCAAAAAACACAATATATTTTGATGGAAACTCATTAGGCCCAGTGCCAACTAAAACCATCGAGAATCTTAATATAACTATTAATGACGAATGGGGGAGAGATTTAATCAATAGTTGGAATAAAGCCGATTGGATTAATTTACCTCAAACATTGGGCGATAAAATTGCCCCACTTCTTGGCGCTAAATCTGGCGAAGTTATTGTTGTTGATAGCACTTCAGTAAATTTATTTAAAGTATTAACTTCTGCATTAAGACTGAATGACAAAAGAAAAAAAATTATAAGTGAGTCAACAAATTTTCCATCTGACCTCTACATTCTTGAGGGAGTAAATGCAATGTCAAATAATCAGTATGAGTGTTTATTAATTGAGGATGATGACATAGATATTGAAAAATATATTGACTCATCTGTAGCAGTTGTAATGCTTTCGCACATCAACTATAAAACAGGACGAATTAGTGACATGAAAACAATTACTAATTATGCCCACAAAAAAGGAGCGCTAGTTGTTTGGGATTTAAGCCATAGCGTTGGCGTGATTCCAATGGATTTACATAATATTGGTGTAGATTTTGCAGTTGGCTGCACCTATAAACATCTAAATGGTGGTCCAGGAGCACCAGGTTTTTTGTATGTTAATAGTGATTTAATTGAAAAAGTATCTCAACCATTGTCAGGTTGGCTTGGGCATAGCGATCCGTTTGCATTTGATAGAAAATACTTTCCAGCAAATAATATCAATAAATATATATGTGGAACTCCATCAATTCTTTCCTATAAGGCAGTAGAGAGTGGCCTCGATGTTTTTGATGGAATATCGATGGACCAAGTTCGAGAAAAAAGTATTCAATTATCTGAAACGTTTATTACTTTGATACAACAAGAATGTACTGAGTTTGGTTTTGAGCTTTTATCACCAAAAAATGCAGATCTGAGGGGTAGTCAGATATCTTTCAAGCATGATAATGCATACCCAATTATGCAGGCCTTAATATCACATGGCGTTATTGGTGATTATCGCGAACCCAATATATTAAGATTTGGTATTTCGCCTCTATATATGAGGTTTGAAGATATTTGGGAGGCAATAATGTGTTTGAAAAATATTATGGAATCTAGGGAATGGAATTCAGATAGATTTAAAAAAAGAAATTATGTAACTTAGATACTAAGTTTGTTTTGATAGCCTGCCAACAAGAGATATGCCCAATGCAACAGATGGTCCAATTCCTAACGCAAATATTATAGTTCCAAGGCCAACAACCTCTCCTAGAAGTTTATCAATGTTGTTTAGAAGGCAAATGGACCCTATAACAACTACACTGATCTCAATTGTTGTTCGAATTGAGTATATTCGCATATTGGTTACTTTTTGAAGTCCAATCATTAAGCCATCTCTCGGCCCGGCTCCCAAGTTACAGATTAAATAAAACCCGCTACCTAGGCCAATGATCAAGACACCTATTACAACTTGTAATACCTGTAATAGGTATGTTTGAGGATAGGGCAGGTAAAAAACAGAAAATTCAATGGTCAGTGCAATAATAAATGCATTTAATATTGTCCCTATCCCGGGTTTTTGTTTTAGAGGTATCCAAAATAGTAAGACAAATATACTAATAACAAAGGTAGAAAAACCTAACGACCAATCAGTGAGGTTTGATATTCCTTGGGCTAAAACTGTATAGGGACCTACTCCAGCACCACTCGTAATTAAAAGGCTTTCACCTAATCCAAATAAAAATAAACCAAAGACTAAAAGAATAAAGGTAATTGGTTTTGGCATTAAGCTATATGAATCCTTTGAACTCCAGGAAGTCTTAGGTATTTTTTTAACAGTAAATGTTTCTCGAAGAAGTTTCATTGGCAGCCAAGAAAAAAATTATGTTAATAATACAGTTGTTTGAACTTGGTTATAAAAAGACTATAGATATAAATATATCCTCTCAGATTTAGACTTTAGGGATAATCATAAATTAATTCAAACTTAACGCGTGTTGAAGAAAACTAAGAACTTAAGCATTATGAAAATGTTAATTGATCAATCAGATATTCAAAGCTTTAATGAGGATGGAGTTGTTATTCTTAGGGGTGTTTTCAGTGAGTGGATTGATACTCTTGTCAAAGGTGCAGAGAGACATATTAAAAACCCTAGTGTAAGGGCATTGATTCACCATCAAGAAAAATATAAAGGACAATTTCTAGAAGATTTTTGTAATTGGAGGGACATTCCTGAGTATTCAGATTTTATATATAATTCCTCTCTAGCTTTACTTGCTTCAAGCTTGATGAAGTCTAAATTAGCACAGTTTTTTCATGACCATTTTTTTTATAAAGAGACAAACTCTGGGGTGCCAACACCATGGCATCAAGATATGCCTTATTACTGCGTTTCAGGTGAACAAACTGTTAGTTTTTGGCTTCCATTAGAATCTAGAGAAAAGAGTGTTTCTTTGAAATTATTAGCGGGTAGTCATCAGCTAAATAAAGAGATACGTCCGACAAGCTGGGCTAGTAATGAGAGTTTCTATGAGGACAGTGAGGCTTTTATGGATCTACCCGATATTAAGGAATTTACAACGAAGGAATGGAAAACAGAGCCAGGTGATGTTGTAGCTTTTAATTTCAAAACAATTCATGCTGCAAATGCAAATATCGCCAATACAATCAGCAGAACTTTATCTTTTAGATTGTTGGGTGATGATGCAGTTTATAAGCAAAGACCAGGGAGAACTTCACCAAGTTTTCCAGGCATTAATCAAAAAAATGGGGAGCGCCTCAGAGAGGATTGGTTTCCAACTCTTGTAAGTAGATAATCTTTATGGATATTGCTAACTTTTCAATTGAAATTCTAACGTTTTTATTTTTTGTTGGGGTTGTTGCAGGTTTTCTTGATACACTTGTGGGTGGTGGTGGATTGCTCGCTGTTCCAGCGCTTCTTTTAAGTGGTATTCCACCAATCTATGTTCTTGGGACGAATAAGTTTCAAGGTAGTATGGGAACTGGTATTGCAACTTTTTTACTGTTTCGAAAAAATATGTTAGATTGGCAAACAGTTAAAAATTTAATGCTTGCATCTTTCATCGGCTCAGTAATAGGTGGCATTATTGTTCAGTTTATTGATACAGAGGTACTTTCATTTGTAATCCCAATTGTTCTTGTTGTTATTGCAATTTACTTTATTGTTTCTCCAAAACCTAAACCAATTAGTCTAAGCTCCAACTCTGATAAGAGATTTGAATCGTATGCTGTCCCGGGCGTAGGTTTTTATGATGGGATGTTTGGTCCAGGAGCCGGCTCTTTTTTTGTTATGACAGGAGTGATGCTAAAAAAACTTGAAATTATCCAAGCTACAATATTGGCAAAGCCACTTAATTTTGCATCTAATATTGCAGGTTTTATAGTTTTTTTTATATTTGGGCACATCGCCTTTATTGTAGGGCTGATTATGATGGCGGGTCAATTGATTGGATCATTTTTGGGAACCCACTACTTACTGAAGGCTAATCCTAAAGTGATTAGAGTACTAATAGTTATCTCATCCTTATCGATGTTGGCAAAGTATATGGACTCCTTGGTTTAATGAAGTATATTAAAACAAACTTTCCCAATGAATTACCCACATGGATTGCCATCTTTTTGGTTTATTTTTTTTGGTGGATAATATTGAGTAATTTTTATATTATCCCCTTTGCCCATCTATTTCTAGTTATTATCTTAACGTTCCATGGGTCTGTCCAGCATGAAATACTTCATGGTCACCCAACCGGTCATCAAGGCTTTAATGATTTATTGGCGTATCCATCAATAGCCCTGTGGTCACCTTATTTTATATACAAAAGCTCTCATCTCAAGCATCACGAGGATATTAATTTAACAATCCCAAATATTGACCCAGAAAGTTATTTTATTAGTAAGGATGATTGGCATTCCTTAAGCAGCTATCGTCAAAAATTTGCAGCATTTAATATGACTTTGTTAGGGCGGTTAACATTAGGCCCCCTATGGTATTTCTTTGCACTTAAAAAAGAGTTTTTGATGAGTTTTAAAAAGCCCTTTTCAATCAATTTTTTGGTTTATTTTTCTCATGAAGTCTTTGTGGTCATTATTTTGTATTGTATCTGGTACTTTTTTAATATTCATTTTTTTACTTACATTGTCTGTGCATACTTGGCACACTCCTTGACAATGCTGAGAAGTTTTTATGAGCATCGCTCAAACTCTAACCCAAACCATCGCTCAGTAATAATGCAGACTGTCTATCCATTGAGAATTTTATTTCTGAATAATAACTACCATTTCGTTCACCATAAAAATCCAGATATGAGTTGGCACCAAATTCCAAGAGAATACAATTCTAATTCTGATAAATACAACCAATCCAATGGTTTTTTCTTAGAAAAAGGTTATTCTAAGTGGTTTAAAAAGTATCTAGTTAAGCCAGTATCAGAACCTAAGCATCCTGCTTTTTAATAAGGTTATGAAAAGAGACTTTATAGGAATTGGGATGTATTCAGTCAATTTCGAGCTTGAAAAAGCTTGGCAAGAGCTTTTTCTTTTAGCTGGAAAATTAAACCCTGAGCTGGCGCTCCCAGTTCACTTTTTAAATGCCGTAGATAAAAAAAACATTCTCTCAAACGAAACTCGAATAAGTCATATCTGTGGATTGCCATTAGTCAGTCATTATAAAAAAAAATTAATACCACTTTTGACACCTCATTTTGATCTTGATGGGCTTAAGGGGCCAAACTACTTTAGTTACTTTATGGTTTCTCAATCAAGTCAGATTAATTCAGTTGATGAAACCAAGGGGTTAGTTGCGGCAGTTAACAGTCATGATTCACATAGTGGTGCCAATGTATTTCGGCGCGAGATTGAGGTCAGAAGAGAGCTTGGATTTTTTAATAACTTTTACAAAAAAATAGTCATTACTGGCTCTCATAAAAATAGCATTCAAAATATTATTGATCATGACACTGATATTGCTTGTGTTGATGCAATGAGCTTCTTTTGTTTGAGTAGGGCTAATCCGAAGATAGCTAATCAATTAAAAATTATAGGGCGCTCAATCATTTCTCCAGCGCCTCCTTTTGTTACTCATAAAGATAATCCGCTGTGCTCCTCAAATAGTTTAATAGAAGCACTAAATACTGCACTCAATTTGTTAGATCAGAGATTCAAAGACAATTTAAAAATTAAGCGGTTTTCTTTTGTACCTTTGGCTAAATACGACTCGATAATTAATCAACAAGATTAGGTGCTCTTTGGTAATTTAAAGTTAGTATTAAAGTGTTTCCATTCAAAACGCTCAGGATAATTTCTTCTGTAATCTTCAAAATTAGAAATATCTTTAATCGCTTTATCATCGTCCTTGAAAGAGTAAATTGAATTTAGAGTGCCATGCAGATTATCATCTTTGATTACTCTTAATTCAGGATTGATAAGATTCTTTATTTGATTATTAAGAGGTTGTTTTGAAAATTTGCAAAGCTCTTTATAGATCATAAAGCTGCCCATAAATTTAGCATCAATTGAATGCCCAGCAATATGAGGTGTAGCCCAGTAGGCTGATTTTTGAAGGCTGGAATTAATATTGGGTTCATTTTCCCAACAGTCAATTATGTTTGCTTTTGTTGGAGTTCTTTGCCATATCATTTCATTAATGATGCCTCCTCGAGCTGCATTGACGACTACTGCATCCTCATTAATATAATTGAAGTTATGACTGCTTAAAAGATTATGGGTAGGGTGAGCCCCTGTGAAATCTAAGGGGGTATGAAATGTAACAATGTCAGCACTAAGCGCTTTTTCAAGGGCAACAAAATTGTCACTACCTTCATTAGTTTCACGAGGTGGATCATTCAAAAGAGTTTTGATTCCTAACTGCTTCGCTTTAAAGTCAAGCCTTTTTCCAACATTGCCTACTCCAATGATTCCAAGCGTCTTACCTAATAATTTGAAGTCAAAGTCATTCGCTAAATTTGAAATTGCACTGATAACGTATTCTGCAACAGCATTTGCATTACATCCTTGAGCAGATGAAAAGGCTATATTATTGTCATTAAGGTAGATTTGATCAATATGATCAAGACCGGCTACTGTTGAGCCAACAAATTTAATTTTTGAACCCCTAAGGAGTGCTTCATCGACTTTTGTTCTTGATCTAACTATTAATGCATCACAATCCAGAAGGCTCTCGTTACTAATTTGCCTGCCAGGTAGAGTTATTACCTCTCCAAATTCTGAAAAAATTTCACTAAAACCCCATACAGCATCATCAATCATTAATTTCATATAGACAATCTCCAATCAATCAATTCTTGATTAGTTGATTTAAGAAAGATATTAGTTTTTGAAAAATGTTTGCAACCAAAGAAACCTTTATGAGCAGAGAATGGGGATGGGTGGGCAGCACTGAGAATCAAGTGTTTTTTGGTATCTATCAATTCAGATTTTTTGTTTGCATAAGCGCCCCAAAGCAAAAATACTAAATTATTTTTGTTTTCATTCAGTAGACGGATAACTTGATCGGTAAAAACTTCCCAGCCTTGATTTGAATGAGACGCTGGAGAATTCTTTTCAACTGTTAGAACGCTGTTCAAAAGTAAAACGCCTTGTTTTGCCCAATTTATTAGATGGCCATGTCCTGGTCTAGTGAAGTCAACATCATCCTGGTCAAGCTCCTTATAAATATTTCTGAGTGATGGTGGAATAGTTACGCCTTTTGGAACAGAAAAACTCAGCCCCTCTGCCTGACCATCCCCATGATATGGATCTTGACCAAGAATAATAACTTTTGTAGAGTTAAAACTTGAATATTCAAAGGCTTTAAACCATTGACCTCTTGGTGGATAAATTTCACTACTGATACGAGAGTTGAGAAAAGAGTAGAGTGAGATAAAGTAATCTTTTTCTTTTTCCTTAGAAAGGTATTTGGACCAATCACCAACACTTTGATTCATAAAAAGAAAATAAGATTGAATGGTTTAATGTTAATGATATTAGATTGCATTTAAATAGTAAAAAATATATTATGGTTTAAAATGATTTTTAAATCATGTATTTGTTTTAGCGTTTCAAAGGTTGGTTTTATTATAACAAGGATTAAGCATGACTGATTGGATCAGTAGGTGGGAAAACAATAGAATAGGCTGGCATGCCAACCAAATCAACAGGCAGCTTATCAAATATCTTGAGATGTTAAATTTATCTTCTGGAGATACTATTTTTGTTCCCCTTTGTGGAAAGACTAACGACATGTTTTTTCTGCTCGAAAAAAAAATAAAAGTGATCGGCGTAGAAATAAGTAGCATTGCAGCAGAACAGTTTTTCACAGAAAATAATTTATCTTTTTCCATATCAAAAGTGGATGGATTTAAGCTTTATGAGGGCGATGGAATTAGAATTTATTGTGGTGATTATTTTGATTTGAAATGTATTCATTTAAAGGAAGTTAAAGCAGTATATGACCGCGCATCATTAATTGCACTAGATGAAGAATTAAGACAAAAATATGTGAAACATTTAAGTGATATAATATCTCTAGATGTTCGGATGTTACTATTAACTTTGAACTATCCACAGCATCAAAGATCTGACCCACCTTTTGCAGTAAGCAAATCAGAGGTCGATGAATTATTTAAAGGTTCTTTTCATTGTCGAGAGTTATATTGTATTAGTGATATTGAAAACGAGCCAATGTTTCAAAATCTTGGCGTAGATTTTGTTGAAAAAGCAGTGTATTTGCTGCAAAAAGTGAGAGTGTAATGGCAAAAAAAATGACGGGCATAGTCGCCCAATTTGGCACAAAGGGGTATGGATTTATTACAGGTGATGATGGTGAGAAGTATTTTGTTCACCAAAAAAATGTATTTAATAAGTCTCGTTTAAGAAGTGATACAAGAGTTAAATTTAAAGTTGAGAACTCTGAAAAAGGATTGGTTGCAGTTGATGTTAATTTAGAAAAAGTGGCTTATGAGTCAGCACCGCTCACTGATAATGACATTAAAGCAATGTTTGGCGTTTTGTTGGTCTTTCAATTGATTGTTGCTTACTTTGTGTTTTTTGGATAAATGAAAAAACTTTTAGTATTAGGATTACTTGTTGCGGTTACGATTTCAGGTTGTTTGTCAACGCCTGCAAGAGAAGTCACAAATGTATGTAGCCTTTTAGATGAGAAGGTTAGTTGGTACCGTGCTGCCAAACTAAGTGAGGAAAAATGGAAAGTGCCAATGCATTTGCAATTGGCAATTATCCATCAAGAGTCTCGGTTTGCTTCAAAAGCTAAACCACCGCGTAATAAAATTTTTGGATTTATCCCAGGCTCAAGACCCACCGATTCCTATGGATACACTCAGGCTAAAAAAGCTACATGGGAGTGGTACCAGCTCAAAACTGGAAAAAAAGATGCCAAAAGGGATAATTTTTCTGATGCAGTAGATTTTGTTGGTTGGTACGCAAATCAATCTAATCTTAGATCTAAGATTAGTAAAACGGATGCCTATCGTCAATACTTGGCATACCACGAAGGCCATGGTGGATACAACAAGAAAAGTTATGAAAATAAAGATTGGCTGATCTCTATTGCAAAGAAAGTTGAGAATAAGTCAAATACATATAAATCCCAGCTCTCTCAATGCAGAGAACAACTTGATAGTAATAGAATCTGGACGCTCTTCTAGATTTGTCGCTTAATGTGGTTTAATACCCTTGAATCTCCGCCACCTCCAGGTTTAATGAAGGAAATTTCAATTGAAGGTGTAAGTCTAGTTGTAACCAATTTAGATAGTCAATTCTATTGCTTTGATAATCGTTGTCCCCATGAAGAATTCAATCTTAGCCTTGGATGCATAAAGGACGGCAACGTTAGGTGTGCACTTCATGGTTATGAGTTTAACTTGAACTCTGGTAACTGCTCAGAGGAAGACATTCCATCTTTGGTGCGCTATCCAATTAAAGTTAAAGACGAACTTGTTTTTGTTCAAATGAGAGAAATAAATGAACTCTAAAGAGTTAATGCATTCAATTATTCAAAGAATCGCTACAGGCCCAGAGCTAAGTAAAAGTATTAGCTTGGAGGAGTCAAAGCAGGCAATGGAGGCAATCTTAAATAATGAGATTGACGAAGTTCAAAGTGCAATATTTTTAATAGCGATGAGAATGAAGCGCGAGACAATGGATGAAAATATAGGTATTTTAATGGCTTTAATTGGCTTAACGAATCAGGAGCAGTCATCGGTTGAGAGCCTAGTTGATCTTGGTGATCCTTATAGTGGCTATAACCGATCTATACCAATTTCTTCTTTTTTGCCACCACTTCTCGCTGAGCTAGGAATTCCGACTGTTATTCACGGTTTAAATTCAGTTTCACCAAAGTTTGGTCTAACACATCTTCAAATTTATAAAGCCTTAGACTTCGATGTTAACTTAAGTACTGGTAGTGCCAAAAGGAGGGTTGAGGATGAATCAATTGGTTGGTCTTATGTTGATCAAAGTCAATATTGCAATGTACTTCATTCTCTTGTGCCACTGAGAAATAAAATTATAAAGAGAACTGTTTTAAATACAGTTGAGTCTTTGATTGGACCGATAAGAGGTGTGAATACTCATGCAGTGTTAGGCTATGTTCACAAACCTTATCCCCCAATTTATGCTTCACTTGCTCAGCGCTCTGGATTTTCAAGTAGTCTCTTAATTAGAGGCGTAGAAGGCGGTATTGTGCCGTCACTTAGGCAAAAAGGACTGATGTACTCTTATTATGAAGGAGCTGAAAAGGATAGAGTTGATATAGACCCTAAGAAAATTGGAGTTATGCAAGAACTAAGAGCTATAGGTGTCCCAAAAAAACTTGAGGGTAGTGTTCAAAAAAGTTCTTTGGCGAAATATGTTTCTAATCTTGGATTAGAGGCCTTATCGGGAGATAAAGGGATGTTTTATGATGGCCTGGTTTACTCAGCAAGTTTGATTCTTTGGCATTTGGGAAGAGAAAAATCTTTGCTTTCAGCCTCTGAGAAAGTAAGAAGTGTTCTTGATTCATCTAAAGCACTTGAGAGAATGAAAGCAAAATAGTTTTTAATTTTTTTTAAGTTTGTTGTTGAATTAATTTTGAATACTCACCTGAGGCTTTAATTAGCTCTGAATGAGTTCCTTGTTCAATGATTTCTCCATCTTTTAAAACAATAATGCGATCAGCATTTTGAATTGTACTTAATCGGTGAGCAATAATAATTGTAGTTCTATCTTTTTGCATTTTATCGATAGCTGACTGAACCAGTTTTTCTGTGGCAGAGTCAAGTGCAGAAGTTGCCTCATCAAGAATTAATATTGGGCTATCTTTTGCAATAGCTCTTGCTATTGAAAGTCTTTGACGTTGGCCGCCTGATAGAGTTACACCATCCTCGCCGATATTAGAGTCAAACTTGTTATCTAGTTTTTCAATAAACTCTATCGCATTAGAAACTTTTGCGGCATCAATAATTAAGTCCATTGGCATTGTCTCTTTTTGTCCAAATGCAATGTTGCCACTAATCGTGTCATTGAATAGGCGGACATTCTGATCTACATATGAGAAATTAGATCTGTAGGACTTTAGTTCAAAAGAAATAATATCTTCATCATTGATTAAAATGTTTCCACTTGTTGGATTGTAAAAGCGCGTTAATAGATTGACAATTGTAGTTTTTCCACTGCCAGTAGAGCCTACCAAAGCAATGGTTTCTCCTTTTTTTATCGTTAAATTAATATTATTTAATGAAGACTTTATATTGTCATAAGAAAAACTAACATTATTAAAACATATATCACCAGAAATTGAATCAATTGACTTTGTATTCTGATTGCTTTCAGGGTCTTCATCAATCAGTCTAAATACGCTTTTTCCAGCTACTATAGCCTGCTGAAGAGGTTTGTTAATATTAATCAGTGTTTTTGCTGGTTTTACTAGCATGCCCATTGCCGTAAAGTAGGCTAAAAAATCTCCTGCACTCATTGTCAAAAAAGTCGATGAGAAATAAACAACGCATGCTAAAGACAAGCCTATAAGAACATTAACAATGGAAGTGTTAAGCCCACCTGCCATATCAACTTTAAATCTTTGCTGGCGAATCGTGTTAATAATGTTAAAAAATTTATTACTTTCACTATTTTGAGCTTGATATATTTTAATCAAATCATTACCCGAGATATTTTCGTCCAATAGATGGGTCATTTTGCCCATTGATTCTTGAACTCTAGCAGAACCTTTTCTAATTCTGGAAGTAGAAAATTTTACGGCCAAATATACCAGTGGGAGAAGAACTAAAAGACTAAGGCTTAATAGAAAGCTTTTATAAAATAAGTAGCCCGTCAGAATTATTACTGTGAAGGAAGATTTAATAAATTCAAGCCAAATAGTAGATGCTGCAGCGGAGATTTGTTCAACATCAAAAGTAAGTTTTGATAGTGTTTCTCCCGTAGTATTCTTATCAAAGTAAGATTTTGGAAGTCTAAGTAATTTGGTAAACATATTGACCCTTAAATCCATAATTACTTTATTAGAGATCCAAGAGCTAGCACTGATAGAGATTAATGCAAATAATGAACTTAATGCAATAACTGAAAATAAGATAACAGAGTAAGAAAATGCTGCATTACTAGAACGATTACTAGAAAATAATGTGTCAACTATTTGACCTGTAATTTCAGGTATGGCTGTCTCCAACAAAGTCGCAAAAACCATCATTATTGAAGTGAAAGCTAATTTTCCTAAATGGTTTTTGAGGTACGGAAAAAGCCTCTTTACGAATTGTCTATAACCCATCTTCATTTGTTTGTTTGGATGTGCCCATATTCTACACAAATTTGTGTATCATAACTATTTCAAACTTTGTTAGTTTTACATGACAAAATACATCTTTATAACTGGTGGTGTTGTTTCCTCTCTAGGTAAAGGAATAGCTTCCGCTTCGTTAGCATCAATCCTAGAAACTCGTGGCCTGAATGTTACTCTTCTCAAGTTAGATCCTTACATCAATGTCGACCCTGGAACGATGAGTCCATTTCAGCATGGCGAGGTTTTTGTTACTAATGACGGAGCTGAAACTGATTTAGACCTAGGACACTATGAGAGATTTGTTCGAACTAAGCTAGGCAAAAAGAATAACTTTACTGCTGGCAGAGTTTATGAAAATGTCATTGAAAGAGAAAGAAAAGGGGACTATTTGGGCGCGACTGTTCAAATTATTCCTCACATTACAGATGAGATAAAAAAATTAATGAAAGAAGGGGCTGAAGAAGCTGATATTGCCCTAGTTGAAATTGGAGGTACTGCTGGCGACATAGAGTCTTTACCATTCATGGAAGCTATAAGACAGATGAGCCTCGAGTTGGGGCGTGAAAATGCTATTTTCATTCATTTAACACTCCTTCCTTACATCAAGGTTGCTGGAGAGCTAAAAACAAAACCTACTCAACACTCAGTTAAGGAGCTCAGAGGAATAGGAATTCAGCCAGATATTCTCATCTGTCGATCAGAACATCAACTAGAAGACTCAGATCGAAAAAAAATTGCCTTATTTACAAATGTTGCTGAAGATTCAGTATTTGTTTCGCTAGACAAAGATACTATTTATAAGGTTCCTGAAGACCTTCATAACCAAGGTTTAGATGAAGTCGTTGTTTCAAAATTAGGCCTTAAATGTGCAAAAGCAGATTTGTCAGAATGGAAAAATGTTGTTTCGAAGTTGGAAAGGCCAAATCATAGCGTTGACATTGCAATGGTAGGCAAATATATGGATTTAACCGAATCTTATAAATCTCTTTCTGAAGCACTCATCCATGCTGGAGTTCATACCCAAACTAAAGTGAATATCCATTATTTTGACTCTGAGGAGGTTGAAAAAAACGGTGCTGAAAGCTTGAGTAAAATGAGCGCAGTCTTAGTGCCGGGTGGTTTTGGTATAAGAGGAATAGAGGGTAAGATTAAGGCTGTTCAATTTGCGCGAGAGAACAATATTCCATTTTTAGGAATTTGTTTAGGTCTCCAAGTTGCTGTCATTGAGTATGCCCGTCATAAGGCCGATATGAAAGGAGCAAATAGTACTGAGTTTGATGAAAATACGGCTTATCCAGTTATAGGGCTTATCACCGAGTGGCAAGATGAAAATGGCGATACTCAGAAGAGAAATACCGATTCAGATTTGGGCGGCACTATGAGACTTGGAGGACAAGAGTGCACATTTGTTCAAGGGAGTTATTCTCAAAAGATTTATGGTTCTCAAAAAGTTACCGAGAGGCATCGTCACAGATATGAGGTGAACAATAAGTTAATCTCAAAAATTGAAGCGGCTGGACTGACTGTATCAGGAAGGTCAAATGATGGATCACTTGTTGAAATGGTAGAAATTACTGACCACCCTTGGTTTGTTGCCTGCCAGTTTCATCCTGAATTTACCTCAACGCCAAGAGATGGTCATCCACTCTTTGAAAGCTTTATTAATGCAGCAAAGGAAGCGCATAATTTAATACTTTCCTAAATTTTTAGGTCTTTTATTTAATATTGGGATTTTTTTTAGATGGAAAAAACTGATATTGTTGTTTTAGGTGGTGGTGTTATAGGACTTTCTGTTGCTCTAAGGATGCTTAACTCAGGAAGAGAAGTTGTTCTTATCGATCCCGAAAAACCAGGATCTGGAACTTCATATGGAAATGCAGGCACTATTGCAGAATATGCAGTACTTCCGATTGGCTCACCAGACGTGCTAAAAAGATTACCTTCTCTTTTATTTAATAAAAATAGTCCTATAGCAATTAAACGCTCTGAATTTCTCTCTCTCGCTCCCTGGCTAATAAAATTCTTGTATCAATCGATGCCAAAACAGGCTGCAAAAAATGCTCAATCGATTGCTAAAATATTAGTCAACTCAAGGCTTCGCTGGGAAGAGCTAGCAAGTCAAATAAATGGCAGTTCACTTCTAAATACTAATGGAAGTATTTATATATATAAATCAAAATCAATCTATGATGCTGGTTTAAAAGATATTAATTATAGAAAAACTTTAGGTTTGAATGCACAAATGTTGAATCCTTCAGAGCTTAACAAGTTGGAGCCTAATATAAATTTAACTGAGGGTGGTGCGTCCTATTTTCCAGATTGTGCTTATATGAACGATCCTGGAAAAATGATGAAACTATTGTTAGATGCTTGTATTGAAAAAGGATGTCAAGTTATTAGGCAGACTGCTCAGAATATAGAAAGATCGAATAATGGTGTCAAAATAACTTTAGATGATAAATCTAAAATATTATCAAAACATTTGGTTATATCCGCAGGTGCTTTTTCTAAGAAGTTTGCAAAACAAGCTGGTGATAACATACCTTTAGATGTTGAGAGGGGATACCATGTTGAATATGATATGAAGGAACCACTCCTATGTAGACCATGCTGTTCTGCTGATGGCGGTTTTTATATGTCTCCAATGTCAGGAAGATTAAGGGTTGTTGGCACTGTAGAACTTGGCGGATTGAGTCCTCAGATTTCTAAGCATAGAATTAGTCATCTTGAGAAGGGTGCATTAAATTATTTTCCAGGTTTAGGAAAATCAAGTAGGTCATGGCTGGGGTTTAGGCCATCAATCCCAGATAGTAAACCTGTCATTTCAGCCTCTAGAAAAGGTAATGATATTATTTATGCTTTTGGTCACGGCCATATAGGTCTTACATTGGCTCCAGTTACTGCAGAAATTGTAGAGTCAATAATCTCAGGAAAAAAACCACCCATTCCAATTAATGAGTTTTCAGCACAAAGGTTTTAAAGATTTAATTTTAATTTAGAATTGAGATTTTATTTCTTTTTGACAAACTTCATCAGTCGTTTCTTCTTTTGAATTTGGCGTGCAGATAGAATATTTTTTTTATCTTTAAATGGGTTATCACCGCTTTTATATTGAATTTTAATAGGGGTATTGGTTAATTTAAGTGCTGTAATAAAAAAATTCTTTAAAAAGCGTTCATAACTATTTGGGACGTTTTGAACGTGGTTACCATGGAAGATCAAAGTGGGCGGAAAAATGTCAGATTGATTCACAAATTTTAGCCTCATTCTTTTTCCAGCGACTGGAGGAGGTCGGTGTGTGTTGTTTGCCTGTTCTAATATTCGATTTAGAAGTGAGGTTGGAAATCTGCCACCTGCGTTCTCATAGGATTTTTTAATAGGTGAGAATAATTTACCAACGCCTGATCCATGGAGTGCAGAAATGAAATGAACTGTGGCGTAATTTACAAAAGATAGTTTTATATCAAGCTTTCTTTTGACTTCACTTTTTTGATAATCATCTAAGCCATCCCATTTGTTGATTACTATTAGTAAAGCTCTTCCTTTGTCGGCAATTAACCCTAAGAGTGTTGCATCTTGCTCTGTGACTCCTTCGTGGGCATCCAATACTAAAATAACGACATGCGATTCATTTATAGCATCTTTGGCTTTTATAATACTAAAAATTTCAACTTTTTCACTAACACTTCTTTTGCGTCTTATACCAGCTGTATCAATTAGTGTGTACTGCTGCCCCTCCCGCTCAAAAGGTATAAATATTGAATCTCGGGTGGTTCCAGGCAGGTCAACTGCCATGACTCTTTCTTCTCCTAAAATTCTATTTATTAGAGTTGATTTTCCAACATTAGGTCTGCCCAGAACAGCAACTGCAATTCCGTCTAGTTCAGGTTTTTCCACCTTAACAGCTTCAGGTAGGAGTGGGATTGTTTTTTCTATTAGGCCAGGAATGCCTTGGTTATGTTCTGCTGAAATAAGTGTGGGGTCACCTAATCCAAGCTCATAAAATTCTGATGCTGCGGTTTTATTTAAACCTTCAGCTTTGTTGCAAACTAAGACAATGTTTTTCTTTAGCTTTCTTAGTTGAGCTGAAATATCTAAATCTAAGGAAGTGACCCCATCTTTATTACTAACAATAAAGTATATGACATCGGACTCGTTTAGCGCATTTATTACTTGACTATGAATGCCCGTATCTATGATTGAATTCTCATTAGTTAGGCCGCCAGTATCGACAATAGAACAATAAATTCCATTCTCTAGCTCGATGTTTGCATATTGACGGTCTCTAGTTAGTCCTTCAAAATCTGAGACGAGGGCTTGCCTAGAATTACTTAGACGATTAAATAGTGTCGACTTGCCAACATTAGGCCTGCCAACCAGAGAAATGATAGGATAGCTCACAATAAGTAACCAGAAGTGTTGTTAACTCAGATCGTCCAGCTTGATCTGAATTAATTGAGTAAGGCTTGAGTTTTCAGTTATATTTTCAATCGCTAGTGCATAATTATTTTTGGCTTCTTCTATGTTTCCTAGATCTAGATACACATCTCCAGCAAGATTGTAAAATAATCCTGAAAAACCCTCTACATTCTCTATATTGAGAACGGATAGAGCTTTTTCATGCTGTCCAAGTTCCAAGTAAAGCGAGGCTGTTCGTAAAATTGCTGTCGAAGCAATAACAGAATTTTCTCTTGTCGTTAAAGGCTTAATGGCATCTAGCGCTAGAGAGTAATTTTCAGCATCAAACAAATACTTAGCCATCAATAGGGTGCCCTGGTCTGCATAAGTGCTAGAAGGGTGGTCTTTAATCAGTTTGTCGTAAGCGCCAACATTGGCTGAGTCTGAAGCATAGCTCAAGTATAGCGTTCTGGCATTTAAAGCCTGACTATCTTGATAATCAACATATGAATTCCAGCCAAAGATACCTGCAAGACCTAGAACTGCACCCGCAATGATTTGTTTGCCATTGGCATCCCACCATTTTTTAATCTTGTCGACCTGCTCTTCTTCTGAGTCGCTAATTTCTATAAAGTTTTTCATAATATCTCCTGAAGATGGTGAATGATACCCTCAAGTTTAATTGATTGCTGAACTCCTTGGCCTTTTAAGGGCTTTATACTAATAAGGCCCTCTAATAATTCTTCTTCTCCAAGAATCATGGCGAAGTCAGCTTCAGATTTATTTGCTTTTTTCATTTGGCTTTTTAGGTTGCCAATGCCCAAATCATTAGTAATCGTTATGTTGGGGAAAGTTTCAAGAATTTTCTTTGAAAGAATCATAGATTCAATGCGGGCGCTGTTTCCGATTGACGCAAAATACAAATGAGGCCTCTTGCTAATTAATTGATCAGACTTGTCTTCAATGAGAAGAGCTATTCGCTCCAAACCCATAGCAAATCCAATTGCAGGGGTAGGATTGCCACCCATTTTTTCTACGAGTCCATCATATCTTCCACCACCACAAATTGTTCCTTGAGAGCCTAGGTCATTTGAAATCCATTCGAAAACAGTTTGGTTATAGTAGTCAAGCCCTCTAACGAGTTTTGGGTTGACCTTGTATAAAATATTAAGGCTCTCTAAGTATTTCTTTAAAGCATTAAAGTGATGATTTGAGTCATCATCAAGATGATCAATCATTTTTGGAGCACTAGAAATTAAACTTTCTAGGTCCTTGTTTTTGCTATCTAAAATTCTCAGTGGGTTTGTTGTTAAGCGCCTGAGACTGTCCTCATCTAGTTGATCTTTGTTATCATTAAAGTATTCCGTCAATGTTTCTCTATAAGTGGCGCGACTTTTCGCAGAGCCTAGAGAGTTGATTTCCAGTACAGCATCAATGCCTAATTTTTTCCATAGAGAGTGAGTAATTGAGATTAACTCAGCATCAATTTTCGCATCAGAAGCCCCAAAAACTTCAGCACCAACCTGGTGAAATTGACGGTATCTTCCCTTTTGAGGCCGCTCATGCCTAAACATGGGGCCGTTATAAAAAACTTTTTGAATTCCCTCTCTTGGTAAATTATGCTCAATCATCATTCTTACAACACCTGCTGTCCCTTCAGGTCTTAGGGTAAGTGAGTCACCATTATTATCCTTCCACGTGTACATTTCTTTTTCAACAATATCAGTTACCTCGCCAATGGCTCTTGAAAAAGTTTCTGTACTCTCAACGTTTGGAGTTCGGCAATATTTATAGCCATAAGAGATAAGAAGATTGCTGATAGTGCTATCTAAAAAACTCCAGATATTTGAATCTGCAGGAAGAAGATCATTCATTCCACGAATAGCTTGAATTTTTTTTGACATTTATTATCTTAAAAATGTAATTAAAAGTATTTTACCAATTAAATCTAACTTTGAGTCCTTGCAATAATTAAGTTCTACAAACCTTAGCTATTTTTTATTCCGCTCGGTACGTGCCCTGTAGGGACATATTGAGATGCAGATTCACAATGTTGTTGCTGATCATCAAAAAATATGTCTGCTGCAAATTGTTTTAGAAAGACTCCTTTTTCAAGGCCACCTAAAAAGAATGACTCGTCAATCCTAATGCCCCACTCCCGCATAGTATGAATAACTCTTCTATGCGATGGAGCCGATCTTGCGGTAACCAAAGCCGTTCTAATTGGATTATTCTCTTCTGGAAATGTTGATTGAATTTTTTGCAGAGAAACTAAAAATGATTTGAATGGGCCTGCTTTTAACTCAATTTTTTCAGATAGAATTTCATTTTCATGAAAAGCCTCTAGCCCTTTCTCTTGAAATATTCTTTCAGCTTCATCAGAAAATATGACAGCATCCCCATCAAAAGCGATCCTTAATTGAGAAGGGTGACTATTATTAGATTTTGATTCTACGATAGAGGCTGCAGCGTAACCTGATTGGAGTGCTTTCTGTACATCGTTGTAGTTACTTGATAAAAATAAATCAGCTTCAAAAGCTCCTACAAAGGGGTGAGTGCTCTCCCCACGAGTAAACGCAGCCCTTGAAATATTAAGATCATAATGCTCAATTGAGTTAAATATTCTAAGACCAGTGTCAGCACTATTTCTGGATAGCAGAATGACATCAATTGGCGTTTTTTTACTGTTAAGTTTTAATAATTTTTTAACAAGTGTAAAGCCTACTCCTGGCTCTAAAACAACATGCTCATTTTGTTGTTGATGTTTGGCATAGGCATCGATTCCCTTTTCTTTAAATATCTTATGAGAATGATCAAGGTTGAATAGTGCTCTTGAGGATATAGCAATTACCAGTTTTGTGTTTTCAGAAGTTATTTTCTTGTTACCCATTCTGCTCCATTGTACCTATCCAAACAATAATCAAGCCATCTTAACATGAAGATGTTAAGCTCTAGTTGGAAGGATAAGTCACTACAATCATTGATTAAAGGGTGATTGGAATTGATTCTTGTTTCGTTGCATATTGAGGTAACCTCTAATAGCTTTGCATCAAAATAAATTTTGAATTGAATATCGGGACGATTGATAACTATTTCTGAGGATATATTTTGATGAGTTAGTGTATATGTCCCAGTATATGGAGACTTTTCATGACAGATAAGGTGGAGGTCATTTGATGGTCTCTTAATTCCAACAAAATCCTCTTTGATTGATGGGAGAAATGGTACAAGTCTTGAAATTTTTTTAAAGTTTAGTTCAAAAATCTCATATAAATTCGAGTAAGTTACTCTCTGTTGATTATAAATGCGTTTGGTTTGGATCTGATCATTCATCATTAAATTAACACTTAGATTATTGACTAACAAGGTTCATACTAAATCTGTTTGAAATTCTCGTATTTTATGAAACTCTAAAAATCACCCTGGTCAAAATTAGTCATGTTGTTGATGTATGAGGCATCCATTTGTTCATCATTGACGCCTTGGAATCGATCTTCAAAAGCTAAATCTTCAAATCTGGAGTATTGACCTACAAAGGCAAGCTTAATGTTGCCCGTGGCTCCATTTCTATGTTTAGCAATTCTTAGGTCTGCCTTTCCAATCTCCTCAGGATTGGTATACGCATCATCATGATAAACCTCATCTCTATAGATAAACCCAATAATGTCGGCATCCTGCTCAATGGATCCAGACTCTCTAAGATCGGCCATCTGAGGAATTCTGCCTTTGCCAGTTTTAGTTCGAGATTCAACACCTCGATTTAGCTGGGATAGAGCAATGACTGGAACATTAATTTCTTTTGCAAGCGCCTTTAAAGATCGAGAAATTTCTGAAATTTCCTGAACACGATTCTCTGACTTGCCGTGCACTGTCATGAGTTGTAAATAATCCACCATGATGAGGCCTAGGTCTGGGTATCTTCTTTTAAGTCTTCTGCATTTTGCCCTGATTTCAGTAGGGGTTATTGAAGGCGTTTCATCGATTAGAATTGTATTTTCTTCAAAGGCCCTGACTGCATGATTAAAACTGTTCCAATCAATCTCAGACATGTCGCCATCTCTCAACTTACTAGAGTCAATTCTTCCAAAGGAAGAAATCATTCGAATGACCAATTGCTCGGTTGGCATCTCTAAACTGAATACTGCTACGGGCGTAGAATTGTGAATGGCAACGTGCTCAACAATATTCATTGAGAGAGCAGTTTTACCCATACTAGGCCTTCCAGCAATAATAATAAGGTCTCCATTCTGGAGGCCTGAAGTTAACTTGTCGAATTCAGAAAAGCCAGTTTCAGCTCCCTTGTAGCCTTTTAACTCCTGCATTTCATGGACACGATTGACAACATCTTTGATGATATCTTTTACATTGGTAATCTCTTGTTTGTTACGACTGACTTGCTCCGCTATTTCAAAGATTTTTCTCTCAGATAAATCAAGAAGGTCATTAACTTCAATGTTTTTTGGACTAAAGGCATTATCAGCCATTTCCTTGCCAATTTTTATGAGCTGTCTGAAGATTGAGAGTTCACGAACATGTTTCGCATAAGCCTCAATATTTGACACACTAGGAGTGTTTTCAGCTATTTGAGCTAAGTAGGTAAAACCTCCTATCGAATCCTCGTCGTGAGATTTAATGACTTGTTCTTTGACTGTTAGTATATCAGCTGGCTTGTCGTGTTCTAGAAGCGTGACTATTGCATCATAGATGATGCGATGTGAGGTTTGATAGAAGTCGTCAGAGCTAAGAATGTTAACGACGCTATCCCAGGATTCATTGTGCAGAAGTAGCCCGCCAAGAACAGACTGTTCGGAGTCTACTGAGTTAGGCGGTATTTTAGGGTTATCAATATCCATTGTCACATTTTAGAAAAATAAAAAGCCCTCAAAGAGGGCTTTTTATTTTAACTCACATAAGTGAATTGGATTAACTTATTCTGTTTCAGTCGCAGCAATAACAATAATTTGTACTGGTACAACAACTTCAGCGTAAAGAGAAACTGTCACTTCATATTCACCTGTATTTCTGATTGCTTCTGGCATATTAATATCACGTTTTTCAACTTCGAAACCTTGCTCAAGAAGATTGGCAGCAATTTCCGTAGTACTGACAGAGCCATAGAGTTTACCTTCTTCTCCGGCATTAGCAGATATTGTACAAACAACATCTTTCATTGCCAATTCTTTTGCCTCAGCATCTGATAATGCAGCAACTTCTTTTGCTTCAAGTTCTGCACGGATTGTTTCAAAAACAGCCATGTTAGCCTTGTTGGCAGGCTTAGCTTTTCCTTGAGGTATTAAGTAGTTGCGAGCATACCCTGACTTGACGTTTGCTATGTCTCCAAGGTTACCTAGTTTTTCATTTTTTTCTAATAAAATTACTTGCATAAGGTCTCCTATTTTTTATGTTTATCGGTGTAAGGGATTAGCGCTAAGAATCTAGCTCTTTTAATCGCAGTCGTCAATTGTCTTTGAAACTTTGCTGAAGTGCCAGTTATTCTTGATGGCGTAATTTTTCCACTATCATCAATATTCTTAAGTAGTATTTCGACATCCTTGTAGTCAATCTCTTTGAAACCAGCTTTTGTAAAACGACAAAAACGGTTTATAGGAATTTGAAATTTACGTCTTTTAGTAACTTGTTTTTTTGCCATTACAATCTCCTATTTCTTATCTGAGTTTTGATCTTTGGCTTTATCCTTGCCTTGATCTTTAACTTTATCTTTATCAGCTTCTGCAACCATAATTGATGGTTCAGTGACAGCCTCAGACTTGGAAATGATTAGGTTCCTTAGGATGGCATCGTTGAAGCGAAAGTTATAGTTTAATTTATCAAGTGTATCTTTATCACACTCAACATTCATCATTAAGTAATGCGCTTTATAAATTTTGTTGATTGGATAGGCTAGGTGCTTACGACCCCAGTCCTCATTTCTGTGAACAATACCTTTACCCGAGGTGATTAGCTCTTTGTACTTTTCAATCATTGTTGTAACCTGAGAACTTTGATCAGGGTGAACAATGAGAGTTATTTCATAATGTCTCATTTACATCTCCTTATGGATTAAAAAAGCTTGCCAACATGTGCTGGTCAAGCAAGGAAGTGGGTATTTTATACTAGTTATTCTATACTTATCAATTATTTGCTCTTCTTATCGTATTTTGATTAACATTAATATAAACTTTGATTTATGACATCCAAACTAGAAGTATGTATCGATAGCATCTCTGGTCTAGAGGCCTGTGTTAATGGAAATGCAGATCGAATTGAGCTTTGTAGCTCATTAAAGTATGGTGGGTTGACACCATCTGATGAATTGATGAAGTATGCTTCAAAAATTAATATTCCTGCTAGAGTGATGATCCGTCCCAAAAAAGGCAATTTCGTATACTCAGATGAGGATCTGAATCAAATGTTAGACGATATTGATAAAGCTCGCTCTTATAAATTAGATGGGATAGTTTTTGGAGCTACACTGCCGAATGGTGAGCTTGATGAGGTATTTTTAAAAGAATTAATTAGTCATAGTCATGGCTTTAAAAAGACTTTACATCGTGCCGTAGACACTATTCCAAATACTATCGAAGCAGTTGAGGTTGCAATTAATCTTGGTTTTGATACGATTTTGTCTTCTGGTGGCTCTCAGACTGCTATTGAAGGCTTAGAAGTTTTAAAAGCGATGCATAAAAAAGCATCTGGGAGAATTGAAATCATGCCGGGGTCCGGCATAAATTCTCAAAATATAAAGGCAATTCTAACTGTTTGTGATTTTGGCTGGCTTCATTCATCTTGCTCTATTTTTAGTCAAAATGTCAAAACTACTGATACTCAAACTATCAAAGAGATAAAAAATGCAATTAATGAATAAATTCTGGATAAAGAGAATATGTTTAATAGTTATATTTATCTTTACAGCTTATTTGTTCTATCTAAATAATAAAGTAAAGTCTCAATTTTCAGCTGAGATAAAGGTCTCAAAAAATGTCACCCAGATCAACTATTCTTTTAATGATTACCCTCGAGAGCTTATCAATATGCTTCTTCTTGTAGAAGACCAATCCTATTTCTATCATCACGGTGTTGACTTTAAAGAGATTATAAGGGTTGTCTATGGATATTTATTTGAGGGTAAAGCGCTCAGGGGTGCGAGCACAATTACCCAGCAGTTAATTAAAAATACACTTCTTTCAAGGGAGAAAACCTTTTCCAGAAAATCTGAAGAGGCATTGATGTCAATACTTCTAGAGCTGTCTTACGATAAAGAATTTATTCTTGAGAGGTATATGAATACGGTATATTTAGCCCAAAAAGGAGATATGGCCTACCATGGCTTTCCCAGTGGAAGCTATTATTACTTTAACAAAGATATTATTGATTTGAGTCTAGAGCAAATGGCAATACTTGTTGCCTTACTTAAAGGGCCTTCTTACTATAATCCTATAAACTATCCTGATAGACTTGATGGGCGCGTTAAGATGATTTTGATGATGCATGAAAACTATAAAAAAATATTTTGATGAATTTACTTGCGATAGATACCTGTACTGAAATTGCATCGGTCACTTTAATGACTTCTGGGTCTAGAGTGAGCCGTGTTTTGTCTGGTGTTCAAAAAAGTTCTGGCCATATTCTCAAACTCTGTGATGAGGTTTTTCATGAAGCAGGAAAACAAATAAAAGATGTTGATTCAATTATCTTTACTAAAGGTCCGGGCGCATTCACTGGTGTAAGAATGTGTGTTGGAGTTGTTCAAGGACTATCCATGTCTTGTAATATTCCAACGATAGGATTTTCAACACTTGAGTTGCTTGGATATAGAGCATCACAAATTCTTAAATCTGAAAAAATAGCTGTAGCTCTTGATGCTAGAATGGGAGAGGTTTATTGGGCCGTTTATACTCAGGGAGAAATTAGTAAATTACGAATTTGCAATCCTGACGATGTGGACAATCTCGATAGCAATTTCATTGGTGTTGGAACGGGCTGGAATATCTATGGTGATCAACTGAGTGCTGCTTCAAGTGTAACTAAAACTGACCTCTCAATTTATCCAGAATCATCTAGTTTAATAGATTTAGCATTAGAGTCATTCATTAAGGGGGAAAGTGCCAATTTTGAGCTACCTGAGCCGATATATTTACGAAACAATGTAGCTCAAAAATCATTAAAATAAATCTCTTTTTTGTAACTGCATTTATTTATGTGGAAGTGGATTCAAAGGCAGGCCTCCCCAAAAGTTTTTTATGGGACCTGTTCTAGGCTTATACCATGGTTTTTTTGGCCGTTTATCAGTTTATTATTGGTTGGCCTATATTGGTCTCTGGTTGTTTCACCGGCTGATTATCAGCAGGGAGATGGGTATAGAATAATATTCATTCATGTTCCAAGCGCTATCTTGTCAATGATGATTTATGCAATTATGGCAATCGCGGGAGGTATCGGACTCATTTGGCAAATTAAAATGGCTGAAGTGGTTGCAAAGGTTTCAGCGCCAATCGGAGCTGCTTTTACAATTATTGCATTGACCTCTGGGGCTGTTTGGGGTAAGCCAATGTGGGGAGCATGGTGGGTATGGGATGCTAGATTAACCTCTGAGCTAATATTGTTATTTTTATATTTAGCTTACATGTCCTTAAATAGTGCATTTGACAATCCACGAACTGCGGCAAAATCGAGCTCTATACTTGCTATCGTTGGTTTAATCAATCTACCAATTATTCATTACTCAGTCAAGTGGTGGAATACTCTTCACCAGGGCTATTCTGTCGGCACCGGTGGTTTAAAAGATCCAGATATGCAAATTGCACTTGCCATAATGTTTTTAGCATCAATTTTTCTTTATGCACTTCTTGTTTCAATTAAAGCAAGGACAGAGGTTCTGATTCGTGAGCAAAATTCACGCTGGGTCAAAGAAGAAGTCAGTGGAGTAGTACTATGACTATGGTTGAGTATTTTTCTTTTCTTCCTTATGGGAAGTATGCATTTTATGTTTGGCTTGCTTATGGCATCTCTGCGTTAACAGTTATAACTCTTTTTATCAATGCTAAGCGTAATCATAAGAGGGCTATTTTGTCTCTCAAGAATAAATTTTCAATTAATCAATGACTAAAAGACAGAACCGAATGATACTGGTTGGACTCTTAGTGTCTGGAGTGTTCTTGGCAGGCTATTTAGGAATTAAGGCTTTTAGTGAAAACTTGTTATATTTTTATACGCCGTCTGATATTGTTAATGGGAAGGCTCCGGATGATAAAAGTTTTAGGGTAGGCGGTCTTGTTGAGACTGATAGTGTCATTAGGGATGGAATGGTGGTTACTTTTTCAGTCACTGATAATAATCAAACAATTGAAGTTGCTTATGAAGGAATACTACCCGACCTTTTTAGAGAGGGTCAAGGCGTTGTAGCCTCAGGTTCAATGTTAAAAAAATGTATTGGATTGACTTGTACAAATACTTTTGTAGCTTCAGAGGTTTTAGCAAAACATGATGAAAATTATATGCCCCCAGAGGTCGCTGTTGCTCTAGAAATCTCAAGTTCTGAGCAATGAAAAAAATAATACCTCTAGTAATATTTATAATCATTGGAATTTTTTTATTCTTAAGTCTTAATTCAAATCCAAATAAACTTCCATCACCTCTTGTTGGGAAGATGTTTCCAGAACTCGAAGGAAAAGATTTTTATACGAATGAAAAAGTTAAATTAAATGATTTGATGGATAACGAGTTAACCCTCGTGAATGTTTGGGCATCGTGGTGTGCTACCTGCAGGAAGGAGCATCAAATGATTATGAACATAGCTAAAAATGAAAGTTTTCAGTTAATTGGCATTAACTACAAAGATCAAAAAAAAGATGGTCAGAAGTATCTAGAGATAATGGGTAATCCCTTCGATGAAATTATTTTTGACCCAGAAGGAAGAATTGGAATGGAGCTTGGCGTTTACGCAACCCCAGAAACTTTTTTAATCAACAAAGATGGATTAATTGTTTATAAACATATCGGTGAAATAACTCCTGAAGTTTGGAATCAAAATTTCTTAGTTCAATTAAAAACATTATAAAATTAACTTTTTCCAGGGTTTTGTATCTCAATTATTTATTTTAATTATTGCTGAATGTCCCTTGACACAAGGGTTTATAAATGGATAATCAAATTGAACCTAATAATTATATTTTGTAGGTTTAATATAAATTATTTTCAAAATTAAGGAGTTAACAAATGAATAAATCAGATTTAGTTTCAGCAATCGCTGATAACTCAGGTCTTTCTAAAGCAGATGCTGCTCGCGCTTTAGAGGCAACAACAAGTGCGATCTCTGGCGCATTGGCAAGTGGTGACTCAGTCGGCATTACAGGTTTTGGTAGTTTTTTAGTTAGAGCACGTGCAGCACGCACTGGTCGTAACCCACAAACAGGCGCAGCAATTCAAATTTCAGCATCAAATGCACCTGCATTTAAAGCAGGAAAATTATTAAAGGAATCTGTTAACTAATCAGATTTTTTCGAAGTATAATATGCCCGTTTCCTGATTCGATTCGGGCATTTTTTTGGGCGCTTAGCTCAGTTGGGAGAGCATCGCCCTTACAAGGCGAGGGTCACAAGTTCAAGTCTTGTAGCGCCCACCAAGAAATTTGGAGCGGTAGTTCAGTTGGTTAGAACGCCTGCCTGTCACGCAGGAGGTCGCGGGTTCGACCCCCGTCCGCTCCGCCAATTCACTAGTTTTGTCGTAGTTTAACCCAGTTTAATACACTTCTCAGTCCTTTGTTTTAAAGGGCTGCAATGGTTTATCCAATTTTCTTGTAGTTTCTTATAGTTCCTTTAGTTTGACCCTAAATGGGACTTTATGTATGATAGTCCCATTCTCTAAAAAACAAAAGTCCCATTATGCTAACTGATTTAGATATTCGTAAGGCCAAAATAAAATCTAAAATATATAAACTATCTGACCGCAAAGGTTTATTTTTACGAGTAAGTCCTGGCGGAACTAAAACTTTTTTTTATCGATATAAATGGCTAGACAAAGATTCAACTATTAATGTAGGTGAGTATGGAGTTTTATCTCTTAGTGACGCGAGAGAAAAAAGAGATCAATTTATTGATGACTTGGCAGTAGGAATAAATCCTAAAGAAGAATCTATTAAAGGCGCTACTTTTAAAACATTAGCTAACCAATGGTTTAAAGCTAAAGAAAACAAATGGTCAACGGGAACAAGGCAGACAAATAAAACTAGGCTTGGCTACGCTATAAAAGATTTAGGGCCAAAGCCTATTGAGGATGTTACTGCTGAAGATATTTTAAATGTTTGTCGGAAACAAGAAAGACGAGGTACTAAAGAAGTAGCTAAAAGAACTAGGGCTATTATTGGAAGTGTCTACAAATACAATATGCTTTATGATGTAAGTGAAAGAGTTAAAGAGAGCTTGGAAGATTTTAAATCTGAAAACCACCCACATTTGATTGAGAAAAAAGACATTAAAGGATTACTACATAAAGTAGATAGCTATAAAGGGTCGTATGAAACTCGTATGGCGTTAAAGTTTTTATCCTATACATTTGTTAGGTCTAGGCCATTAAGAGAGGCTGAGTGGTCTGAGATTGATGGTGATATATGGAGGGTTCCAGCTCATAAAGAAAAAACTAAAAGAGATTTATTGGTTCCTTTATCTACTCAATGCCAGGAGCTGCTTAAAGAAATAAAAGAAATTAATGGTGATAAAAAATATATCTTTAATTCAAATTATAGAGATAGTTTCTTGAGTGAGTCTACCCTGGGCAGAATTTTAACTAGAATGGGTTACGGAGGTAAACATAGTGTTCATGGGTATAGACACATGGCAAGCACCTGGTTAAACGAACCTGAAGAAGATGGCGGGTTGGAATGTGATGAGGATGCTATTGAAATTCAGTTGTCTCACGCCCCTAGAGGTGTTAGAGGCGTGTACAACAAAGCTAAAAAACTTAATTATCGCACCAAGATGATGCAAGATTGGGCTAACTGGTTAGACAGCCTGTAACTCTTCGACCCATTTATGCAATTGGCTGGGTGATTGATTATGATGGTGTTAGAAGCATGCCTCCTCATAAAGGATATTACTCAAGTGGTGATTATGGCGATGATGGTGATTATGGCGATGATGGTTGTGATTAGTCATAGTCTCGAAGTAAATGAATTCAAAATATTTCTCGTTTTTGAATAAATATAACTTGATTTATTTAAACTCCTTTTGAACTTTAGTTCAAAATGAAATATAATTTGAATATGAGAAAAATACTTATAGTTATGATGTTATGCCTATCTTTTTCAGGCTTTGCTGAGGTAATATGTGGTGGAGATTTATGGACAGTACAAATATCAGTTACCCAAATAGACAATCACCAAGTCATTATTACCAAACATGCTTGCACCAAAGGCGGTGAGTTCATTGATGGACAGTTTTATGAAGATGGAAAGCCTTCAAAAGCTAGAGAAGATTACAATGTAGGATACTCATTCTCTGGACAAGTCATTGACGGCAATAATCATATTGTTGAAGATTTTATTGGAGGTGGAGATGAATTAAGCATTGTGGATGCGCCCGAAGGCTTTCCATTTCTTACGTTCTTAAGCTCTTTTTACGCAGCTAATTATTCTCATACTTATCTATTGTATTCAACATTTCCAACTTTTAAAAAAATTGCAGAGATAAGAGATCCATTGAATATGTGGCAAGCAAATAATAAAAAAGGGAGCGAAAGGATAATTGATGGTTATTACATAAATAGTAATGGAAGTTTCTTGATTGATAGATTAACTACTGAGCATAATGAAGCTGGAGTATGGCCTCCAAAATACGATCTTGAAACTTTTAAAATTGATGAGAGTGGGTTAATATCTTTGGGGATAAGAGACTTTGATATTGAAAATTATAAGAGACTAGAATAAGGAAATCAGCAATTTTTTTTTAAATAAAGGAGAAACTAATGGGTTGTCAGTATTGTAAAACAGGAATAAAACTAAAGTATAAGTGTTCTAATTGTGGCACAGTTTGGTGCAATAATGGAATCTGCAATGGATCATCAGGCAAAAAACAAATAAGCAGATCTCCAAATGCGCTCTGTCAAACGTGCCATAAAAAAGGAATTCAAAAAATTTAGAATTAAAGCAGGTTTTTAATTATCTAATTTTTTGTTTAATATCTTTAAGTAAACGTTTGTTTTCATCGAGCAAGCGTTCAGTCCTTTTTTGAAAATTATTACTGTCTTTTAAAAGACTTTTGACAGTATTATTTACATCTAAAATTTTTCTCTCTAACGAATCAATTTTATCATCTGCTTTTTTAAGTAAATAAGCAGAGCCGAGAAGGGCAGCTAATTTATCATTTTCGCTCATAATTATCCTTTCATTGAAAAGTAGCTCAAATATACCTCTTTTTTTACCTGTTTAATCAGATAAGTAGTATTATCTGAATTATATTAATTATTAAGGAGAATGTTATGAGTGTTAGCAAGATTGATGACACCAGGAAGCAGGGAATGAAGATTCTAATAATATTGGCTGTAGTTGGTATTGTTGTATTTTTTGGATACGGCCCTTTATTTGACCTTGTAGGCGGAGGTATACCAGGCAGAGTTCTTGGAGCAACTTTTGGCTCAATTTTTGCTATTTTGATGACAATGTTCCTTTTAAATAAGCAAACTGAAATTGAACAAGAGAGCAAGAAAAGTGAGAGAGTTTTTGATGAAAAGGTGCACTTGTACAAAAACATTTTAGAAAGTGCAAAAAATATGTTGGAGGATAATCAGCTTGATTCTAAAGAG